>JACDJB010000252.1_pt1 | contig 66026 bp, 58 predicted proteins | sample 7454121 | NCBI WGS metagenome assembly JACDJB01 (sample SAMN14253290, study PRJNA609438) | sludge metagenome | isolation source: sludge after 25d culture with pyrite | collected 2018-12-20 | reverse complement strand
CTTATCGTCCTGCGAGCCCAAGTCTCGCTTGTACATCCGCTCAATTACTCGAGGAAACCGCAAATCATGGCGATCACCACCGCGGGCAAAGCAATCTCGCCCCCAAAAGACCTGAGCCGAGGCCGAACGCTGATGACTAAACTTTCAATTCTCTCCACCACGGGTAGATTTCCGGCATATCCCGGGTGGGGCTGAGATTGAACTTTGGTTGCCGTTTCTCCAAGAAGCTTTCAACCCCTTCTCTGGCATCCGCTTGGCGGCCAGCCCAGTGGAACATCCATGATTCGATGAGATGCGCCGACTGTGGATCAGGCTCCGAAAGGCCATGCCAGAGCATGGCCTTGGTTAAGGCCACCGAAGTCGCCGAGGTGTTCTCCGCGATTTCCCTGGCCAACTCCAAAGCCGTGGGCAACACTTCCTCAACAGGCAGTATGTAGTTGAAAAGACCAGTATTTTCCATATCCATGGGCAGAAACAACCGGCCGGTGAGGGTCAACTCCAAAGCCTTGGCCGCACCTATCAGACGAGTGAGAAACCAGGTCGAGCACGCTTCGGGCACCAACCCCCGCCTCGTAAAAACAAAGCCCATTTTGGCGTTTTCCGCGGCCACCCGCAGATCCATGGCCAATGTCATGGTTAACCCCACACCCACCGCAGCGCCGTTGATGGCAGCGATGACCGGCTTGCGGCAATTGAATGCGGCTAAAGCGACTTGCCCGCCCCCATCCCGGTGCCGGGTGGGGCTTCCTTTTTTTCCCTCTCGGGCCTGGTAGTCGAATGTCTCCCCCTTGGCAGACAGGTCCATGCCCGCACAAAACGCCTTGCCTGCACCAGTAATCACCAAAGCCCGCACGTCATCATCTTGATCGGCCAGCCCCAAAAGGTTAACCAGCTCGGTACGCATGGTGGGTGTCCAGGCATTGAGCCGTTCAGGCCGGTTCAACGTAATCAAAGCCACCCGATCCTTTAATTCATAGGTTGTATGCTGAAGATTCATTATTAAATTCCTTGAGGTAAAAAATCTTGCAAATTCTATTATTTCAACTTGAATTCATTATCACTGCGGGTATCAAGGCAGGATTTATCTGCCATGATACGCTGGCTTTCGTTTTCCAAGAAGGCCCGCATCCCCTCCTTCTGGTCTTGGCTGGCAAAGGACAGGGAGAAGCAGGCATTCTCCAGGGTGCCGGCAGTGTGCAAATCGGCTTCGTTGGACGCTGTATTTGGCCAGCCCAAGCGCAACCGGACTGTGGCGGGTCTTGGATTGCGCCAGAGCGATGGCCTCGTCCATGAGCTTCTCGTCATCCACAACCGCGTTGATGAGGTTGATGCGGTAGGCCTCCTCAGCCGTAACGATTTTTCCAGTCATGACCAGTTCCTTGGCCTTGCCGAGGCCAACCAGGCGAACCAAGCGCACTGTGGCGCCCGCTCCCGGAATGATCCCCACCTTGATTTCCGTCTGGCCGAACCGGCCGCTTTTGCCCTCAATGCGCATGTCGCAGGCCATGACCAACGCCCCCCTCCCACCGAGGGCATAGCCGTCGATTGCGGCGAAATTGGGCATGGATAGTCGCCCCATTCGGAAAGTCAGGTCCAAAAGGGAAAGAAAACGATGAAACTGCTCAACGGCAATTGACCACCCCTCGGGGCAACTTGTCTCCTGCCGCCATTCGATAGGGAACAAACCCTCTATCGACTGCCTCCCGCATCAGATTTTCGCGATGGTCGGGATGAGCGATACGAATCAGCGCGCAGGCGCGTTCATTGATCGTCAATCCCCTGGATCTCACCAGACCCCATTCGGTGGCCACATAATCGACCAGCGAGCGGGGCACGGTGATCACCGTTCCTTTTTCCAGAAGCGGTACAATCCGAGAACGGCCCTTGTATTGAGAATAAAGGGCCAGAACACTCACCCCGGCCCGGTCATGGGAAAGCATGGTGCCCATCACGAAATCCAACTGCCCGCCGGTGCCGCTGATGTGCCGCGGCCGATCACCGCCGATCTGTTCCGACGCCACCTGGCCGACCAAGTCAATTTGCATGGTCGTATTGAGCGAGAACATTCGCGGTTGTTGCGCAATGGTCAGCGGATTGTTGACATAGTCGACCGGGTAGGATGCGAACATTTGGTTCCGATCCAAGAAATCGTACAATCGCCGACTGCCAAGGCAAAATGCGAAAGTTGATTTAAACCGGTCGATCTTTTTCCGGCTGTTGTCCACAATACCGGCTTGAATGAGATCGAACATCTTATCCGTGAGCATTTCGGAGTGGATTCCAAGATGCCGCACACCTGCATCGCTTAGGGCATCCAGAACAGAGTTGGGCAACCCGCCGATACCGATCTGCAAAGTCGAGCCATCCTGGATAAGACCGGCCGACACGATGTTGCGGGCGATCATTCGATCTTCTTCTTTGGCCTCAACCGGTGGCAGACAAAAAGTTTCAAACTCTCGATCCTCAACGATGTGATCAATCTTTGAAATGTGAATCGCTTCTTCCTGACCGCCGCAAACTGCGGGCATATCTTCGCGCACCACCACAACTATTTTCTCGGAAACTTCGCAAAAAGCCATCAATTCGGTCACGGAGAGGCCGAAATTGAAGTAGCCATGGCGATCTATCGGCGCAGTGACGATGAAAGAGATATCCTTTTTCAATTGTTCACGGATCACCCCGGGTGCCATGTGCCAGGACTGCGCCCAGTAGAGACCGCTGCCCTGCTTGGCTACATGGGACCGGACAGAATGCAAGAAGAACCCGCTGTACCATTTGAAAACCTCACCGTTCGGATCTGCTTTTAAAAAATCATGCTCAGCAATATCCAGCGTGGTGCGGATGGTCACGTCGGCCAACTCGTTTTTTCTTCGCGCCAAGTGCTTGTCAATGATCCGGGCAATGTTGGCCGAAGCCCCCATGAATATGCTCATCCCGGACTTGACCAGCCCGGCCGCCTGTTCAGGGGAAATTCGTTTTTGGTTATACTCTTGCTCCAGTTGCGTCATCGTCATTCGCGCACTCCTTTGTTGTCGTCGATCCGTATTCGCTGGCGGCAAATCTGCTGGAATCCGCCCGCCCGTCTCGCCATCGCTGGTAAAAGGCGATTCCGCCGAGCACCAACACGCCCAAAATATCTGTCCATAACCCCGGTTTAATCAGAGCAAGACCGGCAACAAGCAAAAGCAGCCGGAAAAACCAGTTCAACCGGGCGACGAGGTAGCCGATCAAGCCCGACCCCAAGGCCACGGTTCCGATGGTCGCCGAAAAAGCGGCAAGCGAAATTGCACCGATTGAGCCTTTCCAAATCAGCTCCGGGCTGAAGACGAAAAAGAAGGGAACCAGATAAGCGACGGCAGCCAGACGCATGGATTCAAAACCGGTGGCAAACGGTTTTGAACCGGCGATGGCGGCGCCGGCAAATGAAGCCAGGGCCACCGGCGGTGTAACCGTCGACAAACAAGCATAATAAAAAACGAACATATGCGCCGCCAAAGGGTTGACCCCCAGTTCGATCAGAACGGGGCCGCCCAGAATAACGGTCAAGATATATGCCGCCGAGGTCGTCAATCCCATCCCCAAGATGATAGATGCAACCATTACGAAAATGAGCGACAGAATGAGATTTCCACCGGCAGCCTCGATGATAAGCCCAGAAAACTTGAGCCCCAAGCCTGTCTGGGTCACACAACCGATGACGATGCCGGCGCACGCGCAGGCCAGGGCAACCTCGAGGCAACCGGTGGCGCCTTTTTCCATCGCATCCAAAACCGCGCGAAAACCCATCCGGGTCGCCTTGCGGATCGCGCTGATCCCCCAGACTGAAATAATGGCCCATAAACCGGACTTCATTGGCGAGTAGCCGAGGACTAGAAATCCAAGCAACAAAAAAGCCGGAATCATCAGGTGGCCACCCTGCTTGACCGTTGCCAGCAGTGGCGGAAGTTCATCACGGTTGAGCCCCCGGAGCCCCAACTTCAGCGCCTCCATGTGGATCATCCAAAAAAGGGCCAAGAAATAAAGAACGCCAGGCAAAATCGCCGCCTTGACCACTTCCAGGTAACCGATGCCAAGCATGTCGGCCATGATAAACGCGCCGGCGCCCATGACCGGCGGCATGAACTGGCCGCCGGTGGATGAAACCGACTCGACCGCGCCTGCAAAAACGGAACGGTATCCGATCTTTTTCATCAGCGGGATGGTAAACGATCCGGTGCTGACCACATTGGCCACCGCCGAGCCACTGATCGTGCCGAAAAAACCGCTGCTGACCACAGCGACTTTGGCCGGTCCGCCCCGGAAATGACCGGCGATCGCATTTGAAAATCGGATGAAAAACTCTCCGGTACCTGAACTGACCAGAAAAGCGCCGAACATGATGAACACGAAGATAAAGCTGGCGCTCACCCCCAGGGGGATCCCGAACAGACCCTCGGTGGTCAGGTATTGGTAGGAAATAAACTGCTCGAAATCGATCGGGAAATGGCCCCACAACCCCGGGATACGATCGCCAAAAAATGTATATAAAATGGCGATAAAGGTAATGATCGGCAGGGCCCACCCCATCAGTCTCCGGGTACACTCCAAAACGAGCAGCACCAGGATGGCGCCAAACCACAGATCCATCTGGGACGCTTCGCCGCCACGCATGGCCAGACTTTTATAGGTCATCGCGAGGTGCACAAGGGTGATAACGCTCACCAGCGCCAGTCCCCAGTCAATCAGCCGCCATCGCCAGGGGTATTCATCGCCATAGCGTTTGGTGATGGGAAAAAGGAGAAAAACCAAGGTGCCGGCAAATGCCAAATGAATGGACCGCTGCACCAGGGCGGAGTACAAACCAAACTGGGCCGTGTAAATTTGAAAAAGGGCCATGCTTATAGCGACAATCCGAACGATTTTAGCAATTACCGCTTTTCGCTGCTGAAGCTTATCCGTCATGGTCATGCTACCCCCTATTTCCTTCCGCGCTTCCACCGGCGATTCTTTTTAAGCAAAAAAAGTGTTTTGCTCGAAAATATTTTTCCTTAACTCAACGTTCGGTTTTCACCTTAAGGTACATGGCCATCCACCTGGAGCGGATATCTCGCTGTTCGGGCAAGAGCTGCTTCGCACTTTATGCGGATACAGAGCAAACTGCCGGCCTCGGCATAGTCGAGCAGGCGCAAGCGTCGACCATTAATAATCAAAGCATGATTGGCCAAATCCGGGGAGCCCAGCCGGAACACCACCTGCTCGAGTTTTTGGTTGATGTCCGCCAGCTCTGCCGACCCATCACCTCGCGAACGGTACGTCCCCAGAACAAAACCCTGTCCGTTTAAACTGGATTTGAAGGTCATGTGGGTCAAAAGGATTTGGTTTTCGCCGATAACCCGATAATGTTCTTCAAAGGGCGCTCTGTCGTAAGAATGGAAAAACCAGATCGAAAAACCGTCCCCCGGTGCGACCGTCTGCCGAAGAAGAACCGCTCCTGAATTGTATTGCGCAACTTCAATGTAAAACCGTTGAGGGATACGCCAACATCCGGCAAGCAAAAGCAGCGGGAGTAAGAAGACGGCGACGATGGCAATGCCGCCCCTGTATACACACCCCTGCTTTTGCACTGCCGGAATTTGAATCATGCTACTTGATCAATCCTTTTTCCTGAAAGTATTTCAACGCGCCAGCGTGAAAAGGTACGGGCATGCCTTTAACCGCGTTCTCCAGCTTGACGTTCTTGAATTGGGCATGGATCTTATCAAGGTCTCCCTTGTGATCGAAAATCGCCGTGAGAATGTCGTAGACCAGCTTTTCGTCCATATCCTGATGGACTACAAAAATTCCCATCCAGGACAAAGTATGATGCGGTTTGTCCTGCCCTTTGTAAGTACCGGCAGGGATAGTCGTGGGGAAATAGGCGGGAAACTCTTTGTTGATCTTCTCGGCGATTTCAGGTTCGATATTCAAAAATATGATGTCCCGCTGGGTGGCAAGATCGGTCAAGGCCGGCGCAGGGGTGCCCAAGGTCACGATGCCGGCGTCGATGTTATTGTCTTTCAGCGCTTCTGTGGTTTCGGTTGCACTCAAAAATTGCTCTTCGATGTCATCATAAGTCAGGCCGAAAACATTCATCACATATCGGGCCATGGCTTCGGTACCGCTTCCCGGAGCGCCGACGGCAACCTTTTTCCCCTTCAGGTCCTTGATCGTCTGGATATTACTGCCGGCAAGGGCGAAGAATTGGATGTCGATGGGATAAGTAGACATCAGGCCGCGCAGTTCTTTGACCGGCTTGTTGGCAAAGGCATCCATTTGATTGTAGGCATAAAATGCAGTGTCTGGCATCGAAAGCGCAATGGCGTCCTGGCGTTTCGCCACGGCGCGGATGTTTTCCACGGATGCGCCCGAAGGATGCGCCGCGGCATAGTACCCCTTGACATAGCTGTTGATAATGTTGGCCACGCCGCCACCCAACGGATACCAAGTCCCGCCGGTGGAAGCAGTACCGATGGCCATTCTCTCATCGGCCGCCACCGCCTGACTCGAAATCCCCACCAAACAACAAAACATCAGGCTCATGACAAAAAAGAAAACGACACAACTTTTTTTCATTTTTCCGCCCTCCCGTTAAAATTTATAGTTTGAGTAACCTGGCCCCCTTGCTCTCTTTGCGCTCAACAGTTTGTCACCCCGCGTCCACCTTCTGGAAAACATAGTTAAACTGCCCGTTGGACAGTGTGTTGGGAACGGCCTTCATCGGCATCCCGATTTGTATTTCCGCCTCGTCAATGTCTGCGGCAATTCTGCCAAACACCTTGAAATCTCCATAGTCCAACAATGCGATGGCATAGGGTAAATCCGCATCAAAGCCCATCGGCGCAAACTGCAGCCGACTGTAGGTAATCAGTGTGCCTTTCCCCGAGACCTCAAACCACGCCATATCGCTCGACAGGCAGTCGCAGCAGTCGGCCCGGGGCGGAAAAAATTGACGACCGCAGGACTTGCAGCGGGATCCTGCAACCCGGCCGTCCTCAAGATGGTCTATGAAATCGTTGACTTTGGTGGTGGCGGTAAAACTCACCGTGCCGAATTTCTTGAAACGCACATCCGCTTCCTTTTTGCCTGCCATGCGATCTGCCCTCCTAACGGCCCAGGATAGTGACGTTGCCGTATAGCCCGACGCCGCCGATATTGTGAACCAGCCCGATTTCAGGATCCCTGACCTGCATGGGGCCGGCCTCTCCACGCAGTTGAAGGACGATGGTGCGAATCTGGGATCCGCCGGTGGCGCCAATGGGATGCCCCTTGGACAGCAACCCCCCGTCCACGTTCACCGGGATGCGACCCTCCTTGTAGGTCTCCTTGCTCCGAATCAACTCCTTGCCTTCCCCGGGTTTGGCAAACCCCAGATTTTCATAAGCCATCATCTCGGCGATGGTGAAACAATCGTGCACTTCGGCCACATCGATGTCCTGGGGCGTCACGCCGGCCATCCGGTAAGCCTGCGCCGCCGCCTGACGCGCCACGGCCAGCCCGGCCAAATCATCTCTGCCCGCCAAATTCACCGGTGCGCTGGCAGCCCCCACGCCCAAAATCCAGACTGGCTTTCGGGAAAGCGCCTTGGCCCGCGCTTCACTGGCCACGATCACGCAGGAACTCCCATCGGCGTTGGCGCAGCAATCGCCCACCCGCAGCGGACTGGCCACCCCGCCGGCCAGAATGTTTTCCGGATCGGCAAACATCTCTGCGGTCACCGGTTTACGGTAAACGGCGCGATCGTTGATCTGCCCGTAAGTGGCCGCCTTGACGCGAATGGCCGCCAGGTCCTCGGCACGGGTGCCGTATTTTTTCATGTGGGCTTGGGCATACATGGCGTAATAGGCCGGCATCATGGTACCGAACGGGCTTTCCCACTGAATGTCGGCCCCCCGGCCCATGCGTTCCTGGGATTCGGCCGAGGAAATCTCCGACATCTTCTGAAATCCCAGCACCGCCACCACCTCGTGAAGCCCCGAGGTCACCAACGCGTAGGCGAGCTTCAACCCTGTGGAACTCGACGAACAAAGTGTCTCCACATAAAAAGTGGGCTGGGGGTTGAGGCCGAGGTACTCGGCCAATACACCGGCCGGTGACCTCTGTTTGTCATACTCCGGGGCCGAACAAACCACCGAGGCCTCGATGTCGCGGGCCTTGATGCCGGCATCGGTCACAGCCTCCTTGAATCCTTCGAAAGCCAGTTCCCGGATCGACCCTGGATAACTGCGCACAAAATGACTTTGCCCCACCCCGATAATCGCTGCTCTACCCATTTTAATGATCCTTTATTGTCTTGGCTTTTGCGGTTTGCGCCAATTTTCCGAGAAATCACCGTCTTTTTCGCTCATTTCTGACGCTCGTTCCCGTTCCGCTCTCCCCTCTGAAAAGGTTATGGCCGACCGGCCGAACGGGTCAGAAGGCATTGTCCGGATTGTCAAGAATCTGGCGGCCTGAACGCATTCGGCGGTATAGGCCAGTGCGTTGCGATAGGCGGTGCTCGCCATGGTCAGGCTGCTGACCGCAGTGTTGATGCGAGTCCTGTTCATCATCTTAAACATATGCGCCAAGCCCTTGTTTTCTTTACCCCAAAGATCGCCGATACACCGGTTGCGACTGCCGAAAGTCAATGCAGCGGTAAGCGAGGCGTTTGTCAAAAGAAATCGGCTCCGCTTCAACGCTGGCGTTGATTGAATTCGATCTTAAAATCTGTCACGGTCATTTCTCTCCAGATCTAAACGTGGCACCAGACACTGGCAGAGTCCCCGAAGATCTTGTGTGCAATCTTTGATGCAGCAGCACACAACCGCCCATCCGCATGCTTTTTCTTGACGACGATTCAATGGCTTAGGCTTGGGTCGAGCACGACTTTCATGCAAGTTTCCCCGGGCAAGTCCCCACCCACCAGGGCCAGGGCATGTTCCGCCTTTTCCAGCGGGAACCGGTGGCTGATCATGTCCTTGAATGGATACTTTTTTCGCTTTGCCATCTCGATGGCCGGCACCACGGCCTTAAAGTCGTGGGAGAAAACACCGATGATGCGAATCTCGCGAAATACCGCACGATCCAACAGCAGCGGAATTTCCACCTGCCCGCCATAGAGCCCCGGCAAAATGACGGAAGCCCCGACGCCGGCCAGATCCAGCGCCAGACGCGCACCGTTTGGGTGCCCGCTGGAATCCATCACCAAATCCGCCATGGCCCCGCCGGTGACTTCGTCGACCACCTTTTGCGGATCGTCCCGATCCGCATTGATCACCACATCCGCCCCGAAGCGCCGGGCCATCTCCAAACGCTCTGCATCCCGCTCCAGACCGATGACCATGATCGGCCCCGCGCCGGCCTCCTTGGCCACCGCCACGGCAGCCAAGCCCTGCTGACCTGGGCCGATGATGGCAACCGGCTGACCGATGCTCACTCCGCCGATCTGGCGCAGCCAGCGCACCCCGTTACCCAATACCGCGCAAATCATCACCCCTTCTTCCGGCGACAGATCCTCGCCGATTTTATGCACCATGGATCGGGGATGGATGTAGAGATAATCGGCATAGGCACCGAAGAGGTGCGGCGGCTTTTCACAGGAAACCATGGATCCGTAGTTAAAATAGCGCTCGCAGAGAGTGTAGCGACCCGCGAGACAGGGCTTGCACATCCCGCAACCAAAGGCGTACTCGATGATCACCCGGTCGCCTTCCTTGACTTGATGTCTCTTTTGAGCGGCTGCACCCATCTTGTAAACACGGCCGACAATCTCGTGGCCGAGGATGATCGGCCAGGGGCGAGGTCCCCGGGAACTCTTGCCTTTGAATATTCCGGGATCGGAACCACAAACGCCCGCCAGTTCAATTTTGAGGATGCCGTCTTGCTCACCGATGTCCGGAAGCGGATAGGTTCGAATCTCCAGCTTTCCCGGACCGGTTGCCACAATTGCTCTTGTCTTCATTCCAAGGACCCGTCCCTTTCCCGGTCGAAGGTGCCGGGCCTTTGTTCCGGCCGATCGCCTTCGATCAGACGTGCTTTAACCACTCGATTCATTGCGTTCTTGGGAAGCTCGGAAACGCTCTTCCAGAATCGGGGAACCTTGAAAGCCGCCAGTTGGCTCTGGCAGTGGGCAATAAGCTCCCCCCAGTCAATCGCTGCGTTTCGGTCGGCAACGACAAAAGCCATGACCTCTTCTTCGCCGACGGCGTCCTCTGGGCGAACCCCGACAACTGCCGTTTCGCTCACCGCCGGGTGCTGCACAATCACTTGCTCCACCTGGGCGGCGCTGATGTTTTCGCCTTTCTTGCGAATGACATCCTTGGCACGGCCCAGGAATCGGATCCAGCCACGTTCATCCATGGTGCCCCGGTCGCCTGTCCGCAGCCATCCGTCGACCAGCGTTTGACGCGTGGCAGCCGCATCCTTCAGGTATGCTTTCATGACCGCCGGATTACGAATGGCAATTTCACCGGCGATGCCGCGGGGAACTTCCGTCAGCTTGTCGTCCACAATGCGGATTTCGTTGCGTTCCTCGCCACCGATGTCCATGGGCACCCCCACCGCCCCATCCACGCAGGGTTCTTCCGGCGGGCTCATCACCGCCAGGGGTGCCTCGGTAAGGCTATAGAGAGTCTGGAGTTTGACGTCGAAGCGGCGCTGGAAATCGGCATAACAGCCCGCCGGGACCCCGCCGGCAACCACCACCTCGACCGGATTGTCGGCATCGTCGGACGCCGGCGGCCGATTGTAGAGGATGGTGGTCAAGGCCAGCAGCAAAACCATTTTGTTGGCCTGGTAGCGGCGGGTCCACGACCACAGACGGGATGCGCTGAATTTTTCGACCAAGATAAAGGTCGCCCCGGCTAAAAGGGTTCCCATGCAGGAATAAAATTGAGCGTTCACATGAAACAGAGGATTGGCTGTCAACAAGCGGTCGTGCTGATCGAGGCGTATGGTGCGGGCAAAACTAGCGGCGGTGGTCAAGTAATTTCCGTGGGTATGAATGACGCCTTTAGGAAAGCCTGTGGTGCCCGAGGTGTATAAAACCAACGCGTCGTCATCCGCAAAGATCGGCACATCCGCGTCCGGTGGGTCATCCGAAAGGGTATAAAAACTTTCGATCGCCAGGCCGTTGTTGTTCCTCCCCAACCCGAGCCAATAAGATACACTGGGGCATTGTGCATAGAGCCGATGGAAATGTGCCGCGGATTCCTCGCCGACGACCACCGCCTTGGCCTCAGCATGATTGACAATATAGGTCATTTCGCCTGCGCTGAGCTTCAAATTGACCGGAACCATCACCGCACCGAGCCGCAGAAGAGCCCACCAGACAAAAAGAAACTCGGGACGGTTGCCGACAAGGACCGCGACTCTGTCTCCTTTTGCCAATCCGAGGCCAGAAAATCCGTAGGCCACTTGGCGGGAACGCCGATCCAGTTCTCCGTAGGTATAGGAGGTGTCCTGAAAAACCAGATACTCACGCTCGGAAAACATTTCCGCCCGACTTCGGATCAGATCACGAACATTATCCATCGGTGTGCTCCCGTTTCGGTTGGGTCAAATTCCGTGCTTTTTCGGCCTTTTTCCTGCAGGCATGGCAAGGCGGCAGGATTCAAGCGACCTTTCAACCCTTGACGGCGATCAAAGGATACTCTCCTTCGTATCCCATGGCTTTGGAAAGGGTGCCGCCAAGCGTTTTCAACCGCTCAACGGCCTTTTCTCGCCTGGATTGCGCCTCATCAGCTGATAGCGATAAGTTCACGGCCGCAACGACCCGGCGCTCTTGATTGAGCACCGGCACACCCAGGGAATAAAGGGCAATCGACATCTCCCGATCGCTAATGGAATATCCACGCTCACGGGTTTCGAAAAGATCTTTCCGGAGGGCGTTTTCATCAGTAAGGGTATACCGCGTCAGCGGTTCCATCTTCGGACTGATTCGCTCAAGCACCTTTCTGAGGGCGTCGTCCGGTAGAGCAGCCAGAAGCACCTTTCCCGTGGCAGTGCAATAGCTGGGAAGCCTGGAACCTTCCTGAAGGTTGTATTTCAAGAACCGCTGTGCCTCATGGCGACAGAGAAAAACAATCTCATCCCCATCTAACACTGCTAAATTTAAAGTATAATTATATTTTTCGGAGAACTCGGCGAGGTGCTCTTCACCCAACCGTTTCAATTGCGAGCCATTCAAATAAGCAAAACCGAGTTCCAGCACCTTGGGGCCAAGCATGAATTCCCGATTCCGGCCGCGGTGAAGGTAGCCCAGTTGCAGCAGGGTGTCGGTGAATCGCTGGACAGCTGTCGGATTCATGGCGGTGATACGAGCGATTTCGCTCAATTTAAGAAATGGCCGCTCCGGGGTAAATGCTCGCATGATATTAAGACCGCGAGCGAGAGATTGAACATAGTTGAGATTTTTTCGTTCCATAAATTAACGCCCTGCGTTATTTTGTTTACTCATTGTGTTATTTTTAAACTGCATCCACAAATCGTGTCAAGTAAAAAAAATGAACACCATACAGATTCTTCATATTTTTACAAATATGTAACAATTTGCCTCTTGATAAAAACAGACAAACACATGGCGAGAATGGTAAACGACGCAGCGGTTTGGTTTTTAAGGAAACAAACCATTTCTTGAATAAGATCGGCAGGGAACCGAGGCAGATATAGACGGTTCTTTTGCCGTCTATTGATTCCACATCATTCCTCCAAATTTTACTGATAAATATGGCAAGTATGCTGGATACCGGTACCCCGGATGGATGTCTTCGATAGGATGCCGCCCCTAGGTGTAATGGCAAAGCGCCGAAAGATACGACCCTCACAGCGTCAGCGATGGCATTGCCCATCGAAGAGTGCTGACGATAGGGCGACTTGCTCCAGCTATGGCAGGCAATCCTTGAAAAAAGCCACCTTGCCAAAACCGAAAACCAAATCGGGATAGGGGCGGTCAGGTAACCTGACCGCCCCTATCCAAAACCATTTAAAATACGGGCCCGCACCGGGCAAGTCAAACAGTTGAAGTTATGAGAGCCAAGATACGCCGAGCGTGTCACTACCGTCGATCTCAAAAAGGTCGTGCCTGACCGAGGGACGGGTGATTTATCGTATTAGATGTTCGCATCTTCCCAAGGCTTTCCAATTACCCTCAATCGAATCTGCCCGTACGGGCCAAACCACCAAACGTTTTTATGACCAAGTGAGGCGTTATGACGCTCCGCTATTTTCGATAAAGGGCAAAATCCGGTTTCCGTTTTTCCATGAAGGCATTTCGGCCTTCAACGGACTCGTCTGTTCCGTAAAACATGCTCAGCCCACCGACACCCAAGTTGGTGATCCCTACCACTCCATCGGTTTCGGCATGGAAGGCGTACTTGAGCATCTTTAAGGCTGTCGGGCTCTTTTCCAGAAGCGCCTGGCACCATTTATCCACTTCACCGTCCAACGCCTCCGCCGCCACCACGGCATTGACCAATCCCATGTCAAGGGCTTCTTGGGCGGTGTAGAGCCGGCACATGTACCAGATCTCCTTAGCCTTTTTCAGCCCCACGCATCGTATCAGATCTCCCGTTCCGAATCCGGGGTCGAAGCTACCGACCTTGGGACCCGCCTGGCCCAATTTGGCGGTGTCCGCCGCGATGGACAGATCACAGACGACCTGAAAAACGTGCCCGCCACCAATGGCATATCCATTCACCCTGGCAATCACGGGCTTGGGAATCGAGCGAATCAGTTGGGAAACGGTCTGCCAACCGACCTCCACCGGAAGCGCCGCGATGGTGCCCGCGTATCCGCCCTTGTCCCGGATGGATTGATCGCCTCCGGTGCAGAAAGCCTTTTCACCGACACCGGTAAAGACGACGACCCCCACGGCAGAATCGACCCAGGCATCCGTTAATGCCTTGTTGAGCTCCAACAGCGTCACCGGCGTGCAGGCGTTGTATTTTTCGGGTCTATTGATGGCAATGCGTGCCACCCCGTTGTTCTTTTCATAGATGATTTCTTCGAAATCCATGATGCTTTTCTCCTTTGGCGCGTGATTCCCTTTTAGTGGCGGTAGTTGTAGGACAAATAAGCCCTGCCCATCAGTTCCCGTTGCACGACCAACTTGGAAACCTGGGGGGTGCCATCCGCGATTTCGATTGCCAGGACATCTCTGAGACGCTGTTCAAGGGGATATTCCTTGGTGTAACCATAGTGGCCATGCAACACGATGCAGTCGCGGATGGCATTGGTGGAAAAACGGGGCGCCATCCATTTGACCATCCCGGCCTCCTTGGTGCTGGACTGCCCCTTGTCTCTTAGCCAAAGCGCCTTGTAGCAGAGCAGCCGCACCGCTTCCAGGAGGCTGAAGTGCTCGACGAGGGGAAAAGATACGCCTTCAAAGGAGGCCAAAGGCCGCCCAAAGGCGATGCGCTCCTTGACATGCGCTATGGTCTCTTGAAGCGATACCATGGCCGGGGCGATGGCTTCCAGACAGAGAAAAATGCGGCTGATGTCAAATCCACGCATGGCCAGTTTGAACCCCGCCCCCTCCTCGCCGATCAAATAGGTTTCGGGGATTTCGACGTTCTGAAAAAAAATCGATCCCCTTACAATCGCATTGCAACCCAAGTCCTCATAGCCCTGGGTTGAAACGCCAGGAAGATTGCAGGGAACCACGAAACAGCTGACCCCTTTGGCGCTGGTTCCGGCTTCCGTCCGGGCGAACACCAGGGCAAAATCGGCATCCATAATCGCGGTAATGCCCGATTTTTCACCATTGAGAATATAGGCGGCCCCCTTTTTTTGAGCTGTGGTCTGAAGGGCGCCAGCATCGGTGCCGGATCCGGGTTCGGTCAGGCAGAAAGCGGTAATCCCTTCTCCCGAAAGAAAGGGTTCCAGAAACTGTTTTTTGGCTTCCTGGCTGCCGTGTTCCAGTAGCCCGGCACAGAGGTGCCCGGCCACATGGGTCGACATGGGGATGCTGCAATCACCCCGGGAGAGTTCTTCACAGACGATACCCTCGGTGACAAAAGATTCTCCAAGGCCACCGTCCTTTTGGTTGACGGAAACCCCGAGAAACCCGAGTTCTCCCATTTTTCGAACCAGCTTCCGGGGATAGGTCTTTTCGCGATCCCACTGGCTGTAATACGGGGCCAGCTCTTCCTGGGCAAACCGACGGACCTCTTTTTGAATCATTTTCTGATCTTTGTTCAGCTCAAAATCCATTCTTAGACCTCGCTTCGATTGGCTTCGGTGCCTGCTGTTCGATTTGTGCTCGGGATTGAATCAGGGCTTTTCCAACAGCCCTTTTTGAAAATCTATTTTGGCCCAGTCTCGCACTTGGTAGTGGATCAGTTTCCCGGTTGCGGTCATGGGCAATTTATCCACAAATTTATACAACCTAGGGCGTTTGTACCTTGAAAGCATCGGATGATTTTGACAGTGAGTATCCAGCGCCTGGGCTGTAAGTGAATCATCGGCTTTGATGACATAGGCGACAACGAGTTCTCCCCATTTCTCGTCCGGGACCCCTGTTACCACGCAACTGGACACCCCGGGATGCTCATTCAGCGCCTCTTCCACCTGAACCGGTTGCACATTTTCACCACCCGATATGATCATGTCATCTTTGCGGCCTACAATGGTGACATACTGTTGTTCATTCCACGTAGCCAAATCTCCGATATAGACCCAACCTTTGTAGAATTTTTTACGTGCTTCGTCCGGCTTGTTAATATAATCATAGGCGCATTTCGCAGGGGATTTAATAATGACTTCTCCCACTGTCTTGTTATCCTTTGGAACCGTCTGCTCCGGCTCCGCCAATCGATCGGGCAACATCTCCACCACCGCCATATCGTCATCCGTGCAAGAACGACCTGCGGTCCCAGCCATTTCAGGGAGATCAAACGGTCGCAGAAAAGTGTTCCAGAAGGCTTCCGTTGAACCGTATCCATTGAAAATGTTTTTTGTAAGAACATCGTGGCATTCAATGCACAATTGTTTTTCCAGTGGCGCTCCCATCGTAACAATTCCTTTCAAGGAGCTCAAATCCCGATTCCTTGCGATCTGTTCATCTTTCAGCATCTTTAACGTGATGGGTGCGCCAATCAGATAACTGAGACGATATTTCTCCACATAATCAAGAACCGTTGCGGCAGAAAAAGACCTTAGCACAACAACCTTCCCCCCAATGTATAAAGTAGGATTGGGGCCCCCGGAATACAAACCGCCTCGGTGGAACCAGGGGGTCATGTTCAATGTTTTATCCAATGGAGACAGCGGAAAATGCATGATCACATCATGGGCGCTCAGTATATCGTTCACGTTGTTCAGCGGAACGCCCTTCGGCATTCCGGTGGTTCCCGATGTATACAGCCTTGTCACCTCATCGTAGATATGGCTTGGTCTCTCTATTCCAGGTTCATTATCCGAGGCCTTCCGAATGTATTCATTATAGGAAATGGCACCGGGAAAAGGTTGTTGTTTTTCGGTGATGTCAACCATGACAACCTTTTCCGGTTTGTGATCGGCAATCTCCAAGGCCTTTTGGGCCACCTCGGCAACTTCTGCGTCATAAAAATAAATCTTCGGCTTACTGTCGTTTAAAATATAAGCGGTTTCTCCATAAGAAAGCCGAAAATTGATGGGACAATTTATAGCGCCAATTTTTTGGGGTGCTAAATAGAGAAAAATAAATTCAGTACAATTTAAAAGTTGATACATCACCACATCATTTTTTTGAACTCCACTTTGCAGAAGGGAATTCGCCAGTTTATTGACTTCACTGTTTAGTTGGGGATAGGTCCACGTCTTTTCCCTGAAAGGACAAGTTACAGCTTCACGCTCTGAAAATCGTTTTACATTTCGCATGAAACCGGAAATGTAAGAAAAAGCGTTTTCAAAAGTATCAATGAACATTTCAGAATTATATGTATTGCTGTGCCCTTTCATATCATAGATCCCCTTTTTTGCTAATAAAGTTATCGGCTTAACACATGGTCAACCCTCCACTGACGCTCAAAACCTGACCGGTGATAAAATTGGCCTCTCCAGAAGCCAAAAAAACGACTGAAGCGGCAATATCCTCCGGCGCTCCAGCTCTATTCAAAGGAATAATCTTGTCCATTTTTGAAAGAATTTTTTTTGCGAATTCACTCTCTTCCTGCATTTGACGGGTCATTGGAGTGTCGGTTGGGCCCGGACAGATCACATTGACTGTTATTTGATTTCTTGCAACTTCTCTTGCCAGTGATTTGCTGAAAGAAATAATAGCCCCCTTTGCTCCGGCATATACCGCCTCACCGCTGCTGCCGACACGGGCTGCGTCCGAGCCGATATTGATGATTCTTCCCGAATTTTTCGCCACCATATCCTCAAGAACCGAATAACAACAATTCAAAACCCCCTTGTAATTGATATCGATAACTTTATCCCAGAAATCGGGGGCCGTTTTGATAAATGGGATCATTCGATCCCATCCGGCATTGTTTACCAAGATGTCGATAGAGCCCAAATTATCCTTCACTTCGGCGACCGCTTTTTTCACTTTTTCGAAATTGGTGACATCCATCTGCACGGCAATGGCTTCACCGTTTGAATCTTTGATTTGATCGACCGACTTCTGTGCTGCGGAAAGATCAATATCGGCGATGGCAACCTTGGCTCCTCGCATCGCCATGGCAAAAGAAATCGCTTTTCCAATTCCTTGTGCCCCACCTGTCACCAACGCAACGCGTCCCTTAAGTTCAAACATTCGCTTCTCCTTTCTTTAGCAATAAAGGACTTTCAGTGTATCCCAACTCCTCGGATGTTCTATTTGCCGCAGATAGCACCATCCGCCCGTACCGGTCTAGATCCTCAATGGCGAAGCTGAAAATCGAAGCAGCCATTCCGAGACACCCCACAATCTTTCCGGTGGAATTGAACACTGGGGCTGCCACCCGCCGCACCCCTACCCGCAGCTCCTGATCTTCAAAGCCATAGCCACGATGCTGAGTAAGTTTGATTTCATCTTCCAAACGGTTCATGTCGGTAATGGTATATTTCGTCACCGCTGGCAGTCCTATCTTGGACAGGACGCTTCGTCTCTTATCTGGGTCCATCACGCCGAGGTACACTTTGCCAACACTGACGGCATGCAAGTAGGGGATAACACTGCCAACCCGAGAGTAGAGGGACATTTCCTCGCTGCCCCGGATCTGTTCAAGCAGGATCAGTTGATCCCGGTCCAGGCTCGACAGTTCGATGGTTTTGCCGGTTTGCTGCGACAGTGCCTTCATGTGCTTCCACGCCGATGTCCGAAAATCAAATTTATCGGGCAAGCCATGACCCAGATAGAGGAACTTGAGCCCAAGCCGGTAGAGCCCGCGGCGGCTGGACTTGTCGAGAAAACCGCGCTGGCAAAGGGTGTTGAGGATACGGACCAGGGATTGGCGGGGAATATCCAACTGATCTCGGATCTCCGCGAAGGACATTTCCCGCTGGGCGGAGGCGATCAATTCAATGACATCAACGGCGCGATGAACCGCCGGCACATTGGCCTGAGATCTATCAGAGTCCATCTAAATACCTATATTGGGAATTAAAATACCATATTTGGTACTTATTGGACTCTATCGCCTATGTCAAGGTAAAAACAGACCTGCTCCTGAATAAAGAGTGGCGGGCCATTTTCGGCGCCGATTCAGACCATCACAGCCGTCCGTCCCCTGATCAAATTGAGCATCAGCAATGGAAGCGCGATGACGGCGGCGATGATGCTGAGGGAGTAGGAGGGATAAAACAGCAGGATGGCGCAAATCCCGATCACATAACGCTGCACGGAGGATAGCGCCCTTGCAAAGAATCCCACGACGGCGGCATTGAGGCAAAGAATGCCCATGATGGTAAAGAAAAAGGTGAAGATGATGTGGCCCATCGCCGAGGCCAGGGGGAGGGTGTGAAGGACCGGGATGATCAGCAGGGCCGTACCACTCAACGAGAGAATCAGGGTCAGTCCGATGAGATACTTGGGCAACGCCACCCGGGCCGCGAAAATCCCGGTCTTGATCGGATCGGTTCCCATCACCGAGGCAGAGGCATAGGCGGAGAGGGCCACCGGTGGCGTCACCTCGGCCAGCACCGCGAAGTAGAACAGGAACATGTGGGTGGCCATGAGGGCCGCTTCTTCGGGAATCCCGTTGAGCATGGCGAGTTTTTGAATCGTGGGCGCGGTGAGGGCGGACGTCAACACGTAGGTGGCGATGGGTGGCACCCCCATCCCCAGCACCAGGCTGAAGAAGCCCGTGAGCAGGACGGCCACCAGGATGCTGCTGCCTGAAATCTGCATCAGGAGGATGGAAAACTTGGAGGCCAGACCACTCATCACCATCATGGACATAATCATGTTGGCGGCGATCACGGCACTGGCAATGGGCAACAAACCGATGATCCCCTCTTCTAGGGCCTTCATCAGATTGGCCAACGGCGGCCGGATACTCGGATCGATATAGGCGAACAGCACAAAGAGAATCGCCGCCAAAGTGACCGTGATATTGATGGAAAAGCCCTTGTAGATCATCGCGATGATAAACGCGATGGGAATGAAAACGTAGCAGTAGCGTCTGAAGTAGGAGAAATCGATCAGGGCCGAGATCTCGAGCTGGGGCAGGTTCATCTTGCGCACATACAATTCGTTATAGACAAGAATTCCAAAGAGATATAAAAGCATCGGCCCAATGGCCATCACGATGATCTGTGAGTAGGGAATCGAGAGCAACTCGACCATCAGAAAAGAGATCGACCCCATCACCGGGGGAGTGATATAGGCGACGGAGCCCACCGTGGCGATCACCCCGGCCGCCACCAGCTTGTCGTAATGCACCTTCTCGAATAACGGTTTGGTCAGCGTCGCCACGAATTGGGTATCGGCGGCGCCGGAACCTGAAAACATCCCCATGAGTACCGCCATCATCGAGCAGGCCCGGCCGGGAGAGGCCGGGCTGCGGCCCACGAAGAGCAGGGCGATGTTGGCGATGATTCGCCCAAAGTTGAGCCGGGTGACGATAGCACCCATAATAGTAAAATAAATCAGATACTTAACTGAAACCCCGGTGATGGACCCAAAAATACCGGCCTCGGTTTCACAGTACATCTTTCCCAAAAGCATGTCGAAGTCGAAGCCGGGGTTGGCGAAAAGGCCCCCAATGGCGTCGCCATGAAGGTTGTAGACCAAAAAAAGCATCACGATGGTCGGCATGATCGGCCCGCTCAAACGAAAAATCACGCCCAGTACCAGCAGCACCTCGGCAAAGGACATCACCAGGTCCCAGGGTTCGGGCATAATGGCCCGGTAAATCAGGGCTTCGTAATGCACCACCAGGTAGACGAAGGGCAAAAAACTCAACAGGGCGCAGGCCAGGTTGGACCATTTCTGGGTGGACGGAAGAAGGGTCGGCAACATGGTACAGGCCCAGATCAACACACCAAATCCCTTGAGTGAATACGGAAGATCGAGACGGACAAATTCCACCAGGATCACCACCGTCATGAAGGCCAGCGGCAGGGCGCCGATACGATGGCGGGCACGGAGCCGGATGAAACTGGTCAGGTATCCGAGCAGGGCGATGAGAAACACATGCATGGCCCGCTGTACCTGGGTGAGATCCAGCAGCGATATCCTCAGGCTGGCCAAGGGGGTGAAGGGGTGGATAACGATGTAAAGATGGTAGAGGGTGCCGATGATGGCGATCACCGCGACCAGCCGCTTTACCAGACGGTCCATAACAACTCCACCTCCAGACATCCGTCTTTCACGGAAATCTCGTAAAATCCGACCTTCAGATGGATCCCCTTCACCGAGCAAAACCGTAAATGATCGGGTGAATCCTCGGAGACGAGGTCGTTGATGGCGTAGAGCCCATGGGTGTAGTAGGCTTCCGTGGTCGCGTCCGTGGAAACGGTGAACGCGTGGAAACGGCGGCCGATGCGAAAATCGATGCGGACGGGTTGATCCGTTACGGAATTGACGAACCGAATGAGACCCGACTGCCCTCTGAGAAAGAGCGCTGGCCGGGTCTTGTCATCGGTGCGGATCACAGCGGGTCTGCAAAGGCCCGCAACGCAGACCACCCCCATGACCACGATGATCCAATGGCGCCGGGTCATTCGGTCTGACGATTACTCTACGAGGCCTCTTTCGGTAAAGTACTTCACGGCCCCGGGGTGATAGGGAATCGCGGTCTTGCCGACGAAACGGCCCGAATTTTCAGCCGTGGTATCCCGGGCCGCCTTCACCGAGGAATGCAAAGTCTCCAGGTTTTCAAAAACCGTTTTGGTGATGCGGTAGGCCAGATCTTCCGGCAGGGATTCGGGGCAGACGAACATGTTCCAAAAAGCCAAGGTGGGGGTATCGGCCGCGGTGCCGTAGATTTCCTTGGAAACCGTTTGGCTGTCGGCCAGCCCGGAAAATGCTTTCTTGAAGGCCGCCACCCCGGGATCGCTGTCCGGCAACGGGACCAAGAAGAGAGCGGTTCCCTTGCGTTTGAGCGTGTTGGCCAACTCAACGATCGAGCCGGTGGGCAATCCCCCCGACCAGACGTAGGCATCCAGAGTCCCGTTGGCCAGGGCTTCATCCGACTCCTTGGCGCCCAGTTTTTCCCATTTTCTGAAGTTGTTCGGATCGATGTTGGCCGCCTGAAGCAGGTTCAAGGCGGTGAACTCGGTGCCCGATCCCGGCGCACCGGTGGAGACCCGCTTGCCGGCGATATCGGAAAGTGTCTTGATACCGGAGTCTGCCGTGGTCACGATGTGCAGGTAGTTGGGGTACATCATCCAAAGGATGTTGGCCTTGGCGGGTTTTTCGGCGAATTTTTTATGCTTGCCGGTTACGGTGAAATAAGCCGTGTCGGGCAGCACCGTGCCGATGAAATAGCTGTTTTTGGCCGGATCGCTCTTGTCCCGCAACAGGAGCATATTGTCCACCGATGCGGCGGTCTGGATGGCCGTGGCGGCGGCGACATGATGTTTGCTGATGATCTCGCTGATCTGGGTGCCGTAGTAATAGTAGACGCCGCCGATGCCACCGGTTGCAATAACCACCTTGGCGCTCTGGGCGTACCCGTTGACGGTAAAAAGCATCACTGCCAGTGCCACCAGGCTGATTTTTTTCATCGTCATCTCCTTTGCCTCTGGTCCGCAGGGCACTCAGGCCATCGCTGCGGCGGTGGTGAAAGGGACGGGGCGGCGGCCGCATCGGTGGGCAAGGCGACGCCGTGGCTTCGGAAAAACAATCGCATCATAGCCAAACGTCGTTCAGCGTGTCAAGAATACTCAGTATAAGAGATAAATTTGTTTAATTTGTCTTCATTTTTATAAAAAATACAGATCGGCGCATGGGGGTGGGGAAGAGGGATCCTCCACCCGGTGCCCAGGAAGTGTCGACGGCGCGGTCAGGATCCGTGGCACTGCGGGCATTGGCCCTGCAGCGTATCCGGTGGCTTAACGGGGTGGGGCAAGGGGTGCGGTTTGGCGCGGATGGAAACCGGTGGCGCAAGGGCACGATGAATCTTGTCTGCCGGCCCCAGGACCCCAGAAGGTGGTGATCAGGCGGGGTCGACGGCCGGGGGCCCCAGAATCAACCGTTGGGGATCCACTGTCTGGCGCAACACCGCCAGCTCCTCATCACTGGGGGGGATGGCCACCGTGGCAAAGGACACATCGAGGGGAAAACCGGTCTCGGCAACGATCTTCTCCGGATCGGTGAAGGGATAGTAAGTCTCCAGGTACATCCTTTTCGTCTGTTCATGAAACTTCATCACGCCCAAATTGGTCACCACGGCGATGGGCCCTCCCCGGAGAAAACCAGCCCGACGCCGGGCGTCTCCCCCTTCCAGCCATCCGGGGCTGGTGAAGTAGTCGAGCTTTTCCACGAACCGCCGACGCTGGTGCTGCATGAAGATAATCACGCCGTAGGCCATGCTGGCCGCGTCACAGGCCCCGCCGGATCCAGGAAACCGTTGCTCCGGGTGTTCATAGGTCCCCAGCAGGGTCGAGTTCAGATTGCCGTAGCAGTCGATCTGAGCCGCTCCAAGAAAGGCGATGGTTTTCAGTTTGGGATGCCCCAGCAGGCTCAAGGCATCGGCCAGGCCGGAGTTGACGGCGCTGCCCACCATGACCCGGGGGTCCGCCACGGTCAGGGGCAGCTCCTCCAGACGGGGGTCGATGCCCCCCGTTTCAAAGAAAACAACCGATTCCGGGGCATGAATCCGTTTGGCCACCGTCGCCGCCAGCATGCTCAAGCCGGTTCCGGCGAAAAGGATGTCCCCGTTGTGCACCAACCGGCCCGCACTGAGCGCCATGATTTCCGTTGCGGTATAGATTCCCATCTTCTGATCCCTAACGCCTGTCGAGGCCGGGGGCATAACCCCAGCCGGGATTGGCCCGGATTTCCAGCAGATCCCTCACGCCAACCCGCTCCAGATAGGCCTCCTGGCTATCGAAGGGATAGACCCATTCGTCGAGGTAGGCCTTGAACCGATCATCGTCCCGGGCGATCTGTTTGAAGAGATTCATGTGCTTTGGATCGTAATCGTAGAACTGGTGGCAGGCGGTGGGATGAGCCCCGAAGGGGGCGGCGACCACCGCATCGATGAGAAAAGGCGGCAGGCTGTTGCGGTCCGGCTCCCGCCGCAAATACGCTTCGGGGACGATCTCCTCGCAGGTCACGATCACCGTCTTGGCGGCCTTGGCTTGCTCGATGTCGGCAAACGTCAACCCGCAGAAACGACAGGTTCCCGCCTCCCCCACATACTGGGCGTGAACCAGCGCCACATCGGGATTCAACGGCGGCAACGCCACGACGTCGGCCCCGTCGGGATCGAAGGGATCCTTCAGAAGGGTGAGCTTCTGCCGCGGGACCCGGCCCTGGCCGCGGCTTTCGGGGGAAAAGCCGGAAAGCCGAACGATATCGGTGCCCAGTCCGGATCGGGTCACCACGAAGGGCATTCCCATGGCGCCGGCCATGAACCGCAGCGTCATCTGGAGGTTGGAGTAGTCCTCGACCTCGATCTTTTTTTCCAGAAAGGCCTTCTTGAAACGAAACCCGGTGGGGGCGAAGCGACCGACCCCGCCGTAGGCGATCTCGACCCGTTGAACACATCCGGCCCCCACGAGCAGCTCCAGCGCCTGACCGTGAGAGTGAACCACCAAATAGAGGTGGCGTTTGCCCTGCCGAATCATCTCCCGGGCCATCAGCATCGGATTTCGATTGACCGTAAACCCTCCCAGGGCAATCTGATCCCCATCCTTGATCAAAGTGCGAACAGCCTCGGCGGCAGTCATCAGCTTCATGAAGAATCCTTTGTCCGTTGAAGGGCGGCGCCGGACCGGAGCCACCGCCTCCCCCGGCGGGCACCGGAGAAACGCCCGCCGGAGTAGAGACCGTTTCAGGCGCATGAAAATTTTTTATTGAAATAACATCCTGCCAAAGGGGCCGCAAGCTGTTTACCCGCAACCTGCATACCCCTGATGGGCACGGGTCGGTCTCCAGCAGCAATCAGAACCGCTGCACCTTGGCGCTGCCCAGCAACCCGGAGGGTTTCACGTAGAGGATGAGCAGTAACAACACGAAGGCGATGGCATCCTTGTAGCCGGAGGAAAACAGCCCCACCCCGGCGGCTTCAAGGATGCCGAGGAGAAAACCGCCCGCCAGAGCCCCCCAGAGGCTTCCCAGGCCGCCGAGCATGGCGGCGCAGAACCCCTTGAGTCCCAGCATGGTGCCCATGTCGTAGCTGCACATGGTGATGGGCGCAATGATGGCCCCGGCCACCGCGCCGCTGCCGGTGCTGATGATGAAGGCCAGTAGGTTCATCCGCCCGGTGGGAATCCCGGTGAGCCAGGCGGCGCGCCGGCTCACCGCGCAGGCTTCCATGGCCTTGCCGGTCAAGGTGGCCTTGAAGAAAAACTGCAAGGCCACGATGATCACCGCCGCAATGGCGAAAATCCACAGGCTCTGGGGCAGCAACTTGGCGCCGGCGATATCGATGGGGGCATGGTTACTGAAAAACGGTACGCTGTGGGAATCCTTGCCCCAGACGACCATGGCCACCCCCCGCAGCAAAATCGAAGTCCCCACGGTGATGATCACCAACACGATGGGATGGGGATTTTTCACCGTGGCGATGGCCAGGCGCTGGAACGCGGCGCCCACCACCGCCACGGCGACCACACTCAACAGCAACGCCACCACCAGCGGCAACCCCAGGCCGGCCCAGAGGGTCACCAGGGTTAACCCCCCGAGCATGACAAACTCGCCGTGGGCAAAGTTGATGAGATCCGTGCTGTTGTAGAGCATCGAGAATCCCAGGGCGATCACCGCATAGATGGCCCCGCTGGTGATGCCGGAGAAAAGGTATTGCAAGATCTCTTGCATGAGCGAACCGTTTTTTCAGTCGCGGATTGTTCACAGTCCGGCCGGTCAGCCCCGTCGGACCCGTCTCGACCGGTCGAATATTGACAAATTACGGGAAAACACCTCAGGCCATGGAGAAAAGACGCCTCAACGCTCCAGGCTCCAGATGCCCCCCTCGATGCGCACCATGACGAAGGCCTCGGGGCCCAGTCCGTTGTGGTCGTCGGGGGAGAAGCGAAAGACGCCGCTCACCGCCGGAAAGTGGTCGATTTTTTCCAGGTTGTCCCGAATCTTGTTTCGGTCGCCCCCGGCGCCTTGCATCGCCTCGGCCAACAGATGCATCGCATCCCAGGCATACCCGCCAAAGCCGGAGACAGGCATCTTCTGGGTCTCGGTGTAGCGCAGGATATAGTCGTTGAGCATCTCCTTTTGGGGATCGTCCACCGGCAGCAGCCCCGCCACCAGGATCTTGCCGGTGGGCAGGCAAATGCCCTCGGCCGCCTCCCCGGCCAGCTCGATGAACTTGGGCGATGCCACCCCGTGGCTCTGGTAGAGCGGCACGTCAATTTGCAACTGGCGGATGTTCTTGGCCACCACCGCCGGCCCGGGGTTGGTGCCCCAGCAGACGATGGCGTCCGGACCCGCCGCCCGGATCTTGGTCAATTGCGCCGTCATGTCGGTGTCCTTGCCGCCGAAACTCTCCACCGCCACGATCCGCAGGCCGTAGTTTCCGACCTGTTGTTCAAGCTGCTGCTTGCCGCTCTCACCGAAGGCATCGGCCACGGTGAGCAAACCAATTTTTTCCACGCCCCGGTTTTTCATGTGGGCATAGACCGACGCCACGGCCAACGCGTCGTTCTGGGCCGTCTTGAAAGTCCAGGGCGTCACCGGCTCGGTGATGGCGATACCAGCGGCGCAACTGATCAGCGGAATCCTGGCCCGCTCGGCGAAATTTTTGACCGCCAGGGTTGCCGGGGTGGTGCTGGGGCCGATGATGGCCAGCACCTTGTCCTTGTTGATCAGCTTGTTGATTCCCGATACGGCTTTCTGGGGATCACCCTCGGTATCGTAGATCACCGCTTCGAGCATTTTGCCGTCGATGCCGCCGTCGGCGTTGATCTCCGCCACCGCCATCTCCAGACTACGCTTTTCCGGGTCGCCGAGAAAAGAGGCGGGGCCGGTGACGGAAAAAAGCCCGCCGATCCTGTAAACATCCGCCGCCAGGGCCGGCGCGGCGATCAAGACGGCGAGCAAGACCACCGTCCACATCCCACGGGGGTTCCACTTCAGGCACGGTTTGCGCTTCATGGCGTTCTCCTTTCCGCCGACCCCGAGGCCGGCGCGGACAAGGGACAGCAGTTACATCGTGTACAATCGCCGGCCTTCGATCACCTTCAGCCCGTCGGCGGTCAACACCTTGAGGGCATCGTCGGGCTGGTCGAAGCGGAAGATCATCACCGCGTTGGCACCACTGTGCTGAACAAAGGCGTACATATACTCCACGTTGATACCGGCGTTCTGGAGCAACTCGAGGATGTGGTGCAGACCGCCGGGCCGGTCGTCCACCGCCACGGCCACCACGTCGGTCTTGCTCACGGTGAGGCCTCCCTGTTTCAGGGCATTTTCGGCCTTTTGGTTGTCGTCAACGATGAGACGCAACACGCCGAAGTCCGACGTGTCGGCCAAGGCCAGGGCACGGATGTTCACGCCGGCCGCGGCCAGGATCCCCGTCACCTCGGCCAGACGGCCAGCCTTGTTCTCCAGAAAGATCGAAATCTGCTGTGCATGCATGGCGGCTCTCCTTTTACCTCAAATCTTGCGGTTGTCGATGACGCGCACCGCCTTGCCCTCGCTGCGCTGGATCGTGTGGGGCTCGACGAGCTTGACCTTGGCCGAAACGCCGAGGGTCTCCTTGATGTTTTTGCTGATCTGGCGTTCGAGGGCCTGGAGCTGGCGCACCTCGTCGGAAAAAAGCCCCTCCCCCACCTCCACGCGCACGGTGAGGGTGTCGAGGTTCTCCTCGCGGTCCACCACTAACTGGTAATGGGGTGCCACCTCGCTGGTTTCCATCAGAATGCTCTCGATCTGGGAGGGGAAAACGTTGACCCCGCGGATGATGAGCATGTCGTCGCTGCGGCCGCTCACCCGGTTCATGCGCACGTGGGTCCGGCCGCAAACACACGGTTCGGGGTTGAGGCTGGTGATGTCCCGGGTGCGGTAGCGAATCACCGGGAAGGCCTCCTTGGTCAGGGAGGTGAAGACCAGCTCGCCGGTCTCCCCCGGCGGCAGCACCTCGCCGCTGGCCGGATCGATGATCTCGGGCAGGAAATGATCCTCAAAGATATGCAACCCCTTCTTGGCTTCATGACACTCGATGGCCACCCCGGGGCCGATCACTTCGCTCAAACCGTAAATGTCCACGGCAGTGATGTTGAGCTTGCGCTCGATCTCCTGGCGCATCTTCTCCGACCACGGTTCCGCGCCGAAAATGCCGAACTTGAAGCTCAGATCCTTGAACGAAACCCCCATTTCCTCGGCCACCTCGGCCAGGTGCAGGACGTAGCTGGGGGTGGCCGTGATGACGGTGGGCTTGAAATCGCGCATGATCAAAATCTGTCGCCTGGTGTTGCCGCCGGAGACCGGGATCACCGAAGCGCCGAGTTTCTCGGCCCCGTAATGGACCCCCAGCCCGCCGGTGAACAATCCGTAACCGTAGGCGTTGTGGATGATGTCGTTGGCGGTGGCGCCTCCGGCCACCAGCGCGCGGGCCATCAAGGTGGCCCAGGTATTCACATCCCGGGCTGTGTAACCCACCACCGTGGGCTGGCCGGTGGTGCCGGAGGAGGCGTGGATGCGCACCACCGTGTCCATGGGCACGGCAAACATGCCGAAGGGGTAGTTGTCGCGCAGGTCCTGCTTGGTGGTAAAGGGGATGTGGCGAATGTCATCGAGGCGCTGGATGTCCCGGGGTTTGATGCCGGCGGTGGCCATCCGTTCCCGGTAGAAGGGGACCGTGGCGCAGACCCGTTCCAGGGTCGTTTTGAGGCGTCGGAGCTGGATGGCTTCCAGGGCCTCCCGGGGCATGGTTTCGTACTCCACATCGTAGATCATCGGTTCCTCCTGGCAAGATGTATGGGCAAGACATCAAAAAAGGGGCTACGGTGGTTCCCGCAGCCCCTTTCAAGCAAAAAAAAGCCATGGGAGTCACCGTGTGGCGTCCACCCATGGCTTGTATCGGCTTGCTGTCGTTTCTGCTACCGCGCCGGTCCATGGGTAGACTTCGTAAAGAAGTACCCATAAAAGCCATAAAAGGTAAAGTATCGGCTGGTGCAGTACATCGCGTTAGGCCCCTCCGCTGAACGCGGTTCCAATTTCCGAAACTCCATAACCGGGATCAGCGATTCTTGTCAATTCTTTTTTCCGGCCTCAGTCCTCGTATCCACCGGAAAAAACAGCTTGGCGCTTCTCCAAGAAGGCGCTGGTTCCCTCCTTGGCATCCGGGCTGGCCAGGCAGAGGGCGAAGGCGTCCACCTCCAGATTGCACCCGCTGGCCAGGTCCACGTTCAATCCCCGGTTGATGGCCTGCTTGGCGGCTCGCAGGGAAACGCGGCCCTTGGCGGCGATGGCCCGGGCGGTTTCCAGCACGGCTTCCATCAGCCCCTCGGGAGGACAGACCCGGTTGACGATGCCCAGACGCATTGCCTCTTCGGCATTGATCATCCGGCCGGTGAAGATAAGTTCCTTGGCCGCATTGGCCCCGATGAGCCGGGGCAGACGCTGGGTGCCCCCGAAACCGGGGATGATGCCCAGGGTGATTTCCGGCAGGCCGAAGCGGGCCTTTTCGGAGGCGTAGATGAAATCGCAGGCCAGGGCCATCTCGGTGCCGCCCCCCAGGGCGAAGCCGTTGACGGCCGCGATCACCGGAATCTCCAGGGCCTGGAGCCGGTTGATGGCCGCCTGGCCCAGAGCGGCGAAGCGCTTGGCCTGAAGCGGGGTGCAGCGGGCGATCTCGGTGATGTCGGCCCCGGCCACGAAGGCCTTTTCACCGGCCCCGGTCAACACCAGAACCCGCACCGCCGGGTCGGCGGCCGTCTGCTCCAGGGCTGCGGTGAACTCGTTGAGCAGTTCGCGATTCAGCGCGTTGAGAGCCTTGGGTCGATTAAAGGTGACGGTGGCGATGCCGTCGGACACGTCATAGATGAGATTGTCGTAAGCCATGGGAAAACTCCTTTGGTTGCGTGTTACGGAGGTGAGCGCTCCAGTTTCAAATTTCCGGTTTCGATTCATCCCTTCTTGCCCGACTGCTGCCGGAAGGCCGTCGGGTTGGTCTCCCGCATGTACGCCTCGATGCCGGCCACGATCCCTTCGCACAGGTGATCCTGGTACTTGGGATCGATGAGGCGCTGGCATTCGCGCTGGTTGCTGATGAAGGAGGTTTCCACGAGGACGGCCGGCATCTGAGCGCCCAGAAGCACATAGAAGGGCGCCTGTTTGACCCCCTTGTCACGAACCTGTTTGTACCGGTCTTTCATGTGGCCATAAAGGGCGCCCTGGACGTGGCAGGCGAGCCGGCTGGACTCGTTGATCTTGGCGTTTTGCATCAAATCGAGCAGAATTTTCTGAAGATCGCTGATGTTCTTCTCGCTGGTGGCATTTTCCCGGGCGGCCACCAGGATGGCGTCGTCATCGGTGGCCAGGTTGAGGAAAAACGTCTCGATGCCGTAGGCGCGGCGATTGCGGGCGGCGTTGGTGTGGATGGAAACAAACAGGTCCGCGTTGCGGGTGTTGGCGATGGCGGTGCGCTCCTCCAGGGTCAGATACCGGTCCGTGTCGCGGGTGAGGATGACTTCGCAGCCCAGGCGTGCCTTGAGCTTCTTTGCCAGGCGCTTGGAGATATCCAGCACCACGTGCTTTTCGTGAACCCCTTTGAGGTATCCCGGCGCGCCGAAATCCTTTCCCCCGTGGCCCGGATCGATGACGATACGCCCCACGCCCAGGGCCAACTGCCGGGCCAACGCCCCGGGGGACAGCTTGCCGGGATCGGCGATCCGGGCCACCGATCCCGCCGGGGCCGGAGCCGCCGTGGACGGTTTGGCCGTCGCCAAGGCATCTCCCCCTTGTCCCCAGACGTCGATGACGATCCGAAACGGGTTGTTGAGGGAAAAAATCTTGTAGGTCTTGAACGACTTGATATCCACCACCACCCGGACGGTGTCCGTATCGTACTGGCCGGCCCGGGCGTCCATGAGCAAATCGTCATTGATGGGGATCTGACGCTGAAGGTCTCTGCCGAGCCGGCTGCGTTCAAGATCGATGAACAGCCGCTGGGGCTTGCCGATTTCCGGATCCTTTTTCAGCAGGTGATGCCGATAGGCCGTGGCCTCGTCCATGTCCACCACGACCCGGGTGTAGTTCGGATTGGACCAGAAACGCAGGCTCTCCACCGTGGCCGGCGCGCCGTTGGCGGGACGGGTGACGGGCGCCTTCGCCGGGGCCGGCGCTGGGGCCGGGGCCGGCTTGGTGTTTTTGGCCGGCGCCGGCTCTTTGGCCCGGGGCGCCGAAGGCTTGACGGCAGCGCCGAGGAGGGCTTGCGCCTTGGGTCGATAGGCGCTTCGCTCGAAGCGGCGCACCAGCCGTTGAAGCAGGTCGACGCCTTCACGTTCGTGGGCATCGCTGCCGCTGAACCGCGCCAGTTCAAGGTAGAGGGCACCGGCCCGGTACAGGGCCGCCGGTGCCCATTTACCGTCGGGATCCTGCCGGTAGACGTCTTTGAACTTGTCGATACACCGCAACCAGTGATGCCGGTATTTTTGCCGGGCCGAATCCGCTTTCAACTCCCTCTGGCAGGCCTCGGCTTCGTAAAAGAGGGTTTCGACCCGGCTGGCGGCCTCCGCCGACGTGACCCCGATCAGGGCCAGCATCAGCAGCACGGCGACCATGTTCCGAAGGCAACGCCCATGGAAGCGGCAACGGTGATAGGGAGGAATCGATGATATCATGGTTCCGTCAGAGGGCCCACGGTGTCATGGCCCGAGTTTTTTTTGGAGCCGATTCAAGGCGTTCAAGGCTTCCAGCGGCGTCATGCGGGTCACGTCCAGGGCCTTGAGCGCTTCAATTACCGCTGATTCCGGAGAGCTGAACAAATCCATCTGCACCGGCTTGTGATCTTTGGACGCTTCGGCGAGAGCGTCGCAGGTCGCTTCGCCGGTCACCGGCGCCTGCCCGCTTTCGATGCGGTACAGGATTTTCTTGGCTTGCCGGATCACCGCCGGTGGAATTCCGGCCAACCGCGCCACCTGGATGCCGTAGCTCCGATTGGTGGGCCCGGGAGCCAGTTTCCGCAGAAAGATCACCTCGTCGTTCCATTCCTTGGCGGTGATGTGAAAGTTTTTGACCCGTGACTTGCAACGGGCCAATTCGGTCAGCTCATGATAATGGGTGGCAAACAGTGCCTTGACGCCCTTTCCGCCCAGATCGTGCAGGTACTCGGCCACGGCCCAGGCAATGCTCAAACCGTCGAAGGTACTGGTCCCCCTGCCGATTTCGTCCAGAATCACCAAGCTCTCGGCGCTGGCATGGTGCAGGATATTGGCCGTCTCCTGCATCTCCACCATGAAAGTGCTCTGTCCCTGGGCGAGGTTGTCCAGGGCCCCCACCCGGGTGAAGATCCGGTCGCAAAGGCCGATGGTCGCCTCCCGGGCCGGCACGAATCCGCCCATCTGGGCCATGAGCACCATCAGGGCGACCTGGCGCAACACGGTGGACTTGCCGGCCATGTTGGGCCCGGTGATGATTAACACTTGATGTTCCTCGTTGTCCAGTTCCACCGTGTTGGGCACAAAACGCTCACCGGGAATCATCTTTTCCACCACGGGGTGACGGCCGTCCACGATGCGGATCCGTCCATCCTCGGTGATGGTGGGCCGGCAGTAGTCGTTGCGGCCGGCCACTTCCGCCAGGGCCAGCAGGCAATCGATGCGGGCCAGGCCGTCGGCCGCCGCCTTCAGCCGCGTCCCCTGATCGATCACCCGGTGCCGCAGGGCGTTGAAGATCTCCAGCTCCAGCGCGGCGCGTTTTTCCTCGGCCCCCAGCACCTTGGTCTCGAAGGTCTTGAGATCTTCGGTGATGTAGCGTTCGGCGTTGACCAGGGTCTGCTTGCGCACATAACTCAGCGGCACCTTGTCCGTCTGGGCCTTGGGCACCTCGATGTAGTAGCCGAACACCTTGTTGAAGCGCACCTTGAGGGAACCGATGCCGGTGGCCTGGCGCTCCCGGGCCTCGATGCGCACGAGGTGCCCCTTGGCATCGCGGCTGATGTCGATGAGTTCGTCGAGCCGGGAATCATACCCTGTTTTGATCATGCCGCCGTCATTGATGGTCGGGGGGGCGTTTTCGCTCACGGCCCGTTCCAGCTCGGCCGCCAGGACTTCCAGCGACTGCCAGTTTCCCTCGAGGCGGAGCAGATCGCTGGCAAATTGGGCCAGGTCGGCCACGATGGTCGGCAGGGCCTGCAACGATCCCTTCAGCGCCAACAGGTCCCGGGCGTTGGCCTGTCCCATGGCGATCTTGGCCCCGAGGCGCTCCAGATCGCCCACCGCCCGGAACGCTTCCCGTACCCGGCGGGTGATGTCGATCCGCGTCAGGGCCTCGGCCACCGCGTCCAGGCGGGCTTCTATGGCGGCACGGTCACGCAACGGATAGCGCATCCAGTGAACCATCCGCCGGGCACCCATGGCGGTCACCGTCCGGTCGATGACCCCGAGAAAGCTCCCTTGACGGCGCCCGGTGCGCGCGTTGCGCACCAGGTCAAGGTTCTGACAACTGATATCGTCGATGATCAGGCCGTTGCCCAGGCGGTAGGTGGAAAGCCCCGTCAGATGGGCAACAGCCTGTTTCTGGGTCTCCCGGGCGTAGTCGATAAGCGCCCCGGCCGCCTGGACCGCCGCCGTCAACTGTTCGCAACCGAACCCCTCCAGGGAAACGGTGCCGAACTGCTTCAGGAGCCGACGGCGCGCGGGACCGATGTCAAAAACGGCATCGTCGCGATACGTTACCGGGGCCCGTTCCGCGGCCCGCCGCAGCGGCTGGTACGAAGCATCGTGCTCCGCCTGACGGGGCATGAGGATCTCGCTGGGGTCCACCCGCCGGATCTCGTCGGCCACCGTTTCGGCGTCATCGCTTTCAGTGGCGCGAAACGTCCCCGTGGAGATGTCCAGGTGACTAATCCCCCAGGTCCCACCGTTGTTGACCACCGCCACCAGGAAATTGTCCGTCCGGGCATCGAGCATCTCGTTTTCCAGGATCATCCCCGGGGTCACCACCCGGACCACGTCCCGATCCACCAGCCCCTTGGCCTCAGCCGGATCCTGCACCTGATCGCAGATGGCCACTTTGAACCCCTGGGCGATGAGCCGGGCCAAATACCCCTGCACGGCCCGGTAAGGGACTCCGCACATGGGCACCGGGTTCGGGTCGTTCTTGTTGCGGGAGGTCAGCGCGATGTCCAGGGCCTTGGAGGCCGTCCGGGCGTCCTCGAAAAACATCTCGTAGAAATCCCCCATGCGATAAAACAGGATGGCGTCGGGGTACCTTTCCTTGATGGCCAGGTACTGCTCGATCATCGGGGTGGGTTTGGGGGTCATGGCGGTTTCAGGTATCGGTGCGCGGGAACGGGCAGGAGAGGTGAAACAACGCCGGCATCCAGCGGACACCGGCGCGACACGACGCTTCACGGCGCATCAGGCATCGGCGGCGGGCGCTTCCGGAGCCGGTGTCGGATCGGCGACGCCAGCGGTGACGGGTGGCGGCTGGAGCGCCTCCAGTTCGCGCTGCAAATTCTGGATCTCTTCTGTCTGGGCGGCCACCGTGGCGTTGAGATGCTTGATGGTCTTGTTCTGCTTGAAGTAACCGTACAGCCCGTAGATGTAGGCGATCAAAAAGCCGATGAGAAACAACCCGGCGCAAATGACGACGATGGGCAACTCGGGGGTCACGTAGGGACCGGCAATCCCGGGATTGACATGAAAACTCTGACGCATCATGAAAAACGCCTGATTCTGCCAGACCACCACGGCCAGGACAGCGAGAACCACGAGCCACAGAACAATCTTCATTTTTCTCATTCAAAAGCCCCCTTCAATAAGATCCAACCGCCGCATCCGGCTGTGGTCGGTTGGAATGAACTCCTCTTAAATTCGATACATTAATTTCTATCAGGGTAAAACTCAACCCCTTTTTCCCCCGGCGGCTGAACGGTCGCCGGAAGGGGCACGAAGGTGAAGGGGCACCAGCTCCACCGCTCCCCAGGCACCGATGCGCTCGCCGCAAATCACCACCGCGCCGCTGACCCCCTCGATCCGCCGCGCCGCTTCGAGGGCGGAAGCAATGTCCGACGGATTCTGGACCCGGTTTCCCACCGCGGTGGCGGCGGCGTCGGCCAAGGCGGCATCGGGGCATAGGATGCACGCGGCGTCGGCCCGGCCGAAACTGCGGCTGTGCCCCAGGGTCCCCGAAGAGGTGCAGACCGCCAGGGGACCGTTGTCTCCCGGCAGCCGAAGTCCCACCTTGAGGCTCAGGGGGCTGGCGCCGGCAAACAACCCGATGACCACCGGAGATGCCGTCTGAAGAAAAACGTCCCCGCCGTTCTCCACGATCACCTCGGGCCCGTGTTGCAGCAGTGCCTCTCCGACCCCCTGAGCGATGGCGCCGGCCACCGCCGCCATGGGACCGACGCCGGCTCGGCGCCCCGCTCGGATCATGGCCCGCACCACGGGCGGTGACGGATCATCCAGGGGCCAGGGGGTCAGGGTATGGATAAAATCGGCGTGACGCCGGATATAGCCCTCCAGATGCCCCCTGAGCGCCAGCACCGTTTCCCGGGCGATTTCGGCCAACGGTGCACCGCTGTAGATCTGCAGGTCGGTTTCGCACACCACCACTCGGTAAGCCGTTGCCAGGGTCCCGCTGACGATGCGCCGGTAGGTGCGCTCAGCGCTTTCCATGACCTTCAGTCCGCCGCCGTTTCGGGGCGCCCCACCGGCCAGGTGACGGGCTCCGGCCGCAGCTCGGGCGGGCATTGCGCCAGAAAATAGCGATCGGTCATCCCGGCGATGAAGTCCCGGACGATCTCCGCCGGCCGATGCCGGGTCAGATACTCCGGTGCCATGTCGTGCAAAAAACTGCGAAAAATGACCGAATCACGACGCTCCTGAAGGATATCGGACAGATAACGCTCGAAGAGCAGGTGAAAAAGCTCCGCGATGCGACGGCCGTGGCACTTGATCCGTTGGTTGAGGTAGATCCGCTCCAGATTGAACGCCTTCAGACGCTTCAAGGCCGCTGAGACTTCGCCGCTGAAACTCAGATAGGGTTGGCCGTGGCTGTTGGCCAGAATATCGGTCACCAGGCTGTAAACGATGGCCCCGTTGGTGCGTCCCAGCACCCGGGCGCACTCCTCCGGGATCTCTTCCCGCGCCACCACCCCCAACCGGATGGCATCCTCGATGTCGCGTCCGACGTAGCTGATGGTGTCCGCCATGCGCACCACGCACCCTTCCATGGTCATAGGCGTGATTCGCCGCTCCGGCTGAAGGCGCTTGGCGGCCATTTCGGTTTCGAGATCATCTAAGCTTTTGGCGCCGCAGGGGGTCAGGTGCTGATCGTGGACTTCCCCATCGTGGGCCAGGATCCCGTCGAGGGTCTGAAGGGTCAGGTTCCACCCACGCCCCTTGCGCTCCACGCGTTCGAGGAACTGGACGCTCTGGATGTTGTGCAAGAAATGGCCGATCCCATGGGCCAGGCACAGCTCCGAGAGGAACCGTTCCCCGTCGTGACCGAAGGGGGCGTGGCCGATGTCGTGACCGAGAGCGATGGCCTCGATGAGATCTTCGTTGAGCCGGAGAAAACGGCCGATGGTACGGCCGATCTTGGAGACGAGCTGCACGTGCAGCACCCGGTGGGTGATGTGGTCGTTGCGGATGAGGTAAAAAACCTGGGTCTTGTCGATGTAACGGGTGTAACTGCGGGAGTGCAGGATGCGATCGACGTCCACGGCGAAGGCCTGCCGGTAATCGTGATCCAGGCGCGCTTCATGGCAACGGCGCCGGGCCTGGTCACTGGAGGTCGCCAGAGCGGAAAAACGGTGCCGTTCCGAATCATCCAGTTGGCGTCGGATGTCTCGAAGCCGCGCCTCCAGGGGCGAGAGAAGGGTTGGGGCCATGATCGATCTTCGGGAAATTGAAGGGTTAAGGACGCGCCGGAGCGAGGACGAAAACCCCATCGTTCAACGCGGCATCGGGCCACCAGCGGTCCACCTGGATCCGGCAGGTGCTTTGCCCGTCGCCCACTTCGATCCGATGGGGGAGTCGATAGGCACCGGCCACTTGTTCGTCCTGATAATCGACCCGGTAGCCCAGGCTGCCATCGGTGCGGTAAAGGGCCAATCGGCGGATTTGCCGCCCCTCGTCTTCCAGGGCCGCCTGGATCCGGGGGGTGCCGAAGTGGTCGTAGAACACCAGGTGCCACCGATCCGCCGAGGCGCCGGGGTGAACACTGGTCCGCTGATAAGGCATCTCGGGCAGGCGACCGGCCATGGCATGCAACAGGTCGGAAACCGTCAGCGGCAACCCCAGCAGATCGTCCAGGCGGGGATTGGTGGCCGCCTGCGACTGCACGTCTCCATCGGCGGATTGGCGCCAGTAGAGGCGTTGGCCGTCCCCGGAGAGGCTGGCCGCGGGCAGCCCGGCCCCCATGAGGTCCAGCCGGAACTTCGGTCCCGCCAGACGGCCGGCCCAGGCGGCCCGCCCGGCACGGCGAAACTCGGGGGTCTCGATCTCCAGCCGGCCGACCCCCTTGAAGGCCTCCAGGCCTTGATTGATTCCCCGGGCCCGGGCGAGAACCGTTTCGGCGCTCTCTGACGGTATGGGGGGCGGAAGCGTCGCGGGCCGTCGAACGGCGCATCCCGTCATCCAGACCAGCACGGCGATCCCGGTGATCATCGCCGGCCACAGGGACCGGGATCCCGGCCGGGAACGGGACGCAACCGCCTGTGGACGGACGGGCATGGTGCGGTCAGGATGCATCGACTCCCAGCTCCCGCAGCTTGTCGATCAGTGGTTGGCGTTGGGTGGTTTTGCGCTCCAGGGCCCGGCGGTAGTATTCCACCGCCTCCTGGACCTGCCCCACCTGGCGATGGGCATCGCCCACGTGCTCGAGAATGACCGGGTCCTCGGGGGCCAGCCGGCTGGCGCGTTCAAGCACCGTCAAGGCTTCCTGAAAACGACCCTGTTTAAAATAGACCCATCCAAGACTGTCCGTGATATACCCGTCGTCGGGCTTGAGGGCCAGGGCCCGCTGGATCAACTGCTCGGCCTCCTCGAGTTGCACCCCCATCTCGGTGTAGGTATAGCCCAGGTAGTTGAGGGCATTGGCGTGTTGGGGATCCAGGGCAATCACCTGCTTCATGCGCTCGATGCACTCGGGCCGCCGGCCCCACTTGTCGTAGACCACCCCGAGACGAAAGAGGATTCGGACGTTCTCGGCCTCCAGGGCCAGGGCCTCCAACAGGGTCTTTTCCGCCTCGGCATACCGCTCCAGTTCCTCGTAGAACCCACCGAGATAAAGACGGAAATAGGTGTTTTCAGGGTAGTGTTGAATCGCCTCGGTCATGAAATCCACCGCCTCGGCCGTGCGCTGGTTCTTCTGGAAGAGATAGGCCAACTGGACCGCGGCATCTTCGTAGAACTGCGACTGGGGATGGACCTGCTTGAAATGGTGAATCGCATCGTCGTCTTTTCCGAGCCGATCATTCACGATTCCGGACAGATAATGCAAATCGGAACTTTCGGGCGCCACAGCCAGCATCCCGTCGAGCAGGATCTGTGCCTCCCGGGGATCAGCGTCGTCTTCGAGGTAGAAACGGACCAGGACGCCGATGACTTCCGGGTCATCGAGGCTGCGCCGACCGAAGCGCGCCATGAGATCGGCGGCCTGCTCACCGAGGCCCTCGCGGTGGTAATGCAGGGCCAGGGCCAGTCCAGCACGGGCGTTGTGGGGATTGTCGGCCAACAGTTTCTGATACTGGCCGACCGCCTCGTCGCCCTTTTCCATCCGCTGGTATAGCCGGATCAACGCGTAACGGGCCTCTTCCTCGGATGGATCCAGCTCGATGCTGCGCTGGTAGGTGGCCAGGGCGTCGGCGAAGCGCCCCTGGGTCTCGTAGATCCGGGCCAGGAAAAAATGACCGGCGAACACCTCGGGAAACCGCTCCACGAACTGCTCAAAAATCGCCTGAGCCGCTGTCCAGTTTTCATCCTCCAGATACATGTGGCCCAGCAACAGATAGGCATCGCGCCGCTCCGGGTCCAGCGCCAGCGCCCGTTCAAGGGAAGACCGGGCCGCGGCCTGTTCTCCGGCCTGCTGCTGGATCCGCGCCAGCAGCATCCACGCGGCCTCGTCTTTCGGGTCACGGTGGAGCAGATCTTCCAACACCTGCACGGCGCCGGGCAGATCCTTCTGGTGCACGCGCACCATGGCCAGCTCACGACGGAGGTATGAGGAATCCGGGTCACAGATGATGGCCTTCTGGAGAAACGCCACCGCCTGTTTCCAATTGCCGCGCCTTTCCTCCTGCTGGGCAAGCATATAGTTGAAATACTTGCCCGTGCAGTCGATGGACGGCTTCATTTCCGGCCGGGTCACGTTGGCGGAGAAAGCCGGCCGGCCGCAGGCCGCCGCCAGGAGCCAGACCCCCGCCAACATCCAGAGAACCCCGGAGCGGGCCAGCGCCGGTCGGAGCTCAGTCGCCGATGTCTTCTTCCGAATAGGCTTCAAAATCAGGAATCTCCTGCTTGAAATAAGCTCGCATCTTGCGAATGATATTTTTTTCCACCTGCCGCACCCGCTCCCGGGAAATCCCATAGCGGTCGCCGATGTCCTGCAAGGTGGCCGGAGAATCGGAAAAAATCCGCTGGTCAAAAATCTCCAGTTCTCTTTCGGTCATTTCCTTGCGAAACTCGGCGATGCGCTCGTGCAACAGCGAGGCCATTTGTTTTTTCGCCACCTCGTCTTCCACCGAAGCCGACTCCTCGTTGCTGACGAACTCGATGCGTTCGGTGTCCGAATCGTCTTTCAGCGGCGCGTCCAGGGACACGTCCCATCCGTCCAGGCGCTGGTCCATGTCGACAATCTCGCGTTCCGAGACCCCCAACCGCTCGCTGAGCAGCTTGGGCTTGGGATCGAAGCCCTGGTCGATGAGGCGCTGTTTTTCCTTCTTGAGCTTGAAAAAAAGCTTTCGCTGCCCCTGGGTCGTGCCGATCTTCACCAGACGCCAGTTGTCCATGATGAATTTGAGGATGTAGGCCTTGATCCAGAAGGAGGCGTAGTAGGAAAACTTCACGTTCTTGTAGGGGTCGAATTTCTTCACCGCCTGCATCAGGCCGATGTTTCCCTCCTGGATCAGGTCGAGGAGGTTCTGCATCCAGACCCGCTGGAATTCCAGGGCGATCTTGACCACCAGCCGCAGGTTGGACGTCACCAGCAGGTAAGCCGCCTCGGGGTCGTTGTCATCGTGAACCCGCGCGCCCAAATCCAGTTCCTGCTCCCGGGTCAACAGCGGATGACGGCTGATCTCGGCCAGGTAGCGCTGCAGCGGATCATACCGGACAACCGCCTTTTCGTCGGCCGCCGCCGTTTCTTCTTTGGTTTTTTTTCTCGTCATCGCCTGTTCATGGAACCGGTCGGACCGCCCGCCGCCGTTTCCCGAAAATCATGTCCAATTTCGATCAAGTATTGCACAGCAGCCCGCCCCTGTGCTAACCATGGGGCACATTTTCATGCGCTTGGCGCCTGTAGCTCAGTCGGATAGAGCAACGGCCTTCTAAGCCGTGGGTCGCAGGTTCGAATCCTGCCAGGCGTACCAACCCTTTCCCCGCCCCGTGATGTCCCTGATTGCAACCTGAATTGAATACCATACCCGCTGCTTTTTTCAAACCCCCGGTCAGATAGCTTGCCACATCCCGAAAACCGGTAAAAAATCGTTCCCGCGGTGCCGTCAGGCCACCCGGGCCACGAACTCGGCCACCACCCGGTGGACCCGATCGGCGCCTTCACCCAACAGAATCCCGTGCCTATTGAAGTGAAAAAGGAAAAATTCCCTGTCCGCGGTTTCGAGACGGTCGAACAGACGCCAGGTGCCGCGGTAATCCACCACCGGATCTCCCAGGGACTGGACCACCAGAGCCGGCGCGGTAATCCGGGCCAATCGGTCCTCCAGGCCGTCCATCAGGCGTGACAACTCCCGCACCCCTCGAACGGGATTCCGCTTGTAGTTGATGTGAGGATTTTCGGGACGGTTTTCAACAAACTCCATCTTGCCCGTCGAGACACGGACCCGGTCCAGCAGCTTGTTCCACGCATCCACCGCCGGCACCAGGCGGCTGGCGCCATCATGGAGAACAAAGGGGGGGCAAACGGCGAACACGCCGGCAACCGCCAACCCCCGGGCCGCCAGGTCCAGGGCGAGACCGGCTCCGGTGGAAAAACCGCCCACCACCACCCGGGGACAGCAGTTGGCCAGCATGGCATACCCTTCGTCCACCGAGGCGATCCAGTCGTGGCGGGAGCAGTCGGCCAGGTCTTCCGGGGCCGTCCCGTGACCCTTGAGCCGTGGCGCATACACCCAGTAGCCGTCGGCGGCCAGGCGAGCGGCCAGTTGGGCCACCTCCAGCGGCGCCGCCATGTAGCCATGGATTAGGAGAACGCCCGGCCGGCGGGCGGCGGAGCGGGCAAACCACGGCCGCCCAACGTTCTTGGGCGTCCGATCGGGCACCTGGTCGAACCGGTGCCAATCGCGTTCGTAAGCGGCCTCGGCCCGTTCCCGCAGCCAGCGCCCCACCCGGTAGCGTACCCGCAGCTCGGGCTGCTCGGCGATTTCGCTGAGTCCGGCCGTCAATCCTCCCAGCCGCTTGATGTCGCGACATATTTCGTCCAGCGGTGCTTCCGCCGTCTTCACCAACCAACCGTCGGTCTCCTGACGGACGCTTCCCCGGGCCAGGGCCAGGGCGAGAAAATCCGCCGTCCGGCCGCGATGATCATCGGTGAGCAGATCCACCTGGTTCTCCAGGAGGGCCGGATGTCGATGAACCGCCATCTTTTCAAAGGGCAGGGTCGAAGCGGCGAGAAATACGCGGCGCCTCAGGTCCGAAGCCTCCATGGCATTGGCGGGATGGCGTCGAAGCATGGCGGCAAAGAGGTGATCATGGTTGACGGTGGTCAGGCGGCAGATCACCCCCTGACAACGCGCCATGATCCGATGGGCCGTCTTGCGCAACATGCCCCGCGAGGCGATGGGATCGTCGAAATCAATGGCCCGCCGGGCGGTGATGTCGGCGCGCACCACCCGGCTCTGGAGGTATCCGGCCACCGGAATCGGGGCGCCGAACCGCAGGTCGAGGTCCACGCCGGCCAGCAATCGGCTTCCCTGAACCAGGATCTCCTCCAGATGGCTCTCACCGCGCCCCTCCACCAGCCCCTTGGCCAGTTCACCGAGAACGGTATCTCGGCCCCGCAGGGGGTAGTAGGTCAGGTTGACCGGCACCACGAAAGTGGATGCCGCGGCCACCGCTTCCGGGGAGAGCAGGCCGTAGTGCTGGGCCAAGCGACGGGCCTCCCCGGGGATCACCCGGTTCATCTCGCGGATCCGCTGGCGGTAAAACTCGGTGCGCAGGGCCAGGGTCGCGGCGGGAGCCGGCGGCCGATCGGTCTGATTGTTTCGGGGGGGAAAAACGATCCAGGAGGCTTCCCCGGTGAGCAGGGTTTTGACCATGACCCGGTCCCGGTCCGGCGCTTGATGGGATTGGCCCCCGTGCCGGTTGAGAAAGGCCCCCCACGCACCGTTGAATTCTTCCCCTTCGGCCAGGGACCAAACCGGTTTGCCGGTGAGCTGAAAAAGATGGTAAGGCACCAGCAACATATCGAGCCGAGTGAATTGGTTGGTGACAAAAATCACCCCGCCCGAGGGCACCTGATCAACCCCGTGCAGGCGCACCTTGGTCCCGGAGAGGCCCGAGAGGGCCTTGATGGCCAGGGCGGTGGTCATGTAGGCGTTTCGGTTCATGGCAACAACGCCTCGCGCAAAGGGACCGACGGGGGCCGGGGGACGCGTCCCCCGGGCGGCGGTGGCCGGTTGACAGTTGCTTGAATCACCGGTAGTTTATTTTTTCACTCGTTAAAAATAAAGGAATTTTCAGGAGGCCGCGGTGTACTCCAAGATTCTGATCCTCCGGTTTTCGGAAACGGAGGCCAAAAAACCCGTCGTCTGCTATCTGGCGAAGGATTACGACCTGACCTTCAATATTCTCAACGCCACCATCCTTCCGCGTCAGGAAGGCATTTTGGTATTGGAGTTGAGCGGATCGCGCAAGAATTTCAAAGAAGGGGTGCGCTACCTGAAGGCGCAGGGGGTCCAGGTTCAGTATGCCAGCCAGGAAGTCAGACGCGACAACAAGAAGTGTACCCATTGCGGTGCCTGCACGGCAGTCTGCCCCACCGGGGCCTTGAGCATCTCACGGCCGGACATGAAGGTGCACTTCGAGCAAAAACGCTGCAGCGTCTGTGAGCTGTGCATCCCGGCCTGCCCCACCCGGGCCATGGAGGTGCGACCGATCCAGCAGACCTTCCTCTGATGCCCCTGGCCCGCCATCTGCTCCCATGACCGCACTGACCGCCATCGCCCTGAGCGGCGGCCTGGATTCCGCCGTGGCCGCCCTGCGCCTCAAGGCCGCCGGCGAGAAGCTGCTGGCCCTGCATTTCATCACCGGATACGAACCCGTCGACCAGGAGGGCGATCAACGCCACCGCCTGGAGCGTCTGGCGGCCCGTCTGGGGGTGGAGCTGGCCATCATCGACTGCCGCGAGGCGTTCCAGCGCGAGGTGGTGGACAATTTTGTCGACAGCTACCGCCTGGGCCGCACCCCCAACCCCTGCGTGCGCTGCAATGCGCGCATCAAGTTCGGCGTGGTCCTCCAGCAGGCCCTGAATCTGGGGGCCAGCCGCCTGGCCACCGGTCATTACGCCCTCAAGGGGCGGGACAGCGGTGGTGGCTTCCACCTTTACAAGGGAATCGATGGACGCAAGGACCAGTCCTACTTTCTGGCCCGCCTGAACCAGGCCCAACTGGAAAAGGCGGTTTTTCCCCTCGGCGCCATCACCAAGGCCCAGGTCCAGCGCCAGGCGGCCGAAGCCGCCCTGATGCTGCGCCCCCCCCGGGAAAGCCAGGACATTTGTTTCGTCCCCCGGGGCGATTACGCGGCGTTTCTCACCGCAACCGGCCGACTGGCCCCCCTTCCCGGCCCCATCGTGGATGTGGCAGGGCGACCCCTGGGGCAGCACCACGGACTGCACGCCTTCACCATCGGGCAACGCCGTGGCATCAACTGCCCCGGTCCGGCGCCCTACTATGTGGTCCGCATCGATGCAGCCCGCAACACCCTGGTGGTGGGCAGCGCCGGGGACCTGATGACCGGCGGGTGCCGGGTATCGGATCTGCGTTGGCTCCAGCCACCGGCCGGCGATACCCTGCGTGTTTCGGTGCGGCTTCGCTATCGCAGCGTCGAGCAGCCGGCCCGGGTGACCATGGAAGGCGAAAAAGCGGCCACGGTGCACTTCGACGCCCCCCTGGCCGCCGTCACACCGGGCCAATGCGCCGTTTTTTACCACGGCCGGGAAGTCCTCGGTTCCGGCTGGATCGAATCCTCCCTGGCCCGGGGATAGGCGCCGGCGCCAAGCCCGGTTACACTATTGCCACGGACCACTTCCGGCGCCGCCTTGACAGGCTCCTGGAAAATCTATACTAGCAACCATTCCGCAGGGTTCCAAAGTTCCTTCCGCCGACGGGAAAAACCCTGTGCCGACTTCAGCGTGCCGATGGGCATGCGGGGAGATGAACGTATGTTCGGTATGGGAATGCCTGAAATCTTGATGATTCTCGCCATCGCCCTGGTGGTGATCGGTCCGCGCAAGCTGCCGGACCTGGGACGCAGTTTGGGAAGAGCCCTGAAAGAGTTTCGCAAGGCCACCAGCGAGTTCAAGTCGTCCCTGGACATCGAGGATGACCTGAGCGACGTTCGACGCAGCTTCAACGAAATGAACGCCGATCTGAAGTCGACCCTCTCGGCCGCCACCTTCGGCGACAAGCCGAAAAGCCGACCCGAAACCCAAGCCGGTTCATCCCCCCAGCCGCCGCCACCGTCCGCCGACACCGAAACGCCCGCCGATGCCGGGGCCCCCGAAGACACAGCTCCGGAGCAGAATCTTCCGCCGGACCGGGAGAGCGGCGATGCTCGAAGTTGACGACAAGGTCCCTTTCACCGAGCATCTCGAGGAGCTGCGCCACCGGTTGATCGTTTCTTTCATCGCCGTGGGCATCGGCTTTGCCCTCTGCTATGCCTTCAAGGAACGCCTTTTCCAATTTCTGGCCGCCCCCCTCATCGGCGCCATGCAAACCGGTGACAAGCTGGTTTTCACCGGTTTGCCCGAGGCTTTCTTCACCTACCTGAAAATCGCGTTCCTGGCCGGCTGCGTGCTGGCCTCGCCGGTGATCATCTACCAGTTCTGGATGTTCGTGGCTCCGGGGCTCTACCGCAAGGAGCGCCGGATGCTGGCCCCCATCGTGGCCCTGTCGGTGCTGTTTTTCCTCGGCGGCGGGATCTTCGGCTACCTTGTGGTGTTTCCCCTCGGCTTCGAGTTCTTCCTCGGCTTTGCCAACGAAACCATCCGTCCCCTGCCGGCCATGAGGGAGTACCTGGGCTTTGCCACCAAGCTGCTCATCGCCTTTGGACTGGCCTTCGAGCTCCCCCTGGTGATCACTTTCATGGCCCGCCTGGGGCTGGTTTCGGTGGCGTTTCTCAAGAAGCACCGGCGTTACGCCCTCCTGCTCTTCTTCGTGGCGGCGGCCATTCTCACGCCACCGGACGTGGTCAGCCAAGTCCTGATGGCCGTTCCCCTGATGCTGCTCTATGAACTGAGTATCGTCGGCGCCCGGATCTTCGGCCGCAAGCCGACTCAAGCCCCGGACCAGGCTAGTGATTGACGGTCGCTTTCCTCAATCGGCCCATGGTAGCAGCGCCAGCCCGGTGTCAGAACTGCGTTACATCCTGCAGTGGACCGGCACCGCCGACGGAACGGGTTTTTTCGCCCCGCAACCGGAAGGTGAGCCCGCTTTCGATACCCTCCTGGAATGGCTGCGTCAGCGCCCCATGGACAGCTTCCTGCATCGGCACCTGCTCCAGATGCTGGTATCCTCTGCCGCCGATATCCTCGCCGCTTCGGCCGGAGACGCCTCCCTCGGAGAGGACCCCGTGCGGCATGCCCTGCTTCTGGAGGCGGCCTACCTGCGGGAGGATCCGACCCTGGAGGCCGCCCTCGCCCCTCCCGAAGGAGACGCCGCCCTGGTTCATCACAGTCCGGCCATCTTTCTGCGCCACCGGCGTCTGGCCGACCGTGAACAGCACCGTTACTGGATCGACCAATCGGCCGCCAACATCTTCGCCCACCGCCCCCTCGCCAACGGCCCCGGGGCACCGCCGCTGCCGGACATCGCAGATCCCGCCCACGGGACAACCGTTTCCATCGATGCGCTGTCGTGTCCACCCGAACCGCTGGCGAGTGATCGCCCACCGGCAACCGAAATCATCGCCACCGCCCATGCCCGCCTGGCACGGTTGAAGGTTCTGTCGTCCATCGAAATGCGCCACGAGGCATCCTTGAGCCCCGTGGCCCTTTTGCGTCAGTGGCGCCTGGAGCGACGGGTGCGTAGCGGCAGGTGCCACCACCGCCTGGGCGGATTTCTCACCGCTTACGGCCGTGGATTGACCCTTGAAGCCGCGCGGGTTTCCTGCCTGATGGAAATCGTCGAACGCTACAGCGCCTTCGGTGATTTTTCCGCCGAGGCCGTCGAGGGCCACAGCGGTCCGGTCCCCCTGATCAAAGCGTCCCTGGCGCAAATGAACCGCGCCGGCCATCACCCCCTGAATCCCAACGATCTTGGTCTGGAGATCCCCTGGGCGGATGCCCCACTCCACTGGCGACCGGCCCGGGCCGTTACCCCTCAGGGTGAAGTCAATATCTGGATCCCGGCCCAGTGCGCCTACCTTTTTTGCAATCTGGACGAACCGGATCTCTTTTCGTCCCTCGGCTCCACGGGCCTGGCCGCGGGATCATCCATGGCGGAAGCCCGCTTGGCGGCCCTGCTGGAAATCGTGGAACGCGACGCCGAGGCCACCACCCTTTTCGTTCCGGGGGCCTGTTTCACCGTCCACGCCGAAACGGAGCCCTTGGGCAGCCTGCTGGCCCATTATCACCGCCTCGGCATTCACGTTCAGTTTCAGGATCTCACCGGTTTCTCAGGCATCCCCTGCTACAAGGCCTTTGTCATCGCGGCCGACGGCCGCATCGCCAAGGGCACCGGGGCCCATCTCGACGGGCGACGGGCCCTGCTGGCAGCCTTGACCGAAACCATGTACCCCTACCCCAACGGTCCCCCGTCCCAACCCTGCTTGGCAAACCTGCCGGTACGCCGATTCGAGCACCTGCCCGACTACGGTTGCGGATCTGTCCCCGGTGACCTCCATCGCCTTCAACGGCTGCTGCTCGCCAACGGCCTGACCCCGATCTTCGCGGACTTGACCCGCGCCGATCTCGGGTTTCCCGTGGTGCGGGCCGTGGTGCCGGGTCTGGCGCCGGCCATCGATTTGGATCGTTTTTCCCGCGTCTTCCCCCGCCTGGCGGCGGCCTTACGCCAGGCGGGGGCACACTAATCCGATACAAACCAGGCGTCTGCCTTGTCCGACGTTCACATTCCGGTGGCAGCAGCGCTTGAGGGACCCTGCGGGACCTGGACGCCGGGGTTGACAGCGGCTTGACTTCACGATAGAGTTTGCGGCCGAATGCTGTTGATTAAAGATCGAACCATGGCCATCGGACTTATTTGACAGGGAGGAGGAGAGAAGAATCATGAAAAACGCAAAGCTGTGGACAGTGATGGCAGCCGTAGGCATCGCGACCATGTTTCTGGCGGCCGGGCTCAATGCGGGCACCACGATGCCGGATACGGTCAAGATGGAAGCAGACTACGAGCACACCAAGGGGATTGTCGAATTTACGCACCACAAGCATGCCAGCGAATACAAAAATGCCAAGGGCGAAGCCATCACCTGCGGCGAATGCCACCATGACGACAAGGGCAAACCGCTGGCGGATCTCAAGGAAGGCGACAATGTCCAGAAGTGCTTCGAGTGCCACAACAAACCGGGCGAACTCAAGGGCAAGGACGCCCAGGGCAAACCGGACAGCGAAGTGATCATGTATCACGCCAATGCCCTGCACGGAAACTGCATCGATTGCCACAAGGACTACAACAAGGCCAACAAGACCAAGGCGGCCCCCCAGACCTGCACCAAGTGCCACCCCAAGACCAAGTAGCCTTGGAATAGATGTAAACCCGCACGCCGGGCTGAAAAAAGGCGGACCCTGAAAGCAGGGTTCCGCCTTTTTTTTGTGCACAGCCTCGGAGAAAACCCGAAAAATCAATTTTCCGATGCTCAAGTATCCCGAAGGTCAGATCGGGCCAGCGCCCTTTGGGGTTCTTCGAGCCTGAAACCCTCGGGCGGCCCGTACCAGGGCCGGGGCCCATCCCGGCGTTCCCAGGGCGTGCAGGTGGGTGTAGGTGGCCAGCACGTTGCCCCGGCACAGGCCATCCCTGCCATCGGCGATACCGCCGCCGCGGGTCATGGCGAAGGCCATGTCCGTCGGGCGTCCGCGCCATTCCAACACCTTGGAGTAGTGAAACTCGTGGCCGCGCAGCACCGTGCCGACGGGAAAATACGGATTCGATTCGGCGACGCGAATCATGGTGTAGCCGTGCCCCATGGGGCGACGGGAGAAACCGAAACTGATGGGCAGGACCCCGGTCATGGGATAGGTGTGTTCGTCGATCATCAACCGCTCCCCAAGAAACATCAACCCCCCGCACTCGGCGTAGATGGGCAACCCCTCCTGGGCCAACCGCCGAACTTCGTCCCGGTAGCCCGCGTTGCGGCCCAGGGCCTCGGCATGGGTTTCGGGAAACCCCCCACCGATGTACAAGGCATCCACCGCCGGCAGTCGATCCTGGGTCAACGGACTGGTGAAGACCAGTCGGCCCCCCGCCGCCTCGATGGCCTCCAGGTTCTCCGGATAGTAGAACTGAAACGCCGAATCGCGAATCACCCCGATCACCGGCGCCCCGGCCAGCGCGGGCGGCGGCTGGCAAAGGGGCTCTGAAGGTGCCTGGCTTCCCAGACCCCGCGCGGTCCGGGCGATGGCCAGGATCCGGTCGAGATCGAGGTAGCGCTCGGCCATGGCGGCGGCCACGGCCACCGAATCGGTGGCCCAACTGTGTTCGGCGGTGGGCACCAGCCCCATGTGCCGCTCGGGAAAGGCCTGCTGCTTGAGCTTGGGCACCGCGCCGACCACCGGAATGCCGCAATGGCCGGTGATGCTGTCGCGCAGAATCTTTTCATGGCGGGCGCCGGCCACGCGGTTGAGAATCACTCCGGCCAGATTCAAGTCGGGATCGAACTGGCAGCAGCCGCTCACCACCGCCGCCATGGTGCGGGTGGTTTTGGTGGCGTCGATGCACAGCAGCACCGGCAGACCGAGCAGTTTGGCCAGTTCGGCACTGGACGTCTTGCCGTCGGTGTGGATGCAGTCGTAAAGACCGCGGTTGCCTTCCACCACCACCACCTCGCCGTGGCGGGCATGGCGCTGAAAGGAACAGAGGAGTTGGTTTTGGTCGATGATGAAGGAATCGAGATTGTAGCAGGGGCGTCCGGCAGCCGAGGCCAGCCAGCCGGCATCGATGTAGTCGGGGCCCTTCTTGAAAGGCGTCACGGCGACGCCGCGTCGACGCAGCGCCGCCGTAATGCCCACAGTCAGAATGGTTTTACCTGAGCCGCCGCGCAACGCAGAGATCAAAATTCCGGGATACTTGTCTTCAGAGGTGTGCGGCGTTTGCGGGTTCATGGCGGGGAAAATCCCCCGGCGGGGGCTTACTTATTTTCTTTCTCTTCGTGCTCGGCCCCTGCCTGTTTGCCGGTTCCCGGCATTCCGTACATGGAGGTACTACCCGAGGACCAGTACTCCAAAACGCCTTCCTCCACCAACTTGTTGACAATCTTCTTGGCGTCTCGGGGTTTGGCTTCAAGAATGTGAGCAAGGTCGTTGAAATAGAACTTGCTCTTGCTCTTGAGCTTCTTGGTCAACTCTTCGACTATCTTTTTTTTGGCCTCTTCGTATTCCATTGCAATCCCCCTTCAGCATAGCCGGCGGTGCGCCTCGCAGGGCAAACACCGCCGGCTTGCGGCCACCTTTAGTCGGTGAACTTGAACTGCGAGGTCTGGCGCCACGTGTAGTAGGCCGGATCGCGGAAATCGTCGATGAGGTGATGGGTGAATTCGATTTCGCACTTCTCGAAGAAACGCTCCCATCCAATGCGTTCCGCCCATTCGCCCAGGCGCTCGTACTTGTTGGCGCCGGCGGAGTAGGTTTCGACGATCTTCTTGATGGTCTTGGTCATGGTGGGCCAACGCGGCATTTCGTTGGGGATGAAGGCCACGACCACCTTGGAGAACTTCGGCGCGCTGATGCGGTTGGACACCTTGCCGCCGACCATGAGCACGATCCCGTCGCCTTCGGCATCCGCCAGCGGCATCGAGGGGCACATGGTATAGCAGTTGCCGCAGAACATGCAGCGTTCGTTGTTCACGGCCACACTCTTGACTTCCTTGCCGTCGGGCAGGGTCACCTTGGCCGGCTTGATGGCCGCGGTGGGGCAGGCGGCGATGGCCAGGGGAATTTCGCACATTTTGTCCAGGTACTCGTGGTCGAGCATCGGCGGCTTGCGGTGATAGCCGAGGATGGCGATGTCCGAGCAGTGGACGGCACCGCACATGTTGAGGCAGCAGGCCATGGAAACGCGCACATGGGCCGGCATGCGGTGGTTTTGGAACTCCTCGAACAGCACGTCCATGGTGGCCTTGACTGTTCCGGAGGCATCCGTGGCCGGCGTGTGGCAGTGAATCCAGCCCTGGGTGTGAACGATATTGCTGATACCGGCACCGGTACCGCCGATGGGGAACTTGTAGCTGCCGCCGTCGAACTTGCGGTTGCCAACGTCGTCGATCATCGCCTGGAGCTTGGCTTTGTCGGAAACCAGAAACTCCACGTTGTTGCGGGTGGTCCAGCGCACGAACCCATCGCAGTACTTGTCGGCGATATCGCAGATTTCGCGAATCATGGAGGTACTCATCAAGCGTGCCCCGCCGCAGCGCACGGTGTAGATCTCGTCGCCGGACTCGGCCACGTGAACCAGGACACCGGGCTGCAGGTACTCATGGTAGAGCCACTTGCCCTTGTTTTTGGCGATGACCGGCGGATAAAACTCGTCGTATTTGCGCGGACCGATATCCGTGATCCGGTTTTCCATCGGTTTTTCGGGGTTGTATCCGGAAGAAACAAATGCCATGGCGTCCACCTCCTCTTATCTCTGATGGTACTTGCGGAACTCGTTGATGTCGCGGTCCCAGCCACCGGGCACCTCTTCTTCCTTCCAGAAGATGTACGGGTTGTGGCGCGGTTCCTGCACATGCTGGGGGATCGCCTTCATATTCAGCACCTCGAGCAGCCTCTGGAAACCCTGGCGCTTCATCAACTCGCCCAGGCGCTCGCGGTTCTTGCCTTCCTCCATCCACCAATCCCAGATCGGCTCGATCACGGTTTCCTTGATCTCGTCGTAGGGTTCTTCGACCTTGATGAACGGCACGATGAGGGAGCCCATCTGAGCGCCGTCGAGGATCGGGGCCTTGGCGCCGGCGAGGATCGAGCAGCCGCGGTCGTTACCGATGCGCAGGGCGCGCGGCATGACGTTGATGCAGTGCATGCAGCGGGTGCACTCGCGGTCGTTGATCTTCAGCTTGCCGTCTTCCATCCACATGCACTTGGTGGGGCAGAGATCCACGACTTCCTTCTGGATGTCAAACTTGCCCCAGTCGCGACCCGAATGAGCCCCGGCGTTGGGCGGAATTTCCCCGCCGATGTAAGCCTGAACGGCTTCCTGGTCGATGCGGATGTTATCCCGCCAGGTGCCGATGAAGGAGAGGTCGGAACGGGCGATGGAGGCCACGCAGCAGTTGGGGCAGCCATCGAACTTGAACTTGAACTTGTACGGGAAGGCCGGCCGGTGCAGCTCGTCCTGGTAGTGGTTGGTCAGGTCGAAGCAAAGGGCCTGCGTGTCGTAGCAGGCGTACTCACAGCGGGCCTCGCCGATGCAGTCAGAGGGGGTCCGTAGGTTGGAACCCGAGCCGCCCAGGTCCTGATGCAGATTGTGGGTCAGTTCGTAGAAGACTTCCTCGAGCTGCGGGGTGGTGGTCCCCAGGAAGATAATGTCGCCTGTGGAACCGTGCATGTTGGTGATGCCCGAACCACGAAAATCCCACAGATCGCAGATCTGACGCAGGTACTCGGTGGTGTAAAACTTGCCGCCGGGCTGCGAAACACGCATGGTGTGGAAATGGGCCACGCCCGGGAACATCTCCGGCTGGTCGCAGTAGCGACCGATCACGCCGCCGCCGTAGCCGAATACGCCCACGATGCCGCCGTGCTTCCAGTGGGTCCGACCGTGCTTGTAGGACAGTTCAAGGACACCCAGCAGGTCATCGACCGCATCCACGGGGATCTGGAACTCAACGTTAGCCTCGTTCTTTGACCGTTTTTCGGCCTCCTGCTTCAAGTCGGACACGAAGCTCGGCCACGGCCCGCTCTCCAACTGGTCCAGCAGAGGGGTTTCATGCTTTGCCATCTTTTACCTCCATAGTCATTAAAATAACGATTTGGCTACCGACCATGTTACCTCGGAATGGGAAAATGCCCGGCGGGGCGGTCACTGTCACCTCCTCTCTCAAAGCGTGCTTAATGATTTTTTGTGGTTGCTGTATCGTTGTCGCGTAGCGATGCGTTGGCACGGGTATGCAAGGCACGCATATAGAATTAATGCACCATGATGTCAATAAAAAAGCGGGCAATCCAGGCGCTTCGCCCGGCCCCGCACGCCGGTGAAACCTTGCCGGCGGCGCCCTTCCGGGCGCAAACACCCGTTGTGGCGCGTCGGAACTTCAGGTGCCAAAAAGGCCTCCGGCGGCCAGCAACGCCCCCAAATGGTCCGCGTGGACCGTCGCGGCCGCTTCGATCAGGCGCCGCGCCGGATCTTCCGGCGGGCGGCGGGCGGCCAGGGCGCGAATCATCTCTGTCAGGTTCCGCCGCGGGCAGGCGCCCAGGTAGGTATCGACGGCTTCGAGCATGGCCTCCGGCAGTTCCCCCCGCTGGGTTTTTAAAATCAGGGCGTCACGGACCCCTTCCAGGGCCGGCGCCACCGTGGCCACATCGGCCAGAATCAGGTCACCGACCCCCCGGCAACGGTCCAGGCGCAACCAAAGAGTAGTGGACACCAAAAACAGCAGCAGGTGAAACAACGTGGCGGCCAGGTCCCGGGGTGGGTCCCGGAGCAGAGGGCCGTGGCGACGTATCGTGACCAGGCGCATCACCAGGGGCTTTTCCGGGGCCAACCGCACGACAAAATCCCCGGCCGCATGGTGCCAATCGAGGATCTGTGCGCCGCTGAATACATCGTAGTAGGCGGTCAGGATCGCCGCCGCGCTCCGGTGCAGCGCCCGGCACTGAAGAGGGTCGAGGAACCGCGGGCCATCGGGGTGCCAGACCACCCATTGCGGGGGGTGCCCCGGTGCCGCCGATTCGAGATGGAATTCGTGAAAGTCCGGGAACCATTGACCGAGAAACATTTCCAGGCGCCGCCCGTCCGGAAGCGATTCCGTTCCGCGCTGGAAGACCGCCGGCAGGTATTCCGGGCTGAATCGGTCCCCCAGCCGGTGGATCGTTTCCACCTCCGATGCCAGCAGATCGATCCCTTCCGGGGACAGCGCCACGTTGACCACCAGCGCCACCCGCCGACTTTCGGCGGTGGCCGCCACCCGGGCCGGGTGGTAGAAAGCACCGTGTTTTTCCAGGAAAATGTCGATTTCGCAGAAGGGCTTGCCGGCAGGCCAGTCTGGGTCCAGTACGCCTGCGGCAAGGCGGAGGGCCCGCCAATCGTTCCGGGAGAGGAACCTCGATACCGCTTGGAAATAATCACCGTAGGTAAAGTCGCCCGAAGCGGATGGCATCGTAACGCCCTGCCGGTTTCGGGGCAGATGCCGATCCCACTCGGTACCGCCGGGCAACACCGGATGGCGCCGGTCGGCAAGGAAAAACCGCACTGAGGGAACGGCGGCCGTCACGGGTGCTGTCTTGGGCCGGCCGCCGCCGTATTTCTGGTCAAGATGAGAAGGATCGCATCATGGACCAGCCCGGAACGATGCATTCAGGCGCCGCCGAGCCCCGCCAGGATGTCCTGGCGTATCTTGTCGGCCACGGCGTAGCCGTTTTCCTCCGCCAGCCGCATGTGCTCTTCAGCCTTGGAAAAATTGCCCTGTTCAAGATAAGCGATGGCCAGATTGTTATGGGCGACGGCAAAGGTCGGCTGCAGTTTGATCACCTTCAGGTTGGTGTCGATGCTCTCTTCCACCCGCCCGACCATCAGGTAGGCGTTGGCCAGAGTTGTCAAACCCTGGACAAAACGAAAGTTGAAATGAACCGCCTTTTCCAGCGCCGAGATGGCCTCCTCCACGTTTCCCCGTTGCAACTCCACGAAACCGATGTTGCCGTACCCCTCGGAAAACCCCGGGCGCGCCTTCACCGCCCGCCGGTTCCAGTCCAGACAGGCGTCCAGGTCTCCTTCGCGCAACCGCAGCCCCCCCAGTTGGGCGTAGGCCTCGGCCAAGGTGGGGCTGCAATCGATGGCCCGATAGAGTTCCTGCTCCGCCTCGGCGTATTGCTGCAGCCCCAGAAGGGCCACGGCGAGGTTAAAATGATTGGTGCCGCATTCCGAGTTTCCATCAAGGGCCTGTCGCAGCTCTGCGATCTTTTGGGCAGCATCCTTGAAACGCACTGTTTCATCAGTCATTTGCCATCCTTTTGGATCCGATTCGGAAGCCGGCCGAAACCGGCAGCAATTGGAAACGTTTTTGATATTATCGACTGTCCCGCCTGTCAACCCCCAATCCAGGGTGACCGGGGCCGGCGATGGCGCTTTTCTGTTGACGCCCCGGACGATTGTGACTTAGAAAATTGGAACCCTGATCAATAGGGGTATTCCCGTTTCACCGAATTATCAACCGATTTGTCTAACCCGGACCCGGCCTCGGTCCATTGAAGGGGGAAGCTATGCAACCAGGATGCTACACGGCGTTGATCACACCGTTTGCCGGCGGTGCCGTGGACGACGCCGGCCTTCGTCAGCTCGTGACCTTCCAGATCGAAAACGGCATCACCGGCCTGCTGGCGGTGGGCACCACCGGCGAAAGCCCCACCTTGACCTGGGAAGAGCACAACCGGGTCATCGCCATGGTGGCGGGCATGACCCGCGGCCGCTGTCTTTGCATTGCCGGCACTGGCAGCAACAACACCGCCGAGACCCTCGAGGGGACACGCTATGCCGTGGCGGCCGGGGCCGACGCCGTCCTGCTGGTGGACCCGTACTACAACGGTCCCAGTTCCCTGGAAATCCGTCGCGAATACGTGGCGCCGGTGGCCGAAGCCTTCCCCGACACCCATGTCATTCCCTACGTGATCCCCGGTCGCACCGGTGCCAAGCTTCTCCCCGAGGATCTGGCCCTGCTCCACCGGCAGTACCCCAACCTACACACGGTCAAGGAAGCCACCGGTGACTTGGCCAACATGCGCCGCACCCGGACCTGTTGCGGTCCGGATTTCGTCATCTTCTCCGGCGATGACGGCCTGACCTACGACATGATGAATGATCCGGCCATTGCCGCCGCCGGGGTCATCAGCGTCATCTCCAACATCGCCCCCGGGCCGTTGGGGCAGATGGTGGCGCACCTCGCCGCCGGTGAATTCGAGGAAGCCGCGTCCCTGCGTCACGCCCTCGATCCGCTGTTCAACCTAGTGACGGTGAAAACCACCGAGCAGACCCCCTTCGGCGACGTGGTCTGCCGAGCCCGCAATCCCCTGCCCATCAAGACCCTGATGACCGTCCTGGGCATGCCTTCGGGCGGCTGTCGGCGCCCCCTGGGACGCATGAGCGCCAAGGGCCTGGAGACGGTACTGGCCGCTGCCCGTCAGGTCCAGAAGCACAATCCGGAGATTTTCGCCCCTCTGGCGGCCTTTTTCAAAGTCGATATCAGCGCCCGGCTGCAAGACCCCGCCAACTGGCGCGGATTGACATACGACGCCTATTGAGGCCCGAAACGATGAGGAGGAAAAGGTATTTTGGGTGAAGGCGAAAATTGAGCGGAAGCGCCTGAAGCACCGGCGGCCCCTCGTTCCTGCTCCGACTGGAAGGGTTCATCAACTTCTTTAAAACTTTGAAAAAAACGGCCGTCGGAGATGATCCGGCGGCCGTCTTTGTTTTCAGGGTTTTCAGGCACCTTGATTGCGGTGTTGGGCGGCACCTTCCTTCATGGCGATTTTCTCTCCATTGGCCACCTGGAACAAGGTCCCTTTGATCCAACGCAGGCCGAAACGCAACAACGCCACGTCATCCTCCCGGATCTGGGAGACCGTATCGGGGTCCACATCGTAGCGATCGAAAAAGGAGCTTTCAAAAACAAAGCGACGGAACCGATCCACGTTGTAGCAGACCATGAAGAACAGCTCTTTGCTCTTCTCGGTGAGCTTGATGCTGTTGGGAAAAGACCTTTTGTGCACCAGGATGTCGGTCCAATCGGCGTTGATCCGGTCCCGCAAATCCACGCCCTGGTCCCGGCGCCACTCGTCCACGGTCCATTCACGTTCCGACTCGAATCCCTTGCAGTGGGGTTCATGAACAAAGAAGAAAAACCCCTCGTCATCGGCGCCTTCCTTATGCATCAACGATGCCATCCCGATGGGGTAGTAGCGGCAGGCCGTGGGCCGATCGGTGTACACCAGACACCCCTCATCACGCACGAAGGGGCAAGAGCGGGCCTCGTCGTCGAGCAGTCGTAGCGTCACCACCGGCAGATCGGTTTTTTCCATCATGTGCGGCTCTGTGTAAATCGCCAGGAACTGCTCGGAGTCCAGTTCCAGCCGGTGTTTGAGCTGAATGATATCGTAGGGGGTCAGAATGATGTCGATTCCCCGGCAGCATTGGGTGAAGCAACTGACACCGGGGTGGCACTCGAACTTGAAGCGACTCTGGTATCCCAGTCGCACCGGGGGAATGACGGGGCTATCGGCCTCGATGGGGTCTGTCATGGGACATCCTTTCCAGACAATGTAATTTTCGGCTTTTCATAATGGAGCCGACACCGAATGTCAAACGGCGCCGCTTTCCCTTCTCGGTATCGGCCCCCATCAAAACATCGGTTTTTTGGACGATGCGAGATTTTTTATTTGACTCTATCGATAAATGAAGTATGGTAGCTTCCAATCATGAAAGGTGTGGCCTTGGAGGCACGCCGGCTCCACGCTAGAGGAAGACCATTTGCGAAAGTGGCACCTCGAGTTGGAACATGGGAACTATGAACGAAAGGAGGGTGTCCACATGGCAAATGGTGTTGTGAAATGGTTCAACGATCAGAAGGGCTATGGCTTCATCCAGCAGGAAGACGGACCGGATGTGTTCGTTCACCACTCGGGGATCAACATGGCCGGGTTCAAGAGCCTGAAAGAAGGTGACCAGGTTTCTTTTGACATCGAGCAGGGTCGCAAGGGGCCTGCCGCCGTCAACGTCACGGTTCTTTAGATCCAGTCGTTTCCATTTTGTTTAGAAAGGCGCTTCCGCTTCGGCTGGAGCGCCTTTTTTGTCTCCCCCGCCCCGTCAAGCGGCATCCCGGCGATCTCCCGCTGTTATCCCCTGATACTGACGGTGGCGACCGGCGATACAGACGGCGGCCATGGTTTCCACGGCGGTGATCAGCTCGGGCAGGGATATGGGCTGGTTGAATCCGCCCAAGTGCGGTCCAGTGGGCACGGCCAGGTCGCTCTCTCCCTGGTGCAGCGTTTCGATCTGTGACGGCGTAAATCCGCGTCGGCGCAAGAAGTCTTGGAACTCGGCACCTGTCATGGCGTTTTGGTCCGTCGCCCGCAACACCTCTTCCATGTGACGATCCACCCCCATCTCCTCGATCATCCGCCCGGCCAGCACCGAGGCATCCAGCGCCAGGGCGCCCTGGATGGGCTGGCCGACGAACCCCCGGTAGTATCCTCGATAAATCTCCTCGATGACCCGGATCAAAAGATCGGCATCGAACAGGTCCCGGGCATCCACCGGCTCACCGTCCGGCAGGTGGCCCACCCGTTGGCTATCGCGGGCGCGGAAATAGCTGCCCGCCACCAGGAGCAGGCTCAGGAAGTGATTGCCCAGATGGCGGTACAAATGCAGCGGCGGCCCGTTGAAGACCACGAGGTGCTCGAAGTCGCGCAACCCGGTGGGGCCCCAGTTGGGATAGGCGCAGGAGGCCAGCCAACGGTCGAGTCGACCGCCACGGAACCACTCGTAGCGGCCGGCATCCCGCCGACGATGGCGCTGAACCCGGTTGTGAAACAGGGGGATGGGGGCTTCATGGATAATCCCCGCCGCCGACAACGCACCGAACAGCAAAGCGGCGCGGCCCATGATTTCCACAAAGCGCTCCGGTTCCGGCCGCCGCCCGGCGACGGGATCGTTGGGATAGACAAAGTAATCCGCCGGCGCCAGGTAGGCGATGGCCCATCTTTCCGGGTGCAGATCGCCGGGATCCGGCGCCGGATTCGGCAAACCGTTGGCCCGCACGAGATGCCCGCCGTCGAATCGCAGCGGCTCCGGGATCTCGAAACGACAGCCGAAACGCCGCCCCTCTCCGTCCAGCGCCTCCATCCAGGCCGCCTCCCGGGCCAACTCCACCGGGTCCTGGCCGGCACGGGCCATCTTCACCACCAAGGGGCGCCTGTCCCTGCCGTTGCTGGCCACCAGACTGCGCCCCTGGCACTGCAAGCGAAACGATCCAGCGAGACCGGCGCGAGCGACGATCTTGGACCAGGTCACCGACGTACCGGCCCCCACCACCGGGGCCGGTGGCCGGGGAAATGCCGCATCCAGGCAAGGCAGGGAGCCGAGGGTTTCAGCCGTCCCCCGGTGGGCCAATCCCCGGGTGACGGCCAGGGTTCCCACCAGGGTGGACCAGGCATCCCGGGCCAGCTCAGGCCGGGGCAGGCCACCAAGTTCCACCAGCACTTCGGCGGCCTTGCGCGCCAGAAACAAATCCTGGCGCTTGGCGCCCAGCCGGGGTTCCTGCAACAGCCTTCCGAGAACCTCCACCACGTGTGGACTCACGGCTTGGGGGCATTTTTTCGCTTCATCCTCGAGGTGAAACAAGGCCCAGATCCGCTCGGCGTAAGCCACCGGTGGATCACGGTGGTCGGTCACCGCCTGATGCACCGGCACCGCCAGGGTCTCCACGGCCTGGGCCGTTCGATCATTGGCTGCGGGCATGAGGGTTAAGCGCTGAAAACCAGCCGGGTGCCGGCCATGTTGATCAGGACCTTTCCCGGCATGGCCTTCTCGAAGGCCATCACGGCGTTGCGTCCGGTGCAGTGCGTCGGAATGACGTAATCCGGATCGATGGCCGCCATGGCTTCCACCGTTTGGCGGATCAGCGCCTCTTTGCCCGGCCCCGAGAGGTGAAACCCGCCCATGACGGCGTGAACCTTCTCCACCCCGGTGACGGCCCGGGCATGGGCCACGGTGTTGATGATGCCCGAATGGGCGCATCCGGACAGAACGATCAACCCCTTGCCTTTGAGGTGAAGCACCATGGCGGTATCGTCCTCAAAGGTGTCCTGGCGCGCTTCTCCGTCATGGAGGTAAAACAGGTTCGGGGCGCCCTGTTCGAAAACCGTGACGCGAGGCACCTGGCCGAGAAAAAGCATCGTGTCCCCGCAGAGCGGATAGGGGGCGGCGCTTTCCACCGGCGCCACCCCGGCGGCGGCCACGGCTTCCCGGGTCAAATCGGGAAAAAAGAGGCTGAACTGCTCGGTGATCTTCATGTGGCGCCCGAAACGAAAGGCCTCCGGGTGCAGCACCAGGGGCAGATCCTTTTTGCCAACTTTTTTTACCAGCGCCGTCAGCCCGCCGAAATGGTCGAAATGCCCGTGGGACAAGGCCAGGGCTTCCACGTGGCCCAAATCCAGACCGAGGGCATCGGCGTTGAGGGCCGCCCCCTCGGGAGAATAGCCGAAATCAAAGAGCAACTGGCGGTCGGCGCCGGCCGTCCTGGCGTGCAGCAAGGCGGAAAAACCGTGCTCGGCCAGAATACTTTGGCCGATTCGGCCGTCTTTGATGGGAACGGCCCGCTGCACCATCGGGGTGCTGTCCCCCGAGGTGAGGTCGATGGTGTTGTCCTGAAGGGTGAGAATCTCGACACGGTCCACGGCGGTGATCTGCGTTGTCATGATCTCTCCTTTTCACTGTTCTTCGTTTTTGTCCGGGTTCAGCGCCTCTTTGGACGGCCGGACCACCAGCCGGTCACCGGGATGAATCGGCTTGCGCAAGTCGATGCGGTTCCAGATGCGCAGGGCCTGGAGCGGCACGTTGAAGCGCTCGGCGATCAGCGACAGGTTGTCCCCGGGAAGCACCACATAGATCCGTTGTTCAAACTGGTCCCGGTGCTCGGCAAGGATCTCATCGAGCCGTTGCTGGAATCCCTCCGAACCGCCAACGGGGACCTTCAATTCATGCCGGCCGGCAGCGAGGTAGTGGCCGCGCAATTCGGGATTAAGATCCTTGATGGCCTTGAAATCACAAGCCGCCGCCCGGGCCAGTAGCGACAGGGGAGTCTCCTCGGCCAGGACCACGTCCACCGATTCAGACTCGTAGGGGGAATAGAGATCCTGGGGGCCGAGGCGGAACCCGAAGCGCTGGGGATCGGACATGATCAGTTTGGCCACCACGGCCTTGGGCACGTAGCGCTGGGTTTCCAGATAGAGATAGAGCCGGTAATAATCGTCCACTTCCTGGGCGAGCATCTCGGCGGCCACCCCCTGCTCCCCCATGTTGTAAGCGGCGGCCGCCAGGTGCCAGGATCCGAACTGGGCATAGAGGTCCTTGAGGTAGCGGGCCGCGGCCCGGGTGGAAGCGGTGAGGTTGCGTCGCATGTCCTTGCGGTTGTCAACGGTCAGCCCGTAGCGCTGGGCCGTGGGGCGGATGAACTGCCAGAACCCGATGGCCCCCGCCGAGGAGCCGGCATGGGGACGCAGCCCGCTTTCCACCACCGCGAGATATTTAATGTCGTCCGGCAGCCCTTCCTGGTGCAGAATCGCCTCGATCTCGGGAAAATAACGCCCGGCCCGCTTGAGCCACAGGAGCACCTGGGGCCGGTTCCAGGTCATCAACAGCAGCTCGATCTCCAGTCGTTCGGCCACTTCCGGGTGGTCCAGCGGCACCGGCTCGCCACAAAAGTCCACCGGGGGCGAAATCCGGATGGCCTCGACCAGGGCCGGAAATTCGGCGGCGGCGGATGCGGCGGCGTCGGTACCCGCTGTCTGGGCGTGGGCGAAAACGGATAAACAGAGAACGACCGCGGCGCACAGCGGCGTCGCCTGCCTGATCAAGTGGCGCTTGGCCATAAAAGCCTCCTTTTGGACCGCCGGTGAAAAATTGTTCCTCAATGGGGTCCGTCTCTGCCGGAAACGGGGGTCGAAGCCTGAAACAGCGTGATCTCCCAGCGATCCAGGCCCGGATCGTGCCTGAGGATGTAAACACCGGCATCGTCTCCCGCCACCTTGAAGTACCGGTGATCCGGCGCCAGCCAGCGGTCCAGCACCTCCACCACCGTCACTTGCCGGGTACCGATCCGGAAGGCTCTCGGCGTTTCTTCTGCCCTGTAACCGGCGTAGCACTGTACCTGAATGTCCATGGCTGCCCCGCGAGGAATCTACCCCCTTCAACAGGCCGGCGACAAGGTTTTTCTAATCAATGATGAAGCCGTCCACCGCTGTTGACACCCAAGGGGACTGTGATAGATAGGAGCGGTTCGTCCTTTGGCAACCACCCCGAGCCGGATGTCTTCCCGCAAACCTTTTTTCTCACTGCGCCACGGACCCGCCGAAAAAAAATGGCCATCGCCTCTCCACCGGCCCCCCACGCCGGCTTTCAACTCGCCTGGCGTATCGCCGGCGCCATGTTCTGTCGCCTGGTGCTCAACACCGCCCGGCGTTTCGTGTATCCGTTTGCACCGGTGATCAGTCGCGAACTGGACGTACCGCTGACAGCGGTCACCGCCATGGTGGCGGCCTGCCAGGCGGCCCCCTTGGTGGGGCTGATATCCGGGCCGTTTGCCGACCGCTGGGGATACCGCCGCATGATGATCGGCGGTCTGGCCCTGGTGGCGCTGGGGATGAGTGCCGCTGCCATCTGGCCCACCTACGCGGTGCTGACCTTGGCAGTGGTGCTGGCCAGCTTTGGCAAGACGATCTACGACCCGGCCATCCAGGCTTACGTGGGTGCCAGGGTGCCCTTCGAGCGCCGGGGACTGGTCATCGGTCTACTGGAATTTCCCTGGGCGGGCAGTACGTTGATTGCCATTCCCCTCATCGGATTGCTCATGGATGCAGGTGGCTGGCGCATGGCCCCCCTGAGCCTGGCGGTGGCGGCGATGATTGGCCTGCTGCTCATGACCCGGCTCTTCGATCCGGACAGTGCCCCATCGGTATCCACCAGCCGCATGTTGGGCACCGCCTGGGGCGCTCTAGTGGCCCGGCCGGAGGCCCTGGGGGCATTGGGCTTTGCGTTTTTTGCCAGCGCCGCCAACGACATGCTCTTTATCGTGTACGGGGCCTGGCTTGAGGGCCGTTTCGGCCTGGGACTGGCCGCTCTGGGTCTGAGCACCGTGGTCATCGGCGGCGCCGAATTGCTGGGTGAGGGACTGACGGTGGTGGCCGCCGACCGGCTGGGCATCAAGCGTGCCGCCCTGTTGGGGGCCGCCCTCACCATGATCGCCTATGCGCTGCTGCCGGTGGTGGGAGAAAGCCTTTCCGGCGCCCTGGTCGGGCTGTTTGCCGTGTTCGTCGCCTTCGAGTTTACCATCGTCAACTGCATGAGCCTGGCCACCGAACTGTTGCCTGGCCACCGCGCCACCATGATGTCCGGCTTCTTCGTTGCCGCCGGCCTGGGGCGGGTCTGTGGCGCCCTGCTCGGTGTTCCCATCTGGCAGTCCGGCGGCATCGGCAGCGTGGGACTCACCGCCGCCGCTGCCACCCTGATCGCTCTGCTGTGCCTCAACAGAGGGCTGGCCCGGTGGGCGCGATGAAAGGGGGAAACAGTTATCGGTTACCCGTTATTGGTGATCGGGTACCGGTTGTCGATCATCGATGCGTTCTGTTTTTCCGGCAAAACCTTTACCGATAACCGATAACCACCGACTGTTTTCCCGCCGCCCCCGTGATTTTCAAAAACTGCTGTGGTATGCCTGCATTTCGTCAACCGGTTATAAATACACCGCCATCGCACACAAGGAGCAGAACCATGTTCGAAACCCGTATCACCCGCAAACTGGGTATCCGCTATCCCATCATCGGCGGTACCATGATGTCCATCAGCACGGCCGACTTCGTGGCCGCCATCTCCAATGCCGGCGGGCTGGGCATCCTCGCCTCGGCCATCTACGCTTCCCAAGAGGATTTCGCCGCCGCCATCGACCGCATCCGCCAACTCACCGACAAGCCGTTCGCCGTCAACGTCAACCTGTTTCCCGCCATGCGGCCCATCGACAACGATCAGTACATGGACGTGCTGGTGGAAAAGGGGGTCAAGATTGTGGAGACCTCCGGCCATTCCGCGCCGGAAGGCTTGTGCCGGCGCTTCAAGGACGCCGGCATGACCTGGATCCACAAGTGCGTCGGGGTGCGTTACGCCCGCAAGGTGGAAGGCATGGGCGCCGACATCGTCACCGTGGTGGGCTACGAAAACGGCGGGGCCACCGGCAATCTGGACATCGGCACCCTGGTGCTGGTGCCCACGGTGCGCGACGCCATCGGTCTGCCGGTGATCGCCGGCGGCGGGGTTTCCGACGGCCGCGGCCTGGCGGCGGTACTGGCCTTGGGCGCCGAGGCGGTGATCATCGGCACCCGGTTGCTGGCCACGGTGGAGTGCCCGATCCACGAAAAGGTCAAGCAGGCCCTGCTGACGGCCACCGAGGTGGACACCCGCCTTGTGCTGCGCTCCATCGGCGCCACCCACCGGGTCTGGAACAACCCGGCGGCCGAGGTCTGCCAGGAGCTGGAAAAGGCCGGTGCCGGCCTCGAAGAACTGGTTCGGGCCGCCTCGGGGGAAAAGGCCCGGCTCATGTACCGCACCGGAGACCTGGAATGCGGCATCATGTCCTGCGGCCAGGGAGTCGGCATGGTGCGTGACATCCCCACGGTGGCCGAACTCTTCCAGCGCATGATGACCCAGGCCGAGGAAACGGTCCGCCGGCTCTCCGGCGATTTCGTGCAATGGTCCTGAGCCGCCTCTTGGCCGTCGCCGCGTAACTGAAAGGATTGCCATGCTGCGTGTCTTTCAGCACGATCTGCGCGATCCGGACCACTTCGTCATCACCCTGGAGTTGGTGCCGGGCCGGGAGTCCACCGGCCGAACGGTGGACGCCGTGATGGGCATCGCCCGCGACGCCTTCGCCGACGGACGCATCTCGGCGGTGTCCATCACCGACAACCCCGGCGGCAACCCTTCCCTGAGCCCGGACGTCATCGGCAACGAGATCTTCAAGATCGGCCTGGACGTCATCGTCCACTTCACCTGCCGCGACATGAACCGGGTGGGCATGGAGAGCCGGGCCCTCCAGTTGGCCATGATGGGAATGAAGAACATCCTGGCGCTCACCGGCGACTACACCGGCGCCGGCTTCGGTGGCCAGGGCGCCCCGGTCTTCGACCTGGACTCGGTGAGCCTGCTGGCCATGTTGGCCATGCTCAGCGAGCGTATCGGGGCCGCCGGCGACCCGGACGGTTTCTGCACCGGCTGCGCCGTCTCCCCCTTCAAGGGAACGCCGGGGGAAACCGTGGCCCAATACGCCAAGCTGTGCCGCAAGGAGGCCGCCGGGGCCCAGTTCGTCATCACCCAGCTCGGCTACGACGCCGGTCGTTTTGCCCGCTTGTTGGACGTCACCCGGTCCTTGGGCTTCGCTCCGCCGATCCTCGGTTCCGTCTACCTGCTCACCCCCACCGCCGCCCGCATCATGAACGCCGGGCGGGTACCGGGAGTGGTGGTCTCCGATGCGCTGCGCGACCGGGTACTGGACGAATGGCGGGACCGGGAAACCGGCAGGCAGGCGGCGGTGGAACGGGCGGCGCGCCTGGCGGCGGTGCTCAAGGGGCTGGGGTACAAGGGAATTCACCTCGGCGGCATCCACCGCGACTTTTCCGTGGTGGCCCGGATTCTGGACCGCCTGGAACACATCGCTGATCGGTGGCCTGAATTCTTGCCGGACTTTGGCATCACAGGGGACCGGGAAGAAAACGCGTCATCGGCTGCCGCCGGGGATATCTGCGCCCTGACGGGCGGAATCGCCCCCACCCTCGACCCGTTGGAAAAACTCCACTTCAACCTGATGCGCCAGGCCCACGGGATGTTCTTTTCCAGGGAAAGCGCCGCCGCGGGATTGTGGCGGGCCCTGGCGCGCCGGCTGGACAGCCATCCGGCCGGCCGCATGATCGCCTCCACCCTGGAAGACCCGGTGAAACGCCTGCTGCTGGGGTGCCGCCACTGCGGTGACTGCGGCATCGTCCACCTGGCCTTTTTGTGCCCGGAATCCCAGTGCCCCAAGCACACCCGCAACGGGGCCTGCGGCGGCAGCCGGAACGGCCGCTGCGAGGTACACCCGGAACGCTTCTGCGTCTGGTACCGGGCCTGGCGCCGTTGGGCCGCCATCGGTGAGAGCCGGCGGCTGGCCGACGGCTGCGTGCCGCCCCGGCGCTGGGAACTCAACGAAACCGCCTCCTGGCTAAACTTCCACCTCGGCCGCGACCACCAGGGCAGCGGGGACGCCTTCACCCGTTTCTGTCGCAGCCGCACCTGCCGCACCGAGGGGCTGAGGGGTTGAGCCAAGCGACTTAAAACAAACCACGAAAACCTCTCAAAACCGCAACCAGGCCGGGCCCGATCCGGTTTTATGCGCATGGTTACCGCCGGCTGCATCCGGTGCGCCGGATGATCGCGGCCATGGGCCGCTCCTACAGGGAATGGAATCCCGGCAGGCGTTTTTCTGGCAAAGCGGCATGGTCGCGGATAGCCGCCGCGCCTAAGGGGATCGGGGAGTTCTAAAAGACACCACCGGCGCTTGCCGACGCCGCAACTTCAGTCACACGTCCCTTCAGCCCTTCCAATTTTAGTCATTCGTAACTTTAGTCACTTTAGTCACTCCCAACTTTAGCCACTCCCCCCCTCTCCCCCAAATTCCCGTATCGATGGTAACTGTCACAGATGCTCTGCTCCCGGAAGTAATGGAGCAGTTCGAGCCGCCCGTCCATCCGCACCGGG
>JACDJB010000251.1_pt1 | contig 66082 bp, 65 predicted proteins | sample 7454121 | NCBI WGS metagenome assembly JACDJB01 (sample SAMN14253290, study PRJNA609438) | sludge metagenome | isolation source: sludge after 25d culture with pyrite | collected 2018-12-20 | reverse complement strand
TTGAGCGATAAGTACATGGATAGTCATCCACTGGTCCTTCTGAAGCATCGTCAGCCTTCGCGCAAAAAGGCTTCACTGTACTGACAAGTGGCTCAGTATTACTTTGCGCGAAGTGGCTCATTTTTACTTTGCGCGCAACAACGCTACCGCCACACCTCTACCAAATCTTCCCATCGCGTCGTATACGAAGGCGACATCCGTTCCTGGCGCATCTGCCATGCGGCAGTCTCGTCATGCACGCTGCTAGCGAGTTTGACGGTGTCTCGCCCGTACCGGGTATTCAAGCAGTCCAGCACACACATGGCTTTGTTCACCTGCCGCGAATCAGCCTCAAAATCCTGAACATCAAACGCTAACTGCTGCTGGGCCTGGGCCTCGTGCCTTGGATGCACATCCAGCAGGCAGACACCGGCTTTCGCGTAAGCGAAACCGGGCCGGAAGAATTTTCGCAGTGCCTGCCGTGTTGCTGCCAGCAGCACACGGGTGTCGTCAGTCGGTTCACCCAGGGGCATCACTGCACTGCCGCTGTATTGTGGCGTCTGCCGGAAGAAACTGGTTCTTGCAAACACATGGATAGTTGGGGTCATCGACGCCTGCGCCCGCAGTTTTTCGGCGGCGCGGCCCGTATAAACGCTAAGCGCTTCCATCAGCCCGCCAATGTCACCCACCGGAGAGCCGAAACTGCGAGAGCACATGATCTGCTTTTTGGGGGCCGGACTGTCTTCCCATTCGATACACGACTCCCCGGCCAGCTCTCTGGCTGTCTTGGCCAGAACAACGGAGAACGTATCACGCAGCACCCGAGTATCCGCACAGGCCAGATCAGGGGCGGTCTGTATGCCCAGCTCCTGCAGTCTGGGGGCCAACCGTCGGCCCACACCCCACACTTCAGATACCGGCACATGGCGAATCGCACGCATCAGGCGTTCGTACGACAGCCCGGACAGGTCACACACGCCTTCGAGCCTGGTCAACGACTTGGCCAGGTGATTGGCGAGTTTCGCCAGGGTTTTGCTCGGGCCGATGCCAACACAGGTGGGGATCCCCACCCACTGGAGCATCCGGCTACGAATGGCCGTTCCAATTTCCCTACCCGTACCCGGCCTCCCGGTCAGATCGAGAAAGGACTCGTCAATGGAATAGATTTCCTGCCGGGGAGAAAACTGCCCAATGACATGCATCATCCTTTCGCTGAGGTCGCCATAAAGGGCAAAGTTCGCAGACAGGGCCACCAAGCCCTCAGATTCAAGGTGTCTGACCTTGAACCAGGGGTCGCCCATGCGGATTCCCAGGGCCTTGGCCTCTGCTGTCCGCGCAATGGCGCATCCGTCATTGTTGGAGAGCACGATGACAGGCTTACCATTCAGCGCAGGCCGCAAGGCGCGCTCACATGATGCATAGAAGCTGTTTCCGTCTATCAGCGCAATCCGCCGCGACGACTGGCCTGCTTGATGACCCACGTCACTACCCCCCAGACGCTGAGTTCCTGACCTTCTCGTATGCTGATCTCGGGAAACAGTGGATTGGCCGCTTTGAGAGAGACCTTGCTGTTTCGCTTGAACAGCGTTTTGACGGTGAACTCACCGTCTATGACGGCCAATATGACATCGCCATGGCGGGCTTCCAGTGACCGGTCGATGATGATGCAGTCGCCGTCTTCAATGCCGGCGTCACGCATGCTCGTTCCCCGCACCCGCATGTAATACGTGGCCGCGGGCTGGTGCAGGAGAATTTCGTTCAAGTCGATGCGCCTCTGGGTATGGTCATCGGCGGGGCTTGGGAAGCCGTATTGCGCGACAGCTTCCACGTGCCAGCACTCGACAGGCAGCTGCGAGATAGGTTGAGGTGTAGACATAGAGTAATACTGTATAAAAACACAGTTTCTTCTATAGATTCATTTGTTGTTTCACCAACGTGGAAGAACACTCTGCCCTGTACGTGTGACCCTTCGACAAAATCACCCTTGTGATCGACAAGCAACGGGCCTGAATCCTGCTGTGCGAGAGCAAAGCATGGTAAACATGCGTTCCCCGACATCTCATTACCTGCCACAATGTCGCAAAGCTGACTTGTTAAGCCTCAAAATTATTAGTTATTTATTTTTATTTCGTGTCACAATTTGACCCATGAGCCTGTCATAATGTATCTAACTACTGAAAAATCCCCATCGACCACACAGCATGAGTAGCATTGGCGAACGCTTGCGCATCGCACGCACCACACGCGGCCTGACCCAGGAGGCGTTGGCAAACCTCGTCCAAACGCCCCTCACTCAGGGTGCCATCGCCCACATTGAAGGCGGTCGCAGCGAGTCGTCCCGGCATATCGTCTGGATCGCTGCTGCGTTGCACGTGCGCGCAGAGTGGTTGGTTACTGGCAAAGGTGAAATGTTCGAAGAATCCTGGCCTTGGCCCTGTATCTCACGTACTGCCGTAGCTGATCTACCTGCACACGTTCAGGAAGACATTGGCGATTACATTCAGCTCAAGCTCAATAAGCATGGCCTAAAAGAGAGTGGTTCCGGCTCCGACGCCTGAATCTTCAATTTTCCTGCGATTAGCCTGCAGAAAAACCACGATTTTTTGACACCAGCGCTCATTCCCTGGATGGTTCAGGTTGCACCTTGCTGCGTCATTTTCTCGTCCAATAGGCTCAACTAAGACCAATTCCCGTTAACAATATAACTTTTCAGTATTAGTTTTGTATTGACCCAAGGTAATAGATACGTAATGATTACACCAACCCTGCTCTTTAACAACAAAACACCGATAAATACCGCGCCCTGCTCCCTGTGAGCGGTGCGAGTGCGCGGCTACCCGTGTCGTCAGCTTCGTGCGGGGCGACATGCACCTGGGTAGGAGTAAAGCAGGTGAAAAATCATTCCCCTTCCGGGCCGGTAGCGACTGGTGCGAACTGGATGGTGTGAGTGACGATCCGTTCACACGGACGCCGGCTCTGCCGAAGGCAGGCCACATTCGATGGATGGCGCGTAATCCGTCGATGACAGCGGCAAAGACCGCAGTTCCCAGCATCCCGACGACCCGCAGCAGCGGAGCCAACGGCGGGCGCTGCTGGGAACGATCAAAGCACCCGGCCCCCATCGTGGAATCTTGGCGGGCCGGACGGAACGGCGCAGGCAGCGCCGGCTTTGGAAAGCATCCTGATGCCCAGGGTGCTTCCCAAGGTCTAACGGAGGAGTATATGAAGGAGCAGGCAATGCCAAACAGCATCTTTGGCTACCCGTCACCCAGCAGGCAAACCCCGAAACAACCCGACGAGGCACTTCTGTACCGCGTACACACGGCACAAGCGAAGCTGGGCGTGTCGCGGTCAACGATCTACCGACTGGTCAACGAAGGGGAGCTGGTGCTCATAAAAATCGGGAAGCGTTCCAGCGGCATCACGGCGGCAAGTGTTCATGCGCTGATTGAACGAAACAAGGCGCTGGTTAACTAAGCGGGTCAAAGGCATGCAGTGCGCATGCCTTACAAACCAAACGCAAAACCGATTGAATTCAGAGCTTATTTTAACCTAATAGGTTAAAAATAATGCACAAACCAATCAAATCGTAAATAAATAGGCACCCGTCATCTCGGAGAGACAATCGCCCTCTCTAATGCGCACAACGATTGAATTTTGTGCTATTTTTAACCTATGAGAGTAAATTCACGACATAATCTAATCAAACGAGTGCAGTCCGACCTCCCGCGCGGCGCACCGTTTGACCTCGACACCCTGGGGGAACTCGGCGTGTCTCCCAAACTTGCAGCCGACTATGCCAAGAATGGTTGGCTCGTGCGTCTGGCGCAAGGTGTCTATGCCTTCCCCAATGACGACTTTAATGTCTATGGCGCATTGCTGTTTCTTCAGCGGCACGTAACCGGCCTGCATGTCGGGGGCAAAAGCGCGCTGGCGTTGCACGGCATCAGGCATAACCTGGGCCGCGACACGCTGGTGCTGTGGGGCGACACCCGTTATGCCCTGCCCAAGTGGTTCACGTCACGGTTTCCTGCCCGATATGTCTATGCAAACTTGTTCAATTGGCCGGACACCGCCTTGCCCGCCAAGACACTCACCACCCCACCTGGCCTGCCAGATAACCTCTGTGTAGCTGTCGCTGAACGCGCCGTCCTAGAAATGCTGTACGACGCCGGAACCCGACAAAGCATGGAAGAAGCCCGCAATCTTTTTGATGGCCTGCGCTCACCTCGCAAGGAACTGCTCGGGCAGTTGCTTGCGTGCTGCACCAACATCAAAACCGTTCGCCTCTTCCTCACCTGGGCGCGAGAAACAGGAGTGGTAGATGTTGATGACTTGTTAGCGCGATATCCGATAAACACGGGTAGTGACAAACGCTGGATGAGCCGGCTTGCCGATGGCAGTTTACTGAGCCTGAATCCTCATGGATAAAACTTACGCGGACACAGTCCGCTTGCTGCTGGCCGTTACCCCAGCTGTTTTCAACAACGACATCTTCGCTATGAAAGGCGGTACGGCAATCAATCTTTTCGTACAGAACATGCCCCGCCTGTCCGTTGATATCGACGTGGTCTACCAACCCTGGCAAACGCAACGTGATGAAGCGCTGCAGGCCATCAACGATGAACTCGCGGCCATCTCCCAACGAGTTCAACCTCTTGGTCTGCACACTCGCCTGATTCGCAGCAAAGACCTTGGCGATACCAAGCTGATCGTCGAGAACAAAAGCAGCCAGGTCAAGATTGAAGTGAACATCGTGTTCCGTGGCACGGTATTGCCGGTCGAGTACCGACCATTGAGCACCAGCACCAGCGACCTGTTCGGCGTTGAGTTCGATGCACCCATTCTTGCCCGCGATGAACTGTACGCCGGTAAGTTAGTCGCTGCCCTGGATCGGCAGCATCCCCGTGACCTGTTCGACGTGTGGCAACTGTATGAATCCGACGGCCTCACAGAAGGCATGGCCGAATGCTTCACCATCTACCTGGCGGGTCACAACCGTCCACCGCATGAAGTGCTGTTTGGCAAAGACAAGAACATTTCGGCGGAATATGAGCGTGCGTTCGTGGGCATGACAGAAGTAGAATGCTCACTGGATACCCTGCTTGCTGCACGCACCCGTTTGCGAGACGATCTTCCGCAGAAGTTGGCCGATAAGCACAAGCAGTTTCTTGGCGGCTTGGCACGTGCTGAACCCGATTGGTCATTGCTTGAATGCGGTCATGCCAGAGAACTTCCCGCCCTACGCTGGAAGCTCAGCAATCTGGAAGCCTTCCGCAAACGTCGCCCTGCTGATTTTTCAGCACAGGCAGATGCATTAGTCGCAGGTTTGGGACTTGCATAGTGCTCCAGTCAATGCGACTGCTGTACGCAAGAATCCAACCAAAGACCATTTTTGTTGTTTTTTTACACTGGCACCCCAGATGGCACCCCGTAAGTCGTGCTTAAATGGAAAAGCTCACAAACACTGACCTGCCGCGCCCCAATTAGATTCCGCCCCAGGCCACCAAACGCAAAAGCCCGAACTCGCTTCGGGCTTTTTTGCGTCTGCCTGCAGCGTCAGTGTTGGCGGAGGGCGGGGGCGACTGGGTTGGAACTCCCAGCCCGCCAGCACCAGGCATCCACGATGTTGCCAATCGGGGCTCCACGGACACGGCACTTGTTACGCTCAGTGCTTAGCATTCACCACGCTCACCGACCAACCACCAGAGCTTTCCTTGTGGACGGCAAGCAGGTCATATGTTTTCAGCATTTCCAGCAAACCCGTATATCCGTAGGTCTTAGGCGAAAAGGCGGGGTCAGTGCGCTTAAGGTACTGACCAAGCTGGCCAAGGTGGACCTTGTCGTCCACCGACTCACTCGCGAGCAAGGTAACCGCCTTTACAACAAAGATCGGTCGTTGCTGGGGTTTTGTCTTGTTATTTGCAATGCCCTTGGTATCCACCGCCTTTTGCTTGGCGTCCTCGGGACCTGTCTCGCCAAGCGGTGTGGCTGCACCATCCTCCCGAACCCATTCAAAGAATTGATCGCTGGCATTGCGAAGTGCACTGGGGGTTTTGGGCTCGCCGATGATGTAAACCATGGACCCACGCTCGCGCAGCTTGCGACAAAGATAGGCGAAATCGGAATCACTGGTGACTAAGCAAAACACATCAACCCGCTCGTCAAACAAGGCCTCCAGAGCATCCAGCGCCAAGGCAAGATCGGCCGTGTTCTTACCAGAAGCATATTGATATTGCAGGCAAGGGGAGAAAGCAGAAGAAACCAGCACATCGCGCCATCTATCAGCCAGGGTTCTCTGGTTGCCATAACCGCGCCGGATCGTGGCACGTCCGAACTGAGCTGATATCAACAATGCATATTCGAGGATCTCTGGCGGAACGTTGTCACAGTCGATCAAAATCGCGACACGGGATTCTTCATCTGTCTGCATGTGGTTCACAAGTTCCTCTTATCATTCGACAGCAGCACGCGTCATCATGCCATGATGCCAAGGCTGCTGGCAGTAGCCACCTACAACAAGGACGTCTGCACCAACCCACCACCAGCTAGTGGTGCTATCGGCCCCGCAGCGAACACCTCCACAGGTGCCAGCCGCAGCAGCTGCTCCGCGTCATCCACCGACCCTAACAGCCACTGATCTACGTCGGCCATCTCAATCGGGATGACCGAGCGCTTGTCCTGCGCATCAATGGGCCGATCTGCTTTGGGCTTGTGCATCCGGCGCATCAGTGGATGATCATCGGCATTGAGCGTCAGCATCGTGTAGCTCTCAATCACTTCGCCGGTTGCCGGGTCTGTCCATGCATTGAACAGACCCGCCAGCCCCCACGGCGCACCGTCCGCCCGCCGGAAGCGCCACCAGACATTCTTGCTGGTTTCCCAACACGGCTCATCGAAAGACCACGCCGGAATGATGCACCGCTGGCCGCGCCGCCACGGCTGGTGGAGGCTCATCTTGCTGGCGAGTTCCTCGGCACGGGCGTTGTTGGTCTGGTACGGCAGCCTGGCCGTCTTGGCAAAATGCGGGATCAGCGCCCATTGGCCCAGCACCAGATCACGACCACCGCCTGCGGCTCGAACAAACGGCCCGAGCGAACGCGGATGGATCTCAGGCTCCCACCACCGAGGCGGGTTCTGGCGGCCAATATGCCAGTCCCATTGAGTATCGTCAAGCATTGAAATTGGTTTCTGTATAAACCGTCCAAGAAAAGGTCCGCATCCCCGTGTCCATCGGGGCCGATGTCCTCCTCGCGTTCGATGCTGTATCCCAGCCCTTATAGTTGCTCGAGCAGGGCCGCTTCGACTTCGGCTTCACAGAGAAACGCCATGACAGTCCATTCCGATATTGACTTGTGGTGCGGGTACGGCTATTATCATGGGTAGCTCATCTACCAAGCGTAGAAGGAGTATCCGAAGCCCTTGCACAGCAATGTGCCGGGGTTTCAGTCTTTTGGGGCGGCCTGCCATGCGTCCCTCTCTTTTCTGAATTTCTGCACCGTGCGGCTTCGCAAGCAATAGGCGGTTTTGAGCAGATAGAACCTCGGCCCTTGCGTAGTTTGGCGCTTGGCCAGCACCACAGCGCCCCCAGCACCATGGCCTGCATACCGTCGTTTTCTAGATGGCAGGATTCGTCGCAATAGATATGGATGGTCTGCGTCATAAGCCGCGCTCCTTGAGAAAGGTTTCGGCATCGGGGATGCGTAGCTCACCAGAGATCAGCTTGGGTAGCAGGGTGTCGCGGAGTTGGGCGAGGGAGCGAGACTCCCGTTCGTTTTCTGCCATTTGCCGATACAGCGAGTCGACCGATTTTCGATAACTTTCCAATACCGGGTCAGATGGCACGATGACTGGGATTGGCCGGAAATTGCTCTTGCTGATCTCTTGGAATGTCGAACCGTTGGCATTGCCGACGATGACATCCATGCTATCCCTGCACCAAGCCAGCACAAAGACGTTTGGCAGAACGCCGTCGCATTTCATCGCGATGAAGCCCTGGTTGATCGCCGTCGGAACCTCGGCAATTGCCAGATAGCCGATGGGCGCGCGAGACGAGAGCAACACGGTGCCGACCGGCAAAAGGCCGGAACTGATCTTCGCCAGACCAGCGTCTGTGATCTTGCGGTCTGTATCCAGCAAGACGGGAAGCTTCAAGGCAGACAGGTCTTTGGGTGTGGCCCAACAGTGCTGCCCATCGTCCCAATACTCGGGTTCCCTGGTGCTCGGTGTCGAACCACCGCACACCGTCACTTCTGCGCCAATCGTCGAATGACGCCACCCCTCCGGAATTTCCCCCAACTCCGAATCCACCAGCCGATCAGGAAAAAGATCATAAAGGTGCGCTGGCAACCCCAGTAGCGACTGGCCGCGCTTCCAGCGCCCGTCCATCTTGGCGCGCACCGGCTCGAAGTCCACGAACCACGCTTTGAACAAGGCGCGCGCCATCGCCTCCAGCGTTTCGTTCTGCTTGCGGCTAAGTTCGATTTTGTCGTCCAACGTGCCGAGGATGTGGGCGATGGCGCGTTGTTCGTTGATGAACGGAAACGGCAACCATAGAGACTTGATTACGGTACCGCTCAAGTTCTGCTGAGCAGCACCAGTTGCAAGACTTTTTAGCCCCGAACGAATCTGCAAAAACTGGAAATACAAAAATCGGAAATCTGCTTTATCTGGATCTGCAATTAGCGCGCAGCACGCTTGATTGCAGGTCATCGAACGCCTCAGAATCCCCAGCTGACCAACAGTCGCCCCATACATTGCGAGGAGAATCGTATTGGCAGGCAGCGCCTTTGCAGATGAGGCCGCTATTGCCTCTTCAGTGATATGCTCTCCCGTATCATCGATCCAGCAGTCTTGTAGTTCCTGAGTTTTAACCCACGGCCAAACTCCCCCATCGTAATAAGCGGGCTCACGGCGGCTTGGTGTACCACCACTTGTGATTCGGTGGCAGACATCAGCAACAGGTTTGATTTCCCAATCAGCTGGAGCGATGGCGCACAGATCAATCTCCATACCCAAGCTCCTTCAGATTGGCCTCGATCGCCGCATCCAGCCGCGCCGCTTCCGCGCGCTGCTCGCGCCAGAGCGCCGACAGCCGCGCCATCTTTTCTTCAAACGGTTCGCCGTCGTCTTCCTGCTGCGCCGCACCCACATAGCGCCCCGGTGTCAGCACATGACCGTGTTTGCGGATGTCCTCCAGCGTGGCGGACTTGCAGAAGCCCGCCACGTCGGCATACTCGCTTGCACCGTCCTCTCCACGCCAAGCGTGATAGGTGTCGGCGATCTTCTGGACTTCTTCATTGGTAAGCTCGCGTCGGGTGCGATCCACCAGCACACCCATCTTGCGCGCGTCGATGAACAATACCTGCCCGCGCCGGTCACGCCAACCACCGCCAGGATTTTTATTGCGCGCCAGAAACCACAGGCAGGCCGGGATCTGGGTGGAATAAAACAACTGGCCGGGCAGCGCCACCATGCAGTCGACCACATCGGCGTCCAGCATCGCTTCGCGAATCTCGCCTTCGCCGGACTGGTTGGAACTCATGGAGCCGTTGGCCAGCACGACGCCGGCCATGCCGTTGGGCGCCAGATGGTGGTAGATATGTTGCAGCCATGCGTAGTTGGCGTTGCCCACGGGCGGTGCGCCGAACTTCCAGCGCACGTCTTCACGCAGGCGCTCACCCCCCCAGTCGGAGATGTTGAACGGTGGGTTGGCAAGAATGTAATCGGCCTTCAGATCACGCAATTCATCCTTGTGGAAGCTGCCCTCATTGTTCCAGCGGATGTCGGAGTCGATGCCGCGCACCGCCAGGTTCATCTTGCACAGGCGCCAGGTGGTGTAGTTCGATTCCTGGCCGTAAATGGCAATATCGCCAATGCGCCCGCCGTGCTCCTGCACGAATTTTTCCGACTGTACGAACATACCGCCCGAGCCACAACAGGGATCGTACACGCGGCCCTGGTACGGCTCCAGCATTTCGACCAGCACGCGCACGACGGAACGTGGCGTGTAGAATTCGCCGCCGCGCTTGCCTTCAGCCCCGGCGAACTGGCCCAGGAAATATTCGTATACGCGCCCGAGGATGTCCTTGGAGAGGTCGCCTTCCTCGTTCAGTGCGATGCCGGAAATCAGGTCAATCAACTCGCCCAGCATCACCTTATTGAGCGCCGGGCGGGCGTAGTCCTTGGGCAGTACGCCTTTGAGCGGCTCGTTGTCCTTCTCAATGGCGCGCATCACGTCATCAATCAAGGTGCCGATAGTAGGTAGCCTGGCGTTAGCCTGCAGGTACGACCAGCGCGCCTCCTTGGGCACCCAAAATATGTTGTCAGCCAAATATTCGTCGCGGTCTTCAGCCGCCAGTTCGTCTTCGACCAGCAGTTCTTTACGCCTGGCCTCGAAGGCGTCGGAGATGTATTTCAGGAATATAAGCCCAAGTGCAACGTGCTTATAGTCAGACGGCTCCATATTGCCGCGCAGCTTGTCGGCGGCCTTGAAAAGTTCAGCCTCGAAGCCGAGGTTGCCCCCGTTGCCGTTCTTGGTGGTGTCGTTCTTTGCCATCGTGTTTTATCCTTTACGTGATGCTTTTGCGACCGGGGCCTGATAGCCCGGTGCAAGCTTTGCGCTCTCAACGTCGACACAGATAGCCATACTTTTCATCCTTTTTGATGACCGACCAACTCACGGTGCCCATTACTGTCGATTAGCCCCAAAAGCAGCAACATGGATCTGCATCGACTTCAGCGACAAATTCTTCGAGTGTATGTACCTGCGGCAGGGGTGGGTAGCTATGCCATTTCAGATCAGCGCGCATCCAGTAGATTTTCCACATCCGCTGTGTCCTGACCCAGGTGGTCTTGGCCACCGGCTCCAGGATTCGCGAGCCGTCGTACAAAACGCGGTCTTCCTGGATCAGGACTGACTGACCTTCAACCGTATATACAATATCCAGCTGATCCCTGATCTCCGGCCTGGGCCGACGCTGCTCTACAAAGTCACCCACTACGCATTTGATGCGTTGCAGTTCAATTTCACTGAAAGCCACTCCTTGCCTCCCCCTGTCACTGTGCATGCAGAGGATGAGCTGCCGCCGTCACATCCAGCACGCGCCCGGAATGCTCAGCCTGCCATAAATCATAATCGGCCTGCATCTGCAGCCACATGATGGCCGTAGGAGCTGGAATCCATTTGGCCAGGCGCAGGGCAAGCTCTGGCGTCACGCCAGAGCGCCCGTTGATGAAGCGGGAAAACTGTACACGCGACACGCCCAGCTGCGCGGCAGCCTCGGTCACGGTGAGATCCAATGCGGGCAGCACGTCTTCTTTCAGCAGGCTGCCCGGGTGAGGTGGATTGTGCATCCGCATGATACGCTCCTGGTGATAATCCTGATAGTCGACCAAAACGGCGTCCTGCCCATCAAAGGCAAAGGTCAGGCGCCAGTTGCCATTGACCCAAACCGACCAGCGCCCCCGTAGCTCCAGACCCTTAAGCGGATGCAGCCGCCAGCCTGGCACATCCATGTCCTCTGGCCTGGTAGCGCGGTTCAACACCATCAGCTGGCGCTGCAAGCGAGAAGCATGAGCGGCCTGAATCTTCGCCTTCGACCCCGTCTCGAAGAGCAGCTCAATGCCTTTGTGCCGAAAGCTTTTGATCATGCTGTATCGTATCTTGTAAAGACACACGACGCAACATCGATTCTGTCCTTTACCCGGCAGTTCTAACCATGCCTATTTTGCATGGAGAACGCGTTGTAGCTCAAGGGGCCTATTCCACCACCAAATGCAAAGGCCCGAACTTGTTTTGGGCTTTTTTGCGTCTGCCCGCAGCGCCAGTGTTGGCGGGGGGGGCGGGGGCGACTGGCTCCGGCGCCAGATAAGATTCACCCGTACAGCCAAAAGCCTCCTTGCGAGAGGACAAAAATCGTAAGAATGGCATTACCATTCATTACGCATTATGCCGCTGGAGCAAGGCACGAAGAATCTACGCCCCATCACGACTGCAGCACTCCGGCGATTGCAACCCTTCAGAACCGCGGACTGCCACCCTCTATATCCTGCAGATTCGCAAATAGCTCACAAGCCAAGTTTCGTCATGTTCTCTCTGTGCCAGGCGAAGGCTTTTCGCACTTGGCCGCAGATGCTGGTGTTGTGGCAGAGCTAACCGCTCGCCATGCTACTGGCCGTATTGCGTCTGCCACAACTCGGGGTGGACCAGTACCGTCATCGAGACTGGGTCAACAGCAATCCAGCCCAGATCAAACAAGGTGTGGATGTCAGCGCGCAGCAACAGGCCATTATTGACCACGTGGGTGGCATCGCCCTGATAGGGCACGATGTGGGCAGCCTCCAAGACATCCGCCACATCGCAGCCCGTCACGGCGCAACGCCCGCCGTACGCATCAAGAAGGATCTGACGAAAGGCATGTTGCCCGCGGCGCCGCACGATGCTGGCCCGCACCCGAGTCTTGGCGTCCTCGATATCATCGGGATCAAAGGCCCCCTGCTGCTCAGCTTCACTCTGCGCGGCCTCAAGCGCATCCACTGGGTGGCGACGCAGGACAAAAGATGCAGGGTTTCGCCCTTCATCGCTCACATAGTCAAAAACGCCTTCGTAGCGGAATCCGTAATTGTCGAACTCCTTTTTCTTTCGGCGGTAGAAGAGCAGTAGCTCCAAATCTCGGACGCGGTGCTCACAGATCAGCTGATCCTTGCGGCCACTGCTTTAGCCCTGCCAGCGCAGGACATCGCCCTCCAGGTGATCCACGTATTGAGTGCGATCTGGCGTCTTGTGCTCAGTGACAAACAGCCACACCGAGTCATGTCCCTGTGGCTGAAAAATCCCCGTGTTGACCGTCATGTCTGTGATGGCAAACCGATCAACAAGCTCAGCACGGCTATAGACAGTCCCCGCAGTCAACACCGTAGACGTTTTCACTCTTTCCCCCCTTGTTCCTGATCAGCGCCAGCACGCCAACTATTTTATCCGCCTGCAGTACCCAGCAAACCACCCAAGGAACCCAACATGGTCGCCCCCTACAAGGACGAGATCGACTCGATCCTCGTGCAACAGCGCCTGCACACCAGGCAGATCGGTCGGAGGGCCGATGATCGGCTGGATATGCAGTTCTACCGAGATATCAAGGCGGTGACTGAAGCCATTACCCGTCATGAAAACGGTCGTGGGAGCCTGGCTTCCCCGAACACCTAGTACGACCAGCAGACTATCTATCGATAAGGGGCTAGCTCTGGCTGGCATCGAGCCGCCCAAAAGGGTAGCAGGTCCGATTCCCGTCACCCGCGAGACTATCGGTGCCACCGCCACCGGTGGGATAGGCATCGCCCAGATTGCGGACGTCTTGCCGCAGGTGTCGGACGTCATTAACCAGACGAACGGTGACCTCACCAGTGGATCGGCGGTGCGCATGGGCATTGGCGTCATGCTTATGACCATCGCCATCCTCATTGCGTGGGCGCAGGTCCGCCGCCACCAGGCGAGCGGTATGCCGCTATCTGGCTGCGATGATTCACGTCGAAGCCATTTGGCTTGTGACCGAGCCGCTGGATATGCGCGCCGGCGCCGCAACGGCCCTGGCGCGCGTGGTGGCGGTATTCGGTGCGGCTGTTGAAAGATAGCCTGCGTGTAACCAACACAAGGCTTGATATCTCGTATTCGAACGAATACAATCAGTCATGTACACGATAAAGCCGTTGCCGGAATTCGATGCGTGGTTCGACAGCCTGAAAGACCCTGCGACCCGCGCCCGCCTCATCCGCAGGCTTGAGAAGGCTGAACGGGGTCTGCTGGGCGACGCGGAACCCGTCGGCGAAGGCGTCAGTGAGATGCGCGAATTCTTCGGCCCTGGCTGGCGCATGTACTACATCGAACAGGGCGACGTGCTGATCGTCATGCTCGGAGGCGGCAGCAAGGCCACACAAAGCCGCGACATCAAGCGGGCCAAGGAATTGGCCCGCACCCTGAGAACCAACGAGGGCAACCAGTCATGAGTAAGGAAACCATCAAGGTCTCCGACCTTCCCACCTTCGATCCTGCGCGCTACCTGCGCGACGATGACGACATCGCCGCCTACCTGACCCAGGTTATCGAGGAAGGCGATGCCGGCGAACTCGCCCACGCGCTGGGTGTGGCCGCCCGTGCGCGGGGTATGACGCAAATTGCGCAGGCGGCCGGCATTGGCCGCGAATCTCTTTACAAAGCCCTACGGGCCGACGCCAGCCCGCGCTTCGACACGATCGCCAAAGTGTGCAAAGCGCTGGGCGTGCGGATCGTCGTTCAGGCCGAGCATCCGGCCTGAACCAGCGCATCACCACTTGCTTGCCGCCACCTTGTTCCCTAAACTGATCCCTCACCAATCATCGTTTTTGAAAAGGTTCAATGTCCATGCTGGTTTACGCCCCTTTTGGGATCGTGCCCCAGCCACCAAACGCAAAAGCCCGAACTCGCTTCGGGCTTTTGCGTCTGCCCGCAGCGCCAGTTCTGGCGGGGGACGCGGAATCGCCTCGCGCGCGCGGTCATGCGAGGTCATATCTAGACATAATGAATTGATCTGCCGGATCTCAAGCGACGTGGATTAAGCTTGAGTTCCGCAAAGCCCGGCTCAGAGCCACAATCAAGCTTCGGCAAATTCCAGCCTACTGACGCCAGACAGATCCAAATGCCGCTTGGCCACCCAGAGGTCATGCGCATCCTGCATCGCCAGCCAGCTTTGGGCACTGCGGCCAAGCGCTTTGGACAGGCGCAGGGCCATGTCAGGGGTAACGCGGCTGGTGCCCTTGAGCACCCGACTGACCGTCGATGGTGCAACATCTAGACGCGACGCCAGCGCGGATAGAGTCCAGGGAAGTGGTGTAAATCCAGGTGGCAGTCCGCTGGAAGCAGCGGGTCAGCTCCAGACTGTCCGATGCGGCGATTGTTCGTCCATTCACCGCATTTTGCGCGGTGAATAACTTGCCCTTGCGGCGAATTGGATGTTTAATCTCCGCATGAATTACGGAGAAAAACGCTATATCTGGCAGGCCGACGACTGGCCGATGTGGGGCTGGCGCTGCGTGATCAGGCCAGTCTCGCAGCCCTGACCGAGGATGTGCTCAAGACCAGCGAGATCGAAGGCGAAGTCCTGAACGTGGAATCAGTGCGTTCGTCCATCGCCCGCCGCCTCGGCGTGGACATTGGCGCGGTCGCGCCGGTGGATCGGCACGTCGAAGGCGTCGTGGAGATGGTGCTCGACGCCACGTGCCGCAGTGCCGAACCGCTGACCGCCGCGCGCCTGTTCGGCTGGCACGCGGCGCTGTTTCCAACCGGCTACTCCAGCATGAGCAAGCTCACCGTGGGCCAATGGCGCGATGACGCCGCCGGGCCGATGCAGGTGGTGTCCGGCCCGGTGGGGAGGCGCAAGGTTCACTACGAAGCTCCGCCCGCTGACGCGCTACCCGCAGAGACGACGAAATTCCTGTCGTGGGCGAACGAAGCGACCGGCGAACCGGTGCTCGTGAAAGCGGGTCTCGCGCATCTTTGGTTCGTCACGCTGCACCCGTTCGACGATGGCAACGGGCGCATCGCGCTTGCAGTGGGCGACCTGTTCCTCGCCCGCGCCGACGGCAGCCCGCAACGCGTCTACAGCCTGTCGGCGCAAATCCAGCGCGAGCGCAAGGACTACTACGGCGTGCTCGAACGCACGCAGAAAGGCACGCTGGATGCCGTGCTAGTCAAGGCGCGCTTCTGGCAACGATGGGCGGGCACCCCGCTGAACGAACGGCAGGTAAAACTACTGAACCGCATGCTCGACGACTTCGAGGGTAAGCTCAACAGCAGCAAGTCGGCGACCATCGCCAAGTGCTCGCCCGACACCGCATTACGCGACATCAACGCTTTGCTGGAACTGGGCGTGCTGAAGAAGTCGCCGGGCGGCGGGCGCAGCACCGGCTACGAGCTGGCGGGTCAGTTGAGACCGTACCGGTGCAGGAGTGGGACTGAGCGCTCAGATAGCGGCAAATAGGAGCCGGACAAAATCGTCTGACACAGAACCGCAAGAACACGACGCGAAATGGCTCATATTTTTCTTGCATTTGACAGCTGCCAGTGGCGTTGAACGTGGTCAGAACTTCGACGGGACGCCGCTTCAGGATGTGGATGACGATACAGGTATCCAGCAGGTAACGCAGCATCAGAGCGATTCCCTCTCTGGCGGGTCTTGGCTGACACGCTCAAGCATGAAATCATTGCTGACGGCGGAACCATTCAAGAAGAAGCTGCCCCAGGTCTGGCTCACAGGTGCAATGATGCGTTCATTCCCCCTAACCCGTCGACCAGTCGAGAGAAGACGAGTCCGACAGGCATCGGCGCCAGGCTGGCCCTCATGAAGATACAGGACTAAACTGTATCAAATCAAACTGAACGGACGCCCCGGTTGGTACAGGCTGGCTCATTGATGATCGATGAACCGCATCACAGGAGCCCACTCATGACACACGACGCTTCCCCTGAATCTGCTTCCTCCCCAAACGCGTGGCCGGCACTTTCTACGGCAGCGCTGCGGGTTGCGTTTGGCATCATCTGGATGGTCAATGCCGCATTCACCTGGATGCCGAGCTTTGCCGCCAACTACGCCGGTTATCTGCGCAATGCGGCCGAGGGGCAGGCGGCCTGGTCGGCCGGATGGTTCGACGTGTGGATCAACCTGGTCGAACCGCGCGCGAGCCTGTTCCTGTGGCTCACGCGCCTGGCGACCACCGCACTCGCCGTGGCGCTGCTTTTGGGGTTTGCGCGACGCACGGTTTACGTCATCGGCGCACTCTACAGCCTGCTGATCTGGAGCACGGCGGGCGGCTTTGGCGGACCCTACACCATAGGGGCGTCCAATACTGGCGTGGGCCTGATCTACGTCCTGCTTTTTGCTGTACTGATCGCCATCAACCACCGTTCTCCCACCAGCCCATACAGTCTTGATTACTTCATCGAACTGAAGTGGCCGGCCTGGAGCTGGATCGCCGAGTGGCGTCCGCGACAGCTCAGTGATGCGCCGCGTGTCGCCTGGTGGGCACAGACCGGTATCCTCGTGGGCGTGGCAACGGTGGTTTTTTTCCTGGTCGCCGGCCTGCACAGCAGTCTGAATGTCAAACCACCCTCTCCTGCAGCCGCTGCGGCGGCGGTATCGCCGCTGCAGCTGATGTCCCGGGAACCGGTCAAGCAGCCATTCGACGCCTCCTTGCCCTCATTGACGGAAAGCGACGAGGTCACGCTTCATATCGATGTCACCGACGAAGCAGTAGAAATCGCCAGTGGCGTCACCTACCTGGCCTGGCCGTTTGGCGGCTCAGTACCCGGACCCACGGTTCATGTAAAACAAGGCCAGATGGTAAATGTCGTCCTGACCAACAATTCAACGGTACACCATTCCATCGACTTCCACTCGGCCCTCACGCCGCCCGACACCAGCTTCGCCGACATCATGCCGGGTGAAAAGATCGAATTCTCGTTCGAGGCGAAAGTGCCGGGCGCCTTTGTCTATCATTGCGGCACGGCACCCGTGCTGCTCCACATGGCCAACGGCATGTATGGTGCCATTATTGTCGATCCTGCCGACGATCCACGACCCAGGCCCGACAAGGAATACGTGCTGGTGCAAAGTGAATGGTATACACAGCAGATCGAAGGTACGCTCATGGGGCCGGACTTCTCCAAGATGCAAAGAATCCAGCCTGACATTGTTGCCTTCAACGGCATTGCCTTCCAGTACCAGCAGCACCCACTGACCGCGCAGCCCAACGAGCGTGTTCGCCTGCATGTCGTCAATGCCGGCCCCAGCCTGTGGAGTGCCTTTCACGTCATTGGTGCAATCTTCGACAAGGTCTATCCGGACGGCGACCCCACGCATGCCTTGAGTGGCGTATCCACCTATAGTGTTGGCCCCGGCGAAGGTATCACTTTCGACCTGGTCATCCCGGATCCCGGCCAGTATGTCTTTGTAGACCATTCGTTTGCGCACCTTGACAAGGGCGCCGTCGGCCTGCTGGACGTGCGCGCACCCGGCACTACGCTGGGCAAGCCCAGAGTCACGAAAATCTCGGACGCCAGCCCACCGGCACCCGCGCCGCTCGCAACGCCAGTCGCAGAGGGACCGTATCAATTTGACCCCGCGCGCGGCGCACAGCGCTATGCCAGTACCTGCGCGGCATGTCACCAGGCGACCGGCGCTGGCCTGACGGGCGCCTTCCCGCCACTGGTGAAGAATGCGGCGGTGCTGGACGACGACCCGACGGTGCACATACGCGCCATTCTTCACGGCGTCGATGATGGCTTGCCCATTGATGGCGTCACCTATCCCAGCCCGATGCCCGCGTTTGGCGATGCGCTCAGCGATACTGATGTAGCGGATATTGCCAACCACGAACGGACCGCGTGGGGCAACACGGCAAAACTGGTGACACCGGAGCAAGTCAAGGCATTGCGATAGTCGGATAACGGTCGCGCACGCGTGCAACCGCACGCACCGCCCCCCTGACAGTGCAGCCGGCAGACCACATTGGCGCGACCCCCGGTGCTAACATTCAAGCTTGACCATCACCATCTGGGTAACCTGCTTTGAACGCCCGCCAATTGCTTGCCCTGGTCCTGCTCACTCTGATATGGGGTTTGAACTGGCCGGTGATGAAGCTGGGCCTGCGGGAGTGGGGCCCACTATGGTTTCGGGCCATCACGATGGCAGGCGGCGCGTTGGTGCTCCTGGCCTATTACAGCCGGCAAGCAGTCGCGCTGCTGCCACGTCATCGGGATCAATGGCGCAGCATCATCGTGCTCGGCCTGCCCAATGTCGTGGGATGGCACGGACTGTCCATCATTGGCGTCGATCACCTGCCGGCCGGGCGGGCCGCCATCCTGGGCTTCACCATGCCCGTATTCACGGTCTTGCTGTCCGTACTTTTCTACGGTGAACGGTTCACTGCCCGCCTGGCGCTGGCGATCACCGCAGTACTGATCGCTATCGCCCTGCTGCTGTGGAACGAGCTCAATGCGCTGGCGGGCAGTCCGATCGGCATCGTCTGGATTCAGGCCGCGGCGTTGAGCTGGGCGCTGGGCACGGTCTGGATGCAGCGCGCCAAACTGACGCTGGCCCCCGAAACCCTGATCATCTGGATGTTGATGCTCTCATCGCTGCTGCTGGCGCTGGTGGCCGCAAGCATCGAGCCTGCACCCTCCTGGCACATCAGCCCCACCATGTGGGGCGTTCTACTCTGGTCGACACTGCTGAACTATGGCGCGGCACAAATCATCTGGTTTGCACTGGCACGGGCGCTGCCGCCTTCCACCAGCGCAATGAGCATCACGGCGGTGCCCATCGTCGGCGTGGTGAGCAGTACGCTGATCGGCGAACTGCCCAGCTGGCAGGACGCGCTGGCCATTGTCTGCATCGTCGCTGCCATCAGCGCCGTGCTGATCCATCCGCGCAAATAGGCCGCAGCGGGCGAGGCAACAGCCACCTCAGATCGCGCCGCGCAGCGCTACAACTGCGATTCCAGCGGTAGCCAGCCCACCACTCTTGCGATCAACCGCTTGAGCCACGTGGCGCCAGGTTCGCGGCGCTGCTCGATCAGGCGCCCATCGTGTTCAGCGACCCAGCGCACGCCGCCCGCATGGTCGTCCCAGCGAACCTGGTAGCTGAACGCGGGGCTGGTTTCCCATGCGAACAGCGTGCCCATGTCGGCAATCAGCGCCGGGTTATCGAAAAGGACACCCATCTCGGTATTGAGTGAGAAGGAACGCGGATCCAGGTTCAGCGAGCCGATGAACCCCATGCGATCGTCTACCGTGAAGGCCTTGGTGTGCAGACTGGCGCTGCTGGAGCCATGCAGCGAGTAACGCACCTGGCCAGCCAGGGGGCGCAGCTCGAACAGGCGCACGCCGCCCTGCAGCAGACGGGGCCGATACGGTGCGTAGCCGCCGTGCACGGCCGCCACGTCGGTCGCGGCCAGTGAGTTGGTGAGCACCGAGACCGCCACGCCGCGTCCAGCCAGCGCCACCAGGGCGTGGGCGCCCTGCTCGCCCGGCACGAAGTATGGTGAGGTGATATCCAGACGCGTCCGCGCCGTGTTCAGGATGGGCAGCAGTTCGTGCATGAGCCAGTTCTCGCCCTGCTTGCGCAGCACCTTCTCGGGCGGATCCGCGATCAGCCGGGCCTGCGGGCACCAGTGCACACGCCTGTCCAGGTGCTCGCGCAAGAACACGCTCTCGCGCACCCTGTCCACATAGGGGCGTGCCTCATCGCTGTCTGCAAGCGCGCGCAGCCCGGCCTTCAAATGCATCAGTGCATCGCTTTCGGCGCGGACCAGGGCGGCAATCGGCAGGGCCGCCGGGCTGTTCCAGTAGGCGTCGAACATGGTTTCGGTCTGCTCCACCACTGGCCCCAGGGCCAGCAGGTCCAGATCCCGGAAGAACGTGCGCTCGCTCGCGTCGAAGTATTCGTCGCCCACATTGCGCCCGCCCACGATGGCGATGCGCCCGTCGGCGATCCAGGCCTTGTTGTGCATGCGACGCGTCACGCTGAACGCGCGCAGCATCATTTCAGCGCCGCGCCGCAGGCTGCCGGCGCGTGCGCGTGTGGGATTGAAAAGCCGCACCTCGATGAGCGGATGCGTGTCAAGCGCAAGCAGGCTGGGATCATCGCTGCCCGCCCCGATATCATCCAGCAGCAATCGCACGCGCACACCCCGGTCGGCCGCTGCCACAGCCTCGGCCATGAGCAGGCGGCCGGTCAGATCGCGCTTCCAGATGTAGTACATCAGGTCCAGCGACCGTCCCGCGCTGCGCGCGGACCGGGCCCGCGCGGCGAACGCGTCGAGATTGGACGACAGCATCGACAGACCGCTGTATCCGGCACGCCCCTCAGGGCCACGCAATAATGTATCTACGTGCTGATCCAGAAGCGTACCCGTACCGGCGCGGGGCAAGACATGGGATGGCGTACCCTGAACGCGTTCGGCGAAGCGGCCGTAGGCCGCGACCGACAGCAGGGACAAGGTCATGAGCGCGATGGCCACGATCGCAACCCAGGCAAGCCAGCGCGACATGATCAGACCTTTGGCGTGCCCCGATATTGCCAATTCGATTCGATTTCGACCTGGCTGGGCGTCAGATAGCGGTTGCACATGCGGCCATTGTCGCAAATTTCGGGGGATGCGAGCGCGGTTGGAGTTCCGTGATTCAGCTGCGCCGCAGAAGCCCCTACCTCACCGCCCCACCCCGCCGCAATCCGACTCGCAGTCCGCCGGTGTCGACAAGGGCATGCCGGACGCGCCGGCATAAAAGACGATCAGCTCGACCGGTGTCTCGCCCGTCCGGCCCCGGTGAACGGTATCCACCATTTCAGCCAGCACATCACCCGCGGTCAGCTTGCGCTCTTTGCCATCGGCCGCGCGCTGGACGACAAGCTCGCCAGAGACCACGTAGGCTGCGTTGGGCATGGGATGCGTGTGCCAGGGCAAGGTCGTGTGCGGCGCGATCGTCAAGCGGATGACGGTCAGCTCGGGCTGGTCCGGGGCATAGGGCGCATAATTCACCCCGTCCCAGGAGGATTCTGTCTTCAGGAGGGTTTCGGAGATCACGCTGGTCGCGCCCGACGGCCCGTCTCGCGGGACGGCCGCAGGCGGCAGGCCGGCGGCATCACGCGCCGTCGCAACTGACAGGACAGATGCACTGAGCAGGAAACAGATGGCGGTTGCGTGCAGTCGGCGCATGAGCATTCCCCGAAAGAATGGCCGGACGGTTAGCCGGTTTCACAGCGATGAATATACACTGGTCGATCAGGCCCGGGCTCGCGCAAGGTCAGGGCAGGACGACGGTGCAACGACACAGAACGAATCCCCTATGCTCAAGAACCTCTACGCCAGCATGCCTGCGGATACGACCCGGGAAGCCTTTGATGATCTATTGGCAGTTCCGGGCCTGCGCATCGAGCGCATCGTGTCCCACGGTCAGGAAAGCCCGCCGGACTTCTGGTATGAGCAGGATGGGGACGAGTGGGTCATCGTCCTGCGGGGTCGCGCCGCGCTCGAGGTGCATGGCGAAGAAACCCTGGTGTGGCTGGAAGCGGGCGATCACTACTGGATCCCCGCAGGGCTCAGGCACCGCGTGGCATCGACGGCGAAGGACGGCCCGACGATCTGGTTGGCCGTCCATCGCCCGTGAGTGTGGCGCGGCGCGCCGGCGCGGGTCTCAGGCTTTGTCGCCCCGCATCTTGGCAACCAGGCCGGCCACCTGGTCGGCGCTGGCGCCCTTGATGCGCGCATTCGCGCGCACGGTGCCGAAACCCACGAAAAGCGCGATCTCGCCCGGGTTGGGTGCGCCCGGAATGGTGACGGTGATGGCGTCCATGGCGTCGTAGTCCCAGGCATCTTCCGCGCCACCGAAGATCAGGTCGATGGCCGTACCGGGGCCGCCCACCTTGGCGTTGCCGGGGATGAGTGCAGGCCCCGCACCCAAGGCCTGCCGCATGGCCAGGCCGATGCGGCAATGGATCAGGGCCGCGCCGTGCTCGGCATCGCCGTCCGTTCCCACGATGACGGCTTTTCCATAGGCGCGGGCACCGCCGGCGTCGTCCAGCCGTGCGAGCGCGCGACGGCTCAGTTCCACACCCAGCTCCAGGGAAATCTCGGCCATGCGATCGAGGTCCTGGGCGGAGGCAGCCCCTTTGCCGGCCAAGGGGTTCTCGAACACTACGCCGGCAACGACGTGGCGGCTCGCGACGGCCACGGCCGCGCCTGCTTCGCGCAAGGTCTCGCGCTCGAAGAGATGGAACTGTCGCACTCTGGACAGGGTGATGGGGGTCGTGGTCATGGGTGCTCCTCCTGGTGGGGTGATGATGGCGTCGCAAGCTCTGTCACGATACCCCAGTCCGGACCTCTGTGGCCGTGTGCCGGCAGTACACCAGGCTGGCAAGCAGCGCGGCGGCTATGATGTTGTGCAGTGTCGCGACCGTGGCCGTGGGCGCATCGATGAGCATGGCGCTGCCCAGCACGATTTGCAGGGCGGCCAGCACCAGGATCAGCATAGCGCAGGCGCGCCGCTGCTGACGCAGCAAACGCCAGGCGTCCGCCGTCAAAACGGCGATCAGCACGAACGCCAGCAGGATGTGCAACGCGTGCATCATGGACAGGGGCGCGTCTGCCAGGCCAGCCAGGCCGCCCAGCGCTATCTGCGCCAGCGTCAGGACAATGGCCAGGCCGGCCCATGCGGCGGGCTTGGTGGCGCGCGGGGCGCCGGCGCTGCACGCCAGTTGTACCGCGAGGCCCAGCATGAGCATGCCGCCCAGAAGATTGCCCAGCACCACGCCGGTGGCCTGGGAGCGGCCAGTCAGTGCGCCCAGGACAGCCAGGAACAGGGCCAGGCCCAACAGGCCCCAGGCGTAGCCGCGCTCGGGCCGCAACGCGGGCCGCGGCAGGCTGCTGGCGAACAGCAGCGCGATGATGACGAGCAGGCTGGCGGAGGCGGCCATCCGGTGCAGCCCGCGCGCGCCGGTCACCAGGGCATCGCTTTCCAGGCAGGCCGGCCAGGGCGCGCAGCCGGGCAGGCGGCCCGTCAGACGCAACCAGGCGCTCAGGGTGGTGATCAGGAAAACCAGCGCAAAAACCAGCCAGGCCAGGCGCGCAATCCAGCGCCGTCGCCGGACCGCGGGGGAAGTGGGCTGCATGTCATGCCTCCTGGGTAGGGAAACCGGGTCGAAACCGCTATTCTATAGGCGAGGCGTCGGCGCAGACGGTTTATCATAAGGCATGCACACAACCGCCGACACCGACCTGGACAATGCCAGCACCGCCATCGCGCGCGTGCTGGGCAGCAGCCTGGAAATACTGGATTTCCCCAGCGCCAGCCACGTCTATAACCCGCTCATCTACATGTGGTCGGCCCACCGCGAATACCTGCAGCGCTACGGTGGCCGCGCGGGCCGCATCCTACTGGTGGGAATGAACCCCGGCCCCTGGGGCATGGCGCAGACCGGCGTGCCCTTCGGCCATGTCGGGATGGCGCGCGACTGGCTTGCCATTGAAAAGCCTTTGGGCGGCCCGCTGCCGCAGCAGCACGAGAAATATCCCATCACCGGCTTTGCCTGCCATCGCAGCGAAGGCAGTGGCGATCGGTTCTGGGGCTGGGCGCGGCAACGCTTCGAGAGCCCGGAACGGTTCTTTCGCGATGTTTTCGTGTGGAACTACTGCCCGCTGCTGTTTCTGCGCCAGAACCGCAACCTGATTCCCGAGCAGCTGCACAAGGCCGAACGCGCGCCCTTGTTCGGCCTGTGCGACGCCGCGCTGGATGCCGTCATCCACGCGCAGCGGCCACGGGCCGTGATCGGCATCGGCCGCTTCGCACTGGGGCGCGTGCAGGCCATCACTGGCGACACTTTGCCGACGGCCTACCTGCACCACCCCAGTCCGGCCAATCCCGCGGCCAATCGGGGCTGGGCCGAAATGGCCGACCAGGCCCTGGCACCCTGGCTCTGACCCGGCCACTGAAAAAGCGGCGCGGCGTCGGGCTCAGGCGGGATCGCCCTCCTTCACGGGCTCTGCGCAGCCCTCCCCGTCGTCGCTGCGCGGCCCTGTGAGCACGCGCCAGGCCATGACGCCATACACGGCGAAGCAGGCGGCCCATACGCCCCCCGAGACGAACAACAGCACGGCGCCGTACGGGGTGGCCCCGGCGGTCACGCGCAGCCCGGCGGCCAGCACCAGTGCGCAGGCCACCAGCGGCAGCCAGGGGCGGCGGTCCAGCCACAGGCCGGCGTGGATGCGCCCGGCCATCGCCATGATGGTGAAGATCGACAAGGCCATGGCCCCCGCCATGAGCGCGTGGCGGCCGGCTGATGACGGCAGCGCAGCGCCCAGCCACGCCGCCCCCATGAGTCCGTAACCCAGCGCCATGAGCCAATAGGTCGCGTACATCATCAGCGCCCAGCGCGTGAACAGCGGCCGGCCCACGTGCCAGTCGTTGAGCAGGTTGAGCATGGCCGCGGCGGCGGCCAGCGCGGTCCAGCCGGTGACGCGATCCTGGCCCAGCATGAATTCGATCACGCTGCATACGCCCATGCAAAAGATGGCCAGATTGCGCCGGGGCGGGCGGGCCAGGTAGCCGACGTCGCCGGCGGGCGGTTCGCCGGGCCGGCCCTGCTCCATGAGGCCGTTCACCACCACCATGGAGACCCGACTCGCGCTGACCACGATGAGCATCATCATCAGGCCCACGGTGAGGCGCAGCCAGGCCAAGGCGTCGCCCTGGAAGGCAATCGCCACGAAAAAACCCTGCTCCAGCAGGGCCATGGCGGCCAGAATCCAGGCAAAGCTGCGGTGGCGCCGCTGCGCATCGCGCCATACGGCGGGCACGATGCTGCGCAGCAACAGCAGCCAGACCGCCAGGTTGAGCGCCGCCGCCGGCCACAGGCCCAGGCCGCTGGGCCACAGGCCCGCCAGCGCATAGGCCAGGCGCGCCGCCAGCCACAGCAGCGTCAGCTGCAGCAAAGCCTGGCGCCCGATGTGCGGCGCGTGCGTGAACTCGGGCACTGCGGTGAGCGCAAACCCGGCAATGGCCGCCACGCCGAATCCGTAGATCAGCTCATGGCCATGCCACGCCAGGCTGCCGCCCGGAAACGGGGTCGGCAAGGCGCCGCCCAATATCGACAACCAAGCGAGCATCAGCACAACGGCGCTGACGGCGGTCAGCACGAAGAATGGCCGAAACCCGCACATGAACACCGGCCAGCGCGCCAGGCGGCCCAGGACGCCGGATGGCGCGCACGCCGGCTTCACGCCGCGCCCCCATCGGCCAGTCCGAAGCCCTGGCGCACGGCATCCTGCTCGATCAGGCCGGCGCTGGATTGCAACACCCAGGCGTTGCTGCGCGCCGCGCGCGGCGTATCCAGGACGAATTCATGCACCAGCCGGCCCGGATCGGGCGCCATCATCAGGATGCGGTCGGCCAGGCGTACGGCCTCCATCAGATCGTGGGTGATCATCAATACGGCGGTTCTGAAACGGCCCACCTGCTCGGCCAGCAGGCCGTAGAGCTCGGCTTTCAGGCCCACATCCAGCGCCGAGAACGGCTCATCCAGCAACAGCAGGTCGGGGCGCGTCGCCAACGCGCGCGCCAGCGCGATCCGGCTTTGCATCCCGCCCGACAGTTCGTGGGGGAATTTCTCCAGATCGGCTTCGGACAAGCCCATGCGCAGCCCCAGGCCCAGCGCCTGGCGGCGCCGCGTCGCGCGGGGCACGCGCTGCGCCTTCAGACCCAGCGCAATGTTGTCCAGCGCCGTCTTCCAAGGCATGAGGCGCGGCTCCTGAAACACGCAGGACAGGGCCCGGAAGCTGGATTGCACCGAGGCTTCGGACGGCACCAGCAATCCGGCTACGATGTGCAGCAACGTGCTCTTGCCGCAACCCGACGGCCCAAGCAGGGCCAGCACTTCCCCCGCAGCCAGATCGAGGCTCACGTCCACCAGTACGTCGTGCGTGCCATAACGATGGGACAGACCACGGATCCGCAAGGCGCTCAAGAAGCCGCCTCCGTGCGCCAGCGTTCCACGTGGCGCTTGATGGGCTCCAGGAATAGGTATTCGAAAGCAAGCAGCAGGCCGAGCACGGCCACGATCCAGCCCAGCGAGCTGGCGGTATCCAACTGCGCGCGCGAGACTGCCAACGCGGCGCCCACGCCATCCGGCGTGGTGAGCAGTTCCGCCATCACCACTACTTTCCACGAGGTGCCCAGCGCGGTGATCCAGGCCGGAAACAGGTAGGAGGTGACGTGCGGCAGGTGGACGTCGGTGAGCATCATCCACCAGGGCAGGCGGCAGGAGCGCGCCATGTCGCGCAGCTTGTTGTCCACCGTGCGCGCGCCCTGCATGGCGCCGGCAAAGACGATCGGAAAGCAGGCGATGAACACGGTGAAGACGGGGGTGGCGTCCCCCATGCCGAACCACAGCATGGCCAGTACCAGCCAGGCGATGGGCGGCATGCCCAGCAGCAAGGTCACGAGCGGGCGCGACACCATCGAGGCGGTGAGCGAGCGGCCGGCCACCAGCCCCAGCAGCGTGCCCGCCGCCAGCGCCAGACCCAGACCGTACAGCGCGCGGCGCGCGGAGATGACCAGCTCCGGCGCCGCCAGGCCGCGTGCGAACAAGCTGCCCAGCTGTGCCAGCGTATCCATGGGCCCCGGCAGGATCAGCACGCCGTACACCTGCCCGCCAAACTCCCACAAGGCGCAGAACAGCAGCACGCTGGTCACCGCGCCCCAGCCGCTCCACAGATAGGCCAGCGTTGCCGCCAGCGCACCGCGCAGCCCGGCCAGTACCGTCACGGCGCCAGCCCGTAAAAGGCCGCATCGGGCCGCTGGCCACCCACGGCGGCTGGCTCACGCGCCAGCAGCAGATCCAGGAAGGCATCCAGCGCCTCGCGCGCCTGCGCGGCCGTGGCGTAATGGTGCGGCAGGACCGCGACCGAATCGGCGGCCGCCTGCGGCGTCACCATGTCGATGGTCTTGCTGACCAGCGCGCCGCATTCCTGGGCGTGATCCAGGCACCAGCGGTTCGAGGCCGCATAGGCGGCCTCCACGCGCTGGATCAGCGCCGCATCGTCACGCGCGGCACCGACGGCCACCAGACCGGCCTGCGGAATGCGCGGCGCGGCGTGCAACAGCCGGCCCCACTCCTGCTGCAGGTCCACGCTGCGGTAGAGCTCGGGCGCCACGACGGAAAGCGGGAAGGAATGCGTCTTGCGCAAAGCCATGGACACTGCGGGTTCGGCCAGCAATGCGTGATCCACCCGGCGCGAGATCAGCAACTGCATGGCGTCCATGGGCGTGGCGGTATAGCGCAGCCGGAAATCCCGGCGCGCGTCCAGGCCCGACTTCTGGATCAGATAGCCCAGGACGATGTCCGGCATGTCGGCCCGGAACGGCACGGCGATTTCTTCACCCTTGAAATCCGCCAGCGTCTTCATGTCCGGATTGCGCGACACCATCCACAGAATGCCCCAGACGGATACATTCACCAGCCGCAGGGGCACGCCGCGATTGTAGAGATTGGCCGCCACATTGGTGGGCATGGCCATGAAATCCGCCTTGCCTTCCATGGCAAGGGCGCGCAGCTGATCCGGGTTGGACCACAGCACGAATTCCACGTGTTGCGCCACATCGGCCAAGGCGCCGCTGGCGATCATGTGCAGCAGCGGAAAGGAGACGCTGGCCGGCGGCCCGGCCAGTACCAGACGCTCCCGAACTGCGGTCTGCGCACTGGCCGCTGGTGGCTGAAGCGCAAACAGCACGCAGAAGGCAAGCAGCACGCGCCAGAGGAAAAACTGCCGGAAAAAATGCATCATGGTGGGTGCGCCGAAGCGGGAAACGGTTAAAGATGCATTAATGATATTCCTTTTCATTCTCATTTCAAACACCCGGCCTCAGCCAACGGGCCGCGTCGGCGGCTCAGTCCGGCGTTGTGCGGCGCTGGCGCACCAGCATCACCGGCACGGGCGCCAGGCGTGCCACATGCTCGGCATCGCTGCCCAGCAACAGGCGGTCCACGCCGCGCCGGCCATGCGTGCCCAGCACGACGAGGTCGCAGGCGCAGGCCTCGGCCTGGCGCGCGATGATTTCCGCGACGCGCTGCCCGCCAGACTCCAGCAGCACGGTTTCGGCGGCGATGCCCGCCTCGTGCAGGCGCTCGGCCGCCTGGTCCAGCAAGGCCTGACCCGCCGTCAAAAATCCGGGACGGATCTGCTCCACATACACGCGCGGGTTCTCGAAGCCGCGCACGCGCTTGATGTCTTCGACGACGTGCAGCAACACGACCGTGGCACCGGACAGGCGCGCGAGTGCAGCCGCGTGATCCAGGGCCAGATCGGCGGTGGGGCTGCCGTCCAGCGGCACGAGCAGGCGGTCATACATGGTGGTTCTCCACAAGGACAGGATGCCGCTATTCTCGCACGCCGGCGGGCGGTTCAGGCCATGCCCGCGAGCGTCTTGCGAAAGCGCCGCAGGGACAGCGCGAACAGCACTGTGCCGATCGCCAGCAGGGCCAGAAACGAAGGCCACACCGTCGCCAGCCCCGCACCGCGAAACAGGATCGCCTGGCCCAGATCGACGAAGTGCGTGGTGGGCGCCAGCTGCATCAAATCCTGCACCAGCGCCGGCATGCTTTCTCGTGGCGTGCGTCCGCCCGACAGCAGATTCATGGGGATCAGCGTCAGCATCAACAGCAGACCGAACTGCGGCATGCTGCGCGACAGCGTCGCCATATAAATACCCATGGACGTCATGGCGAACAGGCACAGCACCACGCCGGACAGGAACAGCGGAATAGACCCTTCGATGGGCACCTGCAGCAGCCCGCGCACCACGACATTGAGCGACACCAGGGTGGCGAGCAGCACGACCAGACCCATGGCGCACACCTTGGCGATCATGATTTCGCCGGGCGTGACCGGCATGACGAGCAGGTGCTCGATGGTGCCGTGCTCGCGTTCGCGGATCAGGGCCGCGCCGGTCAGGATGATGGACAGCATGGCAACCGAGTTGATGATTTCGGCAATGCTGCCGAACCAGGCGTTTTCCAGGCTGGGATTGAAGCGCATGCGCAGGACCAGGTCGACCGGCGGCACCGTCACGCTGCGCACGCGCTGCACGAACTCGTCGATCTCTCCCATGACCACCTGATGGATGTAGGCGTTGCCGGTGAACGCCTGGCTCATGCGCGTGGCATCGACGTTGACCTGCAGCGACGGGCTGCGTCCAGCGAGGACGTCGCGCTGGAAGTTGGGCGGAATGTTCAGGGCAAAGGTAAAGGCGCCGCTGTCCATGCCGGGATCCACGGCATCCTGCGTAATCATCCGCGGCCAGGTGAACTCCGGCGGATAAAAGGCCATGGCGATCCGGGTCGACAGGGGCGAGTGGTCTTCATCGACGATGGCAATGGGGGCGTTGTGCAGGGTTTCCGGCTGCGCCGTCGCCGAGGTGTAAATCGATACGGTGAACACGTAGACGATCAGCAGCAGCATCGCGGGGTCGCGCGCCAGGCTCCATAATTCCTTGCGGCCGAGCCGGAACACGTTCTTGAGTTTCCTCACCTCATTTCTCCTGCTTGCGCAACAGGGCCACCGCCATCACCAGGATGACGGGAATGGCCAGCGCCAGCGGCCACAGGGCACCGTGCAGGTCGGAAAACCCCAGGGCCTTGTTGAAGACGCCGCGGCTGATGATGAACATATGCGTGGCGGGGTAGAGTTCGCCCGCCCAGCGGCTGATGCCTTCCATGGACGAGACAGGGTTTAGCAGTCCGGCCAGCTGCACGGTCGGGAGCATGGTGCCGATCATGGCGAAAAACATGGCGGCGATCTGGCTGCGCGTGACGGTGGACGCCAGCAGGCCCATGCCGGTGGACACGATGCAAAACAGCAGCATGGCCAGCGTCAGCGTCGGGAAGCTGCCCTTGATCGGTACCCCGAAAACCGTCACGGCGAGCAAGGCCATGCAGAAGAAATTGACCATGGCCAGCACCACATAGGGCAGCTGTTTGCCGAGCAGGAATTCGCTGCGCGAAACCGGCGTGACGTACAGATTGATGATGGAGCCCAGCTCCTTTTCCCGCACCACGGCCAGCGCGGTCAGCATGGCCGGCAGCATGAGCAGCAGCATGGGGATGACGGCCGGCACCATGGCGGGCAGGCTTTTCACGTCGGGATTGTAGCGATAGCGATCTTCTATGGTGGCGCTGGGCATGGCTGCGGCACCCGTGCGCTCCTGCGCCTGCGCCGCCAGCCAGTGCTGGTGGATTCCTTGCACGTAGCCGCGCACGGTCTCGGCGCGCTGCGGCATGGAGCCGTCCACCCAGGCGCCGATTTGCGCCGGCTCGCCGCGCAGGACGTCGCGCGTGAAGCCGGACGGGATCTCGATGGCGAGCGCAATCTCGCCGTGCCGCATGCGCCGGTCGAGCTCTGCATAACTCGTGAGCGGGGGCTGCTCGATGAAATAGCGCGAACCGGAAATGCTCAAGGCGTAGTTGCGGCTCAGCGTGGTCTGATCGCGATCCAGTACGGCATAGCGTAAATCCTCCACATCCATGGTGATGCCGAAGCCCATGACGAAAAGCAGCAGTATCGAACCCGCCAGCGCCAGCGTGGCGCGTACGGGATCGCGGCGCAGTTCCAGGGCTTCGCGCCAGCTGTAGCTCAGCAGACGCTGCAGGCTGAAGCCGCGCGCCGCCGTCTCGGGGGCCGCGATGGCGAGCGGTACCGCCTCCGCCGCGCGCGGTGCTGGCTCAGCGTGCGGCGCCTCGGTCTGAGCTTCCGCACCCGCGTCGCGCAGATAGGCGACGAACGCGTCTTCCAGGGAGGCGGCGCCGCGCTTGTGTACCAGCCGGGCCGGCGTGTCGCTGTCGAGCACCTTGCCGGCGTGCATCAGCGACATGCGGTCGCAGCGTTCGGCCTCGTTCATGAAGTGGGTGGAAATGAAGATGGTCACCCCGTCCTCGCGCGAGAGCGCGACGAGCAGGCGCCAGAACTGATCGCGTGCGACCGGATCCACGCCCGACGTGGGCTCGTCTAGGATCAACAGCTCGGGCTTGTGCACCATGGCCACCGCCAGCGACAGGCGCTGGCGCATGCCCAGCGGAATCGCACCCGGCAGGCGATCCAGGATACGCGCCAGGCCAAAGCGGTCCACCATCTCGGCCACCCGCCCCGCAACCTCGGCATCCGGAACGTGAAACAGCTGCGCATGCAGCACCAGGTTCTGCCGCACCGTCAGCTCACTGTACAGGGAGAAGGCCTGCGACATATAGCCCACCCGCCGGCGCGTGTCGATGTCGTCCGGATCGACCGGGTGGCCGAACAGCCAGGCCTGGCCTTCCGTAGCCGGCAGCAGCCCGGTGAGCATCTTCATCGTCGTCGTCTTGCCGCAACCGTTGGAACCGAGAAATCCAAAAATCTCGCCGCGCCGGATGCGAAAGGACACCGTATCCACCGCCGTAAAATCGCCAAAGCGCAGGGTCAGACCCTGGGCCTCGATGGCGATATCCTCATCGTCCACCGCCAGCGGCGGGATCTCGACCGCGGCGTAATCCCGCCGGCGCGCGTCAGGCAAGAGGCGGATGAAGGCGGCTTCGAGCGTGCGGCTGGCGGTACGCGCCAACAGGTCTGCGGGCGTGCCCGTGGCCAGGACGCGCCCACCATCCATGGCCACCAGCCAGTCGAAACCCTGGGCCTCGTCCATGTAGGCCGTGGCCACGACGACGCCCATGCCCGGCCGGTCGGCGCGGATGCGCGCGATGAGATCCCAGAACTGACGGCGCGCGAGTGGGTCCACGCCCGTGGTGGGCTCGTCGAGCAGGAGGAAATCGGGATCGTGGATGAGCGCGCAGCACAGACCCAGCTTTTGTTTCATGCCACCCGAGAGCTTGCCCGCGGGCCGCGACAAAAAGGGATACAGCCCGGTGCTGCGCGTCAGGTCGTCGATGCGGCGGCGCCGCTCGCCGGCGTCATGGCCAAACAGACGCGCGAAAAACTGCAGGTTCTCTTCGACGGACAGCGTGGGGTAGAGGTTCTTGCCCAGGCCCTGGGGCATGTAGGCGATGCGCGCACAGATGCGGTCGCGCTGGGCTTTGTCCGCCATGTCCGCGCCCAGCACGGTAATGCGGCCTTCCTGGATCATGCGCGCCCCCGCGAGCAGGGCCAGCAGGCTGGACTTGCCCACGCCGTCGGGGCCGATCAGGCCGACCATGCGGCCGGCGGGAATATCCAGGTCCAGCGCCGCCAGGGCCACCGTGGCGCCATAGCGCAGCCCGACGCCGCGCAGGCAGGCCACGGTTTGCGGCGACGAATGTGGCATCATGGCAGCAACGCGCGTCACGTCTTGCGGCATGGGTCACCCGCGGTTTGAATGGGAAGGAAGTTTGGAAATGGATATTGCATCGGGCCTCTTGCTGGCCATCATGGCCGGCTGGGTATTGCGTCTGCGTTACCAGCGTGCGCACATCGCCCTGCTGAGCCGGCATCTGGCAAATTTTCAGATCGAACGCCACCTGGAAACATTGACGGAAGGCTATACGCGCGCCATCCATGAAGACAGCGAATCCCGCCAGCTGCAGGTGCTGGAAAGCTTTTTGCCCACGGAACGCAGCGTTGCGGCGCAATGCCAAGCATTGTCCGACGCCATGCAAAAAGAGGACGATGCCGCCACCACCATGGGCGCACTCTCATTTTACCTGCCCATGGCGGCGGACTGGCTTCCCGGCACGCCGCGGGATTTCCGCCAGCTGTTGCGCATCCACGCGGCCGGCCTGCGCCACGTGGTCGAGAACGAGGCGGGCGGGTCGGCAAAAGATCGCGCCTTCCATTTGTCCGCCGAACTATACCTGTTGCAGCACAGCTGCCACTGGTTTTGCAAGTCCCGCGCCGTGGCGGATGCGCGCCTGGCCATCCGCCACCAGGTGACGCACCAAAAGGTGCTGGACTCCGTCTCGGACCAGACCCGGCACGCCTACCTGCGCTGGCGCGACGGCGGCGATGGCCACTGAAACCGCCGTCGCTCACACCGAGCGGCTGACGCCGCCATCCACCCGGATGTTCTGGCCCGTGATGTAGCCCGCGTCGTCCGAGAGCAGGAAAGCGATGGTGGCGGCACCCATGCCGGAGCCGCCGGCGATGATCAAGGCCACTTTTTCCACAGACATGCGCTTCTCCCGAAGTGTGTTGAACAAAGGCCATTATGCCGCGCATCCCGATTCGCGCCATGGTCTTGCGTGGCGCACGCGCAGCCAATGACTACACTGCAAGTTTCAACCTGCGCAGAAGGCTTGCCATGTCAACTCCGGATTTCTTCGATACCGCCCCCGCCATCACGATGTACGACCCCCTGGCCGAGCTGCTGGGCGCAGCCACCGACGGCCTGATCGAGTACCGCTATACGGATGCCGTGAAACTGGCGGGCCACTCGTGCCCCACCGTGGCCGGTGCCTGGCTCATGACGTTCAAAGCCCTGAACGCCCTGTATCCCGACGCCGTGCCCGAGCGCGGCAACGTCCGGGTGGCATTCGGCGAGGCCGCCGAGGAAGGCGTGACGGGCGTGATCGCCAACGTGGTCAGCCTGGTGACCGGCGCCACCACGACCACCGGCTTCAAGGGGCTGGGCGGGCGCTTCGACCGGCGCCACCTGCTGGCGTTCGGCGTCGACCTTCCGGGCGAGATCGCCTTCACCCGCCGCGATACCGACGCCAGCGTGGTGGCCAGTTTCAATGCGCGTCACATCCCCATGTCGCCCGCGGCCATGCCCTTGTTGCAGGCCATTCTGGCGCAGCAGGCCTCTGCAGAGCAGAAACAGATGTTTGCGCAGCTCTGGCAGGAACGGGTACGGGCCATTCTAGCCGCGGCGGATGCCCCGGGCCTGATCAGCCTGGACGTGCCCCACCCTGCCTGAGCGCGCCCGCCCTATTCTTGCGGTTTGATGGGGCAGCTGCTCAGCCCCAGCAGCCGGTACATGGGGCAGAAGCGGAACAGGCCCGTGACCAACGGCACGATGCCGATGTAGGCCCACCAGCCCAGCGTGCCTGTGGCGGCGAGGGCGATGAGGACAAGACCGAATACGATGCGTACGGTGCGATCGACGGTACCAACGTTGGCAGCCATGGCGGTGCTCCTGAAAGGTGAACTGTATATTAGACTATGCTAAAGTAAATGGTCGCCCATGTCCAGAACATCTTTGCGAGCCGCCCATGACGACCCAATCCCTGGTTCCCGAGCACGACACCGCGCGCCTGGCCCACTTCCCCGTGGCCCTGTTCACCACCGTGATGGGCATGGCCGGCCTCACCCTGGCCTGGTTCAAGGCCACCCAGCTGCTGGGCGCGCCCGCGGTGGTGGGCGTCAGTCTGCGCGCCTTTACCACGGTGCTGTTGCTGTTTCTCTTGCTGAACTACGGCCTGAAAATGCTGCGCCATCCCGCCGCGGTGCTGGCCGAGCAGGCGCACCCCGTGAAGCAGAACTTCTTTCCCGCCATCTCCATCGGCCTGCTGCTGATGGCGGCGGCCTGGCTGCCCGCTGCACCGACGGCGGCGCACGCCCTGTGGGTGATCGCGGCGGCCCTGCACCTGGGCTTCACGCTCAAGATCATGCGCGGCTGGCTGTTTCACGTGCAGGTAGACATCCGCCACACGACGCCGGCCTGGTTCATTCCGGTCGTCGGCAACATCCTGGTCCCCATCGCGGGCGTCGCGCTCGCCCCGGCGGACGTGAACTGGTTCTTCTTCAGCATCGGGCTGGTCTTCTGGCTGGTGCTGCTGACCATCGTGCTCTACCGGCTGTTCTTCCACGAATCCCTGCCGCCGCGCCTGATGCCGACGGTGTTCATTCTCATCGCGCCGCCCGCCGTGGGTTTCATCGCCTACGTCGCCCTCACCGGCGCGCTGGATGATTTCGCGCGCATCCTGTATTTCGTGGCGCTGTTCTTCACGCTCCTGCTGGCCACCCGCGCCCCGAGTTTTCTGCGGCTACCGTTTTCCATTTCGGCCTGGGCCTACACCTTCCCGCTCGCGGCCATGACCATCGCCACTTTCGAGATGGCGGCCCTGAGCGGCCTGCCGTTCTACCCCGGTCTGGCGCTGGTCCTGCTGTCCGTCACCAGCCTCATCATCCTGGTTCTGGTGGTGCGTACGCTAGGTGCCGCCCTGGCCGGCCAGATCTGCGTGCCTGACTGAACACCCCGTGATCCAGCCCGCGCGGGGTGGGTCACAGCCAGCGCTGCGCCGCCACGCCCAGCCAGACCAGCGCGGCCAGGATCAGGGCCAGCAGCACCGCAGCGCTGGCGACATCCTTGGCGCGCCCAATAAGGGGATCATCCTCCAGCGTGACGGCATCGGCCAGCGCCTCCAGTGCCGAATTCAGCAACTCCACCACCAGCACCAGCAGCAAGACCCCCAGCAGCGCGAGCAGCTCGGGCACGCTGCGGGCGAGCCAGAAGGCCGCCGGCACCAGGATGGCGCACAAGGCGAGTTCCTGCCGGAATGCGGCTTCGTGGCACCAGGCGGCCGCCAGACCGCGCCAGGAATACCTCAGCGCGTGAAAGAGGCGGGCCAGACCACCGCGGCTCTTGTGTCGCGAAGCCTTGCTCATGACGCGCGCGCGCCCGCACGGCGCAGGCCCGGCAGCGTGTAGGCGCGCCGACGGTAGACCCGGCCCGGCCACAAGGCATGCGCGAGCGCTTCCTCGTGCAGGCCGGCATCCACGGCGGCTTGCGCCACCATGCCGTTGCGCGCCGTCACGGCAAACTGCAGCGGTTCGCGCTGGGCCTGCAACACCAACAATTGCTCATCCTTGAGATAGCCGTAGTTCGTCTTGTATTGCATCATGGCGCGCCCCGCCGTCGCCGTGGTGAGATCCCGCCCGATCATGGGATGCGTGCTGGTGATGCCCAGCAGGGACAGGAGGGTTACGGGAAGATCGATCTGGCTGATGATGCGCGCGTCGCGCCGCGGCGCGATGCCGGCACCCAGGATCAGGGCGGGGATATGAAAATGCGCGAGCGGGATGGCCTGCGTGCCCGAGGCCTGGGCATCGTGATCCGCCACCACCAGGAACAGCGTGTCGGCCCAATACTCGGCCTGCTGCGCCATCTCGAAAAAACGGCCCAGTGCCCAATCGGCATAGCGCACGCTGTTGTCCAGCGTCGCGGGATCGCCCTCCACCGGAATGCGCCCTGGCGGATATTCCCAGGGCGTGTGGTTGCTGACGGTAAAGGCTAGCGTAAAGCTGGGTTGCGTGGCGGGTGCGCTCAGCAGCTGGTGCAGGCGGTTGAACATGTCTTCGTCGCTTGCGCCCCAGGTCCCGACGAAGGCGGGCGCCTCGAAGCTGTGGATGTCGTGCAGCTCGTCGAAGCCGTTGCCGAGGAAAAAGCCCTTCATGTTGTCGAAATGCGCCTCGCCGCCATACAGGAAACGCGAGCGGTAGCCATGGCCCGCCAGCAGGTGCGCCAGGGTGAAAAAGCCCGATTGCGCGTCGGGCAGGCGCAGGGCGGCGTCCGAAACACTGGGCGGAAAGCCCGATACCAGCGCTTCCAGCCCGCGCACCGAGCGCGTGCCCGTGGCGTAGGCCCGTGTAAAGAACCAGCCCTGCTGCGCCAGCGCCTCCAGGCAGGGTGTCAGCGCCTGCTCGCCCAGGGAGGCGACGTAGCGCGCGCCCAGGCTTTCCTCGACGATGATGACCAGGTTACGCGGCCGGGTCACGGTGCCGGTGGCACACTGCAGGTGCAGCGAAGGCAGCCCGGGATCGACGGGAATGATGCCCGCGCAAGTGTTCACGACATCGTCCAGGCGTACCTCGTCCAGGTCGCCGTACAGCCGCGCCGCCGAGCGTTCGTTCTTGGTGCTGTAGACCGAATACAGCACGCTGTACAAGGAATTCAGCGCCAGGGAATTGAGCAGGGCATCGCCGCAGAACGCCACGGTGGACGGATTCATGGGCCGATGGGCCAGCGTGCCACGTATCGCCAGGAAAATCAGCGGCGCAAGCCCGCCGGTCACGACGAGGCGTTGGACCAGCCCCATGGGCGCATCGGCCGGTGTGCGCAGGAACAGCCACAGGCCCAGCGCAGCCCCGGCGACGATCAGCGCCGCGCCCCCGATCAGGGCGCCCCGAAAGCCTTTCCACAGCATACCAGACACTTCGCGCGGATGACCCAGGTATTCGACGTAGAGACGATCCGGGCGCGTGTCGTATTCGGCGATGAAGGTCGGCGTGGATGCCTCGGGCACCAGCACCAGCAGCCAGGCAAACAGAAACCAGGCGCCACTCACCGTGGCAGCGGCGTCCAGATGACCCAGCCAGGGCCCCAGCAGGGCCGGCAGGCCGGCGAACATGGCGATCAGTGCCGTGTCGATGCGCAGGCCGCCCCGCAGAATGGGCCAGAGCCCGTGCGCCGCGCGCACGCGCGGCCATTGCCAGGCGATGAGGGCCAGGCGGCTGGCGCTCAGCAGGGCCAGGCTGGCGAGGACAAAAACCAGGGTTTGGGTGCGCATAGATCAGTCGATGATGAAACAGTATTGATTGCTGCCCAGCAGCTTGGCCCGGTACATGGCCTCGTCCGTGCGCGCAATCAGGGTGTCGAATTCCTGGGCATCGTCCGGCCAGAAGCCGATCCCCATGCTGGTCGTGACGATGGCCGTCCCGCCGCCGGCCTGGGGCATGCTCTGCTCCACCGTCAGCAGACGCCGCGCGAGCTGGGCCGCCTCCTGCCTGTCCCGCACATGATTCATCAGCACCACGAACTCGTCGCCCCCGATGCGCGCGAGGACGTCGCCGCCGCGCAACTGCGCGCGCCAATTGCGCGCGATCCGCACCAGCAAGGCATCGCCTGCGGCATGCCCGTATGTGTCGTTGACATGCTTGAAACCGTCCAGATCCAGATAGAGCAAGGCCAGACGACGCTTGCTGCGACGCGCATCGGCCATCGATTGCTCCGCCATTTCGTTCAGGAAGCGCCGGTTGGGCAGCCCGGTCAGACTGTCGTGCAATGCCAGCCGCGCCATCTGGTCGGCCTGGCTGCGCGCCATCGTCACATCGTGCAGCACCATCACGCAGCCCGCCAGCGCCTGGCCGTTGTCCAGGATGCATGCGGCCCAGACTTCGACATCCGTATGCTGCCCATCGCGCCCGATGAGCACGTAGCGGCGCTTGGGCATGGTCGCCGCAGGATCGGCCAGCGCTTCGGCCACTGGCGAGGGGCGCTGCACCGCGTTCTCGCGCGGCCCGGGCACAGGCTTGAGCACCACGACATCCGCGACCGGCAGGCCGAACACGGCATACGGCGGCCATCCGGTCATGGCACCGGCGGCCGGATTCTGATAGTCGACGCGGCCATGCGCATCCGTCGTGATCACCCCGTCGCGAATGGACTCCAGCGTGACCCGAAAGCGCTCCTTCTCTTCGGCCAGACGCTCTTCGGCCTGCTTGTAGTCGCTGACGTCGTGCAGCAAGGAGAAAAAGCCGTCGATCCGGCCATCCGCATCCCGGTCGGGCACGAGGTTGCAGCTGGCGTGACGCAGCGTGTCGTTACGATCCAGGTAGGCGGTCTCAAAGGTCTGGGCCCGGCCTTCGAGCACCGCATCGATGTGCGGCTGCAGTCGCCGCAGGCCTTTTTCGCCGATCAGCGAACGCACATGCCGGCCCGCAAGCAGGGCGCCGCGCGGCCCCAACCAATGTTCATGCACCTGGTTGGCGAAGCGGTTGGTCAGATCCCTGCCCCAATGGGCGATGAGCGCCGGCGTGTGATCCATGATGGTGCGCAACTCGCGCTGCACCCGCCGCAAACGCGTGGATACCGCGCGATGGGCATTGAGCTCGCGCTGTGCCATGCTGGCCAGGCCCAGTATGCCCAGCATCAGCAAGGCCGTCATGAACGCCTGCCACCCTGCGCTGCGACGCCAATTGGCCAGCACGGTTTCGGTGCTCTGCGCCACGTTAACGACCATGGGGAAGCCACGCAGGCGTCGGAAGACGTACAGCCGCTGCACCCCATCGATGGCCGCGGTACCGACATGGCTGCCGTCGCCCATACGCAGGAAATAATCCACGTTGGGCGTGCCGCGCAGCGAAATGCCCAGCAGCTCGGGGTTGTGCGGCACGCGCATGAGCAGGGTACCGTCATCCATGAACAGGTTCAGCGTGCTGCCCGGCCCCAGCCGGATGGCGTCGAACAGCGTTTGCAGGACATCGAGCTTGACGGTTTGCACCACGACGCCGCCAAAGCGCCCGTCCGGGTACGACCAGCGCCGGCTCAGGGCCAGGCTGGGCCGCGCATCGAGACGCGAGAGGAAAGGGGCGCTGATGAACAGACCGCGCCCGGGATCATCGCGATGCACGCGAAAAAACTCCCGATCCGACAAATCCGCCACCTCGGCGGTCACGGGCCGGGCGCTACGCAGCACACGGCCGTCGGCATCCGTCACCAGCAGCACCCCCAGCGCATCATCGGGCAGCATGTGAAACAGCGTATCATCCGACAAAAGAATATCGGTCGCCTGGGCAGCGTCGCGGTCGGCCAGCTGGCCCGCTGTATGGACGATGGCGCGATTGGCGCGATCCAGCGTGCGTTCGAGCACGAAACTGACGGTAAAAAGAAGATTGTTGCCGGTGCGCTCGGCATCCTGCCACTCCGCCTCGCGGGACTGCAGCAATTGCCAGGCGACGAGCATGCCACAACACACTGCAAGTACCACCGAGAGCAGCAAGAGTCGTGACGAAGCGAACAAGGCGCGCATGCCTTCCTGACGGCCGCAAAATCGGCCTTACCGTTAATGTTATGTTGTCAATGGACTGTACACAAGAATATCGGAATTTACCATGCCGGAACTGCTCATCGCCGACGATCACCCTTTGTTTCGCGAAGCCCTGCGCAGCGTCATCATGCGCACGCTGGCCGGCACGCTGATCCACGAGGCCGACCAGTTCGATCATCTCGTGGATCTGGTCGAACGCCATCCCGATGCGGATCTGCTGCTGCTCGATCTGAACATGCCCGGTGCGCATGGCTTCAGTGCGCTGGTCCATTTACGCGCCCAGCATCCCCAACTGCCCATCGTCATCGTGTCGGCCCAGGAAGACCCGGTGACCATGCGCCGGGCGCTGGACCACGGCGCCATGGGCTTCATCCCCAAGTCCACCGATTCCGGCGTGCTGGGCCACGCGCTCACGCAGATCCTGGAAGGCAGCATCTGGTTTCCCCCAGGGGCAAGTACCAGCCAGGGCGCGGATGCCGATGAGCTTGCCGTGGCCCGCAGTGTGCGCGAGCTGACGCCGCAGCAGTTTCGCGTGCTTCAAATGGCGTGCTCGGGCGCGCTGAACAAGCAGATCGCCTGGGACATGCAAGTCTCGGAGGCGACCGTCAAAGCGCACATGAGTCAGATCCTGCGCAAACTGGGCGCATCCAATCGCACCCAGGCCGTGCTGACGGCGTCGCGCCTGGGCATCGCCGAAGCACCAGGCCGGCCCCAGGCGGATGATGCGCCCGAACCCGTGACCCTCAAGTCCTGACCGCGTGCGCGCTTTGCGCCGCGAGAAAGGCCCGCAATGAGGCCGGTTTGACCGGCTTGGTGAGCACGCGGTAGCCGCGTTCGCGCGCCGCCTGTTTCAGGGCGTCGCTGCCATCCGCGGTCAACAAGGCGCCGTTGATATCCGGCAATATGCGGCGCAAGGCGTCCAAGGCATCCAGCCCGTCCAGGCGATCGTGCAAGTGGTAATCGACCAATAGCACGTCGGGCTGCTGCGCCATGTGCGCCAGGGCATCATCGACCGTCGTGGCGCAGATCGCCACCATGTCCCAGCGCTTGAGCAGCGCGCTCATGCCGGCGAGGATATCGGGATCATTGTCCAGGCACAGCACGCGCAGGCCAGGCGTGGACACGGCCAGCGCGGGCGCGGGCGCGGGCGGCGTGATGCCCACCGGCGCGGCCACGCGCGGCACGACGATGGAAAACATGCTGCCCTCACCGACCACGGACTGGGCGCCCAGGCCGTGGCCCAGCAGGCGCGAGATGCGCTGGCAGATCGACAGCCCCAGGCCCAGCCCGCGCCCATCCCAGTCGAACGGTTGCTCGAAACGGTGGAATTCCTCATAAATCTGGCGCAAGTGATGCTGGGGAATGCCCGGCCCCGTATCCCAGACCTGCAGGGCGACTTGTTTACCCCGCACGCGCGCCGCCAGGATGATGCGGCCGCTGCGCGTGTAACGCAAGGCGTTGGCCAGAAAATTCTGCAGCACGCGGCGCAGCAGGCGCCGGTCACTGCGCACGAACACGCGGCGCGCATAAAAGCGCATGCGCAGACCGCGTGCGTGCGCCAGGGGCGCGTATTGTTCGTGCAGCTGCTGCAGGAGCTGGGCAATGTCGAAATCAGTCAGCTCGGGCCGCAAGGCCCCGGCATCCAGGCGCGACACGTCCAGCAGGCCGTCCAGCAACTCCTCGGCGGCCCGCAGCGAGGCATCGATGCGTTCGGCGAGATGGCTGCGCTCGGCCGGCACTTCGGATTCGCGCAGGGCCGAGGCGAACAGGCGCGCGGCATTGATGGGCTGCAGCACGTCGTGGCTGACCGCTGCCAGGAAACGGGTGCGGGTTTCCTGCGCCAGCTCGGCTTCGCGCGTGCGCTCGGTCACGCGCTGCTCCAGTGTCTCGTTGATGTCGCGCAGTTCGCGCTCGACGCGCTTGTACTCCGTGACGTCGCTGTAGCTAGTCACATAGCCGCCTTCGGACAGGGGGCGGCCGCGCAGCTCGATCACGTGGCCGGACAGCAGCTTGCGCTCGGCCACATGGGGCGAGCCGGCGCGCATGTGCGCAATCCGCTTGCTGACCTCGCCCTCGATGTCCAGGCGCTGCACGCTGCCCAGCTCGCCGCGCGCGGCGTTGAAGCGGATCAGGTCGGCCACCGGCCGGCCCACGTAGAGCATGTCGACCGGATAGTTGAACATCTGATGATAGCGATTGTTCCAGGCCACCAGACGCATGTCGGCATCGACTACGCTGACGCCCTGATCGATGTTTTCCAGCGTGGCCATGAGAATGTCGCGGTTGAAGCGCAGCTCCTGGCCGGCCTCGTCGAGGACGGCCACGACCGCCGCCACTTCCATGCCGGAGCCTTTCAACGCGCTCGTCAGTACCAGCCGCGCCGACGCCGCGCCCACGGCGGCCGCGAGCAGCAGCTCGGTGAACTGGATCCAGGCCCGGTCCGCGCGCGAATCGGGCGTGAGCGTACGGTTGAGCTGCTGGGCCCGCTCGGCAAAGGCGCGCTGGGCGGTTTTTTCGCCGACGATGCGCTCGGCCAGCGTTTGCAGATCCATCACCAGCAGGCCGCCCTGCCAGTGCCCCGAAGACAGGCTGTGGCGCTCGGCATAAGGGTCGAGGAAGGGCTGCGCGCGCAGGCGCTCGCCCAGCCCCGGCGGCCAGCGCGTCGACACCAGCAACAGCACGGAAATATTGAACAGCAAGGACCAGAAGGTGCCATGGGTGATGGGATCCCAGTCTGTCACGCCGAAGAGCTGGCGCGGCCGCAGCCACGGCATGCCCAACGGCCCTTCATCGAGCCACTGGGTGCCAAGCCAGCCCGAATCGGCCAGCGTGGGCAGCAGCAGCGTATAGACCCACAGGCCGAAGCCCACCGCGAGCCCCGCCATCACCCCCTGACGGCTGGCGCCGCGCCAGTACAGGCCGCCGATGAGCGCGGGCGCGAACTGGCCCACGGCAACGAATGCCATCAGGCCGAAGGACGCCAGCGCCGTATCGCTGCCGCTGCCCCGGTAATACACATAGGCCATGGCCGCCATGATGGCGATCCCCAGGCGGCGGATCCACAGCACGGTGGCCGCCACATTGCTGCGCGCCCAGCGCCGCCGCAGCAGCAAGGGCATGACCAGGTCGTTGCTGATCATGGTGGCCAGCGCCACGCTGACGACGATGACCATGCCCGTAGCTGCGGAAAAGCCGCCGATGTAGGCCATGACGGCGATGGCATTCCTGTTCTGCGTCATCGGCAGCGCCAGCACGAAACTGTCCGCCTCGACCGGACCGGCATGCCCGAACAAGGCCACGCCGGCGCTCGCGATGGGCAGCACCATGAGGCTGATGATGGCCAGATAGCTGCCGAACAGCCAGCGCGCGCGGCGGATATCGGCCACGTTGCCGCACTCGACGATGGCGACGTGGAACTGGCGCGGCAGGCACAGCAGGGCCATGAAGGCCAGCAGGGTCTGACTCAGGAAGCCCACGGGCGGCGTGGTCTCGATGAGCGAGCGCGTGGCCTGGACCACATTCAGCTCATGGCTGGAAAACCAGCCCATCGCCGTCACCCCCACCAGCACCAGCGCCACCAGCTTGACGAGCGACTCGAAGGCAACGGCCAGCATCAGGCCGGGCCGGTGCTCGGTGGCATCCACCTGGCGCGTGCCGAACAGGATGGCGAATACCGCCATGAGCACGGCCACGTACAAGGCGGGATCGCCGAAAGTGGTGGACAGCATCTCGGCGCCACCCAGCACGCCCAGGCTGGTGGCCACGGCCTTGTATTGCAAGGCCAGGTAGGGAATTGCCGCGATGATGGCGATGATGGCCACCATGGCGGCCAGCCCCTGGGAACGGCCGTAGCGCGCCGCCAGGAAGTCGGCAATGGAAACCGTATTCTGCGACTGCGCAATCAGGGCCAGCCGCTCGATGATGCGCCAGCCGAAGGCCAGCAGCAGCAGGGGCCCAAGGTAAATCGGCAGAAAGCCGATACCGAAACGCACGGCCGACCCCACAGCCCCGTAGAACGTCCACGATGAGCAATAGACGGCCAGCGCCAGGCTGTAGACCGCCGGCCGCAACCAGGGACGCTGCGGATAGAGCGGATAACGGTCGCCCAGCCAGGCCACCGCAAACAGCAGGGCGGCATAGGCGATGGACACCAATACCAGCCAACCGGGCTGCATGCTTGTCTCCGGATCGATTTATTATGATCGACAATATACGCCATTCGTGTCAATCCGGGGCCAAATGAAGTACAATAACGGGCTTGGCTCACCTTGTCTTGGCGCAATGGCAGAGTGGTGATGCAGCGGATTGCAAATCCGTGTACGTCGGTTCGATTCCGGCTTGCGCCTCCAGCACTTCATCTTGTTCCCGCCCCGCCCTTCCTGCAGCAACTGGTCGCTCGCGCCCTTGCCATCGGCAAGCCGGCTGCAGGCATTCTGGCTGAATCGGCCGGGCGCACTGACGGCGGGCTTGCGCCGCATCGGCCCCGTGGATTTGCGTGTGGTGCGAGAACAGGCGGATCACCTATCGGCGGATGAGGCCTGGATGCTGCGCCGGCCCGTGAACAGCGCCATCTGGCTGCGCGAAATCATCATGGCCATCGACGGTCAGGATGTGGTGTTCGCGCGCAGCTTCACGCCGCTGGCCGCGGCGCAGGGCCTGTGGCGCGGCATGCGTACACTGCAAACCCGCCCCCTGGCCGATATGCTGTATAACGATCCCGCCATCACGCGTTCGGCCTTCTTTCATTGCCGCATGGCGCACGGCCAGCCGATCCACGCGGCCGCTACCCTGGCTCTGGGCGCACACTGCCCCGCAGCGCAGGAGCTACTGGCGCGTTGCTCGGTGTTCTGGCGCGACGGCGCCCCCTTGCTGGTCGCGGAAAGTTTCCTGCCGGCGTTCTGGCCGATGGCGCAACCACAGCCTCAGGAGGCCTGAGCCGCCGTCGGCGACGCTGCCGCAGCCCGTTGCGCCAGCGCCTGCACGCAGTCGCGCACCAGCGCCGGCCCCCGGTAAATCAGCCCCGTATACAGCTGCACGGCATCCGCCCCTGCGGCGAGCTTCTCCTGCGCCTCGCGGGCACTGCGGATGCCGCCCACGCCGATGATGGCAAACGCCGGCCCCAGGCGTTCGCGCAGGCGCGCGATCACGGCCAGCGACAGCGTATGTACCGGCGGACCCGACAGCCCTCCGGCCTCTTCGGCGTGGCGCAGGCCCGCCACCGCCTCGCGCGACACCGTCGTGTTCGTGGCGATGACGCCATCGATGCCGTAACGCGGCAACACATCGGCGATGGCATCCACTTGTTCGTGCGTAAGATCCGGCGCGATCTTGACCACCAGTGGCACGTGTCGGCCGTGTTCATCAGCCAGGGCCGCACGGCGCTGCTGCAAAGCCGCCAACAACGCGCACAACGCATCCTGCGCCTGCAGGCTGCGCAGATCCTGTGTGTTGGGTGAGGAGATGTTCACGGTCACGTAATCTGCGTGCGGATAAACCCCCGCCAGGCCGATGAGGTAGTCGTCCACGGCCGCCGATAGCGGCGTGGCCGCATTCTTGCCGATGTTCAGCCCGAGAATGCCGCCCTGCCCGCGCCAGCGGCTTTGACCGATGTTGCGCACGAAGGCCTCGAGCCCGTGGTTGTTGAAACCCATCCGATTGATGAGCGCTTCGCGCTCGGGCAAACGAAACAGACGTGGGCGCGGATTGCCCGGCTGCGCCAGGGGCGTGACCGTACCCACCTCGACGAAACCGAAACCCATCGCCCCCAGGGCATCGATGCATTCGCCATTTTTATCCAGGCCGGCAGCCAGCCCGACGGCGTTGGGCAGGTTCAGCCCCATGAGCGAGACCGGCCCCTGTTGCAGCGGCCCCGAGGCCAGCAGGCCCCGGGTCAGGCGACACTGCCAGGAGTGCCGCAGGGCACGCAGACTGAGATCATGCGCCGTTTCGGCATCGAGCGCGAACAAGAGGGGGCGCAGCAGGGGATAGCTATGTTGCAGCAATGACATGGAGGCCCGGAGACGTGGAGATGAACGGCATGAACGTGGACAGCAGGGACGCGAACGACATGCGCGGATCAGGCCAGCGCCTGCCACTGCCCGTCCATGAGGATTTGCGCCGGCTGAAAGCGCGATTTGTACACCATTTTACGACTTTCCCGAATCCAGTAGCCCAGGTAAAGCCAGGGCAGGCCCAGCTCGCGGCACTGGTGGATCTGCCAGAGCACACCGAAGGTGCCCAGGCTGCCGCGCGCCTCGGGGTCGAAAAAAGTGTAGACCGCCGACAGGCCGTTATCGAGCATGTCGACCAGCGCCACCATCTTCGCGCTGCCATCGGGCGCGCGAAACTCGATCAGGCGCGATGCCACACCGCTGGCGAGCAGGAACTGGCGATACTGCTTCTCGGTATCGTCATCCATGCCGGCGCCGGCATGTCTTGCGGTCTGATACTGTTGATAGAGGGCGAAGTGATCCGCGCGCCAGCGCAGGGGCAGCACGCGCACCGTCAGATCCTGGTGCCGCCGCCAGCAGCGACGCTGGCTGCGATCAGGGCGAAAGTGCGCCACATCCACGCGCAGCGGCAGGCAGGCCTGGCAGCTGCGGCAATGCGGCCGGTAGGTGAACAGGCCGCTGCGGCGAAAGCCCTGCTCCACCAGGCGTGAATACCGCGTGGCATCGATCAAGTGAGCGGGCGCCGCGACCTCGGAACGCGCCTGTCGGCCAGGCAGATAGCTGCAAGGGTATTCCGCCGTGGAATAAAACTGCAGCGCCCGCAGCTGGGGCTCGACCGGATGGCTCATGCGACTCCCCTCCGTGGGAAAACAGGCTCGTGCCCCATTATCGCGCCGGTTCTGCGGGCGCGACAAACGCGCCGTCCTGCAGCAGACATCCGCGGTGCCAGGGCGCGGTCGGCAAGCGCGTCGTACGCTGCAACAAGGCAAGAAAATCGGCACGCGCCATGGGTCGGGCCCCCATGCTGGCCAGGTGGCGCGTCTCCTGCTGGCAATCGATGTGGCCAATGCCCAGTTGCTGCAGGCGGCGCACGAGGTAGACCAGGGCCAGCTTGCTGGCGTCGGGGCGGCGGCTGAACATGGATTCGCCAAAGAACATGCGCCCCAGGCAAACGCCGTACAGTCCGCCCACCAGGCAGCCGTTTTCCCAGACCTCGACGCTGTGCGCGCGGCCGCTGCGGTGCCAGGCACAGTAAGCCTGGCGCAGATCGTCGGAAATCCAGGTCAGCATGCGTCCATCGACGGGTTCGGCGCAGGCGGCGATCACGGCCTCGAACGCCATGTCGGTCGTGACCTGCCAGCGCGCCGGCGCGCCCTCAGCCGTCTGTGCCCGGGCCAGCTGGCGCAAGCGCTTGGCCAGCGAGCGCGACACGTGCAAGGCCTCGCAGGGCAGGACCATGCGCGGGTCCGGGCTCCACCACAGCACCGGATCGCCCTGATTGAACCAGGGGAAGATGCCCTTGGCGTAGGCTTCTTCGAGTCGATGGACGCTCAGATCGGCGCCCGCGGCCAGCAAGCCTTCCACGCTGGCACGCCGCGGATCCGGCAGCGGCGTGTCCGGGTTGACCCAGACGATGGTCGTCACGGTCGCTCATTCCGGCCGTGGCGCGGGAATATCATAGTGGTGCACGGGGAAGATGCCGGACGGCTTGTCGCGCAGATAGTGTTGCAGGGTAGTGGCCACGGTTCTAAATGCCAGGTTGTCCCAGGGGATGTCCGGCAAGGCAAAGAAGGCCGCATCCAGGCTTTCCGGGCCGGGGTACAGCGCCGGGCTGAGCACGCGCGCAAGATAGTAGAAATGGACCTGCTCGGCGTGCGGTACGTCGATCACGGTATACAGCTTGCCCAGCGCAATCTGGGCGCCGGCTTCTTCCTGCGTTTCGCGCATGGCGCCCTGCGCCGTGGTTTCGCCCAGCTCCATGAATCCGGCCGGCAAGGTCCAGGTGTTGTAGCGCGGTTCTATGGCGCGGCGGCACAGCAGCACCTTGTCCTGCCAGATCGGCAGCACGCCCACGACGTTGCGCGGATTCTGGTAGTGGATGGCCCCGCAGCGCCCGCAGGCGTCGCGCAAGCGGTTGTCTTCGGGCGGAATGATCTGCGTCAGCGGTGTGCCGCACTGGCTGCAGAAGCGCTGCGCGCGCGGCGCGGGAAAGTAAAACGAAGAATCCTGGCTCATGATCCGATTCTACCCAAGGGGCCTCGTAAGCAACATACGCTTCGATTCTAAGCGCATTCCCGCCGCTGAGCCATGCGGCGGTGCCCTGCCATGACGCACAATGCCCGGCCGAAGCCGGGCATCGCTCACACTCGGCACGCCGGCAGATGCCGGCTCAGGCCTGTGCTCAGGCAGCAGCGCGACGGGCGCGCGTGCCGGTGGTCGCCGCCTGGCCGGCCTGTGCGGCTTCGCTGGCGGCCTTCAGCGTGGCGTCGGTCGCGGCGCTGATGTTGGATTCGGCCACTTCGGCCGCCTGACGGGCGGACTTGGCGAAGGCGTCATAGGCGCTGTTGGCGGTGGCCAGTGAGGACTTCAGCAAGGCGATGGCGCCTTCGGAGCCGGCCGGCGCATTCTTGCCCAGCTGCTCGATGGCGTCCTGGATCTGCTGCTGGCACTGGGCCAGTTGCGCTTCGGTGATCTTGCTGACATTGCTCTGGATGTCCGACACCAGGGCGTAGACGTCCTTGCCGTAGGCGACGGCCTGATCGGCGTTGGGCTGCACCAGCGCGGCGGCGAAGGACAGCGCTTCCTGCACGTCCTGCAGTTGCGCGGCTTGCTGCGACTTCTTGCTGACGTCGTCGAACGAGGTCTTGAGCACCTTCAGATTGAGGTCGACCAGCTTTTCGAAACCGTCGAGCAAAGCGCCCTGGAAAGCCAGCAGATTGCCGAGGGAGGCCTTCTGGCCCGCGATGATTTGTTGGGGAAGTGCATTCATGATGTATTCCTGTAATGAATGAATTTGAGCGAAGGCCAAACCCATTACATCCGGGAGGGAAGACCTTCTATGCTGCAGTGCACAATGCTAATTTAACAAATCCGCAACGCCGCGTCAAGCGTGAATGTTGCAATGCAACATCAAATCTGCAATCAGAATTCAGACTTCCGCCGCCTCGTGGCCCAACGCGGCGGAGATCTGCCGTGCAATGCGCATCATGAGGGGAATCCATTCGTCGCGCAGGCGATCTGCGGGCGCCGAAATCGACAGCCCTGCCTGCAGCACGCCGGCATCGTCATAGACGCCCGCCGCAATGCAGCGCACGCCCAGCTCCAGCTCTTCGTTGTCGCGCGCATAGCCCAGCCGGCGAATCAGGGCCAGTTCCCGGTCCAGCGCCTCGGGCTCCGTGATGCTGTTGCGCGTAGTCCCGGCCAGTCCTGTACGCATGACGTAGGCGCGCAGCTGACGCGCATCGCCGTCGGCAAGAAACAGCTTGCCGCTGGAGGTCAGGTGCAGCGGCGCCCGGCCGCCCACGGCGCGCACCACCTGCATGCCCGAGCATTCGCTCCAGGCGCGCTCGATATAGACGATTTCATCGCCCTGCTGCAAGGCCAGGTTGATGGTCTGGCCGGTGATCCGGTGCAGCTCGCGCATGGGCTCGATCGCGGCTTCGCGCACGTCCAGACGCCCTTTGACCAACGAGCCCAGCTCCAGCAAACGCATGCCCAGACGATACATGCCGCTGTCGACCCGCTCGACGTAGCGCCCCGCGACCAGGTCGTTGAGGATGCGGTGCGTGGTCGACGTATGCAGGCCGGTGCTGGCGGCCAGGTCCTTGAGCGCCACGGGGTCCGAGCGGCGCGCCAGCGTATCGAGCAGGCGCATGGCGCGTGCCAGTACCTGAATGGTGACGGACGGTTCCCTGGCCGGGCTCGCCGCGAGCGATACGGACATCGATTTAGTCTGGGGCATGAGTATTATTTGATGCGACGCAACAATTCCATCTTATGAAAACCTGACCTGAAACGCAAGCGATCCGGCACAAATGCACCGGTCGACGGTCCGGCATCCGCGCTCAGGGCGCCTGCTGCGCCGAGAGCTGGCCACCCAGCGCCTCGGCCTGCGCCTGCAGGTAGGCGAGCGCCGCGCTGGCCGGGCCGGGCTCGCCCTTGACCCCCAGCTCGATATGCGGACGCCCCTCCTCGCCCACGCTGGGCAGGCTGAATGCCTTCACGCCCGGCCAGCGGCGCTCGATTTCTTCGAGCGCCGGCGTGATGCGCGATTCGGGCATGCGAAAGACCAGGAAGGAATGTTCGACATGCTGGACGCGGTGGTGCAGATGGGCGTAGCGCGTGTCCAGCGTCCATTCGACCATGGGCCATGCCATGACGGGAAAGCCCGGCATGAAAGTATGGTCGCGAATGAAGAACCCCGGGATCTTGTTGAAGGGATTCGGGACGATCTCCGCACCCTGCGGAAACACGCCCATTTGCAGGCGCTGCTGGTTCTCGGGCACGCTCATGTCGGCGCTGCCCTGACCCTTGCGTGCCATTTCGGCGCAGCGTTCGGCGATCAGGCGCTCGGCTTGCGGGTGCAGCACCAGCGGCACGTCCAGCGCCAGCGCGGCCGCCTGACGCGTCTGGTCATCGGGCGTCGCGCCGATGCCGCCGCAGCAGAACACGATGTCGTCGCTGGCGAAGCTACGGCGCAGGCTGGCCGCGATGACCGCGCGATCATCCGGCAGGATCTCGGCGCCGGACAGGCGCATGCCGCGCTGCCCAAGCAGGCTGATGATCTTGACGAAATGCTTGTCCTGACGGCGTCCGGACAGAATTTCGTCGCCGATGATGAGCAGTCGCAATGTGCGTTCCCGGGATGCGGTATTCATGAGTGCTGACCACCTTGTACTGGGGAAAGAGAGGGAGAGGCCGGCTGCAGGCGATGCTGGCGCAGGGCCTCGAGACTGAAATGGGCAAAGACCAGGGCGGAGAAGACCGGCAGGATCAGCCAGGCGGGTGGAAACAAGTTCAGCATCGCCAGCAGCAGCCCCAGCAGCCAGTATTGTGCGTTGTGCCGACGCCACAGCCAGCGCCGCTCGGTGCTGCTGGCGTGCTCGACCAACGCGTCCACGCGCAGCATGCGGCTGAAAACATAGGCCCACCAGAACAAGGGCAGCAAAATGGCCAGCGGCGGCAGCAGCCATAGCGGCAGGGTCAGCAGCCAGCCGGCCAGGAACACCGCCCCCACCAGCAGGGCATTGGCCGCGCCGACTACCGTCGCGTGGCGACCATCGCGCTGCACGCCGCGATATTCGCGCTGCTCGAGATGGCGCAGGACGATGGGCATGACGAAAACGGCAGCGATCACCAGCCCCAGCAGGCCCGAAAGCGGCAACAGCATGCCGGCCACGAGCAGGGGCACCAGATACAGCTTGAGCGAGAACAGGCCCACGGCCAGCAGCCACTGATCGACCGCCTCGAGCACGCGCCAGTGCGACATCTGCCCATTGAGCCAGTCGCTGAGCGGCGTCCAGAAAAACCACAACAGTACAATGGCACTGGCCGCCGCGATCAGGAACGGCAGGAACAGGGCCGCCAGCATGGCCGGGTGCAGCAAAGAGCGCGCGGCACGGCGCAGCGCCAGCCAGACGGCAGCCAGGCTGCCGGCGGACACCGCTGGCGGCGCGATCCGGGTTTCCAGGTTCACCAGCCCTCCCTCTGACGCATGGCAAACCTCAATCATAGAACACGCGGGACGAGACCTGCTTGACGAGACTTGACGACATGCCCGTATTTTCACCGGATTCTGACCCTGGGCTGCCCGCCCGGCTACAGGCTCACGACGGCCTGATCGTCGCCTGCTATTGCGCAGCGTGGTGCGACAGCTGTCGCACCTACCAGGGTTCTTTCGCCGCGCTCGCGGCGCAGTGGCCGCAGCACCTGTTCCTGTGGATCGATATCGAAGATCACCCGGCGCTGCTCGGGGACGCGGAAGTCGAGAACTTTCCCACGATATTGCTGCAGAACCGCAGCGGGAATCTCTTCTTCGGCCCGCAGCCCCCGTATGTGGCCCACCTGGATCGCCTCATCAGAAGTCGGGCGCGCAGCGGGCAGGTGACGCAGGCAGGCCCCCCCGCCCTGGCAAGTCTGATGAAGGCAGCGCCCTGAGCGTTCAGCCGCCCAGCAGCACCCCCAGGTTGCGCCGCCGCGCCGTCTGGGGCGAACTCTCGGCGGGCGCTGGTGGCGCCTCGACGGACGCCGACGGCGAGGGCTCGTAGGGCTTGAGGAAGAAGTCATCCACCGGGGCCGCGGCCTGGCCACCGCGCACGCGATCGGGGCGCACACGATCCGCGCGCTCGCGCGTGCGCCGCGCCGGTGCCGGCAACGACAGGCTGCCTCGGGGAATGGACGTCTTGATGAGCTTTTCGATCTCGGTCAGGTAACGCGTTTCGTCGTGCGTGAACAGGGCGATGGCCTCGCCCTGCGCGCCCGCCCGCCCCGTGCGCCCGATGCGATGCACGTAATCTTCCGGATTGAAGGGCAGATCGTAATTGATCACGCAAGGCACGCCGGCCACGTCCAGGCCGCGCGCCGCGACGTCCGTCGCCACCAGCACTTCGAGCTCGCCATCTTTGAAGGCCTGCAAGGCCTTCATGCGATCCGCCTGACTTTTGTCGCCATGGATGGATTCCGCCGTCACGCCGTCACGCAGCAGTTCGCGCGCCAGGCGCGAGGTACCGATCTTGGTGTTGGAAAACACGATCACCTGGCGAAAACCGCGCGACTTCACCAGATGCACGACGGCCGCACGCTTGCGGTCGGCCGGCAGCTCGTAGGCAATCTGGCTCACGGTATCCGCCGTGGCATTGCGCGCCGCGACCTCGATTTCCACCGGCTGGTTCAGGAAGCTGCGCGCGAGCTTGCGAATGTCGGTGCTGAAGGTGGCTGAAAACAGCAGGCTTTGCCGGCGCGGCGGCAACAGGCTGAGGATGCGTTCGAGGTCGGGCAGAAAGCCCATGTCGAGCATGCGGTCGGCCTCGTCCAGCACCAGGATGCCCACCTGCCCCAGATTGACGTTCTTCTGCTCGACATGGTCGAGCAGGCGCCCGGGTGTGGCGATCAGGATCTCGCAACCGCGCCGCAAGGCGTCGCGCTGGGGATGGATGTCGATGCCGCCAAACACCACGGTCGAGCGCAGCGGGGTGGACGCACTGTAGATGCGCACGCTCTCGGCCACCTGGTCGGCCAGCTCGCGCGTGGGCGTCAGGATGAGGGCGCGCACCGGATGGCGGGCCGGCGAGGCGCTGGTATTGGCGAGCGGCAGCAGACGATGCAGGATGGGCAGCGTGAAGGCGGCCGTCTTTCCGGTTCCGGTTTGTGCCGCCCCCATGACATCGCGCCCATCCATGACGGCGGGCAAGGCCTGCGCCTGAATGGGTGTGGGCGTGACGTAGCCGGTTTCGGCAACGGCCCGCAGAATATCGGGGTGCAGGCCAAAATCGGAAAAGCGGGGGCTGGGTTTTGCTTGAATGGTTTCTGTCATCGAAAAAGAGCGAGGGCCCCTGTCAACGGAGCATATCGTGTGACATGCGTCCACGCCCTGATCCAGGCCCGTGGTCCACAGCCGCAAGTGTAACCCATCACATCCAGGCAAGCACGGCTTCGATGATCCAGAACGCCACCATGCCGCCTGCGATGACCGACAAGGTGTTTTGTGTGCGCAAAAACAACAACACAGCCACCAGGGCGGCCAGCGCGCGCGCATTGAACAGCCCGGCCCCGCCCCCTTCCGCCATGGGAAAGAGCTCGGGCACCACGATGGCGGCCAGCGCCGCCACGGGCGCGTAGCGCATCGCGCTGCGCACCGATTCCGGGAGTGGGAAATAATCGCCGAGCAACAGGTAGGCGCAACGCGTGAGGATGCTGCACAGGGTCAGCAGGACGATCGCCCAGAGAATGTAGGCCGTGTCCGCCATCAGGAAGCCCCTCGCGCACGCCGCGGCTTGCCCAGGCGCTCGCCCAGCACGCCCGCCACCACGCCCGCGACCGCAGCCGCGAGCAGGCCCAGGCGCAGGGGCAGGGCCTGGCCGAACCAGGCCACCCCACCGGCGACCAGCAGACACAGGACCATGGGTCGCGACTTGACCAGCGGAATGATGATGGCCAGCAAGGCCAGCACGGCGGCGTAATCCAGCGACCAGCTTTCCGGGATCAGCGCGCCCGTGTAGATGCCGGCGATGGAACAGGCATTCCAGATGAACCAGCCCGGCCCGGCGATGCCCATGTAATACCAGAACTGCTGCGCCGTACCGATGCGCCGGCTGCTGCCAAAGCGCGCCATGAAGAGCACGAAAACGATATCGCCCGTGAGCAGGCCCAGCAGCAGGCGGCGCTGCCAGGACAGCTGGCGGAAGTAGGGGTGCAGGGCCGCGGCAAAAATGATGAAGCGCAGGTTGACGATGGTGCCGGCGGCGAAAACCAGCCACAGCGGCACCTTGGCGGCGATGAGCGGCAGGGCCGTGAGCTGGGCGGAACCGGCATACACGACCAGCGTCATGAGCGTGGCCATGCCCTCGGACAGGCCCGACTTGACCATGGCGATGCCCGTCACGAAGCCCCACGTCGCCACCGCCACCAGCGCCGCCGTGGCCTCGTGCAGACCAAATAAAAAAGCGCGCCTGCGCGCCTGTGCCAGCGTGCCCGACCCGCCCCTGCCCCGTAACGACTTGCCCGCTTGCATCGCTTCCCGATCCGGCCAACAAAGCCTCTCCCAGGCGCTATTGTAAGCGGGCCTGCCTTGCTACAATGACTTCTTTTCCTGGAGAGCGCCATGTCAATGTCGGATCGCGACGGGTTCATCTGGTACGACGGCAAACTCGTACCGTGGCGGGAAGCCAACACGCACGTACTGACCCATTCGCTGCACTACGGCCTGGCCGTGTTCGAAGGCCTGCGCGCCTATCACACCGAGCTGGGCACCGCCATCTTCCGGCTGCAGGATCACACCCGGCGCCTGTTCAATTCAGCGCACATCTACCAGATGCCGCTGCCGTTCGATCAGGACACCATCAACGCCGCCCACCTCGAAGCCGTGCGCAGCAACGGGCTGGAATCCTGCTACATCCGCCCGATCGCGTTCTATGGTTCCGAGAAAATGGGCATCTCGCCCAAGGGCGCCACCGTCCACGTGGCCATTGCTGCCTGGTCCTGGGGCGCCTATCTGGGCGAAGCGGCGCTGCAACAAGGCATCCGCGTCAAAATCTCGTCCTATGCACGCCAGCATGTCAACGTCACCATGCCGCGTGCCAAGCTCGCCAGCACTTATGCCAACTCCATCATCGCCAACGCCGAGGCCACCGAAAACGGCTTCGATGAAGCCATGCTGCTGGATACCGAAGGCTTCGTCGCCGAGGGTGCGGGCGAGAATCTGTTCATCGTCAAGGACGGCACGCTGTACGAGCCTGAAATCGCCTCGGCGCTCACCGGCATCACGCGTTCCACCATCCACACCCTGGCGGCGGATCTGGGCATCCCCGTCGTCACGCGGCGGCTCACGCGCGACGATGTCTACATCGCCGACGAGGCCTTCTTCACCGGTACGGCCGCCGAAGTCACCCCGATCCGCGAGGTCGACGGCCGCCAGATCGGGCCGGGCCGGCGTGGGCCGGTCACCGAAAGCCTGCAGAAGGCTTTTTTCGACGTAGTCAACGCGCGCAACCCGAAATACCACCATTGGCTGACTCTGGTGACCGAGAAATGAATCCCGACCCCACGACGCAAGACGCAAGCAAGAGCAGCGCACGCGATATCGCCACGCCGCGCGACGACACCATCCTGATCGAAGCGGCCGACCTGCCGCTGTTCTGCCCCGGTCCGCGCGCCCCGCTGTGGAGCATGCACCCCCGGGTCTACATCGAGATCAGTCGCGACGGCCACGCCCTCTGCCCCTATTGCAGTGCGCACTACCAGCTCAAACCTGGTGAAACCGTGCACGGGCACTGACCCGCAAGGGGGCGCCCGGCTCGACACGTCACCCTGCCCCGCCCCGCCCTGGCTGCCGGGCGGGCATCTGCAAACGCTGCATGCCGCCTTGCGGGCGCGCCAGGCGCACATCGCCTTCACGCGAGAGCGCATCCGCCTGCCGGATGGCGATTTCGTCGATTTCGACTGGACCGCGCCCGGCCTGTTCGCCGATGCGCCCGCCAGCGGCCGGCCCCCGACAACCGATGCCAGCCTTGCCGCCAGCGCCGCGCGGCGCTGGCTGGATGCCGACGATGAACCCTGCCTCGCCGGCCATGACGGCAATGCCCTGATCCTCTTCCATGGCCTGGAAGGCAGCAGCCGCAGCCATTACGCGCAGGCACTGGCCTACTATTTTCGCGCGCGGGGCTGGGCTGTCGTAGTGGCCCACTTTCGCGGCTGCTCTGGCTTTCCCAACCGGCTGGCACGCGCCTACCACTCGGGCGACATGGTCGATATTGCCGCCATGCTCGATGCCGCCCATGGGCGCGCGCCGCGGGCCGCGTGGCATGCCGTGGGCGTCTCCCTGGGCGGGAACGCCTTGCTGCGCCAACTGGGCGAACACCCGCAGGCCCAGCCCTGGCTGCGCGCCTGCGCCGCCATTTCCGTGCCGCTGGATCTGCGCGCCTGCGGCGAGCAGTTGTCGAGCACCTGGCTGGGCCGCCACCTCTACTCGCGCCACTTCCTCAAGACCATGAAGGCCAAGATGCAGGAAAAAGCGGCGCGCTTTCCCGCCAGCATCGATGCCACGCGCCTGACGGGTGTGCGCAGCCTGCGCGAATTCGACGATATCTACACGGCGCCCATGCACGGCTTCGCGGATGCGTTGGATTACTGGACGCGCGCCGCAAGCAAACCCGTGCTGGGCCAGTTGCGGCTGCCCTGCCTCATCCTGAACGCCCGCGACGACCCTTTCGTGCCGGCCGACAGCCTGCCCGAGCCCGCGCAGGCCAGCGCGCAGGTCCTGCTGCATCAGCCGGCCCGGGGCGGGCACGCCGCGTTCGTGACCGGGCAGTTCCCCGGCCATCTGCAGTGGCTGCCTCGGCGCGTGGCGCGCTTTTTTGCAACGGGCGAATAACGGGCGGAGGCGCTCAGGAACGGAACCGCTCCAGCAGGGCGCGCTGCGCGCTCAGCCGATCCATGAGCGTGCGGATGCGCACGTCCAGTTCGGACTGCAGGTAGAAATCCTGGCTCATGGCGCGGGCCTGACGCAGCTGCTCGACCGCCGTGGGCAAGGCGCCGATGGCTTCGTAGTAGTGCGCCATCACGCGGCGCGCCTCGACGGGCTGGCCCAGCCGTTCATGCGCCTGCGCCTGAAGCTGGTACAGGCGCGCCAGATCCGGCCACTGCGCCGTGCGCGCTTTCAGGAAGCTCACCACGGCCTCGTCGCGACCGTTGGCTTCCAGCGCATGCACGTGGGCAAGCGCCACGCCCCGGCTGCGGGGCCAGCGTGCCCAGGCCTGCTCGGTCAGGCGCAGTCCGGCCTGTGCCTGTCCCTGATCGAGGGCCAGGTACACGGCCAGCGCATCGAGCTGCGGCGCGGTCTGCCCTTGCGCGGCGATGCGATCCAGCAAGGCCTGCGCGCCCGCATAATCCTTCTGCTGCCAGCGATTCCACGCCAGGCCATACCGGGCGGCCGCCTGTTCGACCCCGCGCGCAGCCTGCGCATCACGCTCCAGCACGGCCAGCGCCTGGTCGCGGCTGCTTTTGTCGCGACCCTGCTGCAAGCGCAGTCGCGCCCTCAGGTACCAGAAATCCGGGCTGTCCTGCCGGCTTGCTGCGGGCGCACCACGCGTGCGCCCATCGATGTCCGACAGGCGCTGCACGGACAGCGGGTGCGTGCTGGTATACGCGTTACCCCCCGAGCCCTCGTTGAGCCGGGCCGCGCTGGCGAGGCGCTGGAACATGCGCGACATGCCGCGCACATCGTAGCCGGCGCGACGCAGCATCTCGAACCCGGTACGATCCGCCTCTTGTTCGGCCTGGCGTGAAAAGCCCAGCTGCCGGTCGATGGCTGCGGCCTGGCCAAAGGCCGCGACACCCATGGCCAGATCACCGCTGCCCGCCATGGCCGCGAGCAGGGCACCAGCCATGGTCGCGAGCAGAATGTGGTTGCTCTGGGCGCTGAGCGTCATGCCGCGGGCGACGTGGCGTTGCAGCACATGGGCAATTTCATGCGCCACCACGGCCGCGAGTTCGGACTCGGTTTCCGCCGCCATGAACAGGCCCGTATGAATGCCGATGAAGCCGCCCGGCAGTGCGAACGCGTTGATCTGGGAGTCCTTCAGGGCGAACACCGCCACATGCTGACCCGCCCCCTCGGGGGCATGGGCCACCAGCTCGCGCCCCAGGCGCGTCAGGTATTCGCTTACGTCCGGATCGGACACATAGGCCGGATCGCGCCGGCCCTGCTCCATGATGGCCTCGCCCAGCTCGCGTTCCACCAGCGGTGAGAGTTCCACCGCCGCAGCCGCCCCCATGCTGGGTATGCCCATCGGCTGCGCCCCTGCGGTGACGGGCGCCAGCGCCAGGGCCAGGGCGAGCGCCGCGGCAAGATGCCGCTGGCTGCGCCGCAAGGAACGGTGTCTGGACATAGGATTCATGAGGGAATGGACCCGCTGGGGCAGCTGAAGTTCACCATCGGACTCACCATCAGGCGCCCGCCGTCACCCCGGCGCGGCGCGGTCGCGCGCGGCGCCGGCGCTCGGGCAGGCGGCCACGCGCCGACAGGCGCATCAGCGTCGCCAGCGCGAACAGCAGGCCGAAGACTTCGACGAAGCCAGCCAGCACCCACATGGTGAGCCCGCCGATGGCCTGATCCGTCACCGCGGACAGGCCGGGAATCGCACGCCCGCACAGATCGAAGACGGGATAGAGATCATATTCCGTGAAGGTGATGACAGCGCCGGCGATCATCTGCGGCACCGTGGTCAGCACGGGCGACAGCACGCGTCCGCCGGGCGACAGGGCGGCCGGCGGTTGCGGGCGCCGGTCCAGGATCAGGTTCCAGTACATGAAACCGCTGATGACCACGGACCAGTTCATGAGGCGATACAGGCGCCAGTCCAGCATCGAATAAAACTGCACCACCGGGATCAGGAAGCCCAGCACCAGGACGACAAACAGTACGGGAACGAGGACGCGATGCGTGAGTACGCCGATCAGCAGCCGGCCCGCCGCACCCCTCTGGAAGCGGCGCAATGCGCGACGCCGGGTCAGACTCAGACCGGCGCGCATGACCTGGCCGGGATAGGCGCCCATGACCAGCAGCGGGCCCAGATGGTGTAGCACCAGGTGCTGGATGCGATGCGCGAAGAACAGGCGCTCGGCGTAGTAGTCGATGCGCGTGTGCAGGGACAGGTAAAGCATCAGCAGGCCGATCCAGAACAGGAACTGGCGCCCCTTGCCGACCCGATGCACGCGGGTGCCGCGCACGAACAGCACGCCGCCCGCCACGAAGGCGAGCACCAGCGTGGGAGAAAACTCCCAGGGTACGAGCCATTCAAAAAACGTAATCATCCAGCCACCCCATGACCTTGTACAGGTGGATGACCGCCATGGCCAACCCGAACACGATGACGGCGCCACCGATGAACGTGGTCACGATGGCGGCGATGACAGCATCCCATCCTGTGCGGGTCTGCACGCGGGAGCCGGGGTTGTAGCGGGCATCGAACTTTTCGTCGGGCGTCAAGGCGAAAACCAGCGCTTCGATGATACCGGCGCTGATGGGCAGGAACAAGAGCAGGAACGGCAGATTGTCCCACCACACGGGATAGAACTGGGCCAGGACCAGCATGACCAGCGAGAACGACGTCATGAGCCAGGCATGCGCGCGCCCGAGATACCACCAGTGTATGCTGAAAACGCCCAGCACGCTGGCCAGCCAGGCCAGCGTCACCTTGTTGCGATGGCGAGTGGAAATGGTAAATTCTGACATAACAGGATCGGCAGGGCCGGGTTGTCGTCGCGCCACGCCGGATGGCGCCGCCCGATGTTTCAACGCACAGTTTCAACTATATGCTTCAACCATTGTAGACAAGCCCGCAGGATTCAGGCATGGACAGGCCCACTTTTGACATCATCATCAGCGGCGCCGGCCCAGTGGGCTGCGCGCTGGCGCTGCTGCTGGCCGCGCGCACGCGGCAGCCGCACACCATCGCGCTGGCGGCGCGCGGCCTGGCTGCGGCGCCCGGCACGGGTGCCAGCACAACGGGCGCCGGGCCGGGCCACGTACCGGATCCGCGCACGCTGGCACTCAATCACGGCAGCCGCAGCCTGCTTGAAAGCCTCGACGCCTGGCCGCGAGACTGCGCCGACATCACGACCGTGCACGTATCGCAGCAACGCCATGCGGGTCGCTGCGTGATCCGCACGGACGACCTGGGCGTGGCGCGCCTGGGCAGCGTGGTCACCTACGAAGGCGTGCTGGAACGCCTGCGCAGCCGGCTCACGAACGCCGGCATCACCCTGCTGGACGGCCCGCTCACGAACATGCGCCAGCTGCCCGGCCACGTTCGCGGCCAGCGGGGTGACGGCGCCATCACGGCGCGCGTGATGGTGCGCTCCGACGGCCATCCCCCGCGAGGCCTGTCGCGCGACTACGGGCAGCACGCGGTGCTGGCCACGGCGCGCAGCGAACGGCGCCAGCCCGGCTGGGCTTTCGAGCGGTTCACGGCCGAAGGCCCGCTCGCCCTGCTGCCCCACCCGCAAGACGATACCGCCTGGTCCATCGTCTGGTGCTGCACGCCCGAGCGCGCCCGAGCGCTGGCCGGCCTGGCGCCGGAAGCGTTCGACGCGGCCCTGAATACGCAGTTCGGTGCGCGCCTGGGTCAGCTCGCCAGCGTGGGCGAACGCCACGTTTTCCCTCTCTCCCTGCATGTTGGCGCCAGCCTGATTTCGCCACACCAGGTGGCCATCGGCAATGCGGCGCAAACCCTGCACCCGGTGGCGGGCCAGGGGCTCAACCTGGGCTTGCGCGATGCGGCCCAGCTGGCGCAGGCTCTTTCCCCGTGGCTGGCGCAACCGCAGGCCAGCCCCGAGCCCGCGCTGCAGGCCTATGCCCGCCTGCGCCGCCGCGACCGCGGGCTGACCGTCGCCATCACCGATACGCTGCCGCGCCTGTTCACCACCGGCAACGGTCTGGTGAATGCCGTATGCGGCATGGCGCTGGGCGGCTTGGATCTCATCGCGCCAGCACGCCACCTGCTGGCGCGCCATCTGCTGCAGGGGCTGCGGCGCTGACCACTCCTGCCCATGAATGCGCGGCATGAGGTTAAAATCGCGCCATGCGCATCGGAAAATGGACTCCGGCCAATCGCGTCTTCGTGGCTCCCATGGCGGGGGTGACCGATCGGCCCTTTCGCAGGCTGTGCCGCACGCTCGGCGCGGGCTATGCCGTGTCCGAAATGGCGGCCAGCGACCCGCGCCTGTGGGACAGCGTGAAAACCGCCAGGCGGCTCGACCACCAGGGCGAGGGCGAACCCATCGCCGTGCAGCTGGCGGGCGCCTGTCCCGACATGCTGGCGCAGGCCGCCGTGTACAACATCCGCAAAGGGGCGCACATCATCGACATCAACATGGGCTGCCCTGTCAAGAAGGTCTGTCAGGCGGCCTCGGGGTCGGCGCTGCTGCGCGATGAAACGCTGGTGGCGCGCATCCTCGATCGCGTCGTGCAGGCCTGCGAACCGCTGGGCGTTCCCGTCACGCTCAAGACGCGCACCGGCTGGGATGCGCAATCGCGCAACGCGGTACGCATCGCCCGGCGCGCCCAGGAGGCCGGCGTGGCCGCGCTGTTCCTGCACGGGCGCACGCGCTGCGACCTGTACCGCGGCCAGGCGGAATACGACACCATCCGCGCCGTCAAGCAGGCCGTTGCCATTCCCGTGATCGCCAACGGCGATATCGACAGTCCGGCCAAGGCCCGCCAGGTATTGGCGCACACGGGCGCAGACGCGGTGATGATCGGCCGTGCGGCCCAGGGACGGCCCTGGATCTTCGGCCAGATCGCGCACTATCTTGCGCACGGCGAAGTGCCGCCGCCACCCAGCCACGGCACGCTGCGCACGCTGCTGCTCGAACACCTGGATGATCACTACCGTTTCCACGGCGAACGCACCGGCGTGCGCACGGCGCGCAAACACATCGGCTGGTACCTCGGGGCACTGGCCGAAGCGGCCGTCTGGCTGCCCATCATCAACCGCATCGACACCACCGCCGAGCAGTACCGCACGCTGGACCGCTGGCTCGCTCAATACCCACCCGAACAGCCGTTCATGTCCGGCGCCACCGCGCCGCTGGCCGCCTGAACGGTCGTGAACCCCATCCGACATCGTCATGACTAAACCGACTTCACTGGAGCAGGCGGTCCGCGACCAGCTCGATCAATACTTCAGCGATCTGGGCGAGGCGCCGGCGCACGGCCTGCTGGCCATGGTGCTGACCTGCGTCGAGCGGCCCGTGCTTCAGGTCGCCCTTGAAAAGACTGCGGGCAACCAGTCGCGCGCGGCCGAAATGCTGGGCATCACGCGCGCCACCCTGCGGCGCAAGCTCAGCGCCCACAACATCCAGCCCTGACCCGCCCCGCGCATCAGCCTGCCGCTTTCCCACTGCGATAACCGCCATGAAAATCCAGACCGCCCTGCTTTCCGTTTCCGACAAAACCGGCATCATCGAACTCGCCCAAGCCCTGGCGCAGCGGGGCATCCGCCTGCTGTCCACCGGCGGCACGGCACGCTTGCTGGCCGAAGCGGGGCTGGACGTCACGGAAGTGGCCACGCACACCGGCTTTCCGGAAATCCTGGACGGCCGCGTCAAGACGCTGCATCCGGCCATCCACGCCGGCCTGCTGGCGCGCCGCGACCTGCCCGAGCACATGGACACGCTGGCGCGCCACGACATCGCCCCCATCGACTTGCTCGTGGTCAACCTCTACCCGTTCGGCAACACGGTGGCGCGCCCGGACTGCCGCTTCGAAGACGCCGTGGAAAACATCGACATCGGCGGGCCCGCCATGCTGCGCGCGGCCGCCAAGAACCACGGCACGGCGCAGGGCGGCGTCACGGTGGTGGTCGATCCCGCGGACTATCCGCGAGTGCTGGCCGAGATCGACGGGCCGCAAGGCACGACCTCCTACGCCTTGCGGCTGGCCCTGGCCACCAAGGTCTACGCCCATACCGCCGCCTACGATGGCGCCATCGCAAGCTGGCTCAGCAGCCTCGAGGCGGCCGAACCCGCGCCCGATGCCGTCCCCGCGCGCTCGCCCTGGCCGGCCGTGCAGACCCTGCAGCTGCATCGCCACCAACACCTGCGCTACGGTGAAAACCCGCAGCAGAGCGCGGCCTTCTATACCGACGCGCAAGCCACTGCCGGCCTGCTGGCCAGCTATCGCCAGCACCAGGGCAAGGCCTTGTCCTACAACAACATCGCCGATGCCGATGCAGCCTGGGAGTGCGTGCGCCAGTTCGACACCGGCGCCTGCGTCATCGTCAAGCATGCCAACCCCTGCGGCGTGGCGCTGGGCGCCTCGGCCGAGCAGGCCTATCGCAAGGCCTTCAGCACTGACCCCACCTCGGCCTTCGGCGGCATCATCGCCTTCAACCAGCCGGTGGACGCCCCGGCCGCGCAAGCGCTGGGCGGGCAGTTCGTCGAAGTCGTCATCGCGCCGGCCTATACGCCAGAGGCGCTGGCGCTGCTGTCCGAACGCAAGAACGTGCGCGTGCTGGAAATCCCGCCCGGCGCGGCGCACAACCGCATGGACGCCTGCCGGGTCGGCGGTGGCTGGCTGCTGCAGGATGCGGACAGCGACACGCTGCAAGTGTCCGATCTGCGCGTCGTCACGCGCCAGGCGCCCAGCGCCGCGCAGCTGCAAGATCTGCTGTTCGCCTGGAAAGTGGCGCATTACGTCAAATCCAACGCCATCGTCTTTGCCGCCGACGCCATGACGCTGGGCGTGGGCGCCGGCCAGATGAGCCGCATCGACTCCGCGCGCATCGCCGCCATCAAGGCGGACAACGCCGGCCTGAGCCTGGAGGGCTCCGCCGCCGCATCCGACGCTTTCTTCCCGTTTCGTGACGGCCTGGACGTGCTGGCGGATGCCGGTGCGCGCTGCGTCATCCAGCCCGGCGGCAGCATCCGCGATGACGAGGTGATCGCGGCGGCCGACGAGCGCGGGGTGGCCATGGTGTTCACCGGCGTGCGCCATTTCCGGCACTGACGCCCGCCGCTGATGCGCATCCTCGGCATAGACCCCGGCCTGCGGCGCACCGGTTTCGGTGTCATACAGGTCGATGGTGCGCGCCTGCACTACATCACCAGCGGCGTCATCGTCGTGCCGCCCGATGCGCCGCTGGCGTCGCGCCTCAAGCACATCCTGGATCACGTACGCGAAGTCGCCCAAGCGACGCGCCCGGACGAATCCGCGCTGGAAAAGGTTTTTGTCAACACCAACGCGCGTACGACGCTGCTGCTGGGACAGGCGCGCGGCGCCGCCATGTGCGCCCTGGCCGACAGCGCCCTGCCGGTGCACGAGTACACGGCGCTGCAGGTCAAGAAAGCCGTGGTCGGCAACGGCCACGCCGACAAAACTCAGGTGCAGCACATGGTGCGCCACCTGCTGCAGCTGAGCGGGCTGCCTGGCGCCGATTCCGCCGACGCCCTGGCCTGCGCCATCTGCCACGCCCATGTCCGGCCGCTGGCGCAACGCGTGCGCGCCAGCGGGCTGCTGGCCGACGACGGAGAACGGCGTTTGCGGCAGGGGCGCGTGCTGCGCTAGCCCCGCACGAGGAGAACCATCATGATTGGACGCATCAGCGGCACCTTGCTGGAAAAAACCCCGCCCGTCGTCTGTATCGACGTGGCCGGCGTCGGCTATGACATCGATGTGCCCATGAGCACCCTGTACGACCTGCCCGACCTCGGTGCCCGCGTCACCCTGTTCACGCACCTGATGGTGCGCGACGACGCGCATACGCTGTACGGTTTCCTGACGGCGCGCGAACGCACGGCATTTCGCAGCCTGATCCGCGTCAGCGGCGTGGGTGCGCGCACCGCGCTGGCCCTGCTGTCGGGCATGAGTGTGGACGACCTGGTCGACGCCGTCTCGCGCCAGGAGAGCGCAGGCCTGTTGCGCGTGCCCGGCATCGGCAAGAAAACGGCGGAACGCCTGCTGCTGGAGCTACGCGACAAGCTGGGCGCCATCCCGGCCACCGGCGCGGGTGCGGCGCCGGGCGCGCGCAGCGGGCGCGAAGACATCCTCCAGGCCCTGATGGCACTGGGCTATTCGACGGCCGAATCGCAAAAATCCATCAAGGGCCTGCCCGCCGACATCGACGTGACGGACGGCATCCGCCAGGCCCTGAAGACGCTGGCCCGCAACTAGGCGCTCAGGTAGCGCGCATAGTCGGCCAGATCCACATTGCCGCCGCTGAGCACCACGCCGATGCGCCGGCCCGCCAGCGACGGCACCTGCTGCCCGAAGGCTGCGGCGGCCCCCAGGCAGCCCGTGGGTTCCACCACGATCTTCATGCGTTCGGCAAAAAAACGCATGGCCTCGATCAGCGCCGCATCGGGCACGAGCAGGATGTCGCGCGCGTGGCGCCGGATGATGGCGAAGGTGAGCGCACCCAGCTCACGCGGCAGCGCACCATCGGCAATGGACTGCGGCACGGCGATGCGCACGCGCTTGCCGCGCTGGAAGGACTGGCGCCCGTCATCGCCGGCCTCGGGTTCGACCCCATAGACGGCGCAATCCGGCGCTAGGTGATGCGCGGCCAGCAGCGAGCCGGACAGCAGGCCGCCCCCGCCCAGCGGCACGAACAGCGCGTCGAGCGGGCCGACCTC
>JACDJB010000248.1_pt1 | contig 66252 bp, 59 predicted proteins | sample 7454121 | NCBI WGS metagenome assembly JACDJB01 (sample SAMN14253290, study PRJNA609438) | sludge metagenome | isolation source: sludge after 25d culture with pyrite | collected 2018-12-20 | reverse complement strand
ATTTACTACCCCGGATTACGGACGACTTTTGGGCGTCTGTGTCTATTGCCACATTACCCTCCAGGTAAGCCTTAGTATGCAGTTTCTGTTCGTTGGTACCGACTTTTGTTTTAGGCTTCTTTCAGATTTTGCCTCACGGCAGACACCCTTGCCCTCAACTAACGGTTCTCGTCAAAATAAGCCCGTTCGGGACTTTAACCCTAGAGATAATGAACATGCATAGCAAACAAAAAAACCGCCCCTGCTGTGGGACGGTTTTTTTAAGAAAATGGAAATTTTTTAGAATGAAAACTCCACTCCGGCATTGATAGAGCCAAAGGTGGAGGTATCAGACACTGAATATCCCGGTAAGCCATATCCAGGATCGACTGAATAAGTGTATTTCCTCGAGATTCCAGAATATGAAAGAACAACAGCTATATTTCCGAAATTATACCCGGCCTTGGGTCGGAAGAAGAAACCACCGTCGTTTCCATCAGGAGATAAACCAATTCCATAGCCTAAATCAGCTCCAAAAAAGAATTCCTCCAGTAGAAAACGGGCAGAGCCTCCAAGAGGCAAAAACAAGTAACTTTCACCTTCTACGGTTACAGAACCATAATCATAATCCTTTCCATTGTAGTAAAACAAACTGGCCATGGGACCCACCTTAAAAGCATCGTTGATGTCAAACAAATAGGCAAAATCACCTTGTACTCCAAAACTGGAGGCATCACCGGCATCACCTACAGGTAGAGCCAGACTAACTCCCGCTTTCATGTTTTGAGCTTGGGAACCAGTAAACGCAAACACCGCAAATGCGGCAAAAAGTAATACTTTTTTCATAATTAAAAATTTTTAAAGATTAGTTGATTCAAATGTAATTAAAAGAAGATTAATGTTCAAACAAATAAACGACAAAATACTATCTTTTCCAACGTCCATTCCTTTGTTTTTTTTAAAAATTTAATAAAAAAGAGCTATCCTGTTTTGGACAGCTCTCATTATCAAGTTAATAGACACTACAAGAAGGAATATCCCAAAGCAAGGGAAAACACACTGTTTTTGCCGTCGGTACCGCTCATCTTGGACACATCGGTAAGTCCGAAGTTATAACGGGCATCCAGGCGGATTCCAAAGGGGAAATCATATCCCGCGCCCACTACCCCGGATAAATCAAAGCTTTCGGCCTTGGCGTCGGCAGTTACATCTCCCAGATCGATCAGGATATCGTCGTCAACAATAAAACCGAATTGAGGTCCGGCTTGGATATTCAATCCCTGTATCAGATAATATTTCAATACCACCGGCACGTTGAGATAGGTAAGGTCAAACTTTCCAAAATCAAATTCCGCTCCCTGTTGCGAATAGAGCAAATCGGCCTGTATACCTACCTTGTCTGTAAACTTTATGCCTCCAAATACCCCCGCCTGGAATCCGGTTTTATTTGAAAGTCCGGAAGCATCGGTAATGTTGGCAAAGTTGGCCCCGGCCTTTATTCCCAAATCTAATTCCTGTGAAAAGGCAGTGGTTCCCATAAATAGAATTACTGCGGCTACAATCAATTTTTTCATAATATGCGATTTTTTAGTTTAGGACAAATATACCCACTATAACACCCATAGAATCCCTTTTAGTTTTTTGTTAACTATTGTTTTTATTGGTAATATAGCGGAATGAAATGGCACCATGCCCTAAAGGACTATCAGGATTATCTGCGTTTGGAAAGGGGACTTTCCCCCAATACCATTCTCAATTATTCCCTTGATATAAAAAAATTGATGCGTTGGCTGGAGGCCAATTCCCTTCGGGAAACCCCTATTGCAATTTCCGCAGAGATGACCCAGCAATTTATCTACGATATCGCCAAAAAGGTGAATCCCCGATCCCAAAGCAGGACGATTTCCGGTTTAAAGGGATTTTTTGCCTTCCTCGTCTTTGAGGGATACCGGCAGACCAATCCTATGGAACTGGTGGAAGCTCCCAACATTGGCAGAAAACTACCCGATACCTTGGCCGTTTCTGAAATTGATGCCATGGTCGGGGCAATTGACCTGGGCAAAAAACAGGGGGAGCGAAACCGTGCCATATTAGAAACTCTATACGGATGCGGACTTCGGGTGTCTGAACTCACCCACCTGAAAATTTCCGATCTCTATTTTGAAGAGGGTTTTATCAAAGTGAGCGGCAAGGGCGATAAACAGCGATTGGTGCCCATTGGCCCTGCCACCATAAAATATATTGAAATCTATAGAAAGGAAATCAGGGTGCACCAAACCGTAGATCCTTCGGCAAGCGACATTCTTTTTCTCAACCAACACGGGCGGGCCCTTACCCGAGCCATGATATTTACTATTGTAAAACAACTGGCAGAAAAAGCGGGGATAAGAAAAAAAATAAGTCCCCACACCTTTCGCCATTCCTTTGCCACCCATCTCTTGGAAAATGGAGCCGACCTACGGGCCATTCAGCAGATGCTGGGCCACGAGAGCATCACCACTACCGAAATCTACACGCATATAGATAGGCGCCATCTGTCTGAAGTGATCCATAAATTCCATCCTCGGAAGTAAATTGAGGGGATTTGGGGGGTTGTCGGTTATCAGTTGTCGGTTGTTTGTTGTCGGTTTGAGGTAAACTCGGGATCAGTTGTCGATTGTCGGTTTTTGAGATTGTTATTTGGTAGCGTCCAAAAAGGGAAGTTCAAGGATCAACTTTATCAATTCCCAGAAAGGTATATCGGATTGTTTCAGGGACTCGAAAAGCTTGGAGGTGTTTTTCACTTTAAAAATACTTAAAAACTAAGTCCAGGGCAAGCTTTGTATTCTACATTCTTATTTATTTTATGCTTGCGATCCTGATGTTTTCAGCAAGCGAAACTTGAGTTAATTATTTAGATGAGAATAAAGAAATCCAGAAAAATGAATCAGCTTTTTTCTTCATTGCAAAAGGAAAGAGACCAAAAAAATTTCTTAAGGAAATAAATTCACCTAAATTTAGACCCTTATAGCTCTTGATGTTTATGAAACAACCGGATGAACTAATACTGGAGATGCAAAACGGCAACGAAAAAGCTTTTTCCACTCTTTATTCCCTCTATGGGGAAGCAATTTTTGGAATAATCTTCAGTATAGTGCCCAATGAGGCAACCGCCGAGGAGCTCCTGCAGGACGTGTTTGTTAAGGTGTGGGAAAATTCCAATTCCTATTCCGCCTCAAAGGGTAGGTTTTTCACCTGGCTGCTAAACATCGCGCGCAACACGGCCATAGACAAAACCCGTTCCAAGGACTATAAAAATTCAAAAAAGAACCTGAGCTCCACAAGTTTCGTAGATATTATAGTACACGCCGATAACCTGAACAAAAAAACCAATGCCATAGGCTTGAAAAAGTTTGTGGAGGCATTGAAACCGGTCTGTGTCAAGATTATAGAACTTTTGTATTTTAAGGGCTTTACCCAAGTGGAAGCTTCCAAGGAATTGGAAATGCCATTGGGCACGCTTAAAACGCGAAACCGAAACTGTATAAAGGATCTAAGAAAAATGGTATTGCAATAAAACATGGATGCAGAAGAAATAATAGGCTCTGGAAAATTGGAACTTTATGTTACGGGTTCTTTGCCTGCCAATGAAATGGCCGAGGTAGAACGTGCCATTGCCGACCATCCCGAAGTAAAAGAGGAAGTGGAGCAGATTGAAGCGGCCCTCCTCACCCTTTCGCGCTACGCTGCCCCCACCCTTCCGGCAATGGTATGGACCCGCATTCTCAATGCCATCAACGGAAATTCCAAAACGTCAACTCCCACAGCAAAATTGATCAACTGGCCAGCCATTACGGGCTGGGCCGCAGCTATTCTCTTTATCGGCGGTATCTTTTGGCTGCTGAAAAAGAATCACGACTTAAGCGATTCCCTAAGGGTAACATCCACGGAAAACAGTGTTATAAAAGGGGAAAAAGAAGAATTGGAAAACAAATTGGCCAATGTAGATCAAATCTTACAAATAGTGCGGGGAAAGGATTATCAAGCCTATACCCTTCCGGGGAACCAGGCGGTTGCGCCCCAAGCTTTTGCCAAGGTTTATCTCAACAAAAAGGAAAAGGTGGCCTATATAGACGCCCAGGGACTCCCTCCCGCACCAAAGGGCAAGGTTTACCAAGTCTGGTCACTCACAATGGAACCTCTTGTTCCCAGCAGTATGGGGCTGATAAGTCCGCAGGCACAAACCCAGGAAGACTTGTATAAGTTTTCCGATTTTGCACCAGCAGAAGCCTTTGGGATTACCCTTGAACCCGAAGGCGGAAGCGAAACACCCACTCTTTCCCAGCTCTATGTACTCGGTGTTATTCCTGCTTCGTAAACTTCTTTTATGCGAACATCTTTTCTTCAAAAGACGGGACATTTGAAATTTGATACTTTAAAATCCCGTTATCCCCGGCGCACTTATGCATCTCGCGTTTTAATCGTATGCTGCGGTTAAAATAGGTAATACGGTCGGAACAGTTGTAATTGTGATTAAGGTAATGACGATTTAATTTCCTCCTCCGCACCTAACCCGTGTATATTAGCGTTAGACAACTTGGCTTTTTATCAATAATTTGTGCTCGTTCTGAATTATGCCAAACAATTGTCTCGCAAAAAAAAAGGCGCCTACACAATGCAGACGCCCAACCAACAAAAACTCTGAAAACCCATTGGTGACCCAATGGAAAATTAACCTCAAAATATATACGGAAATTTTAAGAAGGTGGTTTTTACCGCCTGAATTCCCTTCTAAAAAACACATTGGCGTTGGCTTTAGCCAATTGGGGAGGATATAATAGGATTTTAAGACTTTAGCTCATTTTGGGAACTGGCTTCGATTTCAAAAAAAGTTTCTTCCATATCCAGCTTGCTTCATTATTTAATGAAAGGATCCCATAAGCCATCGTTAGTAGACCGGGAAGACTGATATTTCATCTCCAGTCCTATTGGAAAGGCTCTGCCAAATAGGGGAAAGAGTTTGGAAAAGGGGCATCGTTGCCATCCACCCCATCGCTTATGAGCAAGGGGTCCACACTATTCTTGGTACCATCCGGACCGCCGAAAATCCACAGTAGCATATTGTCCATTACATCCTCGCCCAGGGGTCGGCCTGTCATAATCTGTGAACCGTTTGAAAATGTAGTGGTTCCGGTTTCCGCCACCCATAACACGTCTTGAGAAAACAGGGCGGCCATGCCATCGGCATCCAAGCCTAGAACATTTGTGGTATAGGTAGTATCGAGTACCATAAGCCGCTGTTTGAATTCCATTTCAAATTTTGCCTGCATTTGCGAAGGCACGGTAACATTTAAACTATCGTTTAAAGGTGCTTTGTTGAAAAACAAATTGGCTCCCGGACGCCCCATTTGGTCCACCTGTCGATAGGTACCGGCAAACTTGGCCTCCACATCGCAGGGTTCGCACTGGCTGCCGCCGCAATCCACACCGGTTTCATCGCCGTTCTTGATTCCGTCGTTACACATATCCTGATTGATGGCATTGCCGAAGTCATCATCGTCTTGGCACTGAATAAAAATCAAACTGCCGGCCAGAGCCATTCCCAGAGCTAAAAATCGAAGTCTTTTCATAAGAAGGTAATCGCGCATTATCGTATTTTTCTTTTTGTTTCCACCCACATGTTATACGTGGGGGTAGAAGGCTGAAACGGATTTACATTGGTCACGGCATTCCCCAGGAGCACCTTGGGCAGCTCCACCACTATGGCCAGTACGTTGGTGCCGCGGTAAGTATCGGTTCCCGGATTGTTGAATCCTCCTGCTGCATTGCCATCCAAATAGGCTTCGAAGCGATTCCGGTCAAAGAAAAAAGGATCTTCCCGTGGCCCGGCAAAAAACTTCATTCCATCGGCTTCCTCCACAAAAACACTATCCACCGTAGAAATCCTCACCTTGTGCATTATTTCGGTATGGATTGTGCTTTCCAGCCCCCTCTCCGAAGCGGAAAACGGCCCGAAAAAATACATGGAATCTCCACGTTTAATCGCCTGTATCAGCACATCCTCCCTCAAATCATTGTCGCGGTCTATATTGAATTCCATAAGCACGTTTTCGTCAAACCCAGCCTGCTCGGTAGGAGTTCCCGGTGGCAAAAGACCCTGTAGGGTCATTGCCAAAACCAAATTGTCTGTATTGGAAGCCTCAAAGGCGTAAAAATCGGCTATATCTGCTGTGGTACCGCGAACCGACGGGGCATCGTTATGGTCGCCGCTCATCAGGCCCACCGCAAGCACCAGCATTCCCATGGCACCGCCTAGGGCAAAAATTCTCGATCTATTCATATTTGTTTTAGAATTGGTTAATTTTACCGCATAATTCAACTGAAGCCAAAAGTACGGAGTTTCTCTATTATGAAACTGAATGTTTTGGCACTTATTGCGGTAAAAATAGTGATTCTATAATATATGAACCCCTCGGCCCCCGATTGGATTTTAAAATTCCTCGATTTTTTTCACAAAGCCGATTTGGGAACCGCTTCCTTTGACGAATTTAAATTTTATCGCTCTCTTAAGGACACGGGATTTATCTACGGCATTGCCACATCCATCCTCCTTCCTCCGCAACGGTCCCACCTACAGCTTACCCGGGAGGAATTCACCAAAATCAATCTCTTCCATGCCCTATTTCATCAATTTATGCGGAAAAATCCCCGCGCTTCAGATAAGGAGGCCATTGAAAGCATTCTTTTGTTTTACAGGCATTTGGAGAAAGGCAGAAGGGGTTTCTTTCAAAAATTCAGCCTTTCGCACAACCCGGCAAACGATTTAGAGCACATTTTATCCGCCCGTTTGCAGGAAGCAAATGCTTTGCTAAAGAAAAACACCCTCACCCTCCTCACCTATGCCCTGCTCTACCTTGATGTTTTGGCTTACCGGCACTGGCTGCGCAATCCCGATTCAGCCAAAATAGCATATAGCCAATTGGAGCAGACAGTGCTTAATTACTGTTTCTTCACTCTTAAAAGCAAACAGAAGAAATCAAAGTACGACAAGCTGCTCATCGAGCTTTACGAGACCTCGAGCGAGTATGTTATCAACCATACGGCTGATGCCAGTGTCCATTTCCTCGAAGGGCTGGAATATGCGAAAAACGCTGATATTCTGGAGCGGAAATACATATTGGACATGTGCTGTCTTACCATTTGGGAAGATTTTAAAATAGACAAGGGTGAGTTTGAATATATGGAGCAGATACTCGCCATTTTAAAATTGGAGGAAGCCGATTTAAAGGAAAGCTTGGACCATTTGCAATTCTTTTCAATGCAATATTCAGAAAAAATCGTGCTCTTTGAATACTCCCATCCGGTAAAGCATTTTTATAAGCAATCTGCCGCCACCGTGAAAACTCTTATCCTTCGGAATAAAAACCGGTTGGTACAAGAGCTTTCCGAAAGTGGTGAATTGGTGGTGCTCCTGGGCCAATCCACCCGCCGCGATTTAAGTGCGCAGGAAAAGGCGAAGGTCAAATCGCAGTTGTTGGATATCTGTAAGACCATCCCCAGCCTCACTATTTTCCTTTTGCCTGGCGGCAGCGTCCTCCTGCCCCTCCTTGTAAAATTCATTCCCAAACTGCTGCCTTCGGCTTTCCAGGATAACAGAATAGAGTAATCGGGTGGGTTGTGAATCCAAGACTTAATAAATTCCTGGCTTTGATTTTCTGTTATGCTGTATTTATGGCAAATAGACTTTAAAGAGTTTTCAGTTCTCTTCAGATTATCTATTTCACTAACATCCTTCGGGACAAAACTTCTTTTTCGGTCCTCAGCCGATAAAAGTAAATCCCCGCAGGTAAATCTTGGGTGGAAAGGGTAATCGTATATAGACCAGCGGAAAACCATTTCTCTTTTTCAACAAATAACTGTCTTCCCAAAAGATCATACAGTTCCAAATCAACCTTCATGTCCTCGGAAAATTCTATCGGAATTTTGGTAATGCCAGAACTGGGGTTAGGGTAGTTCTGTCCCAACACCGTTCTAGAAAGGGTATACTGCCCGCTTTGGGTAGACAGTAATTCCGTATTTCGGAAAACACCTCCTCCAAATGTACCTGCATATAAAAATCCGTCGGCATCCATTGCCAAGGATTGTGCATTTGGATTATATGGATTGGCATTGAAAGCCACCCAATATCCGCTTCCGTGATATAAAGTAAACAAACCATCGTTTGTGGCGGCGACAATGTGATTCTGAGGGGTTGCAAGAAATGTGTGAATGTCCCTATCCGATATTCCCATAGATACCTCTTGCCAGCTTATTCCACTATCCACGCTACGATAAACCTTGGTAGCAAACCCCGAGCCCGTAATATAGATGCCACTGGCAAATAACTCTCCTGCGGCATTTAGTGCCAAGGCCGTGATATCCGGCACATCCATGCCGTTGATTATCTGTTGCCAGGAATTGCCATTGTCCGCTGATTTGAAAACCCCCTCGCTACAGCCGGAAGAGGCTACATAGAGGGTGCCATCAGCGGCTATTTCCATATCGTAGAGAAACGGGCATGTCAATCCGTTGATCAAAGGGGTCCATGTGTCTCCGTTATTGGAGGAACGAAAGGCCCCAGAGGACGCCGTGGCCAGAAAAACATCTCCTCCGTCATTAATGATTATTGCCCTTACCCCAGAATCTATCATTCCATGGTTAATTGCTTGCCAACTGCTACCCTGGTCTGTTGAACGGAAAATACCGCCAGTTCCCTCTATAAAATCAGCTCCACAGAATAATGTTCCATCAGGAGCTTGGGCCATGGCATCGATAAACCGAGCATCCAAACCATTGTTTAAATGGATCCAAGTGTTCCCCAAATCATTACTTTTAAAAACGCCCATACCATAGGTTCCCACATAGATATCCGTAGCGTCGGAAAACAGAATGGTTCTAACGTCGGTAGCTGTAATACCAGAATTGCTCTCACTCCAAGAAGATCCGTTGTCATCGCTTATAAACATTCCAGAACCGATAAATGTTCCTGCAAAAATTCTACCTGCCGAGTTGACGCGAAGGGTGACGATTTTATTATCCGTGAGACCCGCCGACGCCGATATCCAGGTATTTCCATTGTCGTCACTCTTAAATAAGCCTCCCCCATAGGTTGCGGCAAGCAAATGATCGTTGTCGAGAATCTGGATATCATTTGAGCTATAATTAAGGGAAGGTGTGAATTGCGGAAGATGCTGCCAGGTAATGCCGTTATTGGAAGATCGGTAAATTCCTTCATCCATATCGGCTCCCATAAAAATGTCGCCATTGGAAGCAAAAGCATAGCACAGAGGAAAATCGGTACCCGAACCCGAACCGATAGCCTGCCAACTCTCTCCATTATCGGAAGATCGAAAGCTACCTCCTCCAAAAGTGCCGGCAAACAGATTTCCCAAATTATCCCTATTAATGGCAGTAATATAGTCCACCGTTAGCCCATTAGACTGATGGGTCCACGTATTGCCATCGTCTTGTGAGCGGAAAATACCATTGTTGGAGGTTCCGGCAAAAAGATCTCCCGTCGCGGTTGAAAGCAGTACGGTAACTGCATATTGGCCAAGTCCGTTGTTGCGTTCTTCCCAGGTATTTCCATAATCAACCGAGCGGTACACTCCTCCCCCATTGGTGCCAGCAAATAGATGGTCGTCCGCAGTAACCGCCAAGGAGCGAACAATAGAATTCTGCAGCCCATCGTTTACAGATATCCATACTCCTCCGTTATCACTGGAACGGAACACTCCACCGCCCTGGGTTCCAATAAAAACATCGCCATTGCCGGCAATGCAAGATCCAAAAACACTGCCCCCAAAGGGACCGTTCAATAATTCCCAACTCTGTGCTGTGGACAACCCATAAGACAGAAGCAGCCATACAAAAAACAATTTTACTTTCATATCAATGGTTTTTATTCATAAATATATTGCCAATCAGTCAATTACGAATAATAGCAAACTTGTTTTATGGCGAAAAAAGTTGTTTTTAATCTATTTTTTATAAATATTTTTCACTCCTAGGTGAAATAAAAATCCTACAAAAAATTGACTTTTAAAAAGACGGTCGCCTGCCCATTATAAACAAAAATGTGGTCCAAAGAATCTTTAGGTCTCCTCCAAAAGATCTGTTTTGAAGATAATGCAGGTTCATGGCCACTTTGTCTGGAAATATAACCCGGTCGTTATAGTCTTGGGGATCTTCCTGCTGGGCCAAGGTTGTTTCCTCCCCGAAATATTTCAGTGCTGCAGGGCTGCAGAGGCCTGGTTTGAGCCGTAGAATGTCTTTCTCCTTACCTACCAATTTATCGTAATATCCCGCGAGATCCGGTCGTGGGCCCACAAAACTCATTTCTCCCAAAAGAATATTCACCAATTGTGGAAGCTCGTCCAGTTTGGTCCTTCGTAGAAATTTTCCCCACGGAGAAATAAAGGTTCCCTCCAGGGTGCGGAGCTTAAAAATCTGAAAGGCCTTGCCATGCTGACCAATGCGCCATTGCACAAAGAAAGCTTTACCCGTATCGAAATAGGAAATGCATGCCAATACTACAATAAACCATCCAAACAAAACAAGCAGCACCAGGGAAAGGAAAAGGTCGAAAAGCCGCTTTAGGACCATAGTTTTATTTGTTTCGGAATTATTCGGTTTGTGTCTGGCCCTTGTATTTATAACAAATGGATATCAGTACAAAACAACCACCTGAAAAGCTTTGCCCGCAAAAAAACTATCTTTTTTTCCTGCTTCGGAACAAATTGCCGAACAGCGTTTTTTTATCCATCGGCTCATGGTATCCATTGGCATAGTTGCCATATCCATAACCATAGCCATACCCCACTCCGGATTTTTCCACGTATTCATTTAGCACGATGCTAATGTGCTTTACCTCTCCGCGCTTGTATTTGTCGTTGACAAATGTGAGCATATTTTTGTGGGTATAATTGTTCCTAACAATGTACAAGGTAGCATCCACATGTTTTACCAGTTCCAAGGAATCGGCAACCAGGCCCAATGGAGGCGAATCCAGCACAATGTAATCATACCGCTCCTTAAGCGAATCTATCAATTGGTCCAGACGCTCCCCTATCAAAAGTTCGGAAGGATTGGGGGGAATGGGGCCAGAGGGAATGACATCCAAATGCTCGACGTTGGTTTTCTGGATTACCGCGTCGATATCCACTTCATTGATAAGGTAATTTACTACCCCAATGGAATTGTCAATATTAAAATCGCCAAAAATTTTCGGTTTTCGCAAGTCCAATCCTACCAAAACCGTTTTTTTCTCGCTAAGGGCAAAAACCGATGCCAAGTTTATGGAACAAAACGTTTTCCCTTCCCCACTAACAGAAGAGGTGATAAGCACGGTCTTTGCTCCTTTTATGCCCTGTTGCTTGTACAGAAACTGCAAACTGGAACGCAGGTTCCTAAAAGCTTCCGCCACGGCAGATTTGGGTTTTTCTAGCACCACGAGATTCGTTTTCATCAAACTTTTGCCCACGACCCCCAACAAAGGGATGGGAGTGAATTTTTCCAGTTCGGCCACATTGCCGATCTTATTGTCGAAAAACACGCGAACAAAGACAATGATAAGCGGAATGAAAAGACCCAGAAGACCGGCCATCATATAGTTGAGCTGGGTATTGGGACCGATCTGCCCCCCTCCGGTATCCTTGGCAGGATCTATTATCAGCACATCGCTTACATTTGCCGCCTTCACCAAACCTGCCTCGCTGCGCTTGGAAAGAAACAGGTTGTAGGTTCCCTGACTCAAATTATACCTGCGTTCAATATTCAATAAATCTTGTTGTTCCTTGGGCAACTTTCGTATTTCGCCTTCATAACGGGCAATCTCCCGATTGAGATTTGCCAGTTCCCGACCCTTGTTGTTTTTTGAGGAACGGATATTTTCCAACAGCACTTGCTTTACGGCATCAATTTGCCTGTCTATATCCCTAAAGATAGGTGCTCCTTCCTTAAAGGAATATTGAAGTTTGTTCCGCTCTTCGGCCAAAGCGACAATCTTGCCCACGCCGGTAACTATACTCGCTTCCGAAATTCCTGCCACCGAGGGGGCGGGCACATCGCGATAGGTAGAACGGGAAAGCAGGTACTGTTCCAGGGTATTGTAATAATTCAATTCCCGGTTCAGCGCCTCCTTTTGCATGTCGAGCTCGTTGAGCTTGGTATTGATCTTTTCTCCTTCCCCGGCAAGATCGAAGATGGCATTTTTGTTTTTAAACGTATTTAGCTCGTCTTCCACCAAAGAGAGCTCTGCCGATTTTTGGGCCAGACTGCTGTCGATAAACCGAATGGTCTTGGTGGCAAAAAGGTTTTTGCGCTCCAGCATGTTTTCGCTAAGCACCTGTACCGAAGTATTTAGATAATCTACCAATTTTGCCTTGTTATGGCCCGTGAGTCTCATTTTAAGAACAGAAGAACCCTTGCTCTCCGGGACCACCCGAATATCCAAATAGGTCTTTACCGCCGCATCGTAGTCGCGAAAAACGAGATAGTAGGGGATAGATGCATTGGAAATATAGTCGGGGTTGGGCATAAACCTTCCACTGAAAAAGGGAGTGGAAATTTTCTCTCCTATGGAATAATTCTTTGCGATTTCCCCGGCCTCCACATAACGCTTGGTCTTTTCCTTGGTCATATAATTCTGAAGGGTTACCTCCCTGGCTTCGGGAAAGGAAAGCGAAAGGGTGAAATTTACCGAATCGCGAAAGACCACCTTTATCTGCTCTCCCAGAATTTGAGGTTTGGTGGTATCCACTTCTACAAAGAAGGGAGTAGCTTTATAGGCATCCACCTGCTGATACTTTCCATCCTTGAGATAGCTGAGATAGTACTGAAGACGCTCGACCACTTCTTCATTGTGCGAGCGCGATTGAAGGGTAATCACTGCCGTGTTCACTTTGTCTGTGGTACCGCCCCAATTAAAGGTCAAACTGGTATTGGTAGTAAAAAACGGATTTTGGTCGTCCTTTATGGAAACCAGGTTTTCCATTTGGTATACCGGCAATTTTCGCACGTTAAAATAGTATGCTATGCCAAAGGCAATGAGCAAAGAAACGAGGAACAATGGCCAATGACGCACCAATCTAAACAAAAACCCCCTAAAGTCAAAGGTTGATTGATTATCGTTAAGCTCAAAGGATTCGTTCATCTTATAGTCGGTTGTAAAGGAGGATTACCGTGGTCAAGGCCGTGACAATGGACAAAATGGTGGTGAAGGATTGCAGGCCGGTAGTTCCGGTTCCCAACGATTTTTGTGGAAGCGGATTGATCAGGATCAGATCGTTGGGTTTGATAAAGTAATAGGGCGAATCCATAGCGTCCAGTCTGGTAAGATCAATGTGGTGCACCTTTTGTCCCGCCGGATATTGGCGGATGATCACCACATCGCTCCTATCTCCGGTTATGGTTATATCGCCACTGTTGGCGATGGCTTCCATTATACTTACCTGGTCGCGATAGATAATATTGGAGCCGGGATTTCCTATTTCGCCATTTATTGTATAGCGTATCCCAGCCAATTTCACCGTTACAAATACGTTTGCCTCCTCCTTAAAATAATCGCGCAACAAACGCGCCTCCAGCATTTCCCTCACTTCTTCCACCGTATAACCAAGCACGTTGACCAAACCCAGACTGGGAATCCTGATGTTTCCGTGATCGTCTACCACAAATCCATCATAGTAGAGCCGTTCCTCACCGGTGGCATTGGGATTGGCATCGCTAATGGGGTTGAAAATCCCCACCGTTTCCTGATCCAGGGCCTTTACGCGAATACTCAGCAAATCATTTATCTGAAGACGATAAGGTTCCGGCCGTTTTTTCAGTACCGCCAAACTGTCTGCCACAGTGTCGCCCTCTTGCAGATAAGTAAGCTGCTTGGTGGTGATGCAGGAAGTAAAACAAAGCACCATTACCAGAAACAGCAATGGGTAAAAAGAATTTGTCATGGCCGGAATGTCTATTGACAAATATAAAGTAAGATGTGAAATAATGAAATATATTTTTAGGAGAGAGGAATAATGAGCTTGAACTTGAAATTGAAATTGAAATTGAAATTGAAATTGATACAACCTGCCACATAGGCGATGCCTTCGGCACAACCTGTAACCGATACCCATTATCTTTGGCATAAGCGATCGCCATAAAAGGATTACATTTGCCAAAAAAAAGCGTGAATTACCTTTCTGTAGAAAATATCTCTAAATCTTTCGGCATGCGAGTGCTGTTTGAAAATATATCCTTCGGAATTAACGAAGGACAAAAAATAGGCTTTGTTGCCAAAAACGGTACCGGAAAAACTTCCTTGCTCAATATTATCGCGGGTAACGACCAGCCCGATTCGGGGAATGTCACCGTAAGGAAAGGCTTAAAGCTAGCATATCTTCCGCAGGAACCAGACTTGGATCCGTCCCTGACAGTGGAGGAAACCATATTTTCTTCAGATAATCCCATTCTCAAGATAATCGAGGCATACGAAAAAGCAGTGGAAAATGCGGGGGATTCCGAAGTTTATCAAAAGGCTTTCGATGCCATGGACGCACATCAGGCGTGGGATTTCGAAACGCGCTATAAGCAGATTTTGTTTAAGCTGAAACTGGAAGACCTCCATGAAAAGGTCGCAAACCTCAGCGGAGGACAGAAAAAACGCCTTGCCCTTGCCAATGCCTTGCTTACCGCTCCCCATCTGTTGGTCATGGACGAACCCACCAACCATTTGGATCTGGAAATGATAGAATGGCTGGAAAACCTCTTTGCCAAGGAAAACTTCACCCTGTTTATGGTTACCCACGATCGCTATTTTCTGGAAAGGGTGTGCAACGAGATTGTCGAGCTGGACGAGGGCCAACTCTACAACTATAAGGGAAACTACAGCTACTATCTGGAAAAGCGCGATGCCCGAATTGAAAATGAAGCCTCGGAAACAGCCAAGGCAAAACAACTGTTTAAAAAGGAACTCGATTGGATGCGCCGCCAGCCAAAGGCCCGTACCACCAAGAGCAAAAGCAGAATAGACGATTTTCACGAAATCAAATCGCGTGCAGGGAAAAGACGCAACGACCATGAGGTACAACTGGAACTGAACATGGAACGCATGGGAACCAAAGTGGTGGAACTTCATAAGGTTTCCAAGTCGTTTGGCGACAAAAAACTGCTGGACCAATTTGACTACAACTTCAACCGGGGTGAACGGGTGGGAATAATCGGCAAAAACGGAACGGGAAAATCCACTTTTCTCAATATCATCACCGGTGCGGTAAAACCGGACAGCGGAAAGGTGATTATTGGCGACACGGTAAAATTTGGTTACTACACCCAAGCGGGCATAAACATCAAGGAAGGCCAGAAAGTAATAGATGTTATCCGTGAGTTTGGCGATTATATCCCTTTAAAAAAAGGAAGGCAGATTTCAGCCAGCCAACTACTGGAACGGTTTCTTTTCGACAGAAAAAAACAGTACGATTTTGTGGAAAAACTCAGTGGAGGAGAGCGAAAACGGCTGTATTTGTGCACGGTATTAATAAAAAACCCAAACTTTCTTATTCTCGACGAACCTACCAACGACCTGGATATTGTTACCCTAAACGTCTTGGAAAGTTTTCTATTGGACTTCCCTGGCTGCCTGTTGGTAGTATCGCACGACCGGTATTTTATGGACAAGATCGTGGACCATCTTTTTGTGTTTAGGGGAAATGCCGAAATAGAGGATTTTCCCGGAAACTATAGCGACTTTAGAATTTATGACGATAGCCAACCCGCTCCCTCGAAGGAAGTGGAAACATCACCAAAATCCAAAACCGACTGGAAAGAGGAAAAACCAAAGGCGAAACTGAGCTATCAGGAACAAAAGGAATTTACGAATCTGGAAAAGGAGATTGCCCGTTTGGAAAAAGACCGGGAACAGCTTCAGAATAAATTTGCCACGGAAGAATGGGACGGTGCCGAAATAGACAGACAATCCATTGCGTTGCAGGAAATCATCGACAAAATAGAGCAAAAGACCGAACGGTGGTTTGAACTCAGTGCCAAATTGGAAGAATAAACCGTTTAAAAAATTAAGATTTTGTTTCAAATTTGCATTGTAAAAAAATTATAATCAAAGCAAACTGACACTGTGATCTATCAGGCAAAAAGTCTCATCAAATTTCTTCGGCTGTCCAAAAACAAACACGGCATCCACTCCCCTTTTGTCTATTCACTGGTTACGCAGTGCTTTAACGACCGTACGAAATATCCAGAATACACATTGTTGAAAAATTTCCGAAGGGAACTTAGGACAGACCATTCCATCATACACATGACCGATTGCGGACAGGGTTCCCGGGTTTTTAAAAGTATGGACCGAAAAGTAAGTCAGGTGGCAAAATTGGCGGGACTCAAAAAAAAACGGCAGAAATTGCTCTTTCGCCTTGCCCGTTACCTTTCCGGGGAAACCATGCTCGAATTGGGCACTTCCCTCGGACTGGGCACGACGGCCCTTGCCATTTCCAATGATTTTGCCCAGGTACATACCGTAGAAGGCTGCGGCGAAACCTTGGGCAAGGCTCGCGAAAATTTTAAACGGCTGCGGTTATCCAATATCCGCACGCATCACTCCGACTTTCTTTCCTATATTGAAACAGATTCCGGGCGGCAGTACGATCTGGTTTTTGTCGATGGCGACCACAACGGCGAACGCACCTATCGCTATTTTGAGAAACTGCTAAAGAATGTGCACAACCATTCCGTCATTATTTTTGACGACATCTATTGGAGCAAAGACATGACCGCCGCCTGGAACAGAATAATCTCGCACCCGAAGGTTTCCGTTAGCATAGACACCTTTCAGTGGGGGCTGGTATTCTTCCGAAGGGAACAGCGTAAGCAACATTTTTATATTCGAATCTAGACAATGGCGGTCAAATACCTGAAAACTAATTTTCCACAAGAATAATTTCAGATAAAATAAATTTGTTCCTCCTGTTTTGAATGGTATTTGTATTTTGGGTGAAAAGAAACGGTTTTCAATTATAGTGGCTTGTGCTTGCTTGTAACAAGCATGGAATCTTTGCGTCTTACAGTTTACAAACACAAAAAATTCCCGCTCGGCAGACTAAGATATATGGATTTAGTAATAAAAATAAGAAATATCACCCGTGATTTCCCATTGGGAAATGAAGTGGTGAAAGTTTTAAAAGGCATCGACCTCGATATTGAAAGAGGCGAATACGTGGCATTGATGGGGCCCTCGGGTTCGGGAAAATCTACGTTGATGAATCTGTTGGGATGTCTGGACACGCCTACTTCGGGCAGTTATTTGCTCAACGGCAAGGATGTGAGCAATATGAGCGATGATGAGCTGGCGGAAATACGCAACAAGGAAATAGGCTTTGTCTTTCAAACCTTCAATTTATTACCACGAACCACAGCTCTTGAAAATGTTGCTTTGCCCATGGTTTATGCGGGAGCGTCCAAAAAAGACCGCACAGAACGCGCCAGGGAAGTATTGACCAATGTGGGGCTGGCCGATCGAATGGACCACAAACCCAATCAACTTTCAGGGGGGCAGCGGCAACGGGTAGCCGTGGGAAGGGCCTTGGTAAACCGACCTTCCATCATTTTGGCAGACGAGCCTACGGGAAATCTGGATTCTAAAACTTCGGAAGAAATCATGAAGTTGTTTGGCGACATCCATAAAGCCGGCAACACGGTTATTCTGGTAACCCACGAAGAGGAAATCGCCGAAAATGCCCATCGGATTATCAGGCTGCGGGATGGCATGGTGGAAAGCGATACGAAAAAGCAGTTTCAAAGTGAAGGGGCGAGAGTAGGGCAATAGCACCCTCAACGTTTTAAAAAGAGAATCAAGAGAAAAATTTCCCAAAACACTCCTCAAGGTGGTATTATGAAACGGAGAAACCATCAGGCAGGTGAGGTAATCACCAACCACATATCCTGTGCAGCAAATACCATAAGAAGCTTTACCAAAGCCGATTGCTGGTGAGATTGATGGAACCGGCAAAAGGATAATTTTTTCTCCCTAAGGCAAGGGGCCTGATGGCGTTCTTCACCAAATTGTTGTCGATTTATAGTATGTTATCATTCAAACAGATATTGTCATAGAACAAAAGTGCAAAGAACAAAATCTACTCGTTGGATGAACCAGAAGCGTGCTGTATCTTATAGGGAAAGGAGCATAAAAAGTACGAATTTGGCAACAAGGCATCTTTGTGAAAATACATACAGGTGCGATAGTTGGTGCGATGGGCTTTCCCATGAATACAACGGACACACCCTGCCCCTTGTTTTGGAACAGGTAGCCAGATTGACGGGCAAGCTTCCCCAAAAAGCAAAAGTTGACCGTGGCTACCGCGGCAAAAAGCAAATAGGAGAAACCAGTATTTTGATTCCATCCACACCCAAAAAATCGGCGAGTTATTACCAGCGCAAGAAACTGGGCAATGCCCTAAAGAATAGGACAGCGATAGAACCGATCAGAGGACATATTAAATCAGATCATAGGTTGAACCGCAACTTTTACAAGGGGATCGTGGGCGATAATATCAATATTATGCTCGCTGCTGCCGCATTTAACTTCAAAAGGATGATGAACAAATGGAAAAAATCTTTTTGGCCTTTTTTACAAAGAATATTCCAGGGTCTTTTCTACTTTGATATTAAGAAAAAAACAGACTAAATTGGCTCTTAGGGTTTATCAAAATAAAAAAAACTGCTGGTTGACGAAAATCCCTCAGGCTTCAATAGTTGCGGAAGTCAGTAGCCTCATTGCCTAGAATGGCCTTGCTTGGCATGTCATCCAAAAAATAAGAGGATTATTTTTTCCAACAGCGGGGATAACGAAATTTTTTCGAAAAAAATCTGCCCTAAAGACGAGGGAAAATCCTAAGACACGGAAAGCACAAGAGACCTCAAAAATTAGTGTCCTTTAATAACTTTCTTCAGCACCTCTCCTCGTATTATTTTTCCCGTTTCGGTATAGACAAATTCCGGAAGGGAAAAAACCGCTCTGGGTCTGGAGTAAGGGGGAAGATGCTCAAAAATTTGCGAATAAAGAGAAAATTCCTGGGGTTCCTGGGCCTCCACAATAAGAATAAGCCGCTGGCCCAATGCCTCGTCCTTCTGGCCGGCAATGATAAAAGGAGTATTTATGTATGATGAAAGAACCGATTCCACCGTTTCCGGAAAAACTTTTACCCCACCAGTGTTGATTGCGTTGTCTATTCTTCCCAAAAATCGAAATTGGGTTGGAGAGAGTAATTGCACTACATCATTGGTCACTACTCTTTCCGAAGAAATCAAAGGGGCATAAATAATTAAACACCCTCTGGAATCTATTGAGAAACCTACTTTGGGAAGGGCGGAAAAAATATCGGTTCGGTCTTTGCCATTTATTTTTCTTATGGCAATATGGCTAATGGTTTCCGTCATTCCATAGGTGGCAAACATCCGGGCGGGAATGTCCTGCAGTCTTTTTTCAAATTGGCTGTCAACTGCACCTCCACCAACAATTATTGTTTTCACCTTGTGCAAATGCTCCAAACTGTGAAAAACCTGATAAGGAACCATGGCCGTAAAGTCAATAGTGTTTTTAAACGTGGACAACGGATTTTTTCCCGGGGAGGCGAGCAAAAGATTCCACCCGCCGATGAGAGCGCGCACCACCATCATTTTTCCCGCAATGTATTCCGAAGAAAGACAGAGCAAGGCCCTGGTACCCTCCTTTAAATCAAATTGTTCAATGGTGGCTTTGGCACTGTTGCGAACAAATTCTTTTTTAAGGGAAATGGCTTTGGGAATTCCCGTGGAGCCGGAAGTAGTCACCTCGATATTATCTTCTGGGGAAATCCATTCCAAAATAAAATTCCCTACCGATTTTTCATCCTCCCTACCTTTCCGCACAAGATCTTGACAATATGCGATCAGAGCTTTTTGCGATGTAAAACCACTGTCGTTTATACGGAATTCCGGATGAAAGGATGTTACCATTTTTGTAGGGTTACCACCCAACTACTACCATTTTTATCAATGGATGTCAATAGGGAGGGCTTCATTGTTGTCTTCGTTTATTTCTGCCGCTGGGGGCACCACCTTTCCAAATAATTTTTCACCCCAATTATGCCACTTGTAGCGCCATGCCATCAACAGAAGGAAAATAGGATATATGATAAACACGGGCGCCAAAATATCCAATCCTGCGGAAGGTTCAGAGATATCCTTTAGCACGGAATCGGTTTTAAAAACAGTCCAGTCTGCCGTCACCAAAAGAGCGGTGACCAGGTTATTTCCCGCGTGAAACCCTAATGCGAGTTCCATTCCTTCGTCCATCAACGTCATTATACCAAGAAAAAATCCTGTGCCGATGTAGTATACCATAATCAGCGGTCCCAACTTATCCACTTCGGGATTTGCCACATGGAGTGCGCCAAAGATAACCGAAGTGACGACCAAAGGCACCCATCGGTTTTTTGCAATGACCCCCAAACCCTGCATCAAATATCCCCGGAAGAGGTATTCCTCAAAACTGGTCTGCAAAGGAATCATGGTTACCGCAATAATAGCGAGTATTAAAAATGGGATGGGCTTAAAAACCAGCAGGTAATTCTCAGGATTGCTGTAATAATCAAGAACGGTGAGCACAATGGTAGTGATGGCGATGAGGGCAAAACCAAAAAAAATCCTCCCCCAGTCCACTCTCTTTCTGGAGGTGGTAAGTTCAACAAATGGTTGTTTGTGCAGGGTCCGCACAACAATGTATATGCCCAGTAGCCCCACGGCAAAGCTCAATAGCATAAGAAACAGGGTGAGGTTTGAGTCCAGCACGGTCAACAGGGAAGATTCGTCCAAGTTTTCAATATCGCCTCCTTCGGCAAATATTTTAAGTGCCACCGCGGCAATGAGGGGTACAGTACCCACTTGGCTGGCGAGAAAAATAATTATAAACCCCACCAAATAACGCCACCAGTCGTGGAGCGATTTAAAAGCTTGCTGTATGTACATGGAAAGATTTTTGGGTTTTGGTTAAAATAGTTTTCAGTTATGGGAGATTGTTTCTTTAAATGGCTGTGGCCCAAAATCCCACTCGAGGACGGGATTGTACCACAATTCGCCCTTTTTGATAACCAAGGGGCTGGCAATGTTATTTGTATAGAGGCTGCCCGTGCCTAAACCTTGGGGCAAAATGCTTTTCTTAGTAAAGGTATATTGCGCAATGGCGTTGAGGCCAATATTTCCTTCCAAGGCCGAAGTGATCCACCACCCAACATCATTTTTTTCAGCTTGCCGTATCCAGGAATCACTACCGCGGAAGCCTCCAATCAAGGAGGGTTTTAAGATGATGTACTGTGGTTTTATGGTTTGAAGTAAATTTTCCGCGGCACTGGAGTTTTCGGAAGAATGGTGAATTCCTATCAATTCCTCATCCAAGGCGATGGGAATAGGGCTAGCTTCGCAGAGGCGGGCCATTTCCTGCCATTGTCTGGGTTTTATTGGCTGTTCTATAGAATGTAACTGTAAGGATGAAAGAGCTTTCAATTTTTCCATTGCCTCCCCTGGGGAAAAGGCTCCGTTGGCATCCACCCGCAATTCCACTTCCGAAGAAGAGAAATGCTTTCTAATGGATTTCAACAACGCCACTTCTTTTTGAAAATCAATGGCTCCTATTTTCATTTTGATGCAAGTAAAACCCTGGACGAGTTTATCGGAAATCTGTTGCTTCATAAAATCCTCATTCCCCATCCACACCAAACCGTTGATAGGAATTCCTTTTCGCCCCTCAACAAAGGAGGATGGAAAAAGAACAAAAGGATTTTCCGCCTGCAGCGACAAAAAGGCCATTTCCACCCCTATTTGTATGGAGGGGAATTCCACCAAAGCACCATATAAGGCCTCCTCACCCAATGCGACGTTTTTGCACACCCACTCCAGTTTCTTTTCGTATTCCGGCACGTCATCCACACTAAGGCCGCGAAGGAGTCCACATTCACCTACCCCCACTTTTCCTTCGGCCTCCAAAACCAAATAAAAGGTGTCCTTTTCTTTTAAAACTCCCCGAGACGTGCCGCTGGGACGCTTAAAGAGCAAGGTGTGTTTATAGTATTTGGCTCGCATGAAGAGGGAAGTTAGCAGGTTTTAAAATTGGGTGAAAGACTGTGGCGATTACCAGCTCACAGTTCTATGGATTCCCCAATATCCAATAACATAAGATCTTTATTGGCGTCATAAAACTGGCGTTTTGCCTCCTCATGGTCTATTTCTATATAGCCAAAAGTGTCGTAATGCACTCCCAAAACCTTATCGCATTCCACAAAATCGCTGGCTATAATGGCATCGGAAATGCCCATGGTAAAATTATCGCCAATGGGAAGAATGGCCAGATCCAATTTGGTATGAAGAGGAATCAACTTCATATCCATGGTGAGGGCGGTGTCGCCGGCAATGTAGATATTCTTGTGCTCTCCCTCAATAACAAACCCTCCGGGTTGTCCGCCATAGGAACCATCGGCAAAACTGCTGGTGTGGTGGGCGATGACGTATTTCACCTTTCCGAAATCAAATTTCCAACTGCCTCCGTGGTTCATTGGGTGGACTTCATAACCTTTGCTTTCGTAATGGCTGGTGATCTCAAAATTGCTGACAATGACCGCGCCGGTGCGTTCAGCAATTCTTTCCACATCCAGCACGTGGTCGTTATGGGCGTGGGTGAGCAAAATGTAGTCTGCTCCCAGCGAATCGATATCGATCTTGTCTTTGGCAAGATCATTTCCGCTGATAAAGGGATCTACCAAAATTTCTTTTCCCTTGATTTTTAGGCCCAAGCAATTATGTCCGTAAAATGTAATTCGCATAAAATAAATTTTTGCTTAAATATAAAATTAAAACCATGCCGAAACAAGAAAGAGCACCGAAAATAGGAAGGTACTTAGCGCCACTTTTTTCAATTCCGGATCGAGCAATGGCGAACTCCGGGTCTTGGCCACGGTGTTGAGATGCACAAACAACGGAACAAAAGCCAGCAAAGGAAGGTATTGCATCCATACGACATCCTTGATCACGAAATAAATCAAAGCGCATAAAAAAGCTATTGTTATCAGTGAATAATGATAATATTTGCTTTTTTTCTCGCCTAAAAGCACGGCCATTGTATTTTTATTGGCATTGGCGTCTGCGGCACGGTCGCGCATGTTGTTCAAATTGAGCACGGCAGTGCTCAACAGGCCAATGACCATTGCCGGCAACAATATGCACCCATCCAGTTGTTTGGCAAAGAGGAAATAGCAACCCACTACGGCAAGCAGACCAAAAAACAGAAATACAAAAACATCGCCCAAGGCCCTATATCCGTAGGCAAACCGCCCCACGGTATAGGTAATGGCCGCAATGATGGAGGCTACTCCCAGTATAAAGAAGAGGGTGGAATGCCAAATACTTTGATTTTCAAAAGCCACATATATCAGCAAAGCGGCCAGTGCCAGCGTTATGGCCGCGGTTAGGGCAATCCCTTTTTTCAAATCGGAAGCAGAGAGCACTCCGCTTTGCATAGCCCTTTGCGGCCCCACTCTTTCGTGATTGTCGGTGCCCTTTACACCATCGCCATAATCATTGGCAAAGTTTGAAAGGATTTGCAACCCCAAGGTGGTGGCAAGGGCCAAAGCGAGAATGGGAAAAGAAAACACCTGGGCCTCCTTTGCCGCCGCCCCGGCGGTGACTATACCCGAAATGGACAAGGGAAGGGTGCGCAGGCGCGCGGCAGAGATCCACGCTTCAAGTTTTGTCATAAATATGAGAGTTTAAGGCAAAAGTACGTTTAAAAATAGTCGCGGCAATGTTAACAATAATTACTAAATTGGCCGCTTAATTTCTCCGTCTTATGCACCGCAGCACTCTTTCCAATTTCGCCCTGCTTTTTCTCCGGGTTTCTTTTAGTGGGTTATTGCTCACCCATGGAGTCCCCAAGTTGATAAAACTCTTTTCAGGAGATCACGCCTTTGCCGATCCTATAGGCACCGGTGCCCTTGTGGCCCTGATTTTGGCCGTTTTGGGAGAAGTGGTCTTTCCACTGTTTGTGATAATAGGCTATAAGACGCGATGGATGGCCATTCCGGTAATAATTACCATGGGGGTGGCCGCTTTTGTCTTTCACGCTCCCGATCCGTTTTCTTCAAAGGAAAAGGCTCTTCTGTATTTTTGCGCCTTTATCGCCATTGCTTTGCTGGGAGCCGGCAGATTTTCCATCGACGGACGCACGGGAAGATAAATTGCAACTAAATTTTCAATCGAATATTTTTACCAGCATTTCCTTGAGCAAATCGCCCTGCGAAAGATTGGCCGCTCCCACTCCTTTGCCTTTCATGTCTACATCGCGTATCACTTCAATGGCGGCGCTTACTTTTTTCATGGGATAATTTTTTGCGGCAAGCTGGTAGTCCTTCAAAAAATACGGATGTACGCCCAATGCCTTGGCTGCTTCGCCTTTATTTGTCAAGGCATGATATTTGAGCAGTTTGGAGAAAAACGAATACAACAGCGCCACGGTAACCACAATAGGATTGTTTTTGGGGTTCTGGGAAAAATATTGTATGATGGCAAAAGCCTTTTTCATATCGCGCTCGCCTATGGCATTCTGCAATTCAAAATTGTTGAAATCTTTACTGATGCCAATGTTTTCTTCTATGGCCTGAGGGGTAATCTGCTGGCCCGGCGATAAAATAAGCTGTAGTTTTTCCAGTTCATTGCCAATCCTTCCTAAATCGTTGCCCAAAAACTCGACCAACATTTGCGCGGCTTTCGGGGTTATGGTATACCCTTTGGCGGCCAAAACACGTTTTATCCAGTCTGGAACCTGGTTTTCATAAAGTTTTTTGCTCTCGAAAAGAACACCGTTTTTTGCCACAGCCTTTGACAGTTTTTTTCGCTTGTCCAAGGTTTTGTATTTATAGCACATAACCAAAATAGTGGTTGGCTGTGGGTTTTCGGCGTAAGGTAATAGGTTTTCTATGGTTCGCGACAGATCTTGGGCCTCCTTGACGATCACCACTTGCTTTTCCGCCATCATAGGAAAGCGCTTTGCACTGCCCACAATGTCATCTATGGTTACATCGCGACCGTAGAGCACCATTTGGTTAAAACCCTTTTCCTCTTCCGATAACACATTGTCTTCAATAAATTTGGCTATGGCATCGATATAATACGGCTCCTCGCCCATTAAAAAGTATATGGGCTTTGTCTTTCCGTTTTTAATATCGGCCAGGAGTGATTTTACTTTGTCCAGTGGCATTTTGCTTTTTGAGGTTTTAGAGTGATGGATACAGACGGGTTTTATAGAAAGCGCAACCATACTATTTTTCAGGAACGGGCCAAAGTCGCTATGCTTCTACAAGGGCGAAATATGTATTTTTGCGCTATGGAAAGATTAAACTTCCCCTTTTACTCATTTCGCTTCAAAAATAGGGAAAATAAAACGCTGGTTTTTGATGAAATCAGAAAAAAATTTGTGGTGCTCACTCCGGAAGAATGGGTGCGCCTGCACGTGGTGCAATATCTACTGAAGGAAAAAAAATATCCGAAGGCATTGATCAACGTGGAAAAACAACTGCAATTGAACAACATGCAGAAACGATATGACATCGTGGTTTTTAAAAAGGACGGAAGTATTTTTTTGATTGTGGAATGCAAAGCCCCTTCGGTACCCATCACCCAAATGACCTTTGACCAAATTGCCCGTTACAACCTGGCTTTGCAAGGTGAGTATTTAATGGTTACCAATGGCAGGGAACATTATTATTGCCAAATGGATTTTGAGGAGGAGCGCTATAATTTTTTACCCGACCTTCCCGCCCCATAAGACTTGGGTTTGGATATTTCAACAATAGAAGCGAAGACTGCCGATAACCTTGTGCTATTTTGGCTAAATTTGCCGCGTGAATGTAGCTGTGGTAATTCTCAACTGGAATGGTCGCGCCCTTCTGGAAAAATTCCTTCCTTCGGTTGTCCAACACTCGGAAGGAGCAACTGTTTACGTGGCAGACAATGCTTCCACCGACAGTTCGGTAGCGTTTGTGCGCAACAACTTTCACAATGTTGTCATTCTTCAAAATAAAACCAACGGCGGCTACGCCAAAGGCTATAACGAAGCCCTGCAAGGTCTTTCCGAAGAAATATTTGTCCTGCTCAACAGCGACGTGGAAGTGACCGAAAACTGGCTTGCCCCCATACTTAACGCCTTTGCCGACGATCCATCCTTAGCGGCGGCACAGCCAAAAATCCTCGATTATAAAAATCGCGAATATTTTGAATATGCTGGAGCAGCCGGTGGCTTTCTCGACAAATACGGGTATCCCTATTGCCGGGGCAGAATCTTTAACACTTTGGAGAAAGACCATGGGCAGTACGATGCACCCACACAGATATTTTGGGCTTCGGGAGCTTGTCTGTTTATCCGCGCAAATGTGTTTAAAATGGTAGGCCGCCTAGACGAAGATTATTTTGCCCACCAAGAGGAAATAGACTTGTGTTGGCGCATCGGGAATCGCGGTTTTAGGATTATTTGCCACGGGGGCTCCTCCGTATATCATGTGGGAGGCTCCACCCTGGCCGCGGCCAATCCGCAAAAGACTTTTTACAATTTTCGGAATTCCCTCTATAATTTGGTGAAGAATACCGGAGGCGCAAAAATTGTTGTCCTCATCTTTACCAGAATGGTCCTCGATGGGGTTGCGGCCTTACAATTTGTATTTCAGGGGAAGCCACGACATTTTTGGGCTGTTTTTCGGGCGCATTTGCACTTTTATGCCGCCCTGCCAAAATTGAGACAAAAACGAAAATCAAATCCGCCTTCAAAAAGTTATTTTACGGTGAAATCCATTGTTTTTCAGTATTTTATAAAAGGCAAGAAATATTATCATCAGTTGTAGCGGTTTTTACTTAAATTATTGTTAATCGTTTTTTGCCTGCCTGCTATTTTGATAATTTTGGTCCTCATTCTGTTGAATAAAACAATCTATAACTAATATTGAAAATTATGAAGAAGCTATTGATTCTGGTAATGTGCTCCGGTTTGGCATTTACTTCTTGCGTGTCTAAAAAGAAGTATGCAGAGCTTGAGGCAAAACAACAAAACACCCAAGACTTACTGAACACCTGTACGGTCAAACTCAATGACTGCCTCACTGAAAAAACAGCAGCTTCGGTAAGGGCAAAACAACTGGAAGAGCGTTTGGCCGATTTGAGACAAACCAACGCAGATCTTATCCAAAGTTCCAAAGAGTTGACCATGTTGACTTCCAAAGGAGCGACCAACCTTGAGAAATCATTGGAAAGCCTTAAGGAAAAAGACCTTAAAATTTCCCGTCTGCAAGATGCCCTTAACAAAAAAGACAGCGTAACACTGGCTTTGGTTACCAGTTTGAAAAGAGAAGTGGGAATAAACGATCCCGATATTGAAGTGAGTGTAGAAAAAGGAGTTGTGTATATCTCTCTTTCCGACAAAGTGCTCTTTAAAACAGGAAGCTATCAAATTTCTTCCAGAGCCAATGAAATCTTAGGTAAAGTAGCCAAGGTGATTAATGGAAAACCAGAGTTTGAGGCAATGGTGGAAGGTCACACCGACAATGTACCCTACCGCAGTGGCGTACTGTTGGATAACTGGGACTTGAGTGTAAAAAGAGCAACCGCAATTGTACGGGCCCTTCAAGACTTGGGCATAAGCCCAGAGCGTCTGGTAGCTGCCGGCCGTGGCGAGTACGACCCATTGGTTCCCAACACTACCGCTGAAAACCGCGCAAAAAACAGACGTACCAGAATTTTGGTTCTTCCAAAAATCGATCAGTTCTATGATATGATTGAAAAGGAAATGAAAAACCTTGAGACCCAAGGATAGAAACTTTGATTAAATATTGCACATAAGCCCGGCCGATTTGCCGGGCTTTTTGTTTTGTTAAACCTATCGATAATCTTTTGGCATTTTGTATCTTGACAGAGAATATAACAACCTAATATCCCACCCATGGAAGAGTTTGCCACAGACTGGACCCATCAAGAGCTAAAGGCCTATATGTTGCTCTATTGTGCCAACGCCGATTTTATAATCTCCAAGGAAGAAAAGGAATTTATAAAAAACAAAGTAGGCGCAGAGGAATACAAGAGAATACATCGCGAGTTTGAGGAAGACAATGACTACCAGCGCATCCAAAAGATCAATGCCGCCATTGAACGCCTTAATTATTCAAAAGAGGAGATTGATGAAGCTTTCCAGAGCATAAAAGACTTATTTCTGGCCGACGGAGAAACGGACATTCTGGAAGAAAATATTTATCGCGGCTTAAAGCACCTGCTCACAAGACAGCTATAACTCTGAGCTACCCTTCCCCTCGCGCACCACAAGCGGTTCGGGACCGGTGAGGTCCACTACGGTTGAGGCTATATTGCCGCCATATCCGCCGTCAATGACCACATCAACCAGTTTTCCCCATTTCTCGTAGATCAATTCCGGATCGGTAGTGTATTCCACCACCTCATCCTCATCGCGAATGGAAGTGGAGATTATGGGATTTCCCAATTCCCTGACGATGGCGCGGGCAATGGTATTGTCCGGCACTCGAATTCCCACCTCCTTTTTCTTTTTAAAAACGGTGGGCAGGTTGTTGTTTCCGGGCAATATAAAGGTATAGGGACCGGGAAGGTTGCGTTTTAAAATCTTAAAAGTTGGAGAATCAATCTGTTTCACGTAATCGCTCAAATTGCTCAAATCTTCACATATAAACGAAAAATTGGCCTTTTCCAGTTTTACCCCCCGCAACTGGGCCACCCTTTCCATTGCCCGTTGGTTTTTGATATCGCATCCCAGGGCATATACCGTATCGCTGGGAAAAATGATGGTTCCCCCATCGCGCAATATTTTTACCACGCGTTTGATTTCCTTGGGACTGGGATTTTCCTCGTAAATTTTAATAAATTCCGCCATAGTTGATTTTTTCCTAAATATACCGAATTTTCATTTATTTTCACCTCCTTTGGATTTCTTCACCATAAAATTATCTTTTTGGCGTTATAGCCTAATCAAAAACCCCATTATGAAAAAAATCCTCCTCCTCGCCTTGGTTCTGCTTCAAATTGTAACTCTTTCCTGCTCAAAGGACAAAAGCCCTGATGAAGATACTTTTTACGCTGCTGAAAACAGGATGAACGTTTCGTATGGCAACAAGGCGGGCCAGAAATACGATCTTTATCTGCCCGCGGGCCGATCCTCACAAAAGACCAAGGTAATAGTCCTGGTGCACGGAGGCGGGTGGGTAGAGGGCGACAAATCTGATATGGATTTCCTCATTCCCTTTATTCAGCAAACCCATCCGCACCACGCAATTGTCAATGTGAATTATGTCTTGGCAGACTTGAATACTCCTGCCTTTCCCAATCAGTTTTTGGACCTACAGACTGTCCTCAACAAGCTGACTTCTGAACGGGAACAACTCCATATCCTTCCCCAATTCGCCTTGATAGGAACCAGTGCCGGAGCCCATATTTCTTTGATGTACGATTATGTTTATGACACCACCGACCAGGTAAAGATGGTTGCCGATATCGTGGGGCCCACGGATTTTACCGATCCGTTTTACACCCAAGACCCAAATTTCCCCATATTGATGGCTTTTTTGGTGGATGAAAGTGCCTACCCTCCGGGGACCGACTATGCACGGGAATTGAGTCCCGCCCTCCAGGTGTCTGCAGCCTCCAGCCCCACGCAAATGTTTTATGGCGATGCCGATCCGCTTGTCCCTCTATCGAATGCCCAGAAATTGACCGATGCCCTGAACGACCACCAGATAGACCACAGTCTTACCGTATATTCGGGAGGCCACGGCGATTGGGCCCCAGACGATATTGAAAATGCACAGGCGCAGATAAGTACCTACATCAATTCATACTTAGAGGTTCTAGACTGAGGAAAGTTGCACGGTAATTAGAAGGAAAAAGAAAGATCAGTCCACGCGCTTGAGCTTGGCGAAGCGCAGAAGCAATTTTTTCAGGCCACCGTTTTCAAAGTCAATTTCGGCTTTGGTATCGGCACCGACGCCTTCTATTTTCAAGATTTTCCCTTTTCCGAAGCGCACGTGCTCCACTACCGTACCTTCATTGAGATTGGCTTCTTTGGCATCAAAGTTTTTATTGGTATTGCTCGTAAGCGGCTTTAGCCTTCGCAGCTTTCGCAACTGCTCTTCGGTAGGGCCTTTGGGCGGACTTCCGGCCACGGGTTTTTTTAACCGCAGCTTGCTGTGGTCCACATCGTCAAAAATATCGGCATCCAAAAGCGGCCTGTACCGGTTTTCGGTAATGGGAGTGAGGTAATGCAGAAATTCTTCTCCCACCTCCTCAATAAACCGGCTGGGTTCTGCATCGATCAACTTTCCCCAGCGATAACGCGACTGGGTGTAGGTAAGATAGGCCTGCTTTTCTGCGCGGGTAAGGGCCACATAAAACAGTCTGCGCTCCTCCTCGAGTTCGCTGCGCGTGTTCATGCTCATGGCACTGGGAAAAAGATCTTCCTCCATTCCCACAATATACACATAGGGAAATTCCAGCCCTTTGGCCAAGTGGACAGTCATGAGGGCCACTCTGTTTTGGTCGCCTTTGTCATTGTCCATATCGGTGGCCAAGGCCACATCTTCCATAAATTCTGAAAGGGAACCGGTGGTGTCTGCAAGTTCCTTTTGCTCTTCGACAAAATCGCGCAAACCGTTGAGCAATTCCTCTATATTCTCAATGCGCGCAATTCCTTCTGGAGTGCCGTCTTTTTTCAGTTCCTGAAGCAAACCTGTTTTTTTGGCAACGTGTTCGGCAATCTGAAAGGCATTGAGGCTTTCATTGAGTACCTGAAAGCTTTCAATCATGGTGACAAAGTCGCGCAATTTGTTTTTTGTACCGGTGTTTATGCGCAGATCTACTTTGTCTATGTTTTTTATTATTTCAAAAATGGAACGATTGTACTTGTTTGCGGCGACAATAAGGCGTTCCATGGTGGTCTCCCCTATTCCTCTAGCAGGATAATTGATGACCCTTCTCAAGGCTTCCTCATCCTTGTGGTTTAAGATGAGGCGTAGGTAGGCCAGAACATCTTTTATCTCCTTTCTCTGGTAAAAACTAAGGCCACCATAAATGCGATAGGGAATGTCTTTTTTCCGAAGGGCATCCTCTATGGCACGGCTCTGGGCATTGGTTCTATAAAGCACGGCAAAATCACCTTCCTGCAATTGATGGTTCATTTTATTTTCAAAAATGGAACTTGCCACAAATCGGCCTTCATCCCCATCGGTCATGGAGCGGTTTACAAGGATCTTGTTGCCTTCCACATTGGCTGTCCACACCACCTTGTCCAGCCGGGTTTTATTTTTTTCTATGATGCTGTTGGCCGCATTTACGATATTTTGGGTAGAACGGTAGTTTTGCTCCAGCCTATAAACCTTTACATCGTCATAATCTTTTTGGAAATTGAGTATGTTGTTGATGTTTGCTCCGCGGAAGGCATAAATGCTCTGGGCGTCGTCTCCCACCACACAGATGTTCTGAAACCTGTCTGAAAGCGCCTTCACAATTAAATACTGGCTGTGATTGGTATCTTGGTACTCATCGACGAGTATGTAGCGAAAACGATTTTGGTATTTGGCCAGTACCTCTGGAAAGCGGGTGAGCAGTTCATTGGTCTTTAGCAATAGATCGTCAAAATCCATGGCACCCGCCTTAAAGCATTTGTCCACGTAAGCTTTGTAAATATCTCCCAACCGCGGCATTTTGGCCATGGCATCGGCCTCCATCAACTCGGGATTGCTGAAATAGGCTTTCACCGTAATCAAACTGTTTTTATAGGAAGAGATGCGCGAATATACCTGTTTGTATTTGTAAACATCCTTGTCTAGATGCATCTCTTTTATTACCGCCCTGATCACGCTGTGCGAATCCTGGGTGTCGTAAATGGTAAAGTTGGAAGGATAGCCCAATTTATCGGCCTCAAAGCGAAGAATTTTGGCAAAGATACTGTGAAAGGTTCCCATCCAAAGGTTTTTGGCCTCGCTAGAGCCCACAATCTTGGAAATACGGTTTTTCATTTCACGGGCCGCCTTGTTGGTAAAGGTAAGGGCCAAAATATTAAACGGATCTACTCCCTGCGACATTAAATAGGCAATGCGATAGGTGAGCACCCGGGTCTTGCCAGAACCGGCACCGGCAATAACGATCATGGCCCCATCTTTTTGCAAGACAGGGGCGCGCTGCGCTTCATTAAGCTCTTCTAAATACGATTTCAAAACTGCACTCTTTTTCGGTTGTGAAATTAACCAATATACACTTTTTATTCCCCTTTTTTCATAGAAATTATAAACATACAAACGCTTGGCCCCTCCTACTGGCATTACTGATTATAAAAATATTTTGGAACTCTATTTTGTCGAGGAAAGAAACCTACCCGCCAGCGCAACAGGAAACGGGAACACGACTTTTTGAGCCACGACTTTTTGAACCACGAGTCGATTAGGCGTCTGGAGAGCATTTTGGAGGGAAATTCAAATCATTGGTCGGTCACAGATATTTTTTTCGCTTTAAATACCAGAAAAACAACAGTAGGATTGCCAAGAACAAGAGAATGCCGGCTATAAACATAGATTCTTTTTTTTGAGTAACGATTAATTCCCAAACATATTCCTATTTCTTCGGATAGCATAAAAAATCCAGTCAGTTTTTTAATTGGCTGAACCACAACCTCTTCGGGCAAAAAAGCAAAATTATCGGAAAGAAAATGCGAAACTGCTGTCCGCGAAGGCAAAATATTTTGGTTTCCAAATATTCTTAACGAAATGTTTATATTTTTCTTTGTCCTGTTATTTTAAATACCTTTATGGAAAAATCTCTATGTCCGACTGATTTTCTACTAAAGCCCGCTCTTGGCCACGGAATCGAATGACAAAAAGGTCTGGCTGGGTGATATTTAGTTGTGCCGTGCCAACAGGGTCTATTTTAATAAGCTTTCATAAAAAATGGTTTATTTGAATACGGCAACCGGGAAATCCACAGACATGGGTAAAAAATAATTTTATGAACGATTTTCTTACGTTTCTGGGAAATATTCCGTGGTGGGGCTGGATTTTGATCTTTTTGCTATTGGTGGCCATCCGCGATATTTTCTTTAATAAGCACCACGCGGTAACCCGCAACTTCCCCGTGGTAGGGCACATTCGCTATATGTTGGAAAGCATTGGTCCCGAGCTACGGCAATATATAGTGGCCAATAACCGTGAAGAATTGCCTTTTAACCGAATTGAGAGAGGTTGGATTTACGCTTCGGCAAAAAACGAGAATAACTATGAGGGGTTTGGTACAGATAGGGACATCTATAAACCCAACTATATATTTATAAACAATTCACTCCTGCCCTATAAGGTGGAAAAAGACAATCCGAATTATAAAAATCCCTATTTTTTGCCTTGTGCAAAATTGATGGGCAGTTATAACAAGAGAAGAAGACCATATAGACCGGCTTCTGTTATCAATGTTTCCGCAATGAGTTTTGGATCCCTCTCGGGCCGAGCGGTTACCTCCTTAAATAAAGGGTGTGCCTTGGCTTACTGTTATCACAACACTGGGGAAGGGGGATTGTCTCCATACCACAAACAGGGGGCCGATGTCGTTTTTCATTTCGGGACAGGTTATTTTGGCGTTCGCGACGATGAGGGCCGATTTTCCATGGAGAAAATCGTAAAGTTGGTCAACGAAAACCCACAGGTGAGGGCGATAGAAATAAAATTATCGCAAGGGGCAAAGCCGGGGAAAGGCGGTGTCTTGCCAGGAGCAAAGATAACCCAGGAAATTTCCGAAATCAGGCATGTTCCCATGGGAAAAGACGTTCTTTCCCCACCCAATCATTCTGCCTTTACCGGAGTGGCAGGGTTGGTGGATTTTGTGGAAAGCATTGCCGATGCCACCGGGCTGCCCGTGGGAATAAAATCGGCCGTAGGAAGATTAAACGAATGGGAGCAGTTGGCCAAAATCATGAAAGAGACCAATAGAGGACCGGATTTTATCACCATCGATGGCGGTGAAGGGGGTACCGGAGCCTCCCCTCCGAGTTTTGCCGACCACGTTTCCCTCCCTTGGCTGTTCGGATTTGCCGAGATTTACAAAATCTTCAAAAAACACGATCTGTGCGAACGGATAGTGTTCATAGGCAGTGGGAAATTAGGTTTTCCCGCTCCCGCAGCCATGGCCTTTTCCATGGGTGCCGATTTGGTGAATGTTGCCCGGGAGGCAATGATGTCCATTGGCTGTATCCAAGCCCAATTGTGCCATACCAATCGCTGCCCTACCGGGGTCACTACCCAAAACAAATGGCTTGAACGCGGAATAAACGTGGAAGATAAATCGGTGAGGGCGCATTTTTACTTTAAAAACTTCAGAAAGGAATTGCTCGAAATGACCCATGCCTGTGGATATGAACACCCATGCCAATTTACCATGGACGATGTGGATTTGACCGTTGGCGACAAAAACCTTATAAAAACCTTGGCGCAATCGTTTATGTATCACAAATGCGCGGTTCCTTTTGAAAGTATGAAAGCGCTCTCAAAATGTCCACATCTGGGAGGAAACTACCATGAAAAGGAAGCCAAGAAGGAAGTAAAGGCCATGCGAAGAGAGAATCTGGTTCGGTATTGATTTCTTATAAATTTAACCTAAAAAGCAGCGATTTTAAGCTGGGTCAAGCAACATCAAAATCCTAAATATTTCTGGGGATTGGAATAACTAACTTTTCCAGACATTTCCTTTTCAGGAATTTGTACAAGTGGTCTTGGTGATATAAGTTTGCCATCATTTTAAGAAAATATGGAAGAAGCCACCCAAGTCATCAGTTATGTCGCCTATTTATTGCCCGCCATCGTCGTGGGCATTATTGCCTATTTCTTTTTTAAGGGGCACACCGCCAATGAGGAAGGCAGACGGCGTTATCTAATACAGAAAGAAGCTCAAAAAGAAATTTTGCCCCTGCGCCTACAGGCCTATGAGCGCATTACGCTTTTTCTCGAACGCATGGATCCCAAAAGACTCTTGGTACGGGTGAAGCCTTTTTCTGATAATATTGAAGATTATGAAAACCTGCTCGTAAAAAATATTGAGCAGGAATACGATCACAATCTCACCCAACAGATATATGTAAGCCCCGAGTGCTGGAATTTGGTGACGGCCGCAAAGAATGCCACCATCCATATTATCAGGCAAGGCACCATGCATGAAAAGGATGGCAATGTGGACAAGATGCGCGAATATTTGTTGCAGAATTTTATGGATGAAATAAGTCCCAGTCAAAAAGCACTCACCTATCTAAAACACGAAGTGTCTGAAAATTTCTAGCTATTCTTAGGGCGTAAAATAGTTATTGCGAATAGCGTAGAGCATTAGCCCCATTCTGTTTTTTATTCGCAGCCTTTGGTAAAGCTGGTCCCTATATCCTTCCACGGTTTTGGGGCTTAGGCACATTATTTCGGCTATTTCCTTATAGGTCATCTCGGTGCAGGCCAACTTGATGAATTCCATCTCCCTGTCTTTTAATTCCACGGTTTCCTTGCCCAGCGATTCGGCCAAGAGCTGCGAAATGGTGTTGGTGTAATAATGCCCTTTTTGCATTACCTGCAACAAGGCCTTTTCCAGGATTTCCTTTTTGGTATCCTTGAGCAGATAACCCCTGGCCCCCCCCGAAGCATTTGCAAAATTGTGTTTTCATCCTCTTCTATGGACAGGGCCAGAACACGTATGGAAGGATATTTTTCCCGCAAGACCTCTGTGGTTTCTATGCCATTCATAATGGGCATCTTGATATCCATTAAAACCAAATTTGGAGCGTTGCCCGAATTTTCCAAATAATCCAGAAGATCTTTGCCATTTTTGCACAATTGGATGACTTCAAAATCGTTAAAATCCTGCACCAATCCTCCTATTGCTTCCGAAAGCAAATTGTGATCGTCCACCACCACTACCGAATATTTACGTGTTTTGTTATCCATCTGGATTATACCTGTATTTCAGCTTTAAAGCCGTGCCTTTTGATTTTTCCGATACTATTTCCAAATCTGCCCGCACCAGTTGCGACCTGTTTTTCATATTTTTCAGGCCTATTCCTGAAAATTCCCCATCGTACTCAAAGCCAATTCCGTTATCGCGGGCCGTGATGTTTAGGCTGTCATCGGTAAATCGAAGGATAACATTTAGCGAAGTGGCTTTGGAATGTTTGATGGTATTCGAAAAAAATTCCTGTAAGATCCTAAAAATAATCACCTCCGAATCTCTTTTCAGAGGTTTGATTTCTCCTTCAATTGCCAGTTGGGCGTCTATAAATTTCAAACGGTTAAAGCGTGCGATCTCCAACCGCAACGATTGTAACAGGCTCATGCTTTTCAAGGCTTCCGGATTGATCACCCGGGAGAGTGCCCGAAGTTCCTCTATGCCATCGCCTATTGTTTGTGACACTTCTTTTATCATTTCCGGCTTCTGCTCGGCAATCTGGGCCTGGATTTTTGCAAGGGTAAGCAGTTGGCCTATGTTGTCGTGCAACTCCCAACTTATGTTGCGCAGTATTTCTTCCCTGATCTCAATTTGCGATTTTGCCAGTTCGCGGTCAAAGTTCTTTTTGGTCAATTCCTGTTGCTCGAGGAGCTTGTTTTTCCTCTGGGAGAAAACCATAAAAAGCACAACCACTATTATTACCAGAACAATGGGTATCGCGATGGCCAGCAGTACTATGATTTCCTTTTCATCCATAGAAAACCAATCAAAAAACAGAGGTACATTACCACTATCAAGGAATAATGAATAATGTACAAAATTCCGAAAAAGCTACTTTGGGTAAAAATCCAAGCCTTGAGTATCTTAATGGGAATATAGCCAATATAAAACAAAAACAGCCCAACACTTACCCAAAAAAGCAGATCGTTCTTTACCACCAACACTCTTGGCGATTCCAGGATGTCTATGTAGTACAACACTATACTATAGACGAGAAACAACGATCCCGCCAAATAGGTCCACACAAAGGATTGCCGGTACACATCGGTAAAAATCAAGTCGGCAAAAAACACGCCCACAAAAACACCCATTGCCATTAAAATGTTGTTTTTGAAGACCCTATCGTTCACCATTCGCATAAAGACAAAGAGAAAGAAACCAAAATGGAAGAGGTAATAGATGTTGTAGATTACCTGATTTGGCACCCCTAATATGCCATAAACATAAGCACCCGTGTATTCGGTTATAAAGGTGAAAAAGAAAATAACGGGCAAAAGCCGTAAGGGGGTATCATTATAATCTTGATAGCGAATAATGGAAAAACAGAGCACAACGGCATAAAATACCATAAAAGAATAGTACAGGATTTCCTTTGCTGTTTCCAAGGCCTCTGATATTAATTTTCATTGAAATCCTTAATGGGTGGAGGAGGCCCCACATTTCCGTCGTTTAAAATAAGGCTGATGGTTGTTGTTTCTTGGGCCGTCGTCAATCCAAAAGAGATAAAACTGGCCGCATTTACAGCCGATTTCGATTCTTCGGGAAGCGATCCTCTATTATCTCCTTGTGCATGGGTCCTTCTGTACATCGGAACGGCTCGGGAGGCATCATCAATTCTTTCTATAAAAAATCCCATCTTTTCACCCTCAAAAACAGTGGTTGGCACGACCATTATGGTATTTCTTCGTGGAGAAACTACACTATCGCCATTCGGAAAATTTGGACGCGGAGGATAATTTGCAAAGTAAAACCGGAGCGAACTTACCTCCACATTGGCCCGTTGGGCTTCCGTTTCCACGAAGACCAAATACTGTTTTATTGTGCGGTAGTCGTATTCCACATACCGGCCCACAACAAATGGATGGGGTGAGGCACTTAAACTATCCTCATACTTTTGAATCAGCGGAACACGGCGATGGGAATAGCCACTGAACAATTCTTGGCCTCTTTCCAAGGAAATTATTTCTTCAGGCGCATCAGAATTGGGAAGGTTTATACCGGTGGGTTCCTGGCACGATAGCAGAAAAAGCATTATCAGTCCCATCAACAGCAATGGAAAGGTCGCTTTGCTTAATATTCTGGAGCACAGGAAAAACATAGAATAAAGATAATATAATTGAGGAAGCAAAACCATAGGGCATTTCCCCCCTGCCCTTTCCCCAATTTCAACAAATTCAGCAATACAAAGGGTTTACGGCATTTTCTGTTTTTCTGTACAAGGTAAAATCCTGTGAAAAAAGGGGTAAAACCCCTTTAAGGAACTACCGGATTTCAATCTTTTTAACGGTTGGGAACGGAAACGGAAGAAATGGAAAAAGAGATGAGGTTTATTGCTTTATTTCGTTTAAGCTGCTATTTTTCTGTTTGGCATAGCGCAAACCCCTATCCCACCAAAGTGCCATTTTATCTTTTTCAAAAATGAGGGAATTGGTGGTCAACACGGTGGGAGTATAGTAAAGATTGATGATAACGTCCTTATTCGTGGCCACAAACTTGCCTATTCTTATATTTTGTTTTTCTATCCGGTCTGCCATATAGGAATGCATATTCGAGATAAGGGAAAACACATTTTTGGAAGGCAGACGATTGTAATAAGTTACCTCGGTCTCCAGCACGATTACATCCACAGATTTGGCCCCGCGGTTTATCGCTTCCTCAATGGGGACCATACTGCCAAAACCGCCATCGGCATATTCGCATCCGTCCTTATAGGCCAAGCTCATAAAGGGAGTGAAATTGCAGGAAATCCATATCCAGTCGCAAAAGTCGCTGTAATCAAAATCCTTGATCGATTTGTATTCCACTTGGTTAAGGGAAAGGTTAGACACGGTAACCACCACTTCCATTGGCGAATCCTTCAGATGATGGAATTCGGTTTCCGTGAAGGTTTTTCCTATCAGTTTTCGAAGGTTTTTGCTTTCGCCAAAAGTCTTCTTCCCCTTGATAAAATTCTTCAGAACGGTAAAATGGTCAATTCCTATCTGTTTTCCGCCAAAGGGATCTTCCTTTATGGTAAATGGGCAACTGTTGAATATGCTCTGCTGATTGACGGAAGTGTATACCTCCTTCACCTTCTGCACCTTGTTCAGCGCCAAATGCGAGATGAGCAGGCTTCCCGTGGAGGTGCCGACAAACAAATCGTAATTTATCTTGAGTTCCTCAATAAGGTATTGGGCCACTCCTCCTGCAAAGGCACCCTTGCTTCCACCTCCGGAAATAACCAATGCTCTCATTTGTTTAAGGTTGACTGTAAATAATTTTCCGCCGCCTGGGATACCTCGGGGGCAATTTCTTTTAATTTGTGGAGATATTGTGGGTCGTCCACAAGCCCTTTTAAAATTTCCCGGGCCATTTTGGCAAATCTCCACGCCGGATGCACGGTGGCCTCCAACAAATTTTTTAATGTATACGAATCCCAAAGAGCAAGTTGGGAAATATACAGAAAGGCATTTTCCCTAATTTCAAAACCGTACTGCGAAGAAGAATAGTCTTTCAGCCTTTGCAGATATGTGGCTTTGGCATCTACGTGATAATCTTCCGTTAGCAGCGACAATGCCAACCAAAGCTGCTCCACATTTTTATTCTGAAATCCACTTATACCCCGGGTCGCATCCAAATAGACTGCTCTTTTTTCCGGGTACTGCGACCACAGTTGAAAGAGGGCGGTTTCTATGGTTAAATAGGAATCATCTTTTAACAGACCCTCATATTCCTTTTGAAGCCCCTGGGGAACAGGCGATACCATTTGCGCCAAAGCCTGCCTGATGTACAGGTTCTTGCTTTGGAAGGCAAGCTTATAAAGATCAAGTTCTTCCGCAGCCGGTTCTTGCCCTAATTGAAAAACGGCCTCCTGCCCCAAAAATTCGTTGGAAAGTTTCAGCACCTCCTCCAGTTGTTTTGCCTTTTCTGCCAGCGGCAGTGGACGAAGGGCGGCAATTGTGAAATATTTTACAATCAAAGGCGATTTCTTTAAGGAAAGATATGCTTCTTCACTTTGAAAGGCGGTCTGTTGCAACCAATCTTTTTCAAATTCGGAAAGATCGGTCTGGGAAACACTTCTTACCTCGGCTAAAAATTCTTGGGTGGAAACATTCTTGAAGCTGTATTTTTCCAGATAGTTTTTTACGGCCGCCCGGAAGCTCTCCTCCCCTATTTTTTCCCTGAGAATGTGCAGGGCCCATGCTCCTTTTTGGTAAAATGTAAGGGAGCTGGCCCGCGGGTCGAGCAAGGATTCACCTTTCCCTTCATCGCTCATGGCAGTAAGTTGTTCGGCACTTTGCAATAGCTGCCAATAAAAATAATCTTCTCCGTAGAGGTTCCTTTCGGCCAACAACGCGTAGTAGGTGGCAAAGCCTTCCTGCAACCAGTGATCTTCCCCGCTTTTCGCGGTTACCAAGTTGCCAAACCATTGGTGTGCCAGTTCGTGGGCGTTGACATTGCTGTAGTTTCTGTCGTTATGGCCAATGGAATCTACCATAAATGCGCGGGAAAAAAAAGTAGCACCGGTGTTTTCCATGCCGGCATATAAAAAATCGCGCAAGGGCACCTGCTTATAATTCTGCCACGGATAGGGAACGCCGATTTCGGTTTCCAGAAAATCAAAAATCGCTTTGCTGTTGCAGTAGGTAAAAGCAACTTTGTCTGCATCATCGGGGCGAAAATAATTCAGTAGGGGAATACCGCTATCTGAAATTTCTTTCCGGGAATTGAAATCGCCGATTGCCAAAGCGACCAAATAGCTACTCATGGGATTTTCCATGGCGTAATGCCATACTTTTTGGTTTCCCAGTAGATTTTCCGAGATAAGTTTGCCATTGGCGATGACAACTTTATTAGATGGGGCCACAATGGAAAGCTCAAAGACAATCTTGTCGTTGGTGTCATCTATGCTTGGTAACCAATGTGAGGTGTATTTTCCCTGACCTTGGGTCCAAATTTCCCCATAATCTCGGTGGGCACCAACTGGCCAAAAATAAAATGCCTGAGTGGGAACAACTTGGTAATCAAAAGAAACAGAATAGGTCTTTCCGGCCATGAATTGGGAATGGAACCAAATTTTGTTTCCATCTGCCGATACTTCCATCGGCCCCTCCTTTACTGCCGTGATTGCCATTCCCTTGCCATCGAGGTAAAGAGAGTCTAAGTTCTGCAACACCTGAAAAGAAACGGAAAGGGAACCTTTTACCATTTTTTGTGATTCGTCTATCGCTATCTTGGCTGCTATATGCTTAAAATCCACACGTTCCAGTTGTTGGGCCACACCCGTAAGCGCAGTAAAACCCACGACTCCAAAAACGGCGACCGTCTGCCAAAAAACACGACTTCTCTTCCGAATAAAATTCACGTAAAACTGAGGCATGAAAAAAGGTTATTCTTGATTTCCAAAAATAACCTTTTAAAAACTTTGCCGAATACAATCCTATTCCAAAATAATTCTTTTTACCCCCGTGCCATGCGAATTTTCCACATTGAGAAAATAAAGACCGCTGGAAAGACTGGAAAGGTCAAATGAATAATTGTTCATTTCGGCAGCAGAATGGAAGTAATAGGTCTTTACCGATTGTCCATCCACGCTGTTTACGGTAACCCGGGTCAGTCCATCGGGATATTGCGTTTTTATCTGAAATACCCCTTTGGAAGGATTGGGATACACCGACAGATTATACACTTGCGTATTGTCTATTGCGTTTGTTCCCAAAATATTGCCGTACACCATTGGGTTGTTGCTGAAATTGATGATGTGTGTATCCACGTAGTAAATAGGGTTAAGGCCGTCATTGCAATCGGGACAGGTTTGGCCCGAAACGCAATTGGGATTATTTGGATGGCAATAATCCTGATACCCCGGATGAAAGCGATAGTCCAGATCAAAGGTCGTTCCTATGTACGGCGCCATATCGTAAATATCGGGAGGGGAAATAGCTCCTGGGCACCAACCGGCCCTGGGATATTGCCATGTTCCCATTTGTCCGGTACAACCATCGGGGTTTGGGTTACATTGTCGCCATAAGTGCTGGGTAAAGGTCTGCGATCCGTTTATATCCAAATAATGGGTGGCGTTAAAAAATTCGGCTGCATTTTGAGAGTTGTTTTGTCCCCAACCATGTCCGGTATTGGAAACGCGCAGATGCGACGCCGCCACCTGCTGTGGGATCTCCACTGCCACAGTGGGCACGGGCTGCAGGTCTGCGGGATCGCCAAAGGGAAAGTCGCCGTCCCATACCTCCACAACACTACTGTATGTATATTGGGGAGCTCCGGCCGTGTAGTTGGTATCCAGGGTAAGCTGCCACCCACCGGTTCCCCAAGTATCGATAAACACGCGCAGTTCCACCTCTCCCTGTAGCAGCGACATATAGTCTGTTACGTCCAAGTTATGGTCGCAAGCCACGCCATAAGGAGTGATATATCTAATCAATTGGATCCAATTGCCATCGGGAGCCTTTACGTCAATAAACGCCCACCGATCCCAATCGTCGCACCGCCCTGGAATATTCGGACATGCCACATCCAAGAAGGCTTCAATATTGTTATAAGCACCCACAAACTGCGGAAAAGTATAGGTGCCGTAATACCAACGGCTGTTATCGCCACCAAATTCAATGACAACATCTTCAAGACTGGTTACCATTTGTGTGGTAGCGGAGCTTACCACTTCAATATTTCTGGTAATGGCGGTTGCATCACCCGCTGCCGTGTGGGCCGTCATTACAATTTCGTGGCTGCCATAACTGCTAGGAGTCCATAAATAATAGTAAAATCCCGTTTCGGAAACAGCGCTGTATTCGGTTCCATCGATGGTGATTTTCACTTCGGAAATGGCATCGGGTTCCTCTACAGAAGCATTGATATAAATAGGATAAGCCCTAAGCTCAGGCATTTCCAATGGGTAATCTTCGGTTAGCCGGGTGCTGATATCGGGGGCCGTCAATGCCTGCCCGAAGGTGAGGGTTGAAAGGCAAGAGACAATGAAAAAGAGATAAAATTGTTTCATAGGTTTCAGTATTAGGGGTCTAGTAATTAAAGTATTTCAAAAAAAGTATTCCGCGGATTATGAGGATTCCGACAAAGAGGTTAACGCAGTTTTATTAAATTAGCCGCTAGTCTGACAAATATATCATTTCTGGTTTCCAAAATATAAATATGGCGGAAATTATTTCTTGATTAGCAGCCGCATACAAATATGAATTCCCACTTTCTTCAAACGCCCATTGAATATTTAAAAGGCTTATGGCCCAAGCGGGCAGAGCTGCTTAAAAAGGAATTGGCAATCCATACCTTTCAAGACCTGCTGAATTTGTTTCCCAATCGGTACCTGGACCGAACGCAGTACTACAAAATAAATCAACTGCAACCTACCAATGCCGAGGTGCAGATGGTGGGACGGATAATCCACGTAAAAACGGTGGAACAAAAACGCGGAAAAAGACTGGTGGCAACATTTGTCGATGAATCGGGAACTATGGAACTCGTGTGGTTCCGGGGGATTAAATGGATGCGCGAAAACATTAAAATAAACGTGCCTTACGTTATTTTCGGCCGGACAAAATATTTCAATGGCTTGTACTCCATGCCCCATCCGGAAATGGAGCTGCTCGAGGAACACGAAAAAAGTCTGCGTTCGGCCATGCAGCCCATTTACCCTTCTTCGGAAAAATTGAGCAACAGCGGATTGACCAATCGGGTGATGAATTCGCTGATGGAACAATTGTTTATCCTTAGCAAAAATTCCTTTGCCGAAACATTGCCACAGTCCATTCTCGATACGCTGAAATTGATGTCGAAAAAAGAAGCCCTGTTCAATGTGCATTTTCCACGAAGCCAAGAAAATCTCGCCAAGGCACAGTACAGGCTAAAGTTTGAAGAACTGTTTTACATTCAATTGCAATTGGTACGCAAGAATTTGGTGCACAAGTCAAAGATAAAAGGCTATCCCTTTGAAAGGATAGGCGAAAAGTTCAATACCTTTTTTTCGCAACACTTGCCATTTGAACTTACCCCCGCGCAGAAACGTGTATTAAAGGAAATAAGAAACGATCTGGGTAGCAACGCCCAGATGAACAGGCTTTTGCAAGGCGATGTGGGAAGCGGTAAAACAATTGTGGCCTTTATGGCCATGCTAATGGCATTGGACAACGGTTTTCAAACCTGTATGATGGCCCCTACCGAAATATTGGCCGGCCAACATTATACCAGTTTAAAGGAATGGGCCCAGAAGCTTCAATTGCGCATTGCCCTTCTTACCGGATCGACAAAAACATCGGCTCGGAAAAAAATACATGAGGAATTGCAAAATGGCAGCCTCCATATTTTGATTGGAACCCACGCCCTTTTGGAAGAAAAAGTACAGTTCAAAAATCTGGGAATGGCTGTTGTGGATGAACAGCATCGCTTTGGGGTAGAACAACGCAGCAAGTTGTGGCACAAAAATGACTATCCGCCGCATATTTTGGTTATGACGGCCACTCCCATTCCCCGCACCCTGGCCATGAGCATTTATGGCGATTTGGACATCAGTGTTATCGATGAGCTTCCCCCGGGCCGAAAAGAAATAAAAACCGTTCATCGTTTTGATGCCAATCGATTGAAGGTTTTTCGGTTTCTCAAGGACGAAATTGCCAAGGGAAGACAGGTCTATATTGTCTACCCCCTTATTCAGGAAAGCGAAACAATGGACTACAAGGACCTGATGGATGGATACGAAAGCATTGTACGCGAATTTCCGCTCCCGCAGTATAGCGTATCCATTGTACACGGCCAAATGAAATCGGCAGACAAGGACTATGAAATGGAACGCTTTGTAAGGGGCGAAACACAGATAATGGTAGCCACCACCGTTATAGAAGTGGGTGTAAACGTGCCCAATGCCAGTGTGATGGTTATTGAAAGTGCCGAACGCTTCGGGCTCTCGCAATTGCATCAGTTACGCGGACGCGTGGGCCGAGGGGCAGACCAAAGTTATTGCATTTTGATGACGGGGCACAAACTCTCTTCCGATGCCAAAACCCGATTGCAGACCATGGTGCGCACTTCAGACGGATTTGAAATCGCCGAGGTAGATTTAAAATTGCGGGGGCCGGGAGATATTATGGGCACCCAGCAAAGCGGCGTCCTCAACCTGCGAATTGCCGATGTGGTAAAGGATTCCGAAATCTTGAAACTCGCCCGAAACCACGCCTTCCAAATTTTAAAGGCCGACCCCAACCTCTCTGCCCCCGAAAACCGCGTGGTGCGCGATACCTTTTCCCAATTGGTGAAATACCGAAATATCTGGAACTATATTTCGTAATAATAACAATTTATCTAAAGAAGGTTTAACCAAGCCTTTCACCCTTCCGAAGAAAAGTCTACCGCAGAATACTTGCTCCATCACGGCCAAAATAATTTGGGAAGACCATTATTTTGTTGTCCATTAATTCACTTATCCTTACTTTTAGCTTTATGACAGAAGCCGCATTAGAAAAAGAAAACAAAGAGATTGCCAAGCAGTACAAGCAGTTGCTCAAGATCAGTTACCGCACTCTTTCCAAAGAGGACAAAAAGCTGATCAGGAGTGCTTTTGATCTGGCTGTGGACGCCCACAAGGACCAGCGACGCAAAAGTGGGGAAGCCTATATTTTTCACCCGATTGCCGTTGCCAAGATCGTAGCCTCTGAGATAGGTCTGGATGCCACTTCCATTGCCGCCGCCCTACTGCACGACGTTGTGGAAGACACCGAATACACCCTGGAAGACATAGAGCGAATGTTCGGCACCCCCGTGGCGCGTATTGTGGACGGACTTACCAAGATTGCCCATATTGCCATGTCTGAAGATGTATCCATGCAAGCGGAAAACTTCCGCAAGATGCTTCTCACCCTTAATGAGGACATCCGGGTGATAATCATCAAAATTGCCGATAGGTTGCACAACATGCAAACCATGGACAGCATGCCCGCGGAAAAGCAGCGGAAAATCGCTTCCGAAACGCTTTATATCTATGCTCCCTTGGCCCATCGTATCGGACTTTACAACATCAAAACCGAGCTGGAGGACCTGGGACTTAAATTTACCGAACCCGACGTCTATGCCGATATCCTAAGCCATATAAAAGAAAGCAAGGAAGAACAGGATGCTTACATAGAAGCCTTCAACAAGGTCATCAAACAATCCTTGGATGCCGAAAACCTACAATATGAAATAAAGGGACGACCAAAGTCCATATTTTCCATCCGCAAAAAGATGCTTGCCCAAAATGTGAGCTTCGATGAGGTGTACGATAAATTTGCCGTTCGCATAATCTACAACAGTAGCCCAGAGAACGAAAAATTCTTTGCCTGGAAAATATATTCCATTGTCACAGATCATTTTAGGCCCAATCCCATTCGGTTGCGCGACTGGATTTCCTCTCCCAAATCCACGGGTTACGAAGCCCTGCATATCACGGTCATGGGTCCCAAGGGACGGTGGGTGGAAGTGCAGATCCGCAGTCAACGCATGAATGAAATTGCCGAAAAAGGATTTGCGGCCCATTACAAATACAAGCACAAGGAAAAAGACGATGGCGGCCTGGAAAGTTGGCTGAACAAACTTCAGGAAACTTTGGAAAACAGCGAAATAAGCGCGGTTGACTTTGTGGAGGAATTTAAATTAAACCTTTACGCCAAGGAAATCTTTGTCTTTTCTCCCAAAGGCGATTTGTATTCCTTGCCAAAAGGCGCCACCGCACTGGATTTTGCCTTTCACGTACACACCGAGATTGGCATGCACACCCGCGGGACCAAGGTCAACGGAAAGCTGGTACCCTTAAGCCATGAGCTTAAGAGTGGCGACCAGGTAGAGGTTATTACGTCTGAAAATGCCAAACCCACGGCCAACTGGTTAAATTATGCCACTACGGGAAGAGCCCGATCCAAGATAAAATCCTCTCTTAAGGAAGAGAAAAAAGAATTGGCAGAACAAGGCAAGGAGGTGCTTGCCAGAAAACTTAAATCCCTGAAGATAAATCTCGATGAGAACACGGTAAACCAACTGGTGGTTTTCTTTAAGGTAAAAACTAGTTTAGATCTGTATTATCGAGTGGGTGCCGGAATTATCGACAACCAAAAACTAAAGGATTTTGCCGCCTCACGGAGCAATGCCTTTATCAGTTTCTTCAAAAATAGAATTAGGAAACCAGACAAGCCGGAAGATGTTCACAAGGATGAAATCACGGAAAAGTTTGACCAGTTGGTCTTTGGGAAAAACGAGGAAAAACTGGATTACAAAATGGCTAATTGTTGCAATCCCATTCCCGGGGACGATGTATTTGGATTTGTAACCGTCAACGAGGGAATAAAAGTCCATAAAACCAATTGCCCCAACGCACTCCAGTTGCAGAGCAACTATAGCTACCGCATAATGCCCGCAAAGTGGATAGATTCTACCCAGCGCGAATTTAAGGCAAACCTGGAAATAAGCGGAATAGACACCATAGGGCTGGTCAACGATGTTACCAAGGTAATTTCAAACAACCTGCACATCGATATGAAGAGCGTGCATTTTGAAAGCGACGACGGCATATTCACCGGCAAAATAGTGGTAATTGTAAAAAACAAGACCATTTTAAACAATCTGATGGAAAACATTAAAAAAATTCACGGCATCGATAAAGTAAAGCGGGTTTAGGAAAGAGCTCGGCAATGGGGGTCGGAATTCTGTTTCCCCTGCGGAAAAACCCACTTTACACCCGAAAGGGTTCAGGAATTGGAAACCTGATATTTTTCAAAGATGGGCTAAGCCCAAATTGTTTGCTTTCGTCAATGCCAACTCTAAAATTTAAGTAACTTTGCACCCTTGATTATGAGTTCAAAGACCGACATACATCACCAAGAAATTGTAAAAAAAGTGTTTACCGATTTTCTTGAAGAAAAGAACCACCGCAAAACGCCGGAGCGGTTCGCCATCCTTCAGGAAATATACGACCACGACGATCATTTTGATATCGAGTCGTTATACATTAACATGAAGAACAAGAACTATCGCGTAAGTAGGGCTACCCTCTACAATACCATTGAACTCTTGTTGGAATGCGGGCTGGTTCGCAAACATCAATTTGGGCAAAACCAAGCCCATTACGAAAAATCGTATTTTGACAGGAACCACGACCACGTTATCCTTTCCGATGGAGAGGTGATCGAGTTTTGCGACCCGCGGATACACACCATCAAAAAAACCATTGAAGAGGTTTTTAATATTGAAATTACCAACCATTCACTTTATTTCTACGGAAACAAAAAAACTCCCGACACCACTACAAACGGGAACAACGACAAATAACATTATGGCAGTAGACTTACTACTTGGGTTGCAATGGGGCGACGAGGGCAAAGGAAAGATTGTTGATGTACTTACCCAAAATTACGATATTATCGCCCGTTTTCAAGGCGGCCCCAATGCCGGACACACCTTGGAGTTTGACGGCATAAAGCACGTGTTGCGCACTATTCCCTCGGGAATTTTCCACAAAAATTCCATCAATATTATTGGAAATGGGGTTGTTATTGATCCCGTTGTTTTTGTCAAGGAATTGGAAGGTTTGGACCAATATGGGGTGGATTATAAAAAAAATCTGTTGATTTCCCGCAAGGCACACCTTATCCTTCCCACACATCGTTTGCTCGATGCGGCTTCCGAAGCCTCCAAGGGAAAAGCAAAGATTGGCTCTACCCTAAAGGGGATAGGCCCTACTTACATGGACAAAACCGGTCGGAACGGGATTCGCATTGGCGAATTGGAAATGGACAACTGGCAGGATAAATACCGTGCCCTTGCAGACAAGCACGAAGCGATGATCGCTTTTTACAATGTAGATGTGCAATACGATTTGGCCGATCTGGAAAGCGAGTTCTTTTCTGCCGTGGAAACGCTAAAAACTCTGCAATTTATAGACAGTGAAGAATATTTGCACCAAGCTCAGAAAAACGGCAAGACCATTTTAGCGGAAGGAGCACAGGGGTCGCTTCTCGATATCGATTTTGGCACCTATCCTTTCGTCACTTCATCCAATACCACAGCCGCCGGTGCCTGTACCGGACTGGGAATCCCGCCCAATAAGGTCAAGGACGTATTCGGAATTTTCAAGGCCTACACCACCCGTGTAGGCAGCGGCCCCTTCCCCACCGAGCTTTTTGATGAGGTGGGCGAGAAAATGGCAAAAGTAGGAAATGAGTTTGGCGCTGTTACCGGCCGTCCAAGGCGCTGTGGCTGGCTCGATCTTGTCGCACTTCGATATGCGGTGCAAGTAAATGGGGTAACCCAGCTGATTATGATGAAGGCCGATGTATTGAGCGGTTTTGAAACCTTAAAGGTGTGCACAGCCTACAACTATAAGGGAAAAACCGTACATCATCTGCCCTACAATATTGAAGCGGAAAACGTTACTCCCATCTATACCGAAATGAAAGGCTGGAATGCAGACCTTACCAAGATGGCCAAGAATTCACAATTGCCCAAGCCATTGTTGGATTACATTGAATTTCTTGAAAGTAAATTGGAAATTCCCATCAAGATCGTTTCTGTGGGACCCGATAGAAAACAGACTATCCACCGCGATTAAGATTTTGTATCTTAACCCAATGGAATCCTGATGATCCAATTTTTAAAAATCAGTACCGTATTTGAACATTCAATGGATATATAGCTGTCTTCTTCTGTTTTCTCTCTTGGGAAGCAGTGTGGTTTTTGCACAGGAAAAACAGAAGGTGGACATACAATCCGGATATTTGGAAATACGGCCAGAATTTCCCGATGCCGCCATTTACACCAAAGATGAAACCGGACAAGTTTATATTGTCCACGAAGGGGTGGAAATGTGGTGCGACCAGGCTTTTGTTTATCTGAAAAACAATTTTGTAAAGGCGTATGGAGACGTGCGGATTACCCAAGGCGACACCATGTCCATGAACAGCAAATACGCCGAGTACAACGGCAATACCAAATTTGCCTTTGCCAGCGGCGATGTCGTTTTAACCGAACCCAAGACTAGCCTGCAGACAGACACCTTGTATTTTGACCGAATAAAACAACAGGCCTATTACCGCTCTGGAGGCACCGTTCGCGATACCTCCAGTGTTCTTACCAGCCGCTCCGGAAGATATTTTGCTTCGGAAAAAAAATACCAATTCCTCTCCAACGTAAAAATTGTCAATCCCAAATATACCGTAAACAGCAATCAACTGGATTTTTATTCCGAAACCGGAGCGGCCTATCTCTACGGGCCGTCAACCATTGTTAGCGAGTCCAGCACCGTTTACTGCGAACGGGGTTACTACGACACAAGGGGCGATACGGGGTATTTTGTAAAAAATTCACGCGTAGATTACAACAATAGGATTCTTTATGGCGACAGCATCTATTTTGACCGCAACAAGAGCTTTGCGTCGGCCACCAACAACATCAAGGTAATCGACACGGCCAACCAAAGCGTGGTCCGGGGCCATTATGCCGAAGTTTTTAGGGAGAAAGACTCGGTGTTTATCACCAAAAGAGCATTGGCAATCACCGTGCGCGACAACGATTCTATTTACGTGCACGCCGACACCCTGCAGATAACAGGCAAACCCGAAAATAGAATCTTAAAAGGCTTTTATCAGGCCCGGATGTTTAAGCCCGGGGAAAGTGCAGATGAAATAACCAGTGGAAAGTGCGATTCCATTTATGTGAACGAGAAAAAGGGGATAACAAAACTTTTGCGCAATCCTGTGTTGTGGAGTGGGGAAAATCAAATGACGGGAGACACCATTCATTTAATTTCCGATACCACCACCGACAAGCTGGACACATTAAAGGTGTTTAACAATGCCTTCTTGATACAAAAAGACAGCGTGGGCTATAACCAGGTGAAGGGAGAAAAATTGATTGGCCTGTTTACCGACAATCAATTGGACACCGTAAATATCAATAAAAACGCACAGGTAATTTACTATTCCCGAAATGACAAAGACGAACTGGTAGGGATAAACAATACCGTTTCTTCCAGTATCCAGATGTATCTTGAAAATCAACAGATAATCGGAATCAGATTCTTAAAAAACGTGCCGGGAAAGGTGTATCCGCCCTCCATGCTTCCCGAGAATGCCCGGCTGTTGCCCGGTTTTCAATGGCGGGGGGAAGAGCGTTTATTCACGGTAGAAGATCTCTTTAAAGGAAAACCGGCTCCCGTCCTTCCGAAGATAACGGGTATTCCCCTGCCAAAATACGAAGGTGGGTTTTTTGATGACGGCCTGCAGGGCGAGGACAAACTTCCCGAGGAATCCAAACTTACGCCCAAGGACCTCCAAAACAGGCCCAGCGATCCCAAACCGGAGACACAGCCGGAGAACCCACAGACAAACAATCCTTAGAATCGTTTAAACCGGAAATTTTCAAAAAATAATTCCGGCCAAATTTCCTCTTTTCCCTCTACAACAAAGCCGTGTAACAACCGTTTTAACAACAACTCCCACATTTCCGAAGAAAAATGCAGACAACTATAAGAGACGATTTTTATAAATTTCAGGCCCAGACTTCTGCCCATCCGTTGGCCCTGGAAATTTCCCATGCCAAAGGAAGCTATATTTATGACACCCAAGGCAACAGCTATTTGGATTTTGTTGCAGGGGTATCGGCCTGCACCCTGGGTCACTGCCATCCCAAGGTGGTAGCAGCCATCACAGAGCAAAGCAAGAAGTATCTACACGTTATGGTATACGGGGAATACATACAGGAGCCGGCCGTTGCATTGGCAAAACTCCTCGCCAAAACCCTTCCGTCCCACCTGAATACCACCTATTTGGTCAACAGTGGCACAGAGGCAATTGAAGGCTCTTTAAAATTGGCGCGCCGGGCTACAGGTCGCAGCCAAATTCTATACGCCCATAACGCCTATCACGGAAACACCATGGGCTCCATGAGCGTCATGGGTTTTGAGGAACGCAAGAATGCATTTAAACCCTTGGTTCCCAACTGTCATCCCATTACCTTTAATTCTGAAAAGGACCTGGATAAAATCACCACAGAAACTGCGGCGGTTATTTTGGAAACCATTCAAGGCGGGGCGGGCTTTATTATGCCCGAAAATGACTATCTTATGAAAGTGAGACAACGGTGCACGCAAACCGAGACCCTCTTGATTTTGGACGAAATACAACCCGGATTTGGCCGAACCGGAAAACTTTTCGCCTTTGAGCATTACGGCGTAGTACCCGATATTCTGGTAATGGGGAAAGGAATGGCGGGGGGAATGCCCATCGGTGCCTTCACTGCTTCCCACCAAGTGATGGGCCTTTTGAAGGAACATCCAAAATTAGGACATATAACCACCTTTGGCGGCAATCCCGTGATAGCCGCCGCTGCCTTGGCCACCCTTCGCGAAATAACCCAATCGCCACTGATGGCAGAAACCTTGGCCAAGGAAGAATTGTTTAGAAAACTCCTAAAACATGACCTGATCACCGAGATTAGAGGAAAGGGTCTTATGCTCGCCCTGCTCCTAAAATCGGGCGAAATTGCCACTGAGGTAATCCTGGAATGCCATAAACGTGGATTAGTGCTTTTCTGGCTGCTTTTTGAGGAACGCGCCATTAGGATAACCCCACCCCTGACAATTAGCCATGCGGAAATTGAAGAGGGCTGTAACATTTTGCTTCACGCCCTTGACAAGGTAAAAGCCCGATAAAATGAAAGCAACTACTTAAAGGCCAGCAAATTGTATAATTACAAGGTGTTAATAAGTCCGTTAACAATAATCACGGCACAACTATTGAACTCGTATTTACATTATTATCTTTAAAATAAGAAGAAACCGTTAATTCTGGCATATGCAATTAAGTTCAGATGAGCATAACAATTTTTCGATAGACAGGTTCGAATCCATGCTGAAGACCAACAGTGTGTTGTTTTTCGATTCGGAAGAATTTGAAGACATCGTGCACCACTATTTGGAAATCGGAAAAATCGCCCTGGCGAAGAAGGCCGTAAAGCTGGGATTGGAGCAACATCCTACTTCCACGGGCCTTAAGCTTTTTCAGATTGAGATGTATATCTTTGAAAATAACCTGGAATTGGCAGAAGAACTTCTCGATGGGCTATATCTCCTGGAACAGAGCAATGAGGAAATTTACATCCAAAAAGCCAATATTTCCTCCCGTCGCGACAATCACAAAGAAGCCGTTCAACTACTGGAAAAAGCTTTGGAAATAACCAACGACGAAGCCGATGTCCTCTCCTTACTCGGCATGGAATATCTCTTTATGGAGGATTACGAGCATGCCAAATACTACTTTATGCGCTGCTTGGAAGAAGATGAGGAAGATTATTCCGCTCTATACAATATTATCTACTGTTTTGAATTCTTGGAAGAATACGAAGCGGCCATTGATTACCTCAACGACTTCCTCAATAAGAATCCCTATTGCGAAGTGGCGTGGCATCAGGTTGGGAAGCAATATTATCAACTAAAGGATTACAAAAAGGCGTTGGCGGCCTTTGATTTTGCCATTATAAGCGATGACAGTTTTATTGGGGCCTATCTGGAAAAAGGAAGGGTCCTGGAAAAATTGAAAAAATATGAACAGGCAATAGAAAGTTATAGCATTACCCTGGGATTGGACGATCCTACCTCTTATGCCCTGCTGCGCATTGGAAAGTGCCACGAAAAACTGGGCAGTTCCGAGCTTGCCCTGCAGTTCTACCAAAAATGCATCAACGAAGATGGCCTGTTGGATAAGGGCTGGATTGCCATTACCGATTTCTATTGCAAGAGAAAACAATTTCAAAAAGCGCTGTACTACATTGAAAAGGCAATTTCCATAGACTCTGAAAATGTGCTGTACTGGAAACGCTATGCCCGTATAAACAATCGCCTTAAAAATTATGAGGAAGCCGAGGTGGGCTATCGCAAGGCCCTGGAACTGGGAAATTACGAATTGGAATCTTGGCTCAACCGTGGCGACATTCTCACCAATCTGGGTGAATATGAAGCTGCCATAAACAATTTTAACCAGGCACTGGAATTTTATCCCAGCCATCCCGAGATTGAATACAGATTGACCGGTCTTTATTTTTCCCTGCGCGAAGGGGAAAAAGGCGAATTTCACCTAAAAAATGCGCTTAGGGCAGAACCGGAATATCTCATGATCATCGAGGAAATCTTTCCCCTGGTTTTTCGGATGAAGAAAGTAAAAGAAATTATAGCGCAGCACAAAAATCCATCCCTCTAAATTGCTTATTTTTGGGGCTTACCTAAATAAAATATGCCTCAAAGAAATCTCCTTCAATATTTGCTCCTTTCCGCAAAAGGTCTCGCCATGGGCGCGGCAGATGTAGTCCCTGGCGTTTCTGGCGGCACCATCGCTTTTATCTCCGGCATTTATGAAGAATTGATCGAGACCATCCACAACCTGGATCTAAAATTCTTTGGAATTTGGAAAAACCATGGCTTTATCACTGCCTGGAAAACCTATAACCTTTCATTTTTGTTATTTCTCTTTGCCGGAGTGTTTTTGAGCATCCTCTCCCTGGCAAAGCTCATAACTTGGCTCTTGGCAGAATATCCCATAGCGGTGTGGTCCTTTTTTTTCGGCTTGGTGATAGCCAGTATTTTGTATGTAGGAAAGCAGATTACCCGTTGGACCATGCTAATTGTAGTTGCCCTTGTGGCCGCAGCCATGGTCTCATATGCCATAACCATCGCCAACCCTATTGGTTCGCCGGATAGCATTTGGTTTTTGTTGTTGGCAGGTTTTATCGCCATTATTGCCATGATTCTGCCCGGGATTTCGGGTTCGTTTATTCTATTGCTTTTGGGTGCCTATACCTCGGTTCTTGGAATTGTCACCCAATTGGGAGACGGAATAACCACCCTTAACACAGATTTGATTGTCTCCGCCGTGGGAAAACTGCTCGTGTTCGCCCTGGGTGCCGTAGTAGGACTAAAGGTTTTTTCCAAAGCCTTGAACTGGATGTTTAAACACCATAAAAATTTAACCTTGGCAGTGCTCACCGGGTTTATGGTAGGTGCCCTCAACAAAATTTGGCCCTGGAAAGAGGTTTTGCAGTACCGTCTGGATCATTCGGGGAGGAAGATTCCGTTTATCGAACGCAGTATTCTTCCCCAAAACTATGACGGCCATCCTTTTATATGGGAAGCCATTGTCTTTGCCGTAATAGGATTTTTAACAATATTCCTGCTGGAACGAATTGCATCCACCAAGGATAATTCCAGCGCCACATAAATTACCATGCACACCTGTTTCAATAGCACAAGCCCGAAAAAGCAATAATCCATCCAATCATAATGTTCGAAAACCGATCTTTTTCAGACAAAACATGGCTGGTCCTTAAAGGACTGGGAATGGGTGCTGCCAACAAGGTTCCCGGAGTGTCTGGAGGAGTGGTTGCGTTTGTGGCCGGTTTCTATGAGGAATTTATCTACTCCCTGCAAAAAGTAAATAAAAAAGCCTTTAAACTGATCTGGGGAGGGCGCTTCAAAAGTTTTTACCGCTATGTAAACGGAGAATTTCTCAGCTTGCTGATCCTGGGAATGGTCATAAGTTATTTCAGTATTTCAAAATTGTTGGACTACCTTCTCGTACACTACGAATTGTTCGTGTGGAGCGCTTTTTTTGGAATGATTATCGGTTCCATCTATTTTATTGCCAAGGATTTTGGCCGGTGGAACAGGAAGTATGCCGCTTATCTTATTGCCGGGGTGATCGCCGGTGCAGGAATCAGTTTTCTGGAACCGGCAAAGGAGAACACCAATTTGCTTTTTGTTTTTGTCTGTGGAATTATCAGCGTTTCCGGAATGACCTTGCCGGGGCTCTCGGGCTCCTTTATCCTCATGATCCTGGGCAATTATGTGCTCCTGCTGGTAGATTCGGTAAACGCTCTTTTCGATACTTTTGCAAATATTTTCCAATTTGATTTTAGCTGGATCCACGATACCGAGCGCATTGCTCTGTTAAAGATTCTCGCCGTTTTTTCCGTTGGCAGTCTGGTGGGCCTGGTTTCATTGTCCCATCTTTTGGCATACGTGTTAAAACGCTTCAAAAAAGCCACTTATGCGGTGATCATTGGCTTTATTGCGGGCTCGCTGGGAGTGGTTTGGCCGTGGAAGGAAAAGACCTATGAGCTGAATTCCTACGGTGAAATTCAGTTGGACCTCAAGGGACGGCAGATAATTACGGGGTACGACCGGTATTTTCCTTCGGAAGTGAACGCGGAAACCCTCATGGCTTTATTCTTTATTGTAGTGGGCATTTTAATAGTGCTAAGTTTGGATTGGTACGGAAATTATATAAGGACAAAACGTGGCTAAATTTGGATTGATCGGCAAGAACATTGACTATTCCTTTTCAAAGAATTTTTTCTCCAAAAAGTTTGAAAAAGAAAACCTTCCCCATTCCTATGAAAACTTCGACATTGTTCAAATCACCGATTTTCCCGAAATACTCGAACAAAACCCTCGGCTGAAAGGTTTCAATGTCACCATTCCGTACAAGGAAAAGATAATTCCATATTTGGACAGCGTGGAAAAAACCGCTGCGGAAATAGGTGCGGTAAACACGGTTAAAATCCATAAGGACGGCAGGCTGCAGGGCTTCAATACCGATTATTTTGGCTTTTCAAAAGCATTGGAGGAGTTTCTGCCCCTCAACAATAAAAAGGCATTGATCCTGGGTACCGGCGGTGCTTCAAAGGCCGTTGACTACGCCCTGCAACAACTGGGCTTCACTACCACATTTGTGAGCCGCAAAAGCAAAAACCACACCCTCGCCTACAATCAATTGAACCAAGTCGCGATGGAAGAAAATTGCCTGATCGTCAATTGTACGCCTCTTGGCACCTTTCCAAATACAGAGAGATTTCCGCCTCTTCCCTATCATTTTATCACTCCCCATCACTTGCTTTTCGACCTCATTTACAATCCCGCGGTCACCCTTTTTATGCAGAAGGGTCAACGGAAAGGCGCACAGGTTACCAATGGCCTGCGCATGCTGGAGATGCAAGCGGAAAAAGCCTGGGAAATCTGGAATGGGTAAAAACAATCAAAATCCATTGGAAATAATGTTGGAGGCTTTGTCAAGTCCACAGTTGTTAGTATCTTGACCGACCAAGTTTCACGAACCTTAACATTGAAAAAAATGTCTGACGAAAAAACGCCACAGGAAGAAATCCAAAAAGAAGAATCCGCAAACCCTTCCCTACCAGAAAACACTTCCACTGCTGAAGGAACAGAAAAAGAACAGCCTTCTTCGGAAGCTCCTCCGGCGGAAAACAGCAATGCCCTAGAGCCGGAAAACACCGAGGAGCGCAATAATACCGCGGAAAAGGAAGATCTTATAGAGGAAGCCATGGTGGCAGAAAACAAGGCCGTGGAAGAATCAGCAGAACGGGAAACCCGTTCGCCAGAGATATCGGAAAATACTTCGGAAAAAGAAAAGCCCGACCAGCCAAAGCCAGAAGCACCGGCTACAGCAAAGGAATCTGACGCGGATTCGGAAACTGAAGATGAAGAGGAAGTGGCGTCATCGGACGAGGCTGAAGATGAAGAATCGGAGGAGAAGGAGCAAAAGGATTATTCGCAACTTTCCCAACAGGCACTCGTTCAGGAATTGGCAAGTTTGCTAAAATCCGGCAAAATTCAGGACATAAAACAAGATGTAGAGGAAATCCGTTCCGAATTCAACAGCCAGTTCAACGAAGAACTGGAGCAAAAGAAGGAAGAGTTCTTGGCCGATGGGGGAAATATCATCGATTTTCAGTATACCACTCCCCTAAAGAAAGAATTCAATTCGCTTTATTTCGACTATAAGGAAAGGCGAAACAATCATTATAAAAATCTTAAAAAAGATCTTCAGGCCAATCTGGACAAGCGCTGGGAGCTTATAGAAGAGCTAAAAAGCCTATTAAGCGCCGAGGAAAATATCAATACCACCTACAAACATTTTAAGGATATACAGGAAAGATGGCACACAGCCGGGGCAATTCCACGCGATAAATACAACACCGTCTGGAACACCTATCATCACCATGTAGAGAATTTCTACGACTTTTTGCACCTAAACCGCGAATTCCGCGATTTGGATTTTAAGCATAACCTCGATGCCAAGCTAAAACTCATTACCCGGGCAGAAGAACTGGCCCAGGAAGAGGACGTAAGCAAGGCCTTTAGGGAACTCCAGATGTTGCACAAAATGTGGAAGGAAGAAATTGGTCCCGTGGCAAAGGAATTCAGGGATGAGGTATGGGACAAATTCAGTGAGGCCACCAAGGTTATCCACGATAAGCGACAGGAGCAATTGGCCGAACTGGAAAAGAAATTTGAAGAAAACCTACAGACAAAAAAGGAAATCGTTGAGGCCATAAAAAAAGCTACGGACGAAGCAAAACCCAGCCACCAAGGATGGCAGAACGCCATAAAAAAAGTTCAGGAGCTACGCGACAAATTTTTTAATACCGGAAGGGTTCCTCGCGCCCACAACAAAGAAATATGGAAAGAATTTAAGGAGGCTACCGGCACTTTCAACCATTTAAAAAACAGCTTTTACAAAAATCAGAAGAAAGAGCAATATGCCAATCTGGAAAAGAAAAAAGAGCTGATCAAGATAGCCGAGGAAAACAAGGACAGCGAGGACTTTGAGGCCACCACTCCCTTGATGAAAAAAATCCAGAACGATTGGAAATCAATTGGCCACGTTCCCCGCAAGGATAGCGACAAACTGTGGAAAAAGTTCAAAAAAGCGTGCAATCACTATTTTGATCGTTTGCATGCCCAAAAGAACGAAGCCAACAAAGAAGAGCTGGAACACTATGAAACTAAGACCCAAATGCTGGAAAAATTATCCAGCTTTGAGTTGAGCGGAGACCATAAGGCCGATATCAAATGGATAAAATCGCAAATTGCCGCCTGGAAAAATGTGGGCCGTGTGCCTTATAACAAACGCAATATAGAACAATCCTTCAATAAGACCTTAGACGCCTTGTTCTCCAAGCTCGACCTGGGCAAAAAGGAAAAGGAAATGATCAAATTTGACAATAAACTCAATACCTTGGTCAACCGCGACGATGAGCGTAAATTGCAAAACGAACATTTCTTTATCTCCAAAAAAATTGAAGAGACCAAGGATGAGATAAGACAGTTGGAAAACAATTTGGGTTTCTTCCACCATGTGGACGAAAACAATCCTTTGGTAAAAGAGGTACATAAAAATATTGCCCGGCATAAGGAGCAACTGGAAGTTTGGGAAGCAAAACTCACCAAAATAAAGGAAGTAAGGGAAGATTAAGGACAAAGAAGCCGGGATTTTCTCCGGCTTCTTTCTTTTAAATATCCTTTGCCTCCTCCCAAAATATATCCATTTCAGACAAGGTCATGTCTTTGAGTGATTTTCCCAGCCCCCGTGCTTTTTCTTCCAGATATTGAAATCGTTTGATGAATTTTTTGTTGGTGCGTTCCAATGCATTTTCGGGATTGACCTTTAGAAATCGGGCATAATTGATCATGGAAAACAGAACATCGCCAAATTCGGCTTCTATCTTATCGGTATTTTCCTCTGAAATCTCATGTTGAAGTTCGCCGAGTTCCTCCTGCAATTTCTCAAAAACCTGTTGCGGTTCCTCCCAATCAAAACCCACACCCGCCACTTTTTCCTGAATTCTACTGGCTTTCACCACGGCAGGAAGGGAGCGTGGCACCCCTTCCAAAACGCTTTTCTTGCCTTCTTTTAGCTTGAGGTTTTCCCAGTTCCGCTTTACCTCTTCCTCATCTGCCACCTTCACATCGCCATAGATATGGGGATGGCGCGAAATCAGTTTTTCAGAAATGGTATTGCAGACATCGGCAATGTCAAACGATTGTTTTTCGCTGCCAATTTTCGCATAAAAAACGATATGCAAGAGTACATCGCCCAATTCTTTTTTTACTTCCTCCAGATCATCGTCCAGAATGGCATCGCCCAATTCATAGGTTTCCTCAATGGTAAGATGGCGTAGGGATTCCATGGTTTGCTTTCTGTCCCACGGACACTGCTCCCTAAGCTCATCCATTATGGTGAGCAACCGGTCAAAAGCGGCAAGTTGATCTTTTCGTGAATTCATAAGTGCGTTGATAATTTTCCTTCCATTTATTCAAAGGGCGAAAACGAAATTTATTTTAGATTGTAATGCCTTAGCAGCATATTTTCATAAACCTTGTCTGGAAGGATTCGTTTTAGGACAATGGAAAACTTTTGCAAGGGCGCTCCCACCTTATAATGGATTTTGGGGTGCGAATCGTTGATTATTTTAAAGACCACTTTGGCCATCTTTATCGGGTCCTCTCCCCCTTCCACGTGCTGGTCCATCAGCGCGAGGGTATTGCCATAGGCTTTTTTATAAGGGGAATCGTCCAGAATAGGGGCATGGTATCTCCCTGCGGCAATGTTGGTGGCAAAATCGCCGGGGGCCACATTGGCGATTTTTATACCAAATTGTTTCGTTTCCATGCGCAGTGCCTCCACGGTGATTTCCAATGCCGCTTTGGTAGCGGAATAAATTCCGCGGTAGGGCAGGCCCATATATCCCGCAATGGAGGTAATGTTGATTATATGCCCGGAACCCTGTTTTCGCAAATGGGGCAACACGGCCTTGATAACGTTTATGGGACCAAAAAGATTGGTGCTGAAGGCCTTTTCTATTTCGTTTTCGGGGGTTTCCTCAATGGGGCCGGTAATGCCTACACCCGCATTATTGACCAAAATATCGATTTTTTCAGCCCGCGAGATCACTTCGGAAACTGCCGCATCTATGGAAGGTTTTTGCGTTACATCCATGGCAACAAGTGGAAATTGGGTGTTTTTTATACGCTCGGGATTTCTACTGGTGCCGAAAACCTTATAACCTCTTTCAACCAGATAGTCTCCAATGGCTTTCCCTATTCCCGAAGAAGCTCCCGTAATAAATACAACTTTGCTCATAGATGGCTAATGAGCTACAAAGGTGCGGTTATGCCCATTGTTTTCCAAATTAGATTGCCAAAGCTTTTTCACAATCGCTTTTTCGAGAATAAAAATTTGATTTAATCCATCGGTGACTGTTTATTTCGAAATTAAGACATTTGCAACAATGCACAGATTAAACCGCGAATACTTCAGTTCACAAAATGCGCTCTTGCTGGCCAGAGATCTGTTAGGCAAGTATTTGGTCCGCGATTTTGGCGATGGGCATTTACTCCGTCTTCAAATTTTGGAAACCGAAGCCTACCTCGGCACGGAAGACCTGGCCAGCCATGCGAGCAAAGGGCGAACACCCCGCACGGAAATTATGTTTGCCGAGGGTGGTGTAGTCTACGCCTATTTAATTTACGGAATGCATTGGATGCTAAATATTGTTTCCGGGCCCAAAGATCATCCCGAAGCGGTTTTGGTACGGAGTGTGGAAAACTGCATTGGCCCGGGAAGAGTGGGTAAATTGATAAGACTCAACCGCAGTTTTTATGGGGAGAATCTCGAACATTCAAATAGAATTTGGGTAGAAGACAGTGACGATAAAGGAAATATCATTGCATCTACCAGAATTGGCGTGGACTATGCCGGTGAAATTTGGAAGAACAAAAACTGGCGTTTCCAGTGGGAAAAAGATGGGATATAGGCAAAAAAAAATGGCAAGCTACCTACATCACACCGCTACGACCGTATACCCTTGCTGCGTTCCCGCCCTGGGGGATTCAACAGGAGCTGGTTGTGTAGGACTTGCCACTGCAAAGATACATATTTTACTACTTTGCACAAGGCCTTTTACAATTCAATTTTAATAAATACCTTGCAGGAAAATCTGAAGTTCCCATGAAATGTCCTAATTTTTTGATGCTCATTCTCTTGGGCGTCATCCTCGTCGGTTGCGGAAATGGCTCTGACGCAGAAAAAGATATTTTTTCCCTTAAGATCAAGAATAAACAAAAGACCTATACTCCCGAGGACGTGCTCACCGTGGAATTGGTCAACAAGAAAAACATCAGGGTAGATTCTGTGGTGTATTTTCTAAACAAAGAGCGCTTGGCAGTTACGGACCAGCAAATTTCCTTGGAAGGACAGAAATTAGGCCAACGAACCCTAAAAGCCAAAATATACCACGATGGACAAGAGTATGGAGCCTATGTAAACATCACCCTGCTTTCTTCGATTAAACCTAAATTGTACACCTACAAGATCCTCGAAACCTACCCGCACGATATTACCGCCTATACCCAAGGCTTGGAATTTGCCAACGATACCTTGTATGAAAGCACGGGGATGTATAAACAATCATCCCTTAGAAAGACCGATTACAAAACCGGCGAGGTACTGCAAAAAGTTATGCTGCCCGATGCTTACTTTGGCGAAGGACTTACCATACTCAACCAAAAAATATATCAACTTACCTGGCGGGAAAAAACCGGATTTATCTATAATCTCCACACCCTGGAACAGACAGGAACCTTTGTTTACGGCGAAAGCAAGGAAGGATGGGGTTTGTGCAACGATGGAAAAAACATATACAAAAGCGATGGAAGCGATAGAATATGGACCTTGGGCGCAAACAATCTCGCTGAAAAAGATTTCATTGAAATATTCACCAACACCAGTAAAATCAATAGTGTAAACGAGTTGGAATGGGTGGAAGGGCGTATTTATGCCAATGTCTATCAACAAGGCTCCATCGCGATAATCGACCCAAAAAACGGTGCCGTGGAAGGGGTAATAGACTTGACCGATTTAAAAGACAAGGTTACCCAGCATCCCTCCCTTGATGTTCTCAACGGCATTGCGTATAAAGGTGAGGACAATATTCTTTACATCACCGGGAAAAATTGGGACAAGCTCTTCAAAATTGAAATAATCGCCAAGTAAGTAATATCGGGTTCTATTTTTACGATCGAGGGACCAACAATAAAATGACCGGGAAAAAGTTATACTTTTACCAAAAAAGATTTCCTTTATGAAATATTTGTACGCCTTGGCCATTTTGGCTTCCCTAGTGTTTTGGAGTTCCTGTAGAAACGATTTTGAAACCGTTCCCAGCAACGGCAACCTCACCTTTTCAAAAGATACGGTGTATCTGGATACCGTTTTTACCAACATAGGCTCCAGCACCTACAACCTTAAAGTGTACAACAACAGCAACGACGATATTCACATTCCCGAGATACGCCTGGCTGCCGGAGAAGCTTCCAATTACAGATTGAATGTTGACGGAATGCCGGGGAAAACCTTCCGCGACGTGCAGATTCTTGCCAAGGACAGCATTTTTATCTTTATTGAAACCACCCTCGATATCAACAATCTTCCCGGCGGCTCAAACGATTTTTTATATACCGATCAACTTTTGTTCGATACCGGGGCGCATCAACAAAAAGTGGAATTGGTTACCTTGGTGAAAGACGCCGTTTTTCTCTATCCCGAGAGATTTCCCGATGGTACCATAGAAACCCTTACCTTGGGGAATGGCGACAATACCGTGGAAATTCCCGGATTTTTTCTACAAGACGACCAACTTACCTTTACCAATGAAAAACCGTATGTTATTTACGGTTTTGCCGCCGTGCCCAGAAATAAAACCTTAACCGTACAGGCGGGGGCTCGAGTGCATTTTCATGCCAACAGCGGCATCTTGGTGGCCGAAAACGCTTCGATGAAAGTGATGGGCGCGCCCAGTCAAGACCGGGAAGCTATGGAAAACGAGGTTGTTTTTGAAGGAGATCGACTAGAACCTTCCTTTGCCGATGTCCCCGGACAATGGGGCTATATCAGGCTTACCAGCGGCAGTGTTGGCAATGAATTTCACCATACTACCATTAAAAATGCAATGGTTGGATTGTTAGTGGAAAACAGCCCTCTCCTCTTATCGAATGTGCAACTGTACAACCATACCAACTACGGACTTTTGGCCCTAACGGGTTCCATTTATGGAGAGAATGTTGTCATCAACAATTGCGGGCAGTCTTCCTTAGCTTGCCAATTGGGCGGCAATTACACTTTTAACCACTCTACCTTTGCCAATTATTGGACCAACGGATTTAGAAACTTTCCTACCGTTTCCCTGTCAAATTTGCTGGAAACAGACGACGCGGTTTTCGTCGCCGATCTGGTTAAGGCAGACTTCACCAATTGTATAATCTATGGAAGCGATCGCCGTGAATTTGCGCTGATAAAAAATTCCGAAGCGGAGTTCAACTTCAATTTTAAGAACAGCTTGTTGCGATTTGAGGACCCCAATAATGAATTCGGAAACGATCCGCTATACGATTTTAGCGATGCGGGCCTATATACCAATGTGGTATTCAACCGCGATCCGATCTTTAAGAATACGGAGAAAAACAATTTCAATATTGAAAGGGGCAATTCCGGAGCCGAAAACATCGGCCTTCCGGGAGTTCCTCCCGCTGTGGACCTCAATGGAATCTCGCGTGATACCCCTCCCGACGCTGGTGCGTATGAAAGCACGGAATTCCCCGATTGATATTTTTTTTGAAATAATTCTTCAGAAAATAGCCAATTTATTTCACCCCGATGCCATGCGACCTGTGGTCTAAGGCAACCACTTTTTCTGAAAATTAGGCTTGCGCTTTTCCAAAAAAGCATCACGCCCCTCTTTGGCTTCCTCTGTCATATAGGCCAGGCGCGTGGCTTCCCCGGCAAAAACTTGCTGGCCAACCATGCCGTCGTCGGTAAGGTTCATGGCAAATTTGAGCATTTTGATAGAAGTGGGCGATTTGGCCAAGATTTCCTGTGCCCATTGGTAGGCGGTATTTTCCAGTTCGCCATGCGGGATTACGGCATTGACCATTCCCATTTCATAAGCTTCTTGGGCCGAATAATTCCTTCCGAGGAAAAAGATTTCCCGCGCCTTTTTCTGCCCTACCATTTTTGCCAAATAGGCACTGCCATATCCGCCATCAAAACTGGTAACGTCGGCATCGGTCTGCTTAAAGATAGCGTGTTCCTTACTGGCCAAGGTGAGATCGCACACTACGTGCAAACTGTGTCCACCGCCTACCGCCCAGCCGGGCACCACACAGATTACGGCCTTGGGCATAAACCGGATAAGCCGCTGCACATCCAAAATATTCAATCTATGGTATCCGTCGTCTCCCACATAACCTTGGTGGCCTCTTGCTCTCTGGTCGCCTCCGCTACAAAAGCTATAGACCCCATCTTTGGGAGAGGGACCTTCCGCAGAAAGCAACACCACTCCTATGGAAGTATCTTCTTGTGCATCGTGAAAGGCGTCCAAGAGCTCGGAAGTTGTCAAAGGCCTGAAAGCATTCCTTACTTCGGGCCTGTTAAAGGCTATTCGGGCGACCCCATTTGATTTTTTATAGGTTATATCGGAATATTCTTTTGCGGTTTTCCAAGTAGGTGCAGACATGATTTGATATTTTCTCCCAAAGATACATAATCCCGACAATGGCCCGTTTGCACCTGGGAAAACTTGTGCCAAAATTTCAATGACAATCACCCTTCAAAAAGCCGCCGTTTAGCAAATGGCTTAAAATTTGATATATTTGTGCCATGAGAAAATTGGTTTTGGTTCTTTTCTTGTTCCCTATGATTGGATGGGCCCAATTGGACTTTGAGTCGTACAAAGGCAAGTTGGATTTTGTGCGCTTGCCCGAAATTGAGAGCCTAGGTCCCTTAACCCTCACCTCGACAGACAATTTCTCGAAAAAGTATTCAAACAAGTTGCCTTCGTTTAAATTGAGCAAGGAAAATTATCGCACTCCCGTCAATATGTACGAGGCGATGACCGCGACCAGCGAATATGTGAAGTCTGATCTAAAGATTTCCCTCGATCCAAGGGAATATGGCATTTACGGCAACAGTAGCTACAGTGCAGACGGTTCTACCAAGGTAAAGAACATAGCCTATAAAGATGCCAGCAACGGATTCTTCTACCACGGCACCTGCCCGCCGTATGGCATTTGCCCCAGATGTGCGCCCTATCGCGTAGGGCGCAGCTATTATTGATGGGAGAACGTGAATTTGAGGTTTTTCACCTAAATCAGCTCAATACCGTCATCCTTTATAACAATTTGCTTGTCCTTATATAAGGTTCCAATAGCTTTTTCCTGACTTCCGCACATTTATAGATTCCAATCAAAGCGTTGTTGTAACATTCTGACAATAAGGTTTATGTGGTTTTAGTGATTTTGATTCTGGGTGTTAATTTGTCTTTTTATCTTTGGTTTTATGTTTGTCAGAT
>JACDJB010000247.1_pt1 | contig 66506 bp, 55 predicted proteins | sample 7454121 | NCBI WGS metagenome assembly JACDJB01 (sample SAMN14253290, study PRJNA609438) | sludge metagenome | isolation source: sludge after 25d culture with pyrite | collected 2018-12-20 | reverse complement strand
GCGAAGGTCTTGATGCCTTGCGCGACCACCTCAAGCGCCTCGCCGGTGCCGGCAGCGGCGAAGGCGCCTTCAGTGCCCGCCGCCGCCACGTGCTGGCGCTGCAGCAAGTGGACGTCCATCTGCAGCACACCGCCGCCGAACTGGCGCACGGTGCCGGCGAGCTCGCCGCCGAGGAACTGCGCCAGGCCCAGCATGCGCTTGGCCAGATCACCGGGATCTACACCAGTGACGACCTGCTCGGCGCCATCTTCAGCTCGTTCTGCATCGGCAAGTGACCGGCGCGGCGGTCCGCCCACCTTGAACGGCGAGCGGGTCAGGCCAACCAATCGTCCAGTTCGCCCAGTCGCGGCATGCCGCCCTGGGCACCCAGCCTGGTCACCGACAACGCGGCGGCGGCGCAGGCCTTGCGTACCGCGCTGGCCAGGCCCTCGTGCAGGAATACCGCCAGCGCGGCATTGAAGGTGTCGCCGGCGCCGGTGCTGTCGACCACCTCGACCGGGAAGCCGTGCTGGTGGATCGGCTCGCCGTGTTCGCGGTACCAGGCACCCTCGCCGCCGCGGGTAAGCACGATCGGGCACGGCGCGGCACGCATCAGCTCGCGGAAATCGGTGGCGGGGTCAGCGCCCAGCAAGACTGCCAGCTCATGCTGGTTCGGCGTGGCGTAGCGCACCAGCCGCAACCAATCGATCGGCAGCTGCTGCGCCGGTGCAGGATCGAGAATCACCGGCACCCCCAGCCGTGCACCGAGTCGTACGGTGGCCTCGACGGTGTCCAACGGAATTTCCATCTGTACCAGCACGACGTCGGCGCGAGCGATCAGCCCCTGCGCCCGTTCCACTTGGGCCGGCGTGACCCGGGCGTTGGCTGCGGGCACCACGATGATCTGGTTCTCGCCACCGGCAATCGTGATCGATGCAGTGCCGCTGGCCTCGTCGTGCAATTGCGCGAGGTGGTCCAGCTCGATGCCTTCGCCGGCCAGGCCCTGCCGCAGCTGGTGGCCGAACGCGTCCTCACCGAGCGCCCCGATCAATGCCACCTCGGCGCCGAGCCGCGCCGCCGCCACCGCCTGGTTGGCGCCCTTGCCACCGGGCACGGTGACGAAGTGCTCGCCCAGGAGGGTCTCGCCGGGACCGGCGAAGCGTGGCGCCTGGGTGACCAGGTCCATGTTGGTGCTGCCGACCACCACGATGCGTGTCATCCGATCCCTGCCGGACAAGGAAGCCAGGCGCCGAGCATACGCGATCGTCCCGGGTCGTTGAGCCAGGCCGTCACCCCGGTGCGGCAGGCCCGTCGTCGCTTTGGCCGGATGGACAAGCGGTCAGTACGCCCGCCCGACTCCCGCGTCGCCGTCGCCCTCACTCAAGGCCGGAGCGGGGCCGGCCACGGCAAGCAGGGATTGCGCGTAGCTGTCTTCCATGCTGATCGTGGAAACCTCGTCCCAGCTGAAGAACGACACCTCGTGCATCCATTCCGCATCCGGGCTGAGCTCCTGCATGTAGAAGCCGTCATCTTCGGCGCTGACCAGCCGGCCGATGTAGCAGACCTCGGCTTCATCCTCGCTGTCCACGTGCACCCCGATCACCGGCGACAGGGCGCCGGCGGCCTGGATCACGTCGTGGATATTGTCCAGCGGAAACCCGCGTGGCATGCGCGGCAGGATGTGTTTCAGCGCCAGCGCTTTCTCGAAGAACGCGTGGTGCCGGTCAGGCGCTTCCAGCTCGGAGATGTCGCGGTGGCGCATCACGTACATGCCGTCGTAGGTGACGCCGTCGCCGACCACCCACAACAGGAAAAACTCGCGCCCGACGCCGCCCACGTAGCCGCAGAAGCTGCCGTGCTCGAGGCCTTCGCGCCACAACCGGACCAGGGTCTGCTTTTGCTGGGCCTGGCGCAGCTGGGCGCGCTGGCCGGTGTTTTTCAGTTCGATGACGTTGCTCACGGCGCCCATTTTAGCAGATCGGACCGGCCCTCCGGCCTTACAGGATGTATCGGCTGAGATCCTCGTCACGAACCAGGCTACCAAGCGCGTTATCTACATATTCGGCGTCGATCAGGTAGTTTTCGCCGGACTTGTCTGCAGCTTCGAATGAAATGCCTTCCAGTAGCCGTTCCATCACGGTATGCAGGCGCCGCGCGCCAATGTTTTCCGTGCGCTCGTTGACCTGGAACGCCACCTCCGCCAGCCGGTCGATGCCATCGTCGGTGAATTCGATCGCGACACCCTCGGTACCGAGCAGGGCCACGTACTGTTTGGTCAGCGCGTTGTGTGGTTCGCGCAGGATGCGCTTGAAATCGTCCACCGACAGTGCGGTCAGCTCGACCCGGATCGGCAACCGGCCCTGCAATTCGGGAATAAGGTCCGACGGCTTGGCCAGCGAGAAGGCGCCTGAGGCGATGAACAGCATGTGGTCGGTCTTGATCGGGCCGTACTTGGTCGACACGGTGGAGCCTTCCACCAGCGGCAGCAGGTCGCGCTGCACGCCCTCGCGGCTGACCCCGGCGTGGCCGTGGTCGCTGCGCTGGGCCACCTTGTCGATCTCGTCGAGGAAGACGATGCCGTTCTGCTCGGCGTTCTCCATCGCCTGGGCGCGGATCTCCTCGTCGTTGAGCAGCTTGCCGGCCTCCTCATCGATCAGCAGCGGCCGCGCAGCCTTGATCGGCAGCTTGCGGGTCTGCGTCTTGGCGCCGCTGATGTTCTGGAACATCTGGCGCAACTGCGCGCCCATCTCCTCCATGCCCGGCGGCGACATGATCTCCACGCCCACGTTCATCGCCAGGCTCAGTTCGATCTCGCGCTCGTCCAGCGCGCCTTCGCGCAGCTGCTTGCGCAGCTTCTGGCGGGTGTCGCTGTCGACCACGGTGGCGGCCGGGGCGTCATCATGGCTCCAGTCGCCCGGCTCGGCCCGCCGGCGCGGCAGCAACGCGTCCAGGATGCGGTCCTCGGCACGGTCCTCCGCCTGCGTGTGCACCCGCTTGATCGCCTGTTCGCGGGTCAGCTTGTAGGCGCCGTCGGCCAGGTCGCGGATGATCGACTCGACATCCTTGCCGACATAGCCGACCTCGGTGAACTTGGTCGCCTCGACCTTGACGAAGGGCGCGTTGGCCAGGGTCGCCAGCCGCCGCGCGATCTCGGTCTTGCCCACGCCGGTGGGGCCGATCATCAGGATGTTCTTCGGGGTGATCTCGTTGCGCATCTCCGGCGCCAGCTGCATCCGCCGCCAGCGGCTGCGCAATGCCACCGCCACGGCGCGCTTGGCGTCGTGCTGGCCAATGATGTAGCGATCGAGTTCGTTGACGATTTCGCGGGGGGTGAGTTCACTCATGGCTTCGCCGGGATTCGGGATGGGGGATGGGGGATTTGCAGAGCGACGCGGAGTTGGGCTGGGCTCTTGCAAATCTCGAATCCCGTATCCCAAATCCCGCAACAATCACAGCTCTTCGATCGACACGTTGTGGTTGGTGTAGATGCAGATGTCGCCGGCAATCTGCAGTGCCTTCTCGACAATGGTGCGTGCATCCAGTCCGGTGTTTTCCAGCAGCGCCCTCGCCGCGGACTGGGCGAACGGGCCGCCGGAGCCGATCGCGATCAGGCCGTGCTCGGGCTCGACCACGTCGCCATTGCCGGAGATCAGCAGCGATACTTCCTTGTCGGCTACCGCCAGCATCGCCTCGAGCTTGCCGAAGCGACGATCGGTGCGCCACTCCTTGGCCATCTCCACCGCGGCGCGGGTGAGGTTGTTGTTGTGCCTTTCCAGCTTCTGCTCAAACAGTTCAAACAGGGTGAAGGCATCGGCGGTGGCGCCGGCGAAACCGGCCACGACCGCACTGGTCTTGCCGAGCCGGCGCACCTTGCAGGCATTGCCCTTCATTATCGTGTTGCCCAGGGTGACCTGGCCGTCGCTGCCGATCACCACGTGGCCCTCGCGGCGCACGCAGACGATGGTGGTGGCGTGAAACGATTCCATGGGCGCTCCGCAGTTGTGTACCTGAGCCCTCCGAGGTGGGGACGCCATGGCGATGCTTCAACGGATGAAAGGCGGGGAATGGAGAATCGGGAGGTGCCGATCAGGCTGGTCTGGAGGTTCGCGCCGTTTCCTGTTGCCGATCAAGGTGCGTCCCGCCGGCTTTCATCGTTCGCCGTGGCCACCCGGCTTCGCGGACCCTGTCTTGCCGATTCCCGGCGCGCGCAGGCGCGCCCGTGGATGCGCCGCGTCGTACACTCTGGCCAGGTGCTGGAAATCCAGGTGGGTATAGATCTGCGTGGTGGCGATGTCGGCGTGGCCGAGCAGCTCCTGCACCGCGCGCAAGTCGCCGGAGGACTCCAGCATGTGGCTGGCGAACGTGTGCCTGAGCAGGTGCGGATGGATGTGCCTGGGCAGGCCTTGCTGCAGCGCCAGCGTGTTCATGCGCAGCTGGATCGTGCGCGGGTTGAGCGGCGCACCCGCACGCCCGCGGAACACCGGGCTTTCGGGAGCCATGCCCTGTTCGGCGCCGAGCGCACGCAGCGCGACCACGGCATGCCGCCCGACCGGCACCACGCGGGTCTTGCTGCCCTTGCCCAGCACGCGCACCTCGCCTTCGTCCAGGTCCAGGTCGAGCCAGCGCAGGCCGACCAGTTCGGACAGGCGCAGGCCGGAGGAATAGAACAGCTCCAGCATCGCACGGTCACGCCGTGCCAGCCGACCGCCGCTGTCGCTTTCGACCAGGGCGCCCGCCTCGTCGACGTCGAGCACCTGCGGCAACTTGCGCCGCACTTTGGGGCCGCGCACGCCGAGCAGCGGGTCGCTGTCCAGTTGACCCTCGCGTTGAAGCTGGCGGAACAGGCTGCGGCAAGAGGACAGCAAGCGCTGCAGACTCTTCGGGGCCAGCCCACGGCGATGTTCGGCCGCGATGAAGTGACGCATCCGGTTGGGGTCGAGTGCTCCGAACCCGCCCAGCTGCTCGGCCTCCATGTAGCGCAACAGCTTGGCGAGGTCGCGGCGGTAGCCGGCGACGGTGTGCGCCGAGGCATGGCGTTCGCGCGCGAGGCGGGCCAGCCAGGTGTCGACGTGCGCGGCCGGGGTCATGGCCCGCTCAGGAGACATCCCGCGAGCGCGCCAGCGCGGCGGTGATGGTGGCGGAGATCATCTTCAGGAACAGCGTGCCCATGCCGGGCTGGAAGCGGTTCGCATCGGTGCAGCCGATCGCCAGGATGCCGGCGTCGCCCAGCTGCATCATCGCCACCGACTGGATTTCGCCGGCGCGGTCACCGAACAACCGGGCCAGCTTTTCGCCTGACAGGCGGCCCGAGCTGGGCTCGCCCTTATGCAGGAACTCGGCGAATTCCGGCAGCGCCGCGGCGCCGCCGGGAATCCGCTGCAGCCAGTCGGCGCGCGGCAACCTGGGCTCGTCCCCGAACCACAGCAGGCGCACTTGCTCGGTGTGGAAATCCGCACTGAGCTTGGCGATCACGGTGCGAACGGTCACTTCCAGCGTGCTCGCCCGCAGCAGCGCCACGTTCAGCGCATGCACGCGCTCCATCAGTTTTTCGTTCTCGGCGGCAATCTCGACCAATTCGGCCAGCCGGCGTTCCAGCTCGGCGTTCTTGTCGCGCAGGCTCTGCATCTGGTAGACCGCCAGCGACGCCACCGCGCCGCCCTGCTCGCGCGGGGGCATGGTCAGCTTGACCGCCAGCTCGGGATACTCGCTGAGAAACTCCGGATGACGCTTCAGGTAGGCGGCGACCACGCGGGCCTGGGTGGCATCGTCAAGCAGGGTTGCAGTCATGCGTGGAGCTCCTCGAGACCATGGCGGGACGAGCGGGCGGGAGTGCCGGCGTGTCGCAGTGTGCGATGGACGCGCCTGCGCTTCAACCGCGCACCGGCTCCGCGCCGGCCGGGATCGGCCATTCCCCCTCGAACACGAATGCCGCTGGCCCAGTCATCCACAGCGGGTGACCGGGCCCGCGCCAGTCGATGCGCAGCCTCCCGCCGGGCAGTTCCACCTGCACGCGGTCGTCGACTTCACCACGTTGGTGCAGCACGGCCATGGCCGCGCAGGCGCCGGTACCGCACGCGAGCGTCCAGCCTGCGCCGCGCTCGTGCACACGCAGGCGCAGGTGGCCGCGGTCGAGCCGTTGCACGAAACCGGCGTTGCACTGGGCAGGAAAGCGTTCGTGGCAGGACAGCAGCGGACCCAGCGTTTGCAGCCGTGGATCGGCCAGCTCCGGCACCACCATCACCGCGTGCGGGTTGCCCATCGATACGGCGCCGATGTGGAGCCGGTCCTCGCCCACCGCAATCGCGTAGCCGGTGGCCGGCGCCGGCGCCACGAACGGAATGCGCGAGGGCTCGAACACCGGCTCGCCCATGTCCACCGTGACCTCGTTGGCCGTCAGCAGCCGCACGGTCACCGGACCGGATGGGCTCTCGATCCGCACGTCCTCGCCCAGTGCCAGCGCGCCGGCCCGGTACAGCCATGCCGCCACGCAACGCACGCCGTTGCCGCACTGGCCGGAAGGGGAGCCGTCCGCGTTCCAGATCCCGTAATAGAACGCACACGCACGATCGCGCGCCGGCTCCACGCTCAGCAACTGGTCGAAACCCACGCCGGTATGGCGGTCGGCCAGCGCGCGGATCTGGGCGGCGTCCAGCGCAAACCCGTGTTGTCGGCAATCCAGCACGACGAAATCGTTGCCGCTGCCGTGCATCTTGGAAAAACGCAACGGTGTCGCACCCATGTTCAGGGCCGGCTCGCGGCTGGCATCGTGCTGGCCGCGGTGGCTGGCGTGGCGGGCGCCGGGCCGCCGGCCGGCGACGGCGCCGGTCTTGTCGATGGCAGGACCAGCGGGCCCTTGTTGCCGCAGCCGGCAAGCAGGGCGATGCCAAAGACAAGTGACAGCAGCAACATTGATCGACGCATGGACAGATTTCCTGGACAGGGCCGCAGTATAACGAGGCGGCGGCGCGGCGCTGGAGACCGCTATGATGACGTCATGAGCCGCGTAACGCTGCGACAAGGAAGCTGGTGATGGACTGGAGCGCCCTGCTGCGCCTGCCGATGACCGTGCTGCTGGTACTGGCGGCGGTGTTCGTGGTGTTCGCCTTGGTGCAACTGGTCATGTTGCGCCGACATCTGCGCGCGCGTCGCCGCGCCGCCGCCGGCTGGCGCGCGTTGTTGGGCCTGGTCTGTCTCGCGCTGGCCCTGCTGCTCGGCGGCGCCGGCGCCGCACTGCGCGGCTATCGCATGCTCGGGCAGGAGGCGCCGGTGGTCGATATCGATGCGCAGATCCTGTCCCCGCAGCGTTGGGAGCTCACCCTGACCTGGCCTGACGGCAGCACCCGCGAAGTTCAGCTGGCCGGCGATGACTGGCGCATCGAGGCGATCGTGCTGAAATGGAAATTGCCCGCGTTGCTGGCCGGGGTGCCGCCGCTGTACCGACTGGATCGCCTGTCCGGGCGTTATCACGATCCGGCGCAGGAAAGGGACGCACGGCGCACCGTGGTCAGTTTCGGTACCGCCGGCAGGTTCGACCTGGTCGAACTCAGCCGCAAATACCCCAAGTGGTTGTCCGAGGTCGATACCGTCTACGGCAGCGGCGCCTTCCTGCCGCTGGTCGATGGCGGCCACTACACGGTGAGCCTGATGCGCACCGGCGCGCTGCTGGCGCGGCCCGATGCGGCGACCGCGCAGCGTATCCGTCACCCGCTGGGTGGGTGAGGCGCCCCTGCTACGGTGGCATGCGCAGCCACGGCGATGGCGCACGCTCGATGAATTCACGGCGGACATGGGCGAACAGTTCGCGCTGGCCACCGAACGGCAACCGCGTAATCGCCTCATCGAAATCGAGCCAGGCGAATTGGCGGTGTTCCCCGTTCAGGCCCACACAGGCATCGTCCGCGACGGTCGCCACGAACGCCGGTACCAGCTGGATGCAATCCTGGTCGACGTCGTAGAACTGCTCGCAGCGGTCGGCCGAATACAGGGCGAGCGGCGCCAGCGTCGTTTCCTCGGCAAGTTCGCGCCGTGCGCATTGCCAGCCTGTTTCACCGGGTTCGAGGTGCCCGGCCACGTAACTCCAGGCACCAGCCAGGTATGCTCCGGCGCGCTGCAGCAACAGCACGCGCGCAGCGGCAGCGGTGCCGCGCACGACCACCACCGAGACCATCGTGCAACGCACCGGCAGTTCGCTCATCGCGCCACCCTCGCGCCAGCGCAGCCGTGCAGCCGGGGGCCCATCACGCCGGCGTCGCCGGATCGCGGCGCAGCCGCTGCCATTCGAGTTTGAGCCATGGGGTGAAGTGCTCCGGGTGGGCGGCGATCTCGCGATCGAGTTCGGCCGGCGCGACGAAACGCCAGGCCGCGATCTCGTTGGCGTTGGCGTGCACCGGGTCCGTGCAGATGCCACTGTAGACCCAGCACAGTTCGTGTTCCGAACCGAGTCCACGGTAATCGGCGTGGTACTCGAATTTGAACCGGAAACGCAGCGCGCAGCGCATACCCAACTCTTGCTGCAGGCGTCGCTCGGTGGCCTGTTCCATGGTTTCGCCCTGGCGCGGGTGGCTGCAGCAACTGTTGGCCCAGTACCCGGGCCACAGCCGCTTGCTGCGGCTGCGCTGCTGCAGCAGGAGCTCGCCGTGCTGGTTGAAGATGAACAGCGAAAAGGCCCGGTGCAGCCGGCCGCGGCCGTCATGGCAGGCCGCCTTGCTGGCGTGCCCGAGCGGGCGGTCGTCGGCATCGACCAGGATCAACTGCTCGGCTTCGGACGAGACGGTGGCGTGCCGTTGCGATGCGTCAGCCAAAGGACACCTCCAGCGCCTCGTAGCCGGCGTCGTGCATGGCCTGGACGACGCGCGCGCCGCCCTCCGGGCACAACGCGATCACCGCGCCACCGCCGCCGCCGCCGGTCAACTTGGCGCCGGTCGCGCCGTGCTCGCGCGCCAGCTGGACCAGCTCCTCGATCTCCCGGCTGGAGACTTGCAGCGCGTTCAACTGCCCCTGGCAGATATTCATCAGTTCGCCCAGTTCGTCCAGGTCCTGTGCCTGCAGCGCATCAAGCGCGTGTCGGGTCAGCATGTCGATCTCGTCGAAGATGCGTTCGTATCTTGCCGGATGTTGCTGCCAGGCCTGGCGCACCCGCGCCACCATCCGGGCGGTCAGGCTTTCGCTGCCGCTGAAGCCGATCACCAGCGGCAGCGGCTGTTTCAGGGCCAGCGGGCGAAGCAGCGCCGGTTCGCCGCGCCGATACAGTAGCGCACCGCCGTAGGTGGCAACCGTGTTGTCGATCCCCGATGGCGTGCCGTGGGCGATCTTTTCGCACTCGAATGCCAGCGCACAGACGGTGGCGTCGTCCAGGCCCAGCGCGCAGTGCCGGTCGAGTGCGCGGATCACCGCCACCGCCAGTGCCGCCGAGCCGCCCAGCCCCATCGCCCGGGGCATCTCCGGCGCCACCTGGATTCGCAGCGACCGCTGGCCCAGGCCAAGCCGCTCCAGCAGCAGCGTCAGCGATTGCACGAACGAGCCCGGACGCACCAACTGCGGCTGAAGGCGTTGCTCCACACCCCAGCGCGGGATCAGCAGCGTGGTGCCCTCCCTGGCATCGTCGACGCGTGCGCGGATCGCCAGCGGCAGCGGTGCGGCAATCGCGTGACGGCCATAGACCACGGCATGTTCGCCGAGCAGGATCACCTTGCCGTGACCGGCCGCCCAGGCCTCTTCGCCGGCCGCTTGGGCGCCGTGGACCGGCCGGCGCGGCGTGGGCTGCCCGCGCAGCTCGGCCACGATCAGCTGCGCTTTCCAGATCTTGATCTCGCCGTCGGTCAGCAGGCGTTCCACCACGCGCTCGAACATCTCCGGCGTGGCGCCGGCCGCCATCGCCACGCTGCGTGCGTGCAGCGTCATGTGGCCTTGCTGGATGCCGTCAGTGACCAGCGCGCGCAGCGCGGAAAAATTCTGCGCCAGACCGACCGCCGCCATCACCTCGGCCAGTTCGCGCGCACCGGGCGAACCCAGCAGGCGGTGGTTGATCGCCACCATCGGGTTGGCCTGCAGCGAGCCGCCGACGGTGCCGACCTTGAGCGGCAACTCGATGCTGCCGACCAGGTCGCCCTGTGCGTTGCGCGACCAGCGGGTCAGTGCGCGATAGCCCTGGCCGCGCGCGGCATAGGCGTGCACGGCTGCTTCCAGCGCGCGCCAGTCGTTGCCGGTGGCCAGGGCCACCGCGTCCACCCCGTTCATCACGCCCTTGTTGTGGGTCGCGGCGCGGTAGGGGTCGACCAGGGCCAGATCGTTGGCCAGGATGATCCCGTCGCGTACCTGCTCGCCGTCGTGACCCTTGCCGGCCAACGCCTGTGCCGGAATGACCGCACTGGCGCGCACCAGCGCCCGGTCGGTCAGGTTGGACAGGATGCGCAGGCAGACCTTGCCGCCGGTGATCGCCTCCACCAGCGGCGCCACGCCCTCGCACATCGTGTTGACCAGGTTGGCGCCCATCGCGTCGCAGGTATCGACCAGCAGATGCAGCACCACCATGTCCCGGCCACCGTCCGGCGCGGCATGCACCAGCACCTCGATATCCGCGACCCCGCCACCGCGCGCGACCATGTTCGGGTGCAGGCTGTTGGCCAGGTTGATGATCTCGTCGCGGCGTTGCAGCAGCGCCGCGCGTGCCGGCGCCGATTGGGCCAGTCCCACCACCTGGACCTGGCCGATCAGCAGCGGTCGGGTGCTCTCCGTGGTGAAGCCGCCGCTGCCGCGCACCAGTTTCGCCGCCGAGCTCAACGCGGCCACGATCGACGGCTCCTCGACCACCAGGGGCACCACGTAATCCTTGCCGTTGATCAGGAAGTTCAGGCCCAGCCCGACCGGCAGACCCATCACCCCAATGACGTTCTCGATCATCTTGTCGGCCTGTGCCAGGTCCAACTCCTGCGCGCCGCTGATCAGCGTGCGGTGGTCGGCCTGCGACAACAGCCCGCGGCTGCGCAACAGCTGCACGCGTTCGGTCACCGACAGCCGGTGGAAACCGGGCATGCGGGCCGGTTGGTCGGGCCATCCTGCCGCGCCGTCGGCTTGAATCGATGGCGCCGAACCGGCCTGCCTGGTCGCATGTAAGTCGTCCACGAGTGCTCCCTTCAGATGTTTGAGGATTCAGTGCAGGCGCAGGCCGCCGCCCGTGGCGGGCTGCAGGTCCAGTACCGGGAATCCGGCGGCGGCAGCGGCCTGGCGAAATGCCTGCAGGCGCCCTGCGTCGGTCGCCAACCCAATGCCGATATCACCCCCGCCTGCGCCGCAGGACTTGTAGGTCACGCCGTGCCGTGCAGCCAGCGTACGCAGGTTGCGATGCCCGGCGCCGAGGATGTCCAGACCGCTGGCGTCGGCGAAACGATCCAGTGAGAGTGTATACGCGGCCACGGCTTCGAGCAGTGTCGCCGCATTGCCAGCGGCGGCCGCTGCGCGCGCGCAATCGCCGAGGTCGCGCAGCACCGCTGCGTGGCGTGCCGGCGCGTGTGCGCGCCAGGTTGCCAGCTTGACCAGGAAGGCACGGGTCGAGGCCGACTTGCCGGACCAGACACAGCACCATTCCAGCCCGGCCGGCCACGTCGCCGGCGTGATTCGTGGTTGTCCGTCCTGCAGACGATACACCAGCAGGCCGCCGACCAGGCTGGCGGCAATGTCCAGTCCGCTGCCGTACCCGTCCTGCGCGCGTCGGTGCGCCGCGATCAGGGTCTCCACGCTGGGCCGGTCCTGCCGGTTCAGCGCGCAGACCGCACCGGCCAGGGCCACCGTCAATGCCGCGCTGGAGCCCAGCCCCAGTTTTGCCTGCCGGCCGGCCGTGGTGTAGAAAGCACGCGTGTCCAGGGTGGCGTGAAACGGTGCGGACGCGCCATCGGCAGCCAGTGTCTCCAGTACCGCACCGACCAGGGCCAACGGTTCGGCTGCAACGCTGTCCAGGTCCGGCCAGGACATCTTGCCGGCGGCATCCAGCTGGCCGCGTGCGTCCCGCAGACCGAGCACGGGCGCGGAGATGCGGTAGTCGCTGCCGCTGGTGTCCTCCAGCGCCACGTGCGCCTCGCGGTCGATGGCCAGCACCAGGGCCGGGGCGCCCTCCAGCACCGCGTACTCACCCGTGATCACCAGCTTGCCCGGTGCCGAAGCCACCACGCGCATCAAAGCGGCTCACCGTGGTCGATCAGCCGCGCGCCGGCACCCAGGCCGCTGGTCAGTACGTGGTCGACGCCGGGTATCTCCGCCAGCGCTGCCGCAACCTGCGTGGCGGCGCCCGGGGCGCAAACCGCCTTCACCTGGGCTCCGGCATCGACCGTGAAGAACACGTCCACCCCCGCGCGTTCGCGCAGGGTGCGAATCCGCTGCAGGCAATCCACGGTCGCGCCGCTCCAGTACAGCAGCGGTGGTTGGCTTGCCTGCATCACCGCGTGCATCTTCAGGCAATTGTGTTCGCTGACCTCGGCCAGGGCGGCAAAATCACGCGCCCGCACGGCCGCATGCGCCGCTGCCAGGTCCGCCGTCGCGCCGCTTACCCAGGCCGGATAGAACGGCGAGGTGAGCCGGCTGCGTTCCATGCCGGTGCCCGAGCCGACGCTCTTGCGGGTGTTCGAGGTCACCGCGACGACCACCGCGAGCGGCCATTCGGCCGCGTCGAGCAGGGGTTCGGCGAAGGCATCCTCGCCGTCTTCGCGCTGACCGGCCGCCATGCTGACGAACCCGCCGAACAACGAGCGCGCCGCCGAGCCGGAACCGCGTCGCGCCAGCATCGAAAGCGTGCGGCGGTCCAGCCCCAGGCCCAGCGCGGCGTCAGCCGCCAGCACCAGCGCGGCAAAGCCGGATGCCGAGGATGCCAAGCCCGCGGCGGTGGGGAAATGGTTGCGCGTGTCGATACGGGCACGTGCCGTGGTGCCGGCACGCCGACGCAGCAGGTCCAGGCAGGCACTGGCCCGGGCCAGCGTCTGCGGGTCCGGCGCGCCGTTCAGATGCAGTTCGTCATGCCGCAGCGAGTCATCGAACTCGACCCGGGTGCGCGTCCACAGTGCGTCCAGGGTGATCGACAAGGATCCGGTGGCCGGCAGGTTCCGTCGCGTGTCGCGTTTGCCCCAGTACTTGATCAGGGCGATGTTCGGTTGTGCTTGTGCGGTGGCGGCCATCAGGATTCCGGTGAGGGGGCGGCCAGGTTGCCGGTGCCGGGCGGGCGCTTGCGACCGGACCACGACCACCACGGGCCGGCCAACCATGGTGCGCCCGAGCGGACCGTGGCCCGGTCGGCCTGGTCCCGTCCGGGCACGACGCCGGCAGGCCCACCATTGTGCCAGCGGTGGGATCGGCCGGAGCTGATGTACATCAGCCCCGGCCCAGGGTCCCGACCCACGCACTGGCGTGGATCAGGCGAGCGCCAACTCGTAGCGCAACGCGTCGACCCCATCCTGGTAGTAGTGCCCATAGCTGCCGATGCGCCGGTAACCGAGCCGCTCGTACAGCGCGATTGCCGCGGCATTGTCGGCGCGCACCTCCAGGCGCAGCACACGACAACCACGCCGCCGCGCGGCCGCGACCGCAGCCCTCAGCAAAGCGGTGCCGACACCCTGGCCGCGTGCCTCCGGTTGCGTGGCCAGCGAATACACGCGGGCCACGGTGCTTCCCGTACGAAAGAACAACACGACACTGCCGAGACAGGTGTGCTGGCCGGCACCGGCCAGCAGGATCTCGGCGGAATCGCTGTCGAGGTGGCGCCGATATTGGTCGCGGCTCATCCGGTCGGTACTGAATGCCCGCTGTTCCAGCGCCACCAGATCGTCCAGATCCGACGGGTCGGCGCGCCGGACGCGTACGGCAATGCGGGTTGGCGGTGACTGCATGGAGCGCCGGCTTGCAGGAGATCTCGGGCGGACTGTAGCAGGCCGCGCACACCGGAAGTGCGGCGTTTACTTGTCCTTCAGTGCGGTCTCTTGTGTCGCCGCGCCGCTGTGCCAGACTGCGCACTTTGCATGTCGCCGGCCTTTCGCCGGTACGGCTGCCGTCCGGTCCGAGAGGTGCCATGACCCGCCTGGTCATCGTTGTCGAAAAAGCCTCCGACTGGAGCTCGTACTACCCCTCCGTCGACGTGATGAGCGCGATGGATTACCTGCGCCAGCCGGTCGCCGCCGACGAACGCACGCACGTGCTGAACCTCTGCCGCAGCTACAAGTACCTAGGTACCGGCTACTACGTCTCGCTGCTGGCGGAGGCGCGCGGGCACAAGGTGATGCCGTCGGTCCGCACGATCAACGACCTGCGCCGGCGCTCGCTGTATGGCCTGGATATCGAGGACCTCAACGGCCAGTTGACCCACTTCCTGCCGGCCGGCGGGCGTGACACCATGGACTTCGGCATCCTGGTCTATTTCGGCGTGACCGCCTATCCGGCGCTGCAGGACCTCGCCCGCGAGGTGTTCGAGCTGTTCCCCTGCCCGTTGCTGCGGATCGAGTTCGAGCGCGACCGGGTGTGGCAGGTCAGCGCGATCAAGCCGGTCGGCCTGCACACCCTGGACGACGCCCAGGAGGATGCCTTCGCCGAGGAGCTCGACCGCTTCTCGCGCAAGCTGTGGCGCAAGCCGCGTGCGCGCCGGCAGTTCCGCTACGACCTGGCGATGCTGGTCGATCCGAACGAACAGATGCCACCGTCGAACAGGAAAGCGCTGAAGGGCTTCATCGGTGCCGGCAAGGAGCTCGGCATCGAGGTCGACCCGATCGGCAAGAACGACTACCAGCGCCTGGCCGAATACGACGGCTTGTTCATCCGCGAGACCACCGCCAGCGACAATCACACCTACCGCTTCGCCCACCGTGCCGAGAAGGAGGGCATGGTGGTGATGGACGACCCCACCTCGATCCTGCGCTGTACCAACAAGATCTTCCTCCACGACCTGATGGTGTCGCGCAAGCTGGCCGTGCCGCGCACCGAAATCCTCTACCGCGACGACAGCAAGGGCACCAGGGAAGTGGTGGCCAGACTCGGCTTCCCGCTGGTGCTGAAGATCCCCGACGGCTCGTTTTCGCGCGGGGTGGTCAAGGTGGAGAACGAAGCGGCGCTGGCCGCTGCCGCCAGCAGCCTGTTTCAGCACAGCGCGCTGCTGCTGGCGCAGGAATACGTCTACACCGAATTCGACTGGCGCGTCGGTGTGCTCAACCGTGAGGCGCTGTATGTCTGCAAGTACTACATGTCGCGCGGGCACTGGCAGATCTACAACCACGGCGCCAAGGGTGCCGCGAAGTCCGGCGGCTTCGAGACGATCGCGGTGGAGGAGGCCCCGGCGGAGGTGATCAAGCTGGCCCTGAAGGCCACCCACCCGATCGGCGATGGCCTCTACGGCGTCGACCTGAAGCAGGCCGGCGGCAAGCCGGTGGTGATCGAGGTGAACGACAACCCCTCGATCGATGCCGGCGTCGAGGATGCGTATCTGGGCGATGGACTCTACCTGCGCATCATGCGCGAGTTTTTGCGCCGGATGGAGCGCAAGCGTCAGGGCGCCGCCCGATAGCTCAATGCCACATCACGCCGTGAATGGCCGACAGGCGCCGTCGGCGGCGACGCATCAGCAACCGGCGCGGCAAGCCGGGCGCCAGCGCCAGCAACACGATCAGCGGTGCCGCGAGCAGCCAGAACACGGGCGTCCAGCCGAGCAGTTCGGTGTGCGCCGGGACCAGCGTGGTGAGCAACGCAAAGGCGCCGACCAGCAGCCACGACGTCGCGGCGGAAAACAGCTGTCGATGATGTGCGCAGGGCGGTAGCGGCGGACGCATGGGAAGCACCTCGTGGGCGGATGACGAACGCAGCTTGCCCGGACCTCGTCTCGCCGGTTGCGACGCGCGCCGCAACCGAAAGGGGTTGCGCCGGTTGCCGGGAGCCCGTCGGATCTTGCGGGTTGGGGCCGGACTTCAGCGCTGCGAGGACCGACAACCACGATCATTTGCCGGCCGGTGGTGGTTCCACGGATCAAAAGCGGCCGCGGATGGACCGCGCAGATGGATTCGCTGGCCGACCACGCAACGTCCCACCGGCTGCTTGTTGCCGGCCCGGAGGAACATGCTGCGGCCTGTAGAATGAGCCCGACCATCTTCCAGGAAATCGCATGCCAGCCAAGTTCGCCGTGTTCGGCCATCCCATCAGCCACAGCCTGTCGCCGCGGATCCATCAGGCGTTTGGCCGGCAATGCGGGATCGCGCTGGAGTATCGCGCGATCGACGCTGCGCCGGAAAATTTCCAGGCGACGGTGCGTCGTTTCTTCGACGAAGGCGGTCGCGGTGCGAATGTCACTTTGCCGCACAAGGCCGCCGCCTTCGCGCTCGCCGACCAACGAAGCGTGGCAGCCACGCGGGCCGGCACCGCCAACGTGCTGACCCGCGAGAACGATGGCCGCCTGTCCGCGCACAACACCGACGGTGACGGCATGGTACGCGACCTGACCGAACGCCACGGGATCGACCTGCACGGACGCGACGCGCTGTTGCTCGGTGCCGGCGGCGCGGCGCACGGCGTGGCCTGGCGCCTGCTCGATGCCGGCGTGCAGACCCTGACCATCGTCAACCGCTCGCCCGATGCCGCCGCCGCCCTGGCCGATGCGGTCGGCGAGCCGGCGCGGGTTGGTGTCCGCGACTGGGGCGAGCTGGCCGGCATCGGCAGCTACGACCTGATCGTCAACGCCACCTCGGCCGGCGTGCTCGGCGTGGCCTTGCCGCTGCCCCTCTCGCTGGCCGGCCGTCACGCGGTTTGCTACGACCTGTCCTACGGCAAGGCCGCTTCCAACTTCCTGGCGTGGGCCGGCACGGCCGGCGCGCGCCAGGCCTGCGATGGGCTCGGCATGCTGGTGGAAACCGCGGCCGACGCGTTCGCACGGTGGCACGGCCAGCGACCCGACACCGGGCCGGTCTATCAATTGTTGCGACAGCAGGGCGCCTGAACACCATCACGTGGCCGACCGTGCGGGAGGCGCATCGCCCAAGGGTCACGCCGACAACAGATACTCGTCCTTGAGCCGCACGTAGTGGTCGGCCGAGTAGTGCAGCTGTTCGATCTGCGCAGCACTCAGCCGGCGCACGAATCTTGCCGGGTTGCCCAGCCACAGCTCGCCCTCGCCGACCACCTTGCCCGGCGCGATCAGGCTGCCGGCGCCGACCAGGCCGTGCCTGTGCACCACCGCGCCGTCCATCACGGTCGCATGCATGCCGATCAGGCAGTAATCGCCGATCGTGCATGCGTGCACCACCGCAGCGTGGCCGATGGTGACGCCTTCGCCGATCAGGCAGGGAAAGCCCGGGCCGTACGGGCCGGCGTGGGCGACGTGCACGACGCTGCCGTCCTGGATGCTGGTACGTGCGCCGACACGGATGTGATTGACGTCGCCGCGCAACACCGTGCCGGGCCAGATCGACACGTCATCGCCCAGTACCACGTCGCCGATCACGCTGGCGGTGGGATCGACATGGACGCGTTGGCCGAGAACGGGCGTGCGGCCCTTGAAGCTGCGCAGGGAGTGCATCGGGTCATTCTAGCGTTGCCGGCACGGGCCCGCTTGATTTCGTCCCGTGCGATCGCCACGCTGAGAGGCCAGAGGAGACTTCATGAATCACCAAAATCCGCTGCTGGCTGACGACACCCTGCCGGCGTTCTCGCAGATCCGGCCCGAGCACGTCACGCCAGCGATCGACCGCCTGCTGGCCGACTACCGGGACGCCATCGATGCCCTGGTCGCACCCGGCGCACCACGCGATTTTGCCAGCGTGATGCTGGCCCGGGAGCGCCTGGATCAAAGGCTGGCCCGGGCCTGGGCGCCGGTGTCGCACCTGCACGCGGTGGCCGACAGCGAAGCCTTGCGAGAGGTCTACGGGCCGGCCGAGGAAAAGCTTACCGAGCACGCGATCGAACTAGGCCAGAACCGCGAGCTGTATGCGGCGGTGCAGGCGCTCGCCGATGCGCCGGACTTTGCCGGTCTGCCGCGTCCGGAACGCACCCTGGTCGAGCATGCTTTGCGCGACTTCCGGCTGTCCGGGGTGGCCCTGGACGAGCCTGGGCGTTCGCGTTTTCGCGAGATCGGGGTGGAACTGTCCAGGCTGTCCACCGAGTTCTCCAACGCCGTGCTCGATGCCAGCGAGGCGTGGCGCGAGCACATCACCGACGAGCGCGATCTTGCCGGCATCCCCGCGTCCGGCCGCGCGGTGCTGCGCCAGTACGCGAGCGATCAGGACCTGGACGGCTACCTGGTGACGCTCAAACAACCCAGCGTGCAGGCCGTGCTCACCTACGCCGACGACCGCAGCCTGCGCGAACGGGTGTACTGGGCCTACCAGACGCGGGCCTCGGACCAGGGCCCGAACGCGGGCAAATTCGACAACAGCGCACGAATCGAGCAAATCATGGCCTTGCGCCACGAGGCCGCCCAACTGATCGGGTTCGCCAATGCGGCCGAAGAGTCGCTGGCCACCAAGATGGCCGGTTCGCCGCTGGAGGTCATGGAATTCCTGCGCGATCTGGTTGCCCGCGCCAGGCCGGTGGCGCAGCGTGAACTGGCCGTGTTGCGCGACTTTGCGCGCGACGAATTGCGGCTCGACACGCTGGAGCCGTGGGATGTGGGCTACGCATCGGAAAAGCTGCGCCAGCGCGAATACAGCCTCGACGAGGAGCAGTTGAAGGCCTACTTCCCGCTGCCGGCCGTGGTCGATGGCCTGTTCGGCCTGACCACCCGTTTGTACGGCATCACCCTGGCCGAACGTGAGGGCGTGGACACGTGGCATCCGGACGTGCGCTATTTCGATCTGCGCGATGCCGACGGGCAGGTGTTCGCCGGGGCGTACATCGACCTGTATGCGCGCAGCGGCAAGCGCGGCGGGGCGTGGATGGATGTGTGCCGGGCCCGTTTCGACGACGGCGGGCAGCGGCAACTGCCGGTGGCCTTCCTGACCTGCAACTTCGCCCCGCCCACCGACGGCAAGCCGGCTTTGCTCACCCACGACGACGTGCTGACCCTGTTCCATGAATTCGGTCACGGCCTGCATCACCTGCTCACCGGGATCGCGCTACCGTCGATCGGCGGCATCGAGGGGGTCGAGTGGGATGCGGTGGAGCTGCCCAGCCAGTTCATGGAGAACTTCGGCTGGAATCGCGAGGCGCTCGACCTGTTCGCCAGGCATGTCGACACCGGCGAGCGCCTGCCGGACGAGCTGTTTGAGCGCATGCTGGCCGCGCGCCACTTCCATGCCGGGCTGTTCCTGGTGCGCCAACTGGAATTCGCACTGTTTGATTTCGTGCTGCATCTGGAGTACGACCCGGCACAGGGCGCGCGCGTGCTGGCGGTGCTGGAGCGGGTGCGCAAGCAGGTCGCGGTGTTGCATCCACCGGCCTGGCAGCGTTTTCCGCACGGCTTCAGCCATGTTTTCGCTGGCGGGTATGCGGCGGGGTATTACAGCTATCTGTGGGCCGAACTGCTCAGCGCGGATGTATTTGGCGAGTTCGAGGAACACGGCGTGATCGACCGTGCCACCGGCGAGCGCTTCCGCCGCGAGTTTCTCGCCGTCGGTGCCAGCCGCCCGGCGCTGGAGAGCTTCATCGCCTTCCGCGGTCGCCGCCCCGAGCCCGAGGCATTGTTGCGCAGCTACGGTCTGGCTTGATCGCGCCGCGCTTGGAGCAGACAAAAAAAGCCCGCCGAAGCGGGCTTTTCTTCAGGAGCCGAGTCGATGCGACTCAGGCCGCCTGGACTTCCTCAGCCTGCAGGCCCTTCTGGCCCTTAGTGACGATGAACGTGACGCGCTGACCTTCCTGCAGGGACTTGAAGCCCGTGCCCTGGATCGCGCGAAAATGCACGAACAGGTCATCACCGCTTTCCGGCGTGATGAAGCCAAAACCCTTGGCGTCGTTGAACCACTTGACTGTACCGCTTTGACGATCCGACATGAAACGTTACCTTTGAAGCATGGATGGTTTGCGGCTTGGAGCGAGATGCACTTGACCGCAAGATGGGCAAGCAATCCGGGTTGCCCCGTTGGATGCTCGCCCGCGCAGCATACACTGCAACCAGGGGTTGCGGTGGTTATTCATGAATAAATAGTCGGCAGGGGTTCTGCGGGATATCGAACGGTTCAGGTTTCCAGCCGGCAGCTGGATCGGGGCATCCCTTACAATGCCCCGATGAAGATCGCCTCGTGGAACGTCAATTCGCTGAAGGTGCGCCTGCCGCACCTGACCCGGTGGCTGGCCGACGCGCAGCCGGACATCGTGGCGCTGCAGGAAACCAAGCTGGAGGACGCGACGTTTCCGGTCGACGAGCTGGCGGCTGCGGGCTACCGGGCGGTGTATTCCGGCCAGAAGACCTACAATGGCGTAGCGATCCTGGTCCGCGACCACGTGGGTGACGGTTTCGGCGACGTCCTCGCCGACATTCCCGGCCTGGACGACCCGCAACGGCGGATTCTGGCGGCCACCGTGGGCGAGCTGCGCGTGGTCGACCTGTACGTGGTCAACGGCAAGGCGCTCGGCGACGAGAAATACGCCTACAAGCTGGACTGGCTGGCCAAGGTACGCGAGTTCCTGGCCCGCGAACACGAACGCCACCCGAACCTGGTGGTGCTGGGCGACTTCAACATCTGCCCGGACGACCGCGACGTCTACGACCCGGTGGCCTGGGGCGGGGACATCCTGTGCTCACCGCCGGAACGGGCCGCGCTCAAGGCAATCACCGACCTGGGCCTGCATGACAGCTTCCGCCTGTTCGAGTCCGATACCGGGCACTACAGCTGGTGGGACTATCGACAGGCGGCGTTCCGCCGCAACATGGGCCTGCGGATCGACCTGATCCTGATCGGCGAGGCCCTGAAACCTGCCGCCACGGCGGCGGCGATCGACCGCGAACCGCGACGCTGGGAGCGGCCCTCCGATCACGCGCCGGTGACGCTGGAACTGGATATCTGACAGCAATGACTTCGAAAACCGACTGGCCCAGATCGCTGGATGACAACGAACTGGACGAACTGGATCGCTACCTGCGCGCCCATACCGGCGAAGGCGACTTGCTGCTGGATGGTGTACACGGCCTGCTCAGTGCGCTGGCCGTCGGTCCGCTGCTGGTGCTGCCGGACGAGTGGTTGCATGAAGTGCTGCACGAGCCGTTCAAGAACGAAGACGAAGGCAACCGGGTGCTGGCGCTGCTGGCCCAGCTCAACGACTCGATCAGCGCCGAGCTCGATGTCGATGCCTACGAGCCGATCCTCGGCGAGATCGCCACCGAAACCGGCCCGATGCTGTCGGCGGCCGGCTGGTGCGAGGGTTTCAGTCGGGGCATCGACCTGCGTGCCGGGTTGTGGGAAAAGCGGCTGGCCGAGGACCCACAGCTGATGGAACTGCTCGGACCGGTGATGGCGCTGGCGGTGGACGAAGGCGTGCTCGCCGCCGAGGCGGAATTTGAAAAACTCAGCGACGACGAATACGACGAATGCCTGGCCCAGGTGCCGGCGGTGCTGTATGCGGTCAACCAGTACTGGCAAGCCAAGCCGGCCACCGAGGCGGAGGTGGAGGCTATGGTGTTGCAGCAGCGCCTCGGCAAGGATGACGACGCGGCACCCCCACGCCAGCGCAGCGGCCACTGGGTGCATTGACCGGCCGGCCATGCTCCTGGGCCGGCCATCGGGCATCGCGAGCGCAACCGCCACGGGCGGCAGCCGTACCGGGGGGCCATGGCGGAAACAATCCGTTCACGCCGGGACACTTGGCCTGCGGTCGCGGAGCGGCCATCTTGGCGGGCAGACCTTCCCCACCGGAGCAAGCCATGAGCGATCGCCACATCATCCGCCGCATCCGCGGCACCGACACGTCCGACGGCGCCGGGGTCAGGCTCAAGCGCATCATCGGCCAGCCGGCTCTGGACATGCTCGACCCGTTCCTGCTGCTGGACGAGTTCCGCTCCGACCACGCCGACGACTATATCGCCGGCTTCCCCGAGCACCCACACCGCGGGTTCGAGACGGTGACCTACATGCTGGCCGGGCACATGCGCCACGGCGACAACCACGGCAACCGCGGCGACCTGGTGCCCGGCAGCGTGCAATGGATGACCGCCGGTCGCGGCATCGTGCACTCGGAAATGCCGCAGCAGGTGGATGGCCTGATGTGGGGCTTTCAGTTATGGGTGAACCTGCCGGCGAAAGACAAGATGACCGCGCCGCGCTACCAGGACATCGCGCCGGAGCGGATTCCCGTCGTGCACCCGGCCGAGGGGGTCGAGGTGAAAGTCATCGCCGGCGGGCTGGCCGGTGCCACCGGCCCGGTCGAAGGCATCCCGACCGCGCCGGTCTACCTGGATGTCGCGCTGCAGCCCGGCGCCCGCCTCACGCTCGACTTGCCGGCCGGACACCAGGGTTTTGCCTACCTGTTCGAGGGCGACGCGGCCCTGGTCGGCGCCGAGCCATTGCAACACGGCGAGCTGGGCGTGTTGTCCGCGGGCGAACAACTGCAACTGGCAGGTGGTGACAAGGCCTCGCGTCTGCTGGTCGTGGCCGGGCGGCCGTTGCAGGAACCGGTGGCCCGCTACGGCCCGTTCGTGATGAACACCCAGGCGCAGATCCGCGAGGCGATCGCCGACTTCCGCGCCGGCCGCTTCTGATCGGGAACGCGCGCCTTTCGCGTTTGCTCCCTCCCACCGTGTTTGGGTCGGGGCCTCATATCAAGAGGCGCGTTTCTTCCTTGGAGCGGCTCACCCCTTCACGCTGCCCAGCAGCAGGCCCTGCAGGTAGTAGCGCTGCAGCGACAGGAACAGCAGCAGCACCGGCAGCACGGTCACCACCGAACCGGCCATCATCAGCTCACTGTCCTGGGCATGCTCGCGCGCCAGCGAGGCCAGTCCGATCGGCAGGGTGTAGTGCTCCTGCCCGGTCAACACGATCAATGGCCACATGAAGTCGTTCCATGCGGCGAGGAAGCTGAAAATCGCCAGCGTGACGATGATCGGCTTCAGCAGCGGCAGCACGATCTGCCAGAAGATCCGCCACTCGCCGGCGCCGTCGATTCGCGCCGCCTCCAGCAACTCGTCGGGGATGCCGCGCGCATACTGGCGCACCAGGAAGATGCCGAACACGGTCGCCAGGGTCGGCACGATCACGCCGGCGTAGCTGTTGACCAGGCCGAGGTACTTCAGCAGCAGGAACAGCGGCAGCATCGCCACCTGGGCCGGGATCACCAGTGCGCCCAGCAGCGCCTGGAACAACCGTTCGCGGCCGGCGAAGCGCAGCTTGGCGAAGGCGTAGCCGGCCATCAGGTTGAACAGCACCGACAGCGTGGTGATGGTGCCGGCGACCAGCAGGCTGTTGAGCAGGTAGCGGCCCATGCCGGCGTGCACGAACAGTTCGCGATAGTTGGCCCAACTGGCCTGGCGTGGCAGAAAATGTGGCGGCAGCACGCTGGCCTCGCCCGGCGCCATCAACGACACCGAGACCATCCACAGCAACGGGAACAGCGCCACCGCCGCCACGCCGATCAGCAGGCCGTTGATCAGGGCCTTGGCCAGCCGCGGGTTCATGCCTGCTCTCCGCGGCGCGACAGCTTCACCATCAGCGCGGTGGCGGCAAACATGACCAGGAACAGCAGGAATGCGACCGCCGAGGCCGAGCCCAGGTTCCACCACTTGAAGCCTTCGTTGTACATCAGGTACAGCACGCTGACCGTGCTCTGCAGCGGCCCACCCTCGGTCATCACGTACGGCTCGGCGAACAGCTGGAAATAGCCGGACACGGTGAGGATGCCGACCAGCAGCATGGTCGGCCTGAGCATCGGCAAGGTAATGTGGCGGAACTGCTGCCAGTGCGAGGCGCCGTCGATGCGCGAGGCCTCGTACAGGTCCGGCGGGACCGCCTGCAGCCCGGCCAGGAAGATGATCATGTTGTAGCCGAAGTTCTTCCATACCGCGAACGCGATGATCGTCGGCATCGCCCAGTGCGGGTCGCCCAGCCAGTCGACCGGATCGATGCCGATCAGCCCCAGCAGGTAGTTCGTCACGCCGTACTTGGTGTTGAACAGGTAGCGCCAGATCACCGCCACCGCCACCACCGTGGTCACCACCGGCGCGAACAGCGCGGTGCGGAAGAATGGCTTGGCCTTCGCCAGCGGCGAATGGAGCAGCATCGCCGCGCCCAGCGAGGCTGCCATCGACAGCGGAACCCCCACCGCCACGAAATACACCGTGTTGCCCAGTGCCGTCCAGAACAGCGGCCGCTGCAGCAGCTCCCAGTAGTTGGCCAGGCCGACGAAGCGCAGGTTGCAGATATCGGCCAGCGCGTAGAGGTCGTAGTCGGTCAGGCTGAGCACGAAGGCGGCCAGCACCGGCAGCGCGAAGAACACGCCCAGCACGATCAGCGCCGGGGTCAGGAACAGCCACGCGGTGCGGCGTGCATTCACCGGCTGCGCTCCGGTACGCGCTGCAGGACCCAGCGGCGCTTGGCCAGGATGGCGTCGGCACGACGATCGATCTCGGCCGTGGCCTGGTCGATCGTCAACTGCCCGGCGATCACCTGCGCGGCGACCAGCTGCATCTCATTGGCGATCCGTTCCCACTCCGGCACCTTCGGTACCGGCTTGACGCGCTCCAGTTGCTTGCGGAACGCGCGTGCCTTGGGATCGTCGCGCAGCGCGCCGCCCTCCCACGAGCTGCGCCGTGGCGGCATGTCGCCGAGCAGCTCGTAGAACTGTTGCTGTACGGCCGGTTGCGACAGGTATTCGATCAGCTGCCATGCCGCCTCCTTGTGCTGCGAGCGGCGGAAGATCACCAGGCTGGAACCGCCGGCCACGCCGATGCCGGGACCATCGGGCCCGGGCAGCGGTGCGGTGGCCCAGTCGTCCTGTTGCGCCGCGCCCAGGCGCGTGCGGAACTCGCCGATGTTCCACGGACCGGACAAATAGAACGCATACACGCCATGGCCGAATTCCGACCACGGGTTGCCGGCCTCGACATTGGTGATGGCCGGCGCCTGTTTCAGTCGAAACGTGTCGACATAGAAACGCAATGCGCGCTTGAACCCGGCACTCTGGAAATTGCCGTAGCGGCCACCGTCACGCAACAGCGGCTCGGGTTGCTGCAGGGCCAGCGACATCAGCTGCTCGTACTCGTTGGTCGGCAGCAGGATGCCCCAGGTGTTGCGTGCGGGTTGGCTGAGCGCGGCCAGCATCTGTCGCCATTGCGCCCAGTTGCGTGGCGGTGCGTCGAAGCCGGCGGCGTGCAGCAGATCGCTGCGATAGAACAGCAGCCGGGTGTCGACGTACCACGGCACGCCGTACAGCGTGCCGTCGATCACGTTGGTGTCCCAGATGCTGTCGAAATAGTCATCCGGCTGCACCACCGCCGAGCGGTCCACCCGCGACTGCAGCGGTTCGATCGCGTGCAGCGCGGCCAGCTCCGGCAACCAGGTGTTGCCGAGCTGGCTCAGGTCCGGCGTCGAGTCGCCGGCGAACGCGGTAAGCAGCTTCTGGTGCGCGGCGCTCAGGGGCAATTGTTGCACCTTCACGCGGATGTCCGGGTGGGCGCGCTCGAACGCCGGCAACAGCTGTTTGACCGCGTCACCCTCGCGGCCGATGGTCCAGAAGACCAGTTGGTGCGGGTCATCCGCCGCCGGCGTACAACTGCCCAGCAGCACGCAGCAGCCGACGAGGACGGCCGGCAACAGGCCGCGCCAGGCCCTTCGCCGCGGCACACCGATGCTCATTCGGGCGGCGACTCCGGTCCCAGCCAACCGCCCTGGAAGCCGGCACGCCGCAGCCCCCGGCGGATGTACGGATTCTTTTTCATCACGTCCCACACAAAGCCGCTGCGCCAGTTCTCGATCATCAACACGATCGGGCCTTGGTCAATACCCAGTTGCACGGTGTCGACCCAGCCCATGGGTACCACCTTGCCGGTACGCAACTCGGTCTGCACGTGGAAACTGGGGTTGAACGCGTCCATGAAGCCGTGGCTGCCGTAGATGTCCTTGCCGTAGCGGCGCTTCATCTCCTCGAGTGCGGGGATCACCAGCTCCGGCGCGAACGCAATCGAACCGGCAGCGGCGGTCGGCGCGATGGTGCCATCGTCGACCAGGTAACCCAGGCCGGCGCCACGCGCGATGTAGCCGTAATAGCGGCGCGTGCCCTGGCCTTCGACCTGGATGTCGCCCGGTCCGTTGCTGGCGGTCAGGCCCCACACGTTGGCGCCGTAGCCGGTCCAGCCGCCCGGGTTGGCGATGGCGTAGTTGCGCTGGGCGATTACCGCGCGGCGGCTGTTCTCGAAGTAGTCCAGATCATGCTGGCGATTCCAGGCGTCGCGGATGCCGCGGAAGTCGATCCACACATGGCTGTACTGGTGGCCGAACATCGGGCCGAAGTTCAACAGCTGCTCGCCGTGGAAGTGGCCCCAATGGCGATCGTAGGTGCGGGTCCACGCGGTCCATACTTGTGGATCGACCGGATGGCTGGGCGAGCCCAGCGCCAGCACGTACAACAACATCGCCTCGTTGTAGCCCTCCCAGTCGTGCGGGATGAACTTGCCTTCCGGGGTCCAGCCCATGCTGATCAGCGGCGGCCGCACCTGCACCCAGGTCCAGTCGACGCGACGGTAGATGCGGTCGGCCAGTGCGCGGATCTCGTGCTCGGCCGGCGTGTCACGGTCGTAGTACGACTGCGCGAACAGCACCCCGCCCAGCAGCAAGGTGGTGTCCACCGTGGACAGCTCGGTCCAGCGCGCGAAGCGCTTGCCGCTGTGCATGTCCAGGAAGTGATAGAAGAAACCGTGGTAGCCGCTGGCATCGTCCTCGCTGTCGTTTTGTGGCGCGGTGTCGAAGAAGCGCAGCGTGGTCAGGGTGCGTTCGATCGCTTGCTGGCGGGTGATATAGCCGCGCTCGACGCCCACCCCGTACGCGGTCAGGCCGAAACCGACCGCGGCGATGCTGGAGAACGATTCGCCGGGGTAATGATCAGGGATCAGGCCGTTGGCGGGGTTGGCGCTGTCCCAGAAGAAGGCAAAGGTGCGTTGTTCGAGGTCGTTGACCAGCGCCGGGACAACGGGCGCGCTGACGGGGGCCGAAACCGCCGGCTGGGCCTGCCACGCCGGGCTGGCCGGTGCGGTGAGCAGCAGGGCCAGTCCGAGGACAAGTGGGGAAAGCCACGCGGGCCGAAAGAATGACTTCATGATGGGTCTGCCGTGCTTTGCGTTTGCAGCCAGGCGAACCGGCACCGTCGCACGGTTCGTACTGGCCATTCAGACGCCCGCCCGCGAGATGCGGGCGGACGGGTGAAGCGGCGATACTGCGTTCGCCGCAGGAACTCAGAACGTGTAGCGGGCGCCGACCTGGAAGCGGCGGGTCTGGTTCGGATCGGCGCTGGTCACCTTGCCGAAGTCGGGGTTCGGGTCCGTCGTGCCCCAGTTGTACTGGTTGTTGATATAGCCGGTGTCTACGTCGCGATTGAACACGTTCATCACGTCCAGGCGCAGTTCCAGTGCCTGGCTTTCGCCGAAGCGGAACTCCTTGGCGATGGACAGATCCAGGTTGACGTATTTGGAGCCGTACTTGCCGTTATGGTGGTAGATGCAGTTGTAGTCGCAGCCCGGCACGTTGGCGAAGTAGTCGTAGGGCAGGCCCGAGCCGTAGGTGAAGATGCCGGTAAGACGCGTACCCCACGGACCGTGCACGATGCCGTTGAGTACCAGATGGTGCTTCTCACCCACGTAGCCGTCCGGGTAGCCGGCCGGATCAACGTAGTCCAACGAGTAGTTGTCGTTGCCCTGCTGGCGCGCGTCCTGATACGTATAGGCCAGGCCCACGCCCCAGCCGGAGGCCGCGGTATAGGGCTTGTCGATGCTGACCATCACGCTGCTGGACTGGGTCTTTTTGTCGGTATTGTGCAGCACGTTGCCATAGGGACTGCCCTCGGGCACATCGGTGGAGAAGCCGGGTTCCACCTTGCGGTTCCACACCCAGGTGAACTGGTCGTAGCCGAGCACGCGGGCGAACGTCAGTGACGCGTTCCATTCCCCCAGGACCTGGCGCACGCCCAGGCTGAACTGGTCGGTGTGCGGCGGCTTGGTATTGTTGTCGATGGCGTAGATTTCGGAGGTGAAGCCCTCCTGTCCCGAGGCGAGCAGGCCGTCGAGCCCGGCCGCGGTGAGATAGCTCGGATCCCACGCGATGGTGCCCGGCGTGCTGCCGTCGGGGCTGAACTGGAAGGTGTAATTGGGCACCTGCGAGTGCAGGTCCTCCTGGCCGATCCAGTCGAACGGCGTGCGGTCGTAGTAGCGGCCGGCGCCACCGAAGATGGTGGTGCTCTGGTCGGCATCGGGACTAACGTCCAGCGAAAAGCCCACGCGAGGCTGGATCGCCCCCTTGTAGCCGTCGCGGTTGTCCCCGGTGCTGATGTAGTCGTGCAGGCCCAGGTACTCCAGCGTGGGGATCTGCTCGTCCGGCGTCACGTAGTCGTTGTTCAGCGCGTTGGTCTCGTAGTCCCAGCGCAGGCCCAGGTTCAACTGCAGCCGTGCGGTGATGTCCCAATCGTCCTGCACGTACAGGCCGAGCTGGTTGGTGTGCAGGTTGGCGTCGGCACCGCTGGGTGAGTACACCGCCTTGTACGGGGAGTCGAAGCCGCCGGGGTAGGCGGGGTCCTCGTTGTAGTAGTAGGTGGGCACGGTGGCGCTGTTCTGTTCCAGCGTGATGTTGTACGAGGCATATTTGATGCCGGCCTTGATCGTGTGGTCGGGTACGCCGAACCAGGTGAAGTCGTTGCGGATCGTGCGCTGGTTTTGGCCCTTGTCCTGCAGGTCGCCACCGCTTCCGATCACGGCGACGCCCGGTTCGTAGATGCTGCGTACCGAGCTGGAATCGGCCGAGGTCGGGCGCCATGACGAGTTGCTGGCGTCGAGCAGCAGGTCGTTGATGAAATTATCGCCGCGCGACTGCCATTTCAGCAGCACGTCGTCGACGTCATTCTTGCGGATGGTGCGTGCGCTGTAGGCCGTGTTGCCGCCGAAGCCGAGCTCTTCGCTGTCGCGTCGGGTGGTCACGCTGACATCGACGTTGTTGTCGTGGTTCGGCTGCCAGCTCAACTTGCCGAAGAACGCTTTCTCGGTGAACGGCGCGGGGAAGGTGCCGTTGTACTCGGCGAAGCGCGGGTCGTTGATCTGCACGGTCTCGTTGGCGGTGTCCTCGCGTTCCTCGTAGCTGATGAAGAAGTGCGCCACGTCCTTGATGATCGGCCCGCCCAGACTGAAGCCGCGCTGCTCGCGTTTGTAGTCGGGTTTGTCGACGTGGTTTTTCTTGTCGAACGAGTTTTGCGAAATCATCGACTCGTTCTGGTAGTACTCGTAGACCGAACCGTGGAACTCGTTGCCGCCTGACTTGGTGACCGCCGTGATGATCGCGGTGCCGGCCTGTTCGTACTCGGCCTTGTAGTTGTTGGTCAGCACGCGGTATTCCGCCACCGCTTCTTGCAAGAAGGGATTGCCGCGGGTGGAATCCTGCCCGGTGATGCCGCCCTTGAGCACGTTGTTCTTTTGGCTGGCGCCATCGATGAATACGTTTACATTCTCGGCCGACTGACCGCCGGCGGAGAAGGTCTTCTGGTTGGGGTCACGCGAGACGGTGATGCCGGGCACCAGCTTGGCGAAGTCGAGAAAGTTGCGCTCGTTCTGCGGCAGCTGCTGGATTTGTTCCTGGGTGATGTTGCTGGCCACCTCGGACGTGCGGGTCTCGATCGGCGCGGTGGTGCTGACCGTGACGCCCTGCAGATCCGTGGCATCGACGGTACTGGGTCCGCCCGCGACGACATCCAGGTTCAGGTTCACCGACTGACCGACCTGCACCGTGACGTTCTGGCTGGCCTTGCTGCCGTTGCTGCTGGCCACGATGTTGTAGTTGCCCGGGCTCAGTCCGGCCAGGATGTAATCGCCATCGGCACCCACCTTGGTCTTGCTGACGAAACCACTGGCCGTATTCGTGGCCACCACTTCGGTGGGCATCTGCCCCTGCGGCGCGGTGATGTGTCCGCGCAGGATGGCCGTGCTGGTCTGTGCGCTGGCATCGGGCAGCATCAGGGTGGTAGCGAGCAGGCCGGCGAGTGCCAACGAAATGTGCCTGGGTAATGTGCGTTGATTGACCATGAGCTGACCCTCTCCCCTAATCGTTGCTGTTGGTTTGGTTTGTCCGCTGTCGCGTTGTTGCGGTACTGCTGCCGGTTTGTCCCGTTCCGCCGAGCTGGTCGCCTTGCATCGATGCGGCCTTGTCCAGGGTGTTCCCGCGCCGGCTACGTACCCGGCGCCGCGCTGGAAGCGCGCGCCACCAGCTCGGCGCCGACATGACGCCGGGTGCCCGGGGTGATGCTGCCCGGGTTGTCGATCTGTTCGCCCAGCATTTCCATCGCCTGCCTGCCGAGATCGGCGATGTGCACCTGGATCGTGGTCAGCGCCGGGGTGACGTAGCGCGCCATCGGCACATCGTCGAAACCGGCCACGGCAATCTCGCCGGGCACGTCGACACCGGCTTCGCGCAGGGCCGAGAGGAAACCGATGGCCATCATGTCGTTGGCGGCGAACACCGCGTCCGGTCGATGCGGCATGGCCAGCAACTGCTGCCCGGCGCGGTAGCCGGATTCCTCGCTGAAGTCACCGGCCAGGGTCATCGCTTCGCTGCCTGTCGCCGAATCGGCCAGTGCCTGGCGATAACCACGCTCGCGCTCGGCCGCGTCGCGGTTGCCGGCCGGTCCCCGGATGAAGGCGATGCGCCGGCGATTCCGCGACAGCAGGTGTTCGACGATCAACCGCGCTCCGCCTTCGTTGTCCACCGACAGCGCGCAGTAGTCGGTGCCGGCCAGGCGCGTATTCATCAGTACGGTGGGCAGCTCGGCGGGCAGATTCTTCCGCAGAAAGTCCGCATCGGCGTGCGGCGACATCAGCAACAGGCCGTCCACGCGACCTTGCATGGCGCGCAAGGCCGCCGCCACTTCCTCGACCCCGTCGTGCGAGCTCGACACCAGCAGGTGCAGGCCACGTGCGCGCGCCGCCAGATCGATGCCGCGGATCAGCTCGGAGAAAAACTCACCATGCAGATCCGGCAGCAACGCTCCGATGGTGTGGGTGCGACGGGTGATCAGCATGCGTGCCGCCGCGTGCGGAATGTAGTGCAGCCGCTTGGCGGCGGCGTGGATGCGCTCGCGGGTGGCGGCCGTGACACCCGCGCCGCCATTCAGCGCGCGCGACACCGACGCCACCGATACCTTGGCCTCGCGTGCCACATCTTTGATCGTTGCTGCTGTCATCCGAGCCCCTCCACGGGTTGTGGGAACCCTTGGACGAAGCCAACGTAAACGTTTTCATGGCAACTTGTAAAGGCTCAAACGGAGCGAGTTGTGCTGCGGCGCGCAAGGGTTTCGTCCGGGAAACCGGTTGGTGCTCTGGAAACGGCGAGATGACGGGCCTGAAATAGGTTGATACGAAAGTCTGGTCTTGCTGCAACACAACAACCGTGCGCCACGTCCGGGCTGGGCGTGGGCCTGGTTGCCGGCGCCAACGGGCCAACACGGTATCGGCTGGCCGGCTCGACCCCGCGACGGCGATTGCGAGTGAACCGGCAGCGTTGGCAGGCTCGATGCTTGTCTCTTGATGGACCGCTCGAAGGGGCGGTTGCGGTGGATCGAAGTTCACCCACTCAGACTTGGAAGGACGCATGGCGCCCCACGACGTCTGCCTTGGACGGCTCGCTCAAGTTGTTTGGCCTGAATGCCGATACGTCCACAACTTGACTTGTTTCGGCGTGCTTGCTAGAAATTTGCGTGTACGTTAAAGCGCCGTTAATTCTCGCAGAGTCAAACGACTGTATTCTCCACTTGTAGTAGTAGACGAATAAACCCATGGCAAATTATTGATTTCACACCCATGATCATCTTGTCTGCCCTTCCTGTCGTGTTTTTGGCCGTACTGCTCGCCAGTGCGGTCAGGCACGTGCCGGAGGGACAGGTCTACAGCCTGTATCGGCGCGGCAAGCCGTTGCGTCTGTTGCAGGCCGGGACGCACCTGGTGCTGCCGGTGCTGGATCGGGTGGCGCACAAGATCGACCTGGCCGGCCAGATCCTGCGACTGGAAGCGCCGCTGCAAGACCGATGCGAAATGTGCGGCACGGTCTACTGGCAGGTACTGGAGCCGGAGCGTGCCGATGCGGTGTTCGAGCAGGTCGACGAGTTGATCCGCCGTGGCGCCCGCGAAGCCCTGTGCAGCGAACCGGTCAGCGAGCCGGTGGATCGCCGCGACCTGGGGGTGCGGGTCAAGCACTCGTTGAACCACGTGCTGCGCGAGCGCGGCATGATGGTCACGCGGGTCGAGCTGGACGCCGCCTGAGCCATCGAATCGCGCGAGGCGTCCGAGAGCGCCTGCGCCACAGGGGATTTGTAGCACTTTGAGCCCGCTTCGGCGGGCTTTCTTTTGGTGCATCCGACCGGGATACTTGCCGCCCGGATCATTCACGGGACAACCACGCCATGGCCGCGCGCGACGCCTTGCAGGCGCAACTTGAACGGGGCATCGATGCGCTGGGGCTGCGCCTGCCCTCAGCGGCGGTGCCGCGCCTGCTCGATTACCAGGCCCTGCTGGAGCGCTGGAACGCGGCCTACAACCTGACGGCGGTGCGCGATCCGGCCGGGATGGTCACCCGCCATCTGCTCGATTCGCTGGCGATTTTGCCGTATGTGCGCGGAGCCAGTCTGGCCGACCTGGGCACCGGGCCGGGCCTGCCCGGCGTGGTGCTGGCGATCGCCGCGCCGGGACGCGAGATCCTGCTGGTGGACTCCAACGGCAAGAAGGTGCGCTTTTTGCGCGAGGCGATCCGCGTGCTGAAACTGGAGGGCGTGCGCGCCGCGCAGTCACGTGTGCAAGACGTCGAGGGCCAGTTCGACTGCATCACCGCGCGCGCCTTTGCCAGCCTCGCCGACATGCTCGGCTGGGGTGGTCACCTGCTGGCCCCGGATGGGATCTGGCTGGCGATGAAGGGTAAGCGTCCGGATGACGAGCTGGCGGGCATCCCGGCCGGTTTCGCCGTTCGTGCCACGCACAAGCTGATCGTGCCCGGCTTGCCGGCCGAACGGCATCTGTTGGTGCTCGGCCACCGCTGAGCGCGCACGCCGTCACTGCAGGAGCGCATAGGGTGTGCTCCTGCGCCGGAACGTCAATCGTCCAGCACCGCCCCATTGCTTTCGATCACCCGGGCGTACAGTTTCGCGGTGGCCTTGGGCGTGCGCTGCTGGGTGGTGAAGTCGACGTGGTACAGGCCGAAGCGCTTGGCAAAACCCAGCGACCACTCCAGGTTGTCCATCAGTGACCACGCGTAATAACCCTTCAGGTTCACTCCAGCCTCGATCGCCCGGTGCAGGGCCTTGAGGTGCTTGCGCAGGTAGCTGGTGCGCAGCGGGTCGTCCAGTTCCCCGTTCTCGACCACCGGCGGATCGTAGAAGGCCGAACCGTTTTCGGTCACATACAGCGGGATGTCGCCGTAGCGCTGCTTGAACCAGACAAGCGTGTCGGTCAGACCTTGTTCGAACACTTCCCAGCCGGTCTCGGTATAGGTCTTGTTTGGTTGGCGCACTGACACCGCCTGGAGGGGATAGGCGTCGGCCTGGTGCTTCACCACCGCGCGCGTGTAGTAGTTGATGCCGACAAAATCCACTTTCTGATGGGTCAGCTTGAGATCGTCGGCGGGGAAATCCGGCCAGGCGTCGCCGAAGATCTCCTTCAGCTCCGGTGGGTAGCTGCCCAGCAGCGCCGGGTCGGCGAACTGTTCGTTCATGTACGCGTGTGCGCGGCGCGTGGCGGCCCGATCCGCGGCACTGTCGCTGTGCGGATACTTCGGCTCGATGTTGAACACCACGCCGATCTCGTGTTTGCCGTGCGCCCGGTAGGCCTGGATGCCGGCACCGCTGGCCCGCATCAGGTTGTGCGCCGCGATCGGGGCCTCGTATTTGCTGCGATGTCCCGGCGCCAGCGCGCCGTGCAAATAGCCGCCGTCGGTGACCACCCACGGTTCGTTGAGCGTGCCCCAGCGCGGTACGCGATCGTCCAGCGCCTTGAACATCACCTGCGCGTACTCGGCAAACCAGTGTGCACTGTCGCGGTTGAGCCAACCGCCGCGGTCATCCAGTGCCGCCGGCAGGTCCCAGTGGAACAACGTGGCGTGGGGCACGATGCCGTTTTCCAGCAGTTCGTCGACCAACCGTGAATAGAAATCCAGACCTTTCGGATTGACCCGGCCGGTCCCTTCGGGCAGCACCCGCGCCCAGTTGATGCTGAAGCGGTAGCCGTGCAAGCCCAGCGCCTTCATCAGCTGCACGTCGCCCTGGTAACGGCGGTAGTGGTCGCAGGCGATGTCGCCGGTGTCGCCGTTGGCGGTCATCCCCGGCGTATGGGTGAAGCGCTGCCAGATACTGGGTCCGGCACCATCCGCCAGCGGCGAGCCCTCGATCTGATAGGCCGAGGTGGCGGCACCCCAGTGGAAGCCGTCGGGAAAGCGGAAGCTGGCACGTATCATTGAGATCCCTGCAATAAAAAGCTTGATGTAAACGATTACATGGGCAGAATAGCGGAATGTTCCGCCACTGTGCAGCCCCGTGCATGCTTGGCGGGCGCGCGGCCGTCGTGGCCGGCCCACAAACGGAGAAGCTGATGGCGACCGTACACCTGGACCAGCTGCGCAAGGTCTACTCCAATGGGCACGTGGGCGTGGCCGGTGCCACCTTCCAGATCGCCGATGGCGAGCTGCTGGTGCTGGTCGGCCCGTCCGGATGCGGCAAGACCACCTTGTTGCGGATGATCGCCGGGCTGGAAACCATCAGTGACGGCACGCTCTCGATCGATGGGCACGTGGTCAACGACCTGCCGCCAAAGGACCGCGATATCGCCATGGTGTTCCAGAACTACGCCCTGTACCCGCACATGACGGTCGCCGAGAACCTGGGTTTTGGCCTGAAACTGCGCGGCTACAAGCAGACCGAGATCGACCAGCGGGTGGCGGCCGCGGCAAAGACCCTGGAGCTGGAACGGCGCCTGGACTCGCGCCCCGGCGCGCTGTCTGGCGGCCAGCGTCAGCGGGTGGCGCTGGGCCGGGCGCTGGTACGCAAGCCGAAGGTGTTCTTGCTGGACGAGCCCTTGTCCAACCTCGATGCCAAGCTGCGGCTGTCGATGCGGGTGGAGATCGCGCGCCTGCACCGCCAGCTCAAGGCCACCATGGTCTACGTGACCCACGACCAGATCGAGGCGATGACGCTGGGCCAGCGCATCGTGGTGCTCGACGGCGGGGTGATCCAGCAGATCGACACCCCGATGGCGCTGTATCAAAAGCCGGCCAACCTGTTTGTGGCCGGTTTCCTCGGCAGCCCGGCGATGAACCTGCTGCGTGGCACCTTGTGCCGACGCGACGGCTGGCAACTGGCTACCGCCCACGGCGACGTGGCGCTGGGTGAGGCGTTGCCCGACCCGGCCTGGTCACACTGGCGCGACCGCGAGGTGGTGCTGGGCGTGCGTCCGGAGGACCTGCAGCCGCAGGCCGGGGGCGTCGCCGCGCTGACGGCACGGCTGGAGGTGCTGGAGCCGGTCGGCAACGAGGTCTTCCTGAACCTGCGCTTCGGCACCCAGGCCCTGGTTTCACGGGTCGCGCCGCAAGCCTTGCCCGAACCGGGCGACGGCGTGCCGCTGGGACTGGCAGCCGCCCATCTGCACCTGTTCGACGCCGGCAGCGGCGAGCGGGTCGGCACCTGAGCGGCAGCGATCCGGCGGGCAACCCCGGTCGGCAATGGTAATCTAGCCGTCCTTCGCGAATGGAAAACCCTCCACCCATGGCCCGCATCATCGCTGTCGCCAACCAGAAAGGCGGTGTCGGCAAGACCACCACGGCAGTCAACCTCGCCGCCGCGCTGGCCGCGGCGAAGCGCAAGGTATTGCTGGTCGATCTGGACCCGCAGGGCAATGCCACCATGGCCTCGGGGATCGAAAAGCGCGGACTCGAATACAGTGGCTGTGAAGTGCTGCTGGAAGAAGTGCAGATCACCGCGGCGATCGTGTCGACCGAGGCGCATTACGACGTGCTGCCGGGCAATGGCGACCTCACCGCGGCCGAGCTCAAGCTGATGGACGCCATGGCACGCGAACATCGCCTGAAAGACGTGCTGGCCGGGGTCGCGGCCGACTACCACACCATCTTGATCGACTGCCCGCCCTCGCTGAACCTGCTCACGCTGAACGCGTTGACCGCCGCCGATGGCGTGCTGATCCCGGTGCAATGCGAATATTTCGCGCTGGAAGGCCTGTCCAGCTTGCTCGACACGGTCAAGGCGGTACGCCACCGACTCAATCCGGCACTCGAGATCGAGGGCCTGCTGCGCACCATGTACGACGTGCGCAATAACCTCGGCAACGAGGTTTCGGCCCAACTCACCCAGCATTTCGGCGACAACGTACTGCGCTCGATCATCCCGCGCAACGTGCGCCTGGCCGAGGCGCCCAGCCATGGCCAGCCGATTCACTTGTACGATCGCAGCTCACGGGGTGCGATCGCCTACATCGGCCTGGCCGGTGAAATCATCCGGCGCGAGCGCGCCTTGCCCGGGGCTGCCGAGCGGGACCATGCCCTCGGATCACCAGCGCATGGCGGGCATGCCGCGCCGCTCGAGGCGCCTGCCGCCGAACATCAGGAATGAAACATGGCTGCTGCGAAGAAACGGGGATTGGGACGCGGGCTGGATGCCCTGCTCGGTGGCGACGACGAGGGTTCCTCGTCGGCGCTGGCGCAGGAGGGCGAGCTGCGCACGCTGCCGCTGCAGCAGATCCAGCCCGGCAAGTACCAGCCGCGACGGCATTGGAACGAGGAGGCGCTGGACGAGCTGGCGGCCTCGATCAAGGCGCAGGGGCTGATCCAGCCGGTGGTGGTGCGCGAGCTCGGCCGAAACCGCTACGAGCTGATTGCCGGCGAACGTCGCTGGCGCGCGGCGCAGCGTGCCCAGCTCGGCGAGATTCCGGCCCTGGTCAAGCAGGTGTCCGAGGCCGCCGTGCCGGCGATGGCGCTGATCGAGAACATCCAGCGCCAGGACCTCACCCCGCTGGAAGAAGCCGATGCGCTGAAGCGGCTGATCGACGATTTCGACCTGACCCACCAGCAGGCGGCCGACGCCGTCGGTCGCTCGCGCGCGGCGGTGTCGAACATGCTGCGCCTCACCGAGTTGCCGGAGGCGATCAAGAAACTGCTCGACGACGGCAAGCTGGAGATGGGTCATGCACGCTGCGTGCTGACCCTGGACGAGGCGGTCGCGGTGCCGTTGGTACGCCAGGCGATCACCCTGGGCTGGTCGGTGCGCGAACTGGAAGACGCCGCGCGCCGCGCGCAGACTGCGCCGAAGGGCAAGGCGAAGAGTCCGCCGGCCCGCGACCCGAACATCAGCGCACTGGAGCGCGAACTGGCCGAACGGCTCGCCGCCCGGGTCGAACTGACGCAGGGCAAGGGCGGTCGCGGCAAGCTGGTGATCCACTACCACAGCACCGACGAGCTGGAAGGCATCCTCGACAAGATCCGCTGAGCTGCTCTTCTTTTCTCCCGTCGGGAGAAGGCGCCGCGCAGCGACCGACGAGGGTACGTGCGGCGCGCAACGACCCACCCCCGCGCAAGCGCCGTACCCCCACCCCGGCTCCCTCGGCCGCGAGGGGACCCTCAGGGGTCGCCGATGGGAGCGCGGGCAACCACGCGGTGGCTTGGCATTAAACTGCGCTTTTGCTGCGCCGCGTGCAGCACCCGTCTTCGCAAAAGGCCTTTCCCATGCCCCAACTTGCCGTCGTCGTTCCCGTCTTCAACGAGCGCGACAACATCCCGCCGTTGCTCGCCGAGATCGCCGCGGCGCTGCGCGGACGGGTCGATTACGAGGTGATCTATGTCGACGACGATTCCACGGACGACAGCCGTGAGGTATTGGCGCGCGAAAAGCTTGCCCATCCGGAGTTGCGCGTGCTGCACCACCTGAGCCGCAGCGGGCAGAGTACGGCCGTGTGGAACGGCGTGCGCGCCGCACGCTCGCCGTGGATCGCCACGCTCGACGGAGACGGACAGAATGATCCGGCGGACATCCCCAAGCTGCTTGCCGCCCGCGAGGATGCGCCGGCCGAGGTGCGGCTGTTCGCCGGTTGGCGCACCACCCGTCGCGACAGCTTCAACAAGCGCATTTCCTCGAAGGTGGCCAACGCGGTGCGCTCGCGCATGCTCAAGGACGCCACCCCCGACACCGGCTGCGGCCTGAAGCTGTTCGAGCGCGAGGTGTTCCTGCGCCTGCCCTATTTCGACCACATGCACCGGTACCTGCCGGCCCTGGTCAAGCGCGCCGGATTCCGGAGCATCAGCGTGCCGGTCAGCCATCGTCCGCGCACCGCCGGGGTGTCCAAGTACGGCATGCTGGACCGCCTGTGGGTCGGCCTGGCGGATCTGCGCGGGGTGGCCTGGCTGATGCGTCGCGCCAAGGTGACCCGGGTCGAGGAGCTCTGACCGGCCGCTCCCGGCCCGCGTCACGGGATGCTGATCCGGCGGTCGTATGATGGTGGAGTTTCCCTGACAGGAGGACGCCATGAGCATCGCGATCAAGCGCGCCTACGAGGAGCCGGCAGAGGACGACGGCTATCGTGTCCTGGTGGAGCGGCTGTGGCCACGCGGCATGAAGAAAGAGGCCGTGCCGCTGGACCAGTGGGCGAAAGAGCTGGCGCCTTCCACCGCCTTGCGCAAGTGGTTTGGCCACGAACCGGCCCGTTGGGACGGCTTCCGCCACCGCTATGCCGGCGAGCTGGACGCCCTGGCCGAATACTGGCAACCGCTGGCCGAGCGCTCGGCACGTCACCGGGTCACCTTGATCTACAGCGCCCGCGACGAGGAGCACAACGGCGCCATCGTGCTGCGCGACTACATGCAGAACTGGTTGCGCACGCACGGGCCGCGCTGAGCGGCCGTGACAAACATCGCCCACCTCCCGCGACCGGACCCTCTGCGACAGGCTGCCAGCCGCCTACCCGGAGCGCACCGGCCCGCCCGAGCGTGGCCATTTGGCCAGCGCCTTGCGCGCCTGCGCCCGCCCGCGCTCGATCAGCTCGCGGGCGCGGTAAAACTCGTAGACGCTGGCGATGTTGCGCGGCAGTTCGATCAGCAGGTCCGGCTCGTAAGCGGCCAGGCGCAGCCGTGCCAGGTTCGCCTGCATCAGTTCCATCGCCTGGCCCAGCGTATCCAGCGTGCCGGGCTCGCGCGGCCGGCTCTCGCCATGCGGGATCAGCCGGCCGATGAATTCGCTGATCCGGTGGCGGTAGCTGGTCTCGTCCATGCTTTCGCTGTCGGCCGGCGCCGGTGGGGCGACCGTCTCGGCCGGGCCGTCCATGCTCACCGCCAGCACGTAGTCGGCCTCGCTGCGGATCAATGGCGTGACCGGCACGGGGTTGAGCAAAGCACCATCGACCATGCGCCGCCCGTTCAGGCAGTACGGGCGGAACACGGTGGGCACGGCGATCGAGGCACGGATTGCGTCGAACAGGTTGCCCTGGCTCAGCCATACCTCGCGTCCGCGGTCGAGCTCGGTGGCCACTGCCGTGAACGCCAGCGGCAGCTCCTGGATCAGGGTGTCGCCGATCAGGCCGCGCAGGGTGCCGATGATCCGTTCGCCCTTGATCAGGCCACCGCCGGAGAACGTCCAGTCGAGCAGCCGCAACACGTCCAGGCGATCCAGTGCGCAGACCCAGTCGCGGTAGACATCCAACTTGCCCATGGCATGGATGCCGCCGATCAACGCGCCCATCGAACTGCCCGCGATCGCCACGATGCGCAAACCCTGTGCCTCGATCTCCTCGATCACGCCGATATGCGCCAACCCCTTGGCGCCGCCGGCACCCAGTGCCAACGCCACGGTGGGTTTGCCGGCACCGTCCGGCATCGGGTCGGCGGTGGGCGCGATCTCTTCTTGCTCACTCATGCATCAACTCCGGTCACGGGCGCGAGGCTGGGCGGCGGCCCCCAAACCGACCCGTCCGCACAACAGAATGGATACAGGTCGCGCGCTGCCGGTTAGGATGGGACCCGGTCGAACCCACGGCAAGCCCTGGAGCGTGCATGAGCCATACCGATGAACCGATGTCCCCGCGTGGCCCGATCGCCGCATGGCTGGTGTGTGCGTGACCTGGCAGGCGTGGGCAACCGTGGGGGTGGTTGTGGTCGCCATGGCGCTGTTCGTCAGCGAAAGGGTGCGCATCGACCTGGTCGCGCTGATGACTCTGGGCGCGCTGGCGATTCTGGGGATCATCAGCCCGGTCGAAGCCTTGTCCGGCTTCAGCAACGAGGCCACGGTGGCGGTGGCGGCGATGCTGGTGCTCAGCATGGGCATCGACCGCTCCGGCGCGCTGGAGCCGCTGATCCGGCTGCTTTCGCGCATCCGCCATCCCTGGGCGCTGACGCTGGCGGTGATGCTGGTGATCGCCCCGCTGAGCGCGTTCATCACGAACATCGCGCTGGTCGCCACCTTCCTGCCGCTGGTGCTGCGCGTGTGCCAGCGCACCGGCACTTCACCCGCGCGGGTGCTGATGCCGATGGCATTTGCCGCGCAGATGGGCGGTGTGAGCACGCTGATCGGCACCTCGTCCAACCTGCTTGTCGATTCCATTTCGCGTGGGCACGGGTTGGTCGGGTTCGGCATGTTCGAGTTCACCGCCATGGGCGCGGCGCTGGCCGTGGTCGGGATTGTCTACATGATGCTGGTGGGGCGGTGGTTGTTGCCCAGGCAGGTAGACGTGGGCCTGCCCGAGCAGTCGGATATCGGCAAGTACGTGACCGAACTGCGGGTGGACAAGGAATCCCCCCTGATCGGCAAGAGCATCGCGGACGCCGACCTTGGCACGCGTTACGGCGTGTATCCGCTGGAGCTTCTGCGCGGCGAACGCCACATGTGGTCGCCGCGGTCGCAGGAAATTGCCGTGGGCGACGTACTCCTGGTGCGCGGCGACTGGGACAAGATCGAGGAGTTTCAGCGTCGTGCGGGCCTGAGCAACGCACCCGAGCGACGCTATGCGCAGGACCAGGATCATCCGCGGGTGCTGGCCGAGGTCATGGTGGCGCCGGCCAGCTCCAGCGAAGGCCAGCAACTGGAAGAGACCGAGCTCAACTGGCGCTACGATGCCACCGTGCTGGCCATCCATCGACGCGGGCAAATCCTGCGCGACAAGCTCAGCCAGGTCCGTCTGGCCGTAGGCGATGTGTTGCTGGTGTTGGTCGACGAGGCGGTCTTGCCGCGGTTGCGCGGCGATCAGGGCCTGGTGGTGCTCAGCCAGCGTGAGGCGCGCCGGCGTACCTCGAGCCGGGGCATCCTGGCCGTGCTGATCATGGTCGGCGTGGTGGCGACGGCCGCCCTGCATCTGTTGTCCATTCCGATTGCCGCCATCCTCGGCGTGCTGGCCATGGCGCTGTCCGGTTGCTTCGGCCGCAAGGACGTCTATGCCGGCATCGACTGGAAGGTCGTCATCCTGTTGGGTGCCATCTTGCCGCTCGGCATCGCGATCGAGCGAACCGGCCTGTCGCACGTCGTGGTCGAAAGCGGCATGCGGTTGGTCGGCGATCACGGCCCGATCGCCGCCTTGCTGCTGGTGTACCTCATGACCGCGGCGATGACCGAACTGATGGGGCACAATCCATCGGTGGTGCTGATGATGGGCATCGCGGTGTCGGTGGCGCAGGCCATGGGGGCCGATGCCCAGCCGTTCATGGTGGCGGTGGCGTTCGCCGCGTCGACCTCGTTCGCCACCCCGGTCGGCTACCCCACCAACACCATGGTCTATTACGCCGGCGGTTACCGTTTCACCGATTTCATGAAGGTCGGCATCCCGCTGATCCTGATGTTCTGCGCATTGTCGATGTGGATGATTCCGCAGATCTGGCCGTTTCATCCCTGAGGGGCGGGGAATGGGGAATGGGGAATGGGGAATGGGGAATGGGGAATGGGGAATGGTTGAAGCGCCGGCGCTCCCGCTTTTGTGATTCTCCATTCCCCATTCCCGACTCACTGGTAGCCTGACAGCGCCAACTGCAGCAGAATCTTCATCTCCTCGCGCAGTGGCAGCGGCGCGACCACTTCGGCGTCGGGGCCGTACTTGAGCACGTCCATCAGCAGCTCTTTCGAGTTGGAGTACGGCACTTTCAATTCGTAGCGGCCATCGGGCAGCCACTCGCCCTGCTGCTGCGAATGCCAGTGCTCGTCGGAGACCCAGCGCGCGGCGTGGGCGGAAAAGCGGATCGTCGCCCAGGCCTTGGGCTTGCCGGCGAAGATGCCATAGCTGGAGGCGAGCAGCTCGTTGAGGTCGGCATCGGCGACATCCAGCGCGACGGTGTCCAGCGCGTGTGCCTCGGTGATGCGGTCCACCGCGAAACTGCGCAGTGCCTCGCGGTCGTGGTCCCACACGTCGAGGTACCAGTTGTCGCGATAGTGGGTCAGCCGCTGCGGCGAGACCAGGCGCCGGCTGTCGGCGTTGGTGGTGCGCGCGCGATAGTGGAAGCGCAACTGGCGGCGCTCCAGCACCGCGCCGGCGACGATGCGGAACACCTGCTGGTCGAGCTTGCGTTCGCCCCACGGGATCACCCGGATGCGTTCGAGCGGCAACGCCTTGCCGCTGCCCTGGTGCGACAGCAAGCCCTCGATGCGCGCCTTGAACGGTGCCAGCGTGCCCGCCAGCACGCCCGGTCCGGAGCGGCTGATCAATTCGTTCAGCGCCAGCAACGAGGCCAACTCGTCCGAGGTCAGCCACAGGCCCGGCAACTCAAACTTCTCGCCCTCACCGGCCGCATAGCGGAATGCCGCCTGGTCGGTGCCGGCGCTCTCGATCGGCGCGCCCAGCGCGTCGCGCAGGAAGGCCACGTCGCGATACAGTGTGGCGCGCGAGCATTCCAGCTCGCCCAGCAGGCGCGACAGCGGCACCGGGTAATGTGCCGACTTCAGCACGCGATGCAGACTCAGTATCCGTTCGTAGCGATCCATCGGGTTCAGCACCTGGTGGGGGAGGGCAAGGCGTAGCATGCGGGTGGCCTGTGCCCGTCGCAAGTCGCCTGCATCGGGTGCCGGTCACCGGCGCATCGTTCACTGCAAGTTCAAGCCGTCGCGTTAAGGTAGCCCGTCACCAATCTTTAACAAATGGACGTCCCGAGATGCACAAGAACCTGATCGCCGGCGTGTTGCTGGCTGCCCTCGCCAGTGTTGCCGCCCACGCCCAGAGCGCCGACGCCTCGTCGACCGGCGGCCACCGTGGCGGCTGGAGCGGTTCGGGTGAGTTCGGCTTGTCCTCGGCCACCGGCAACTCGCGTTCGCAGAACGTCAACGCCAAGCTGGGCCTGAACCAGGAAAACGAGCACTGGAAGAACAATTTCTTCATCAATGCGTTGCGCTCCAAGAGCGAGCAGACGGTGGTCGATGCCGACGGCAACACCATCGAGCAGTTCAACACCACGGCCAATCGTTATGATGCCGGCGCCTCGGTCGGCCTGAAACTGGACACCCGCAGCTACATCGTCGGCGCGACCCGTTACGAGCACGACGAATTCGGCTCCAACCTGTGGCAGAGCACGGTGTCGCTGGGTTACGGCTACATCGCGCTGAAGAATGACCGCAACGAGCTCTCCTTCGAAATCGGCCCCGGCTACAAGCGCTACCGCCCGGCCGACACCACCTTGGCGGTGGACGGCGTGCCGGTGACGCAGCGCCATCCGATCGAAGGCGAGGTGGTGGCCCGCGGCCTGATCAATTATAAGTACAAGCTCAGTGCCAACACCGCGTTCGAGGATACCATCCTGATGGAAGCGGGCTCGCAGAACACCTATCTGCAGAACGACGCCGGCCTGACCGTCAGCATGACCAGAAAGCTGGCGCTGAAAGTGGGTTTCCAGACGCGCTACAACAGCGACGTGCAGCCGGACGTGAAGAAGACGGACACGTTGACCACGACGAACCTGGTCTACAGCTTTTAGGGCCGGGAATCGGGAGTCGCCGGCTGACCCAGGAACTCGTCGGCACCTTGTTCCAGCAGCTCAGACGCTACCTGTTCACCCAGTGCGACGGCCTGGCCAACCGGGCCGCGGGCATCGGCGCGCAGCAGCCGCCCGCTGGCGGCGTCGCCAACCAGGCCGCGCAGGTGCAAGCCGTGCCCGCCCCGCACGCACCAGGCGCCGACCGGCACGGTGCAACTGCCGCCCAAGGCCCGGTTCATCGCCCGCTCGGCACCTACCGTGAGTCGGGTGTTGGCATCATCCAGCGCGGCGAGCAGGGCCAGTACGGCCGGCTGCCCTTCGTGCGCCTCGATCGCAATGGCGGCCTGCCCGGGTGCCGGCAACCAGTCCGGTGCGGCCAGCCGCGTCGCGATGCGTGCCGCCAGGCCCAGCCGTTCCAGTCCGGCACAGGCCAGCACGATGGCGTCGTAGTCGCCGGCGTCGAGCTTGGCCAGGCGGGTGCCGACGTTGCCGCGCAGGTCGCCCAGTTGGAGATCCGGCCGCAGCGCGCGCAGCTGGGCCTGGCGCCGCAACGACGAGGTACCTACCCGCGCGCCCTGCGGCAGTGAGGCCAGATCGGTGTGGTGATTGCTGACGAAGGCATCGGCGGCGTCGGCCCGCGGCAGGATCGCCGGCAGCGTGAACCCGGGTTCCAACTGGGCCGGTACGTCCTTCAGCGAGTGCACCGCCAGCTCGGCGCGGCCTTCCAGCATCGCCACCTCGAGTTCCTTCAGGAACAGGCCCTTGCCGCCGATCGTGGCCAGCGGCTGGTCGAGGACCTCGTCGCCACGGGTACTCAGCGGCACCAGCTCGACGTTCAACCCGGGATGCGTCGCGCGCAGGCGTGCCGCGACGTGCTCGGCTTGCCACAGCGCCAGCGCGCTCTTGCGGGTGGCGATGCGCAAGGTGGAAGGGCTCATTGGAACTCCAGGGCGGTCGGCAAGGTCACATTGTCGCGCAGTTGGCCTACCCGGTGCAGCGCGGCCGGTGCGTGCGGCGATTGTCCCCGCCGCCGTGCTCCGGCTACGATGTCGGCAAATCCTTCGGAGTTCATCATGCAAAGCGGCAACCCGGCACTCAACAAGAACACCTTCCTCGACGCCGCCAGCGGTGCGGTAGTGTCGCATGGCGATCAGGTGATGACGGTCAATGGCACGGTCAACAAGACCGGCCTGTTGCTGGCGCTGGCCGTGGTCGGCGCGGCCTTCAGCTGGGGCCAGTTCCACGGACCCGAAAGCATGTCGGCGATGGCCCCGCTGATGATCGGAGGGGCCATCGGTGGTCTGGTGCTGGCGCTGATCACGATCTTCAAGAAAACCTGGGCGCCGGTCACCGCGCCGTTGTATGCGCTGGTAGAGGGCGTCTTCATCGGCGCGCTGTCGGCGATCTTCGAGCTGCGCTACCCCGGCATCGTGATGCAGGCAGTCGGCCTCACCTTCGGCGTCATGGCGGCGATGTTGCTGGCCTACCGCAGCGGGCTGATCCGCGCCACCGAGAAGTTCAAGCTCGGCGTGGTGGCCGCCACCGGCGGCGTGCTGCTGCTGTACCTGGCCAATTTCGTGATGGGCTTCTTCGGCCACTCGATGGGCTTCATCCACGGCGCCACGGGCATGGGCATCGCCTTCAGCGTGGTGGTGGTGGTGATTGCCGCCCTCAACCTGATCCTCGACTTCGACATGATCGAGCAGGGCGCTCACGCCCGTGCCCCGAAATACATGGAATGGTACGGCGCATTCGCGCTGGTGGTCACCCTGGTGTGGCTGTACCTGGAGTTGCTGCGCTTGCTGTCGAAGCTGCAGTCGCGCAACTGAGGAATCGCAAGGCCGCGGTTCGAGATACCGCCCGGCAACGGCGCCGATCAACCCTCCGACAAGCGCGCACCGTCCGCCGGCTGGGTGCCATGGTGATCGGCCGCCAGCAGCAGGTAGAACGCGGGTACCACGAACAGGGTGAACACGGTGCCGATGGCCAGGCCGGTGGAGATCACCAGGCCCATGTTGAAGCGGCCCGCCGCGCCGGCGCCGGCGGCCAACACCAGCGGCACCACGCCCAGCACCATGGCCGCGGTGGTCATCAGGATCGGGCGCAGGCGCACCGCCGCGGCATGTTCGATCGCCGCGCGCTTGGACATGCCGGCGCGCTGCGAGTCGTTGGCGAACTGCACGATCAGGATGCCGTGCTTGCTGATCAGGCCCATCAACGTGACCAGGCCGACTTCGGTATAGATGTTGAGGCTGGTGAACAGGTTGACGAAAATCAGCGCGCCGAACAGTGCCAGCGGTACCGAGACCAGGATCACGACCGGATCGCGCAGGCTGTTGAACTGCGCCGCCAGCGCCAGGAACACGATAATCACGGCAAACAGCAAGGTCGCGCCGAAGCCGCCGGATTCCTGCATGAACTGGCGCGACTGGCCGGCGTAGTCCATGCGGTAGCCGCTTGAGGCCACCTCGTGCAACAGGTCCCGCAGGTAGGCCAGCGCCTCGCCCTGCGGCATGCCCGATACGCCGGAAATGGTGGCCGAATTCAGCTGCTGGAAGCGGTTCAGCGACTGCGGCACCACCTGATGGGTGATCTTCGCCACCGTGGAGGCCTGGATCACCGAACCGTCAGGAACGCGCAGGTAGTAGTCCAGCACCTGATCCGGATTCAACCGGTCGACCTGCAGTACCTGCGGAATGACCCGGTACGAACGGCCCGCCATCGAGAAGTAGTTGACGTAGTCGCCGCCCAGCGCGGCCCCGAGTGCCACGCCGACATCCTGCTGGGTCAGGCCCAGGGTGGCGATCAAGTTGCGGTCCAGGCTCACCGTGGCCTGCGGTTTGTCGACCTTCAGGTCGGAGTCGATGAAATAGAACCTGCCGCTGGCCTCCGCCTGTTTCAGCACCTCGCCGGCGACTTCGTCGAGGTTTTCGAACGGTTCGGTCGTGGTGATCACCACCTGGATCGGCAAGCCTTGCGCACCGGGCAGCGGCGGGAACTGGAATGCCGCCACGCGTGCGCCGGCAATCGTGTTCCATTTCTGCTGCAGCACCTGCTGCAACTCATGGGCGCTGCGGCTGCGCTGGTCCCAGGGCTTGAACACCACGCCACCGATACCCTGGTTCACCGTCGGCACGCCGGTCATCTGGAACATCAGGTCGTATTCCGGCAACTCGCTGGCCAGGTCGAACATCTGTTGCGCATAGACGTTCATCTGGTCTGCGGTCGTGTTGGGCGCCCCCACGATCTGGCCCACCACCACGCCTTGGTCCTCCTCTGGCGCCAGTTCCGAATTCGAGGTCAGGCCCAGCGCGAAAGTGGCCGGCAGCAGCAGTCCGGCCATCACGATCACCACGGTCCAGGTGGACAATGCGTTGTGCAGCGCGCGCTGGTAGCCGTGGTGCACGCGGTCGAACTGGCGATCGATGAGCTGCACGAAACGCCCGCTTTCCTGTTCGCTGCGGAAAAACTTCGACGCCATCATCGGTGACAGCGTCAGCGCGACGACCGCCGAGACGGTGACTGCCCCGGCCAGGGTGAACGCGAACTCGGTGAACAGTGCGCCGGTGAGGCCTTTCTGGAAGCCGATCGGCACGTACACCGCGATCAACACCACGGTCATCGCCAGGATCGGCCCACCCAGCTCGCGCGCGGCCAGCAGTGCCGCCTGCAACGGCGTCTTGTCTTCCTCCTTCATGTGGCGGTCGACGTTTTCCACCACGATAATCGCATCGTCCACCACCAGGCCGATCGCCAACACCAAGGCCAGCAAGGTCAGCAGGTTGATCGAGTAGCCCAGCACCAGCATCACGAAAAACGCGCCGATCAGCGACAGCGGCATCGCGATCACCGGAATGATCACCGCGCGCATGCTGCCCAGGAACAGGAAGATCACCAGGGTCACGATCAGCAGCGCCTCGACCAGGGTCTTGATCACCTCGGTGATCGAGCTGTTCACGAAATCGGTGGCGTCGTAGACAATCTGTCCGCTCAGGCCGCCAGGCATCTGCTGTTGGATGTCCGGAAAGACGTCGCGCACGCGCTTGGCCACATCCAGCATGTTCGCGTCGGGGGCGACCTTGATACCGATGAATACCGAGCGCTTGCCGCCGAAGGCCACGTTGAAGTTGTAGTTCTCCGATCCGAGGGTCACCGTGGCCACGTCCTGGAGCCGCACGATGGCGCCGCGGTCCTGCTTGATCGCCAGCTGCCTGAACTCCTCGACGCTGTGCAGGCTGCTGTCGGCGGTCAGGTCCACCGTCACCGCCTGACCCTTGCTCGAGCCGATCGCGGCCAGGTAGTTGTTGGCCGCCAGCGCCGCATAGATGTCGCTGGCGGTCGTGCCATGGGCGGCCATCCGGGCCGGGTCCAGCCATGCGCGCAGCGCGAACTGGCGCGCCCCGAGCAGTTCGGCCGTCTGCACGCCCTCGATCGCGTCGAGCCTGGGCTTGACCACCCGCGCGAGGTAGTCGGTGATGTTGTTGGTGGGCAGCACGTCGCTGTAGAAGCCGAGGTACATCGCGTCCACCGTCTCGCCGGTTTGCACGTTCAGCACCGGCTGCTCCGCCTGCGGCGGCAACTGGTTCCTGACCGAGTTGACCTGGGTGCTGATCTCGGTCAGCGCGCGGTTGGCGTCATAGTTCAGGCGCAGCGTGGCCGTGATCGTGGACACGCCGGACAGGCTGCTGGAGGACAGGTAATCGATGCCCTGCGCCTGCGAGATCGCCTGTTCCAACGGTTGGGTGATGAAGCCGGCCATGGTCTGCGCGTCGGCGCCGTAGTACGTGGTGGTGACGGTGACGGTGGCGTTCTCGGTCTTCGGGTACTGGCGCACGCTCAGGCTGGTGGCCGCGCGCACACCTAATACCAGGATCAGCAAGCTGACGACGATCGCCAGCACCGGCTTGTTGATGAACAGGTCGGTGAATTTCATGGCGGTCGCTCAGTGCTCCTGCGGCACGGGATGCGCGCTGTCGGCCGGTTGCACGCTGTTGTCGATCGTGATCGGTGCATCGTTCTTCAGCTTGATCTGGCCACTGGTCACCACCTCGGTACCCGGCTCGATGCCCTTGAGGATTTCCACCTGGTCGCCGCGCGTCTCGCCCAGGGTGACGAACGTCTGCTGCCCGGTCGGCGGCAGCGGGCGGCCTTGCTCATCCTTGCCTTCCGATGCGCGCACCACGTACACCATGTCGCCGTACGGGTTGTAGACGATTGCCGCCTGCGGCAGGGTCAGCCGCTGCCGCTCGCGGCCGATGTCGACCTCGAGCTTGGCGAACATGCCCGGGATCAATGCCTTGTCGTGATTCGGCACGCGCGCCTCCACCTGCACGTTGCGGGTGCTGGTGTCGACCTTGGGGCTGATCGCGTTGAGCCTGCCGTTGAACTGGCGTGCGGGGTACGCATCCAGCGTGAGCTTGACCGGCTGGCCGACCTTCAACCGCCCCAGTTCGCTTTGCGGCACGTAAAAGTCGACCAGCAGCGGGTCGAGTTGCTGCAGCGTCACCAGCGTGGTGCCGGCACTGACATAGTCGCCCGGGCTGATCGTGATGATGCCTGCGCGGCCTGCGAACGGTGCACGCAGCTGCTTCTTGGTCACGGTTGCCTGCTGCTCCGCCACCGCCGCCTGCTTCGCCTTGCGGTCGGCGGCGGCACTGTCGTATTCGGCCTGGCTGATCGCCCGTGCGGCGAGTTGCTTGCGCGCCCGTTCGAAGCTGAGTTGCGATAGCTGTGCCGCGGCCTGGAGCTGCTGCAGGCGGGCCACCTCGTCGTCATCGCGCAACTGCAACAGCGGCTGGCCCTGCTCCACATCCTGGCCGGATTCGAGCCTGACGGCGGTAACCAGGCCGGCAACGTCCATCGCCAGGTCCGCGCCGTTGGCGGCGCGCAAGGTGCCGACCGCGCGCAACGTGGGCTGCCACGGCTGTTCGCGGGCGATCGTGGTGCTGACCGTGAACGGCGCCGGCTTGGGCATGCTTTGGATCATGCGCATCACCAGCAGCACCTTGACGCCGGCGATCACCGCGATCAGCAACAACACCCCGCCGATCATCCAGAGCATGCGTTTGGTGGTACTGGGCTTGTCATCGACGCGCGTAGACATGCGCGAACTCCTGATGGTTGGTGAAAGCATGCTCGCGCCCGTCGCCGATCGCGAGACAGGCGGCTATGGATCCTGTCCGGTCGCGTGTGCGTCGGCGTCGGCCTGCCAGCCGCCACCGAGCGCGGCGTACAGCGCGGCCGTGTCGGCCAGTCTGGCGGCGCGCGCCTGGACCGTTGCAATGCGTGCTTGCTGATAACTGCGCTCGGCGTTGAGCAGATCGAGATAGCCGGTCGCGCCGACTCGATATTGCTCGCGCATCAGCATGAGCTGCTGCCGTGCCGAATCCTCCGCGATGGCCTGCGCGGCCAGTCCCTGGGCGTCGTACTCGAGCGCCTGCAGCGCATCGGCGACGTTCTGGAATGCAACCAGCACGGTCTGCTGCCAGTCTGCCAGCGCCTTGTCCAGGCCCGCCTCGGCGGCGCGCTTGCGGTGTCGCAGTTCGCCGCCGTGGAACAACGGCTGGGTCAGGCTCAGCCCCAGCGACCAGGCCTGGGTGCGGGTCGAAAACAGCTCACCGGCACGGAGTGCCTGCGAACCGCCACTGCCGGACAGCGAAATCTGCGGCAGCATCGCCGCGGTGGCCACGCCGACCTGGGCGGAGGCCGCGTGCAGCTGGGCCGAGGCCGCGCGGATGTCCGGGCGCTGCTCGACCAGGGTCGAGGGCAGGCTGACCGGGATGTCCGGCGGCAGGCTGATGGCATCCAGGCTCAGCGCCGTCAGTTCCAGTTGTGCCGGCGTGGTGCCGAGATAGGTCGCCAACTGGTTGCGCGTAGCGGCAAGCTGTGCGCGCAGTGGCGGCAAGCCGGCTTCGGTCGCCGCCAGCTGGGTGCGTACCGCCAGCGTGTCGGACAGCGACTTGGTGCCGATCCGCTGTTGCTGTTCGGCAATGTGCAGGCTCTGGCGCTGGCTGTCGAGGATCTCTTCGGTCGCGCGCAACTGTTCGCGCAGGGATGCCTCCTGCAACGAGGCGGTGACCACGTTGGCGGTCAGCGTGAGGTAGGTTGCGTCCGCCTGCGCCTGTTGCACCTCGGCCAGCGCCGCCTGCGCCTCGATGCCACGCCGGGTGCCGCCGAACAGGTCGATGCCGTAATCGACCTCCACCGAGGCGTTGTACACGGTCAGCGGTGGAAAGGTGAAGGCACCGCCAAATGCGGCGCCGGACTGCTTCTGGCGGGTGACGCCGGCACTGGCGTCCACCGACGGGAACCTGGTTGCGCCGGCCGCGCGGGCATTCTCCCGGGCCTGGCGCAGGGCGGCATGGGCCGAGGTGATCGACGGGCTGTGGTGCAGCGCCGTATCCACCCGGTGGGTCAGCTCGGCACTGCCGAACGTGGTCCACCAGCGTGCCGGTACCGCGTGATCGCGCAAAAATCGCTGGGCATCGCCACCGACGGTCGGCGATGCGGCGGTGTTCGCCGGCAACGGTTGCGACGTGAAACGATCCACCGCCGGGGGATCTGGGCGATGGTAGTCGGGGCCGACTGCACAACCGGCAAGGGCCAGCCCGGCGATCAAGGCGAGGGCACGCGCGACATGGTCGGGCGGGATCGCTGGGAGACCGAACAGGTCGCTGGACAAGGGAGTGGCCTGGGCAGGGACACGTCGCCCGGGACAATAGCATAGCGATGAGTTTGCCGGGTGATCCGGGCTGCCTCGGCGTATTCCTGCGCGGCACCCGGTCAGAGCATGCCCAGCCGGCGCCCCTGCGAGGAGAACCGCATCGGCAATTCGCCGCTCAAGCCGTCCGGGTGATCGGCGGGTACCGCGAAGCGCCAGCCGCGCACGCTGCGCAAGGCGTGCTGGTCGAGGATCGGGTCACCGCTGGAGGCGACCAGGCTGGCGTGTTCGACCTGGCCGGTGCCGTCGATGCGGATCCGTACCACCACGAGGCCGTCCAGGTGGCCACGCAATTGCGCCCAGCGTTGGCTGGTATCGCCGGGCGTCGCTACCGGCTTCAGGGTGACCGGGGTGGGGATCGCGCCGGCCTGTGCCGCGTCGTCGCCACCACGCCGGCGGCTACGCCGCGGCTGCACCACCGTGACCGGGCCGCGTACCCGATGGGTGGTCGACACGTGGCGTGGCGCGACTTGCGCGCGTCGGACCATGGCCACGCGGTCGGACGGCTCGCGCCACTGACGGGTCAGGTTGCTGAGCCAGCTGGTGCCGGCGATGCCGACGACCAGCGCCAGCACGCTCAGGCCGGTGGTGGTGCGAAGGCGCAGCATGGCCGACCGGCTGCTAAGGCCGCTCGAGGATGGCAGTCACGCCCATGCCGCCGGCAGTGCAGATCGAGATCAGGCCGCGGCCGGAGCCTTTCTGTTCGAGCAGCTTGGCCAGGGTGGCGACCAGGCGCGCCCCGGTGGCCGCGAACGGATGGCCCACCGCGAGGCTGGAACCATGCACGTTGAGCCTGGCCGGATCGATCGTGCCCAGTGGTGCGGCGAGCCCCAGTCGGTCGCGGCAATAATCGGCCGATTCCCAGGCGCGCAAGGTGCACAGCACCTGCGCCGCGAATGCCTCGTGGATTTCGTAGTAGTCGAAGTCCTGCAGGCTGAGGCCGTTGCGCGCCAGCATCCGCGGCACCGCGATGGTGGGCGCCATCAGCAGGCCTTCGCCGTGCACGAAATCCACGGCGGCCACCTCGGCATCGCGCAGGTAGGCCTGCACTTTCAGGCCATGCTGTGCGGCCCAGGCATCGGTACCCAGCAGCACGGCAGCGGCACCGTCGGACAAGCCGGTGGAATTGCCGGCGGTGAGGGTGCCGTGGCCGGAGCGCTTGTCGAAGGCCGGCTTCAGTGCGGCGAGCTTCTCCATGCTGGTGTCGGGGCGCAGGAAGCCGTCGCGCTTGAGGCCGCGGAACGGTACCAGCAAGTCGTCGAAGAAACCGGCATCGTAGGCGGCGGCGAGTTTGTGGTGGCTCTCCAGCGCCAGTCGATCCTGCGCCTCGCGACTGATCTGCCATTGCCGGGCCATCAGCTCGCAGTGGTCGCCCATCGACTTGCCGGTGCGTGGCTCGGCCACGCCGGGGAAGGACGGTTTGAGTTCGCGGAAGGAGAACCCGCGCAGCGCCGCCTTGAACTTTTCCATCGGCGTCCTGGCCCGATTCATCGCCAGCAGGCGCCTGCGCAGGCGGCGGCCGTACACGATCGGCACATCGCTGGTGGTGTCCGAGCCGGCGGCGATGCCGGCCTCGATCTGGCCGCTGGCGATCTTGTTGGCGATGATGATGGTGTTGTCCAGCGAGGTACCGCAGGCACGCGCGGTGGTGATGCCCGGCGTGGTCGGGGCCAGCCCGGAGCTGAGCAGGGCCTCGCGCGCGAGGTTCCAGTCCGCGGCATGCTTGATCACCGCACCGGCAGCCACCTCCCCCAACTCCACGCCGTGCAGGCCGAAGCGCTCGACCAGCGAGCCGAGGACTTTCACCGTCATGCCGAAGTTGCCTACGTCGGCGTAGGCCGTGTTGTTGCGACAAAACGGAATGCGTACGCCGCCAATGACCCCGACGCGCCTGTGCGTGTTTTCCATGCCCGGAACAGTCCTTCACCCAAGTGCTTCAAGGCTAACCCGCCATGCCGCCGGGCGAAAGCCCAAAAGCCCGTGGTTGTGCCGATTCGTTCAGCACCGCGCGCCGAAATGCGAGCGGGCGCACTGGTAGTATGGGGTTTTCGCTACTGTGGATGGTCGATCGTGGATACGCAAGCGTTGCGCGCCTTGCCTGTAGTACTGGCCCTGGAACCGGTCGTCGGCGAGCCCCCGGCGCGGATGACGCTCAGCCGCGACGAGGCAGCCGAGTTGGCGCACTGGGTGGCGGCCGATCTGCTGGGCCTGGTTCCCGAGGTCGAGCATGCGCGACTGGTGCTGGCTGGCGCGTTGTTCGACCAGGTCGAATTGCTGCGACCGGGCTTTCCGGTGTGGGCGACGCTGGATGCACTGGCGCGCCGCGTGCCACCCGGACAGTGGGAAAGCGTGGTGGCTTTCGGCAGCCACGAGGGAAACATGCCGTCGCCGGTGCTGGCACCGTCGGCGCTCTATGCCGAAGGTCCGATGCGGCTGCTGCCGATCGGTCTGCTGGCGCAGCCATCGCTGGCCGCGGAGCTTTCCGCCCAGTTGGAGATCCAGCTGGTCGGTCGCGGCGAGGCCGGTGTGCATACCGCCGACTGGCTGATGCGCACCCTCGGCATCCGCCTGGAACACGTGCGCTACCTCAGCCGCGACGACCTGCTTGCACTCACCTGCGTGCAGTACGAGCACGTCAATCTGGCGCCGCTGTGGGCGTTGCTGGAGACTGCGCTGCTGACCCCGGAGCGGGAGGAGTCGACGATGAGCACGCGCGGCCTGGCGCTGCGCTATGTCGACGGCACGGTGCTGGTGCAGTCGCCGGCGCAATGGCTGGCCCGGCAGGCTGGCGACATCGCGCAGCTCGCGCATGATTTCGCCGGCATCGTGTTCGAGCTGCGCCAGTACGCCGCCCTGCTGGACGCGCACCGGGTTCCGCTGCAGTTGCAGCCTGCCGGCATCACCACCGCGTCGATGGACGGCGCGCTGCTGGAAATCCATGCGCCGGCGCAGGCGGAGCTCGCGCCGCCGGGTCTGTTCGCGCACGAGGCACCTGGGCTCGGCGTGGTCGCGGTCACCGTGGCGCAACCCGCCGGGGCCGGGCGTTCGCGCGTGCTGGCGCATGGCTATCCGCTGCAGCCGCAATCCCTGGGCCCGTTGCTGCAACAGCTGGCCGACCAGTACGACATCGCCAGCGAACTGGATGCGCTGGGCCGGGTCGTGCTGGACGAGAACGGCGAGCTGGCGGCACCGGCAACCGTACTGCACTGAGAAGCCGTGAAAAAGATCGTTCAGCTACGGCGAGCGTCGCCGAGCCTCCATACCCCCAGTACAGCTTGTCACCAACGCCCGGCGATGCTCCCGCCACGGCACCCGGATTTCCCCTTGCCCGCTAGCCCGCATCGGGCGGGAGCGGCGCTTCGTACATCCAGTAGTGACAGCGCTGCATGCCCAGCCCCTCGTAGGTCTGCTGGGCGCGACGGTTCTCCGTCTCCACGTACAGGCGCAGGCCGACCGCGCCGGCTTGCGCCGCGCGCTGCGCCACGGCGGCGTACAGCGCGCGGAACACGCCGCGGCGCCGTGCTGCCGGGGTCACGTACACGCTCTGGATCCACCAGAAATCACCGTTGCGCCAGTCGCTCCACTCGAACGTCACCAGCAGGCTGCCCACCGCCACACCGCCATGCTCGGCAACCAGGTAGAACCCGCGCTGTGGTCGCTCCAGCACCCCGGTCACACCGCGCCGCAAGACTTCCCGGTCCAGCTTCTTGTGCTCGGTCTCCCACGCCATGGCCGCGTTCCAGGACACCAGATCGTCGGTGTCGGCGGAGGTGGCGGCACGAATCAGCAAGGACATGGAAAGACTCCGGCAACAACGGGATTGATCGTACGGTGCGTGATTTTCACATGTTGCCGGGTATGGTGGCGGCACCAGCCGATGGCTGCGCCCGCACAAGCATGTCACCGAAGCCAGCCGCACCCGATGCGCTGCGCCGCGGCGCCCATCATCTACCCAAGGAACGTCCCGCTTGAACATCGGTAGTCTTCTCGATCGGCTCAAGTGGCGCCGACTGCAGGCCTTTCACCGCCGTCGTGTCGCCGCGCGTACGCGGCCCGAGCAGGAGCCGGCCTTGCGCGCGGAGCTGTTCAGCGCCGAACAGATGGAACAGCATGGTCGCGTGCTGGCCCGACAGCACCGGTTGCGCGAACACGCGCAGGCCGACCTGCTGCTCGGTCGGCTGGCCAACAACGAGGCGGTCATCACCGACACCTGCGAGCGGCTGACCAAGGCTACCCGGCGCAAACGCCGGATCACTCCGGCCGGTGAATGGCTGCTGGACAATTTCTATCTGATCGAGGAGCAGGTGCGCACCGCCCGCCGGCATCTGCCCAAGGGCTACAGCCGCGAGCTGCCCCGACTGGACAACGGCGCCACGGCGGGCCTGCCGCGGGTCTACGACATCGCGCTGGACATCATCTCCCACGGCGACGGCCGGATCGACACCGCCAGCTTGCACCGCTTCATTCGCGCCTACCAGGAGGTGACCCCGCTGAAGCTGGGCGAGCTGTGGGCGATCCCGATCATGTTGCGGCTGGCCCTGATCGAAAACCTGCGCCGGGTGGCGGCGCGCGTGATGGCGGACTGGCGCTATCGCAGCCAGGCGGTGCGCTGGTCCGACACCATGACCGCCACCGCCGAACGCGATCCCAACTCGGTGGTGCTGGTGGTGGCCGACATGGCGCGTTCGGATCCGCCCATGAACAGTCCGTTCGTGGCCGAGATGGCACGCCGGCTGCAAGGCCAGGGCCCGGCGCTGACCCTGCCGCTGAGCTGGATCGAGCAGCGCCTGTCCGAAACGGGCCAGAGCATCGAGCACCTGGTGCAGCTGGAAACGCAGCAGCAGGCCGCGGCCCAGGTGACGGTGGGCAACAGCATCGGCAGCCTGCGCATGCTGTCGGCGATCGACTGGCGCGACTTCGTCGAGCGCGCCAGCCTGGTGGAGCAGCAACTGCGCGAGGACCCTGCCGGGGTCTATGCGGCGATGGATTTCGCCACCCGCGATCGCTATCGCCACGTGGTGGAACAGGTCGCGCGGCAGCACCGGCTCGACGAGATCCGGGTAGCCGAAGCGGCGGTGGAACTGTCCCGCGCCGCCGCACCGGGGGAGCCTGCCCCGGCCTTGCAGCGACACGTCGGCTTCTACCTGATCGACCGTGGTCGGCTGCAGCTGGAACAGCACCTGGGCATCCGGGCGCGGCTGGGCGCGCGCGCGCGCCGCCGCTTCGACCGGGCGCCGATGCCGATCTACCTGGGCCTGCTGATCGCGCTGACCGTCGCCTTTGCCGAGCCGCTGGTGCTGGCCGCGTCCGACCGCGGCCTGGCGCCGTGGGCACTGCTCGCGATCACGGTGATGGCCTTGCTCCTGGCCAGCCAGTTGGCATCGAGCCTACTCAACTGGATGGCCACGCTGTCGCTGTCGCCGCAGCCGCTGCCACGGATGAACTATGCCCAGGGCATCCCGGCCAGCGCGCGCACGATGGTGGTGGTCCCCAGCATGATCGGCAGCGCGCAGGACGTCGAACAACTGGTGGAGTCGCTGGAGGTGCGCTTCCTCGGCAATCGCGACGAGAACCTGCACTTTGCGCTGCTCACCGATTTTTTCGACGCGGACAGCGAAACCCTGCCCGGTGACGAGGCGCTGCTGCAACTGGCGCAAAGACGCATCGAGGCGCTCAACGTGCACTACGCCAGTGTCGAATCCGATCGCTTCTTCCTGTTCCACCGGCCGCGCCGCTGGAATCCGGGCGAGCGCTGCTGGATGGGCCACGAGCGCAAGCGCGGCAAGCTGGCCGACCTCAACGCGCTGCTGCGCGGCAACGGCCACGGTCGCTTCTTGCGTATCGTCGGCGACATCGCCGCGCTGGGGCGCGTGCAGTACGTGATCACCCTGGACACCGATACCGAGTTGCCGCGTGATGCGGCACAGGCCTTCGTCGGCAGCATCGACCACCCGCTCAACCGGGCGGTGTACGACCCCGGGCGCCGCCGCGTGGTCAGTGGCTATGGGATCCTGCAGCCACGCGTGGGGATCAGCCTGCCCAGTACCGCGCGCTCGCGTTATGCCCGGTTGTACGGCAGCGATGCCGGCATCGATCCCTATACGCAGATGGTCTCGGATGTCTACCAGGATGTATTCCACGAAGGCTCGTTCGTCGGCAAGGGCATCTACGCGGTCGACGCATTCGAGCGCGCGCTGAACGGTTGCTTCCCCGAAAACCGCATCCTCAGCCACGACCTGGTGGAAGGTTGCCATGCCCGATCGGGCCTGCTCAGCGACGTGCAGCTGTTCGAGGAGTACCCCACGCATTACGGTACCGACGTCAAGCGCCGGCATCGCTGGATCCGTGGCGACTGGCAGCTGCTGCCGTGGCTGTTGCCGTGGGCGCCGACCGAACGCGACGGCTGGCGCCGCAATCCGCTGACCGCGCTCTCGCGCTGGAAGATCTTCGACAACCTGCGTCGCAGTCTGGTATCGCCGGCGGTGCTGGGGCTGCTGATCGTCGGCTGGCTGGCGATGTCGCCGGTGCTGTCGTGGACCATTGCGGTGTTGGCGATGGTGCTGGTGCCGTCGGTACTGTCGGCCCTGCTGGAGCTGGTGCAAAAACCCAAGGACGTGCAACTAGACCAGCACCTGCGCGCCGGCTTCATGGTCAGCCTGCAGCATGTCGCTCGCGTGCTGCTGGGCCTGGTATGGCTGCCGCACGAGGCGTGGTATCACCTGGATGCGATCGTACGCACGCTGTGGCGCATCACCATCAGCCGCCGACACCTGCTGCAGTGGCAGACCTCCCACGAGGTGGCGCGGCACGGCAGCCACGCCGCGGCCGTGGTGTGGCGACAGATGTGGTTTGCTCCGGCCCTGGCCGTCCTGCTGACCGTGGTGCTGGCGCTGCAACGGCCGATGGTGCTCTGGCTGGCATCGCCGCTGCTGCTGTTGTGGCTGCTCTCGCCCGGCATCGCCCAGTGGATCAGTCGGCCGCGCCGACCCGACACTTTCGTGCCGAACGCGGCACAGACGCGTTTCCTGCGCATGCTGGCGCGACAGACCTGGGCCTTCTTCGACAGCCATGTCGGCCCGGACTCGCACTGGCTGCCGCCGGACAACCTGCAGGAGCAGCCCGGTCCGACCGTGGCGCATCGCACCTCGCCGACCAATATGGGCCTGGCCCTGCTGGCCAACCTGGCCGGCTACGACTTCGGCTTCCTTGGTGCCGGCCGCCTGCTCGAGCGCACGCGCGGGGCCCTGGCCACGATGCAGCGACTGCCGCGCTATCGCGGGCACTTCTACAACTGGTACGACACGCTGACCCTGCAGCCGCTGTCACCGGCATACATCTCGGCCGTGGACAGCGGCAACCTGGCCGGCCACCTGCTGACCCTGCGCCCGGGCTTGCTGGAACTGATCGACGCTCCGGTATTCCGGCCGGTCGTGCTGCAAGGGCTGCTCGACACGCTGCAACTGCTGCACGAGGCGCTGGACGACGGCGATGACGTGCTCAACCCGCTGCAAGGCGAGTTGCAGGATGCGCTGGACAGTCCGCCCGCCACCACGGGCGCCGCGCTTGCCGTGCTCGAGCACCTGCGCGAGCGCGCTCATGCGCTGACCGGGCGCCTGGCGCCGGCGCCGGAGAGTGATGCCGCGTTCTGGCTGGAGGCGCTGCTGGCACAGTTCGACGACCTCTGCGAGGAGACCGCCAGCCTCGATCTCGACCCGCCCGAGGACGAGAAGTGCGGCTTCCACGGCATTCCCAGCCTGGGCCAGCTCGCCCGCATCGAACCGCTGTGCTGGCCGGGCAGTTTCAACGCCGACGCGATTCGCGAGCATGCCCGCGAGCGCATCGCCCTGGTCGAGCACCTGGCGCAGCAGGCCGACGCGCTGGCGCAGATGGACTACCGCTTCCTGTACGACAGCGCGCGCGACCTGTTGGCGATCGGTTACAACGTCGACGCGCGCCGACTCGACCTCGGCTACTACGACCTGTTGGCGTCCGAGGCGCGCCTGGCCAGCTTCGTCGGCATCGCCCAGGGCCAGTTGCCGCAGGACAACTGGTTCGCGCTGGGCCGGTTGCTGACCACGGTCGGCGGCGAGCCGGTGCTGCTGTCGTGGACCGGCTCGATGTTCGAGTACCTGATGCCGAACCTGGTGATGCCCAGCTACGAGGGCACCCTGCTCGACCAGACCTGTCGCGCTGCGGTGGCGCGACAGATCGAGTACGGCAACCAGCAGAACGTGCCGTGGGGGGTGTCCGAGTCCGGCTACAACACGCTCGATGTGCATTTCACGTATCAATACCGGGCCTTCGGCGTGCCGGGCCTCGGTCTCAAGCGCGGCCTCGGCGACGATGTGGTGATCGCGCCGTACGCCAGCGCCCTGGCGCTGATGATCGCGCCCGCCGCGGCGACGAAAAACCTGCAGCGACTGGCCGAGAGCGGAGCCCGGGGGCGTTACGGCATGTACGAGGCGATCGACTACACGCCCGCGCGCCTGCCGCTGGGCCAGAGCTCGGCCCTGGTGCGCTCGTTCATGGTCCACCACCAGGGCATGAGCCTGCTGGCGCTCGATTCGATGCTGCTGGACCGGCCGATGCAGCGGCGTTTCAGCGACGATCCGCAGTTCCGCGCCACCGCCTTGCTGCTGCAGGAGCGTATCCCGCGGACCGCCGCCGAATACCTGCATGCCACCGGCTTCCCCGAGAGCCACGTCAGTGTGACCGGCGGCGAGGCGCGGCTGCGCGTGTTTGCCGATCCGAATCGGTCGCGTCCGGCCGTGCAGTTGCTCTCGAACGGTCGCTACCACGTGATGGTCAGCAGCGCCGGCGGTGGCAGCAGCCGGCGCGGCGAACTGGCGCTGACGCGCTGGCGCGAAGACATCACGCGCGACCACTGGGGCATGTTCTGCTACCTGCGCGACGTCGCCAGCGGTGAGTTCTGGTCGAGCGCCTACCAGCCCGTGTGCAGGAAAACCGAACTGTTCGAGGCAATCTTCTCCGAGGCGCGCGCCGAGTTCCGCGTACGCGAGCGCGAGTTCGACGCGTACACCGAAATCGTGGTGTCGCCGGAAGACGACATCGAGCTGCGCCGCACCCAGGTCACCAACCGCGCCCGCACGCCGCGCACGATCGAGCTGACCAGCTATGCCGAGGTGGTGCTGGCCCCGCCGTTGGCCGACGCGCTGCATCCGGCCTTCAGCAAGCTGTTTGTGCAGACCGAACTGATTCCCGAGCTGCAGGCGATCGTGTGCACGCGGCGGCCGCGCGCGCACGACGAGGCGGTGCCGTGGATGTTCCATCTGCTGGCCGTGCACGACGCCGACATCGTGGACATCTCCTACGAAACCGACCGCGCCCGCTTCATCGGCCGCGGTCGCAGCACGGCTGCCCCGCGCGCACTCGATGCCGACCAGGCACGCCTGTCCGGCAGCCAAGGTTCGGTGCTCGATCCGATCGTGGCGATCCGCTGCCGGATCACCCTGGAGCCGGAGCAGACCGCCACCTTCGACTTCGTCACCGGCATCGCCGATGCGCGCGAGGACTGCGTGCGGATGGTCGGCAAGTACCGCGACCGCCACCTGGCCGATCGCGTGTTCGACCTGGCCTGGACCCACAGCCAGGTGCTGCTGCGCCAGCTCAACGCCGGCCTGGCCGACGCCCAGCTGTACGAGCACATGGCCACCGCGATCGTATTCCCCAATGCCCACTTGCGCGCCGAAACGGGCATCCTGCGCAACAACCGGCGGGGCCAATCCGGCCTGTGGGGCCAGTCGATCTCCGGCGACCTGCCGATCGTCTTGCTGAAAATCTCCAGCGAGGCGCGGATCGAACTGGTGCGCCAGCTGGTGCAGGCGCATGCCTACTGGCGGAAGAAGGGGCTGGCGGTGGACCTGGTGATCTGGAACGAGGATCGCGCCGGCTACCGGCAGCACCTGCAGGACCAGATCATGGGCCTGATCTCCTCCGGCAGCGAGGCCAGCCTGATCGACCGCCCCGGCGGCATCTTCGTGCGCCCGGCGCAGCAGCTTTCCAGCGAGGATCGGATGGTGATGCAGGCCAGCGCCCGCATCGTGCTGGCCGACCATCGCGGCACGCTGGCCGAGCAGATCGGCCGGCGCCAGCTGGAGACCCACGCGCCGCCGTTCGAACCGACCCGCGGCGAACCGCCGCCGCTTGCGCTGCCGGTCGCCCAGCCGGCGGTACCTTCGGACCTGCAATTGCGCAATCCGCACGGCGGCTTCAGCGCCGACGGTCGCGAATACGTGATCGTCTCCGGGGCCGGCCGCGTCACCCCCGCGCCGTGGGCCAACGTGCTGGCCAACCCGCACTTCGGCACCGTGGTCTCGGAAAGCGGCAGCGCCTATACCTGGGCCGAAAACGCGCACGAGTTCCGGCTCACGCCATGGCATAACGATCCGGTAAACGACGACTGCGGCGAGGCGATCTATCTACGCGACGAGGAAACCGGCGCGCTGTGGTCGCCCACCCCGCTGCCGTGCCGCGGCAGCGGCAGCTACACCACCCGCCACGGCTTCGGCTACAGCGTGTTCGAGCATGACGAGGGCGGCATCCATTCAGAGCTGTGGATCTACGTGGCCCTGGATGCCTCGGTGAAATTCTCGGTGCTGAAGCTGCGCAACGAATCCGGGCGGCCACGCAAGCTCAGCGCCACCGCCTACGTCGAATGGTTGCTCGGCGACCTGCGCGAGAAGACCGCCATGCACGTGGTGACCGAGTCCGACCCGGCCAGCGGCGCGCTGTTTGCACGCAACAGCTACAACGTCGAATTTCCCGACCGGGTGGCCTTCTTCGATATCGACGATCCGGATCGCGGCATCGGTGGCGACCGCACCGAGTTCCTCGGCCGCAACGGGAGCATGCGCATGCCCGCCGGGCTCGGCCGCAAGCAACTCTCCGGCCGGCTCGGCGCCGGCTTCGATCCGTGCGCCGTGCTGCAATCGAAAGTGGCCCTGGGCAATGGCGCCGAGCGCCAGCTGGTCTTCCGTCTCGGTCTGGGACGGGATGCCGCCGATGCCACCTCGCTGCTCCAGCGGTTCCGCGGCAAGGATTCTGCCGCGCAAGCGCTGGAGCAGGTACGCACGCATTGGCAGCGCGTGCTCGGCGCGGTGCAGGTGCACACCCCGGAGCCCGCGCTGGACGTGCTGGCCAACGGCTGGCTGCTGTACCAGACCATCGCCTGCCGCATGTGGGCGCGCAGCGGCTACTACCAGTCCGGCGGCGCCTTCGGTTTCCGCGACCAGCTGCAGGATTCGATGGCCACCGTGCACGCCGCGCCGGAACTGGCGCGCGCCCAGTTGCTGCTGCATGCCGCCCACCAGTTCCCCGAGGGCGACGTGCAGCACTGGTGGCATCCGCCGCTCGACCGCGGCGTGCGCACCACCTGTTCCGACGACTATCTGTGGCTGCCACTGGCCACCAGCCGCTACGTGCTGGCCACCGGCGACCGCAGCGTGCTCGACGTGCCGGTGTTCTACATCGAAGGCCGTCCGCTGCATCCCGGCGAGGAATCGTATTACGACCTGCCGCAACCCTCCGGCCGGTTCGAACCGCTGTACCGGCATTGCGTGCGCGCGATCGAGCACAGCCTGCCGCGCGGCGTGCACGGTCTGCCGCTGATCGGCGGCGGCGACTGGAACGACGGCATGAACCGGGTCGGCGAGGCCGGTCGCGGCGAGAGCGTGTGGCTGGGCTTCTTCGCCTGCGAGGTGATGCAGCGTTTCGCCGAGGTGGCGCGGCTGCATGGCGACGACCGCTTCGCCGCGCGCTGCGACGAGGAAGTCGCCAAACTGCGCAGCGCCCTCGAACAGCATGCCTGGGACGGCGCCTGGTACCGCCGCGCCTGGTTCGACGACGGCACCCCGCTCGGCGCAGCCGGCAACGAGGAATGCCGCATCGACTCGATCGCGCAGAGCTGGTCGGTACTTTCCGGCATGGCGCCCCCCGAGCGTCGCCGGCAGGCGATGGACTCGCTCGACCGGCACCTGGTGCGCCGCGACGCCGGCCTGGTGCAACTGCTTGATCCGCCCTTCGACAAATCGCCGATGGACCCCGGCTACATCAAGGGCTACGTGCCCGGCGTGCGCGAAAACGGCGGCCAGTACACCCACGCCGCGATCTGGGCCACCATGGCCTTCGCCGAACTCGGCGACAGCGCCCGCGCGTGGGAGCTGCTGCGCATGATCAACCCGGTCAACCACGGCCTCGACGCCGCACAGATGGACGTCTACAAGGTCGAGCCCTACGTCGTCAGCGCCGACGTCTACGCGGTCGAGCCACACGTTGGTCGTGGCGGCTGGAGCTGGTACACCGGCTCCGCCGGCTGGATGTACCGGCTGATGATCGAATCCCTGCTCGGCCTGCGCCTGGAAAACGGCCACCTGCATTTCATGCCGGTGCTGCCGACGGCGTGGGAAGGATTCCGCATGGACTACCGCTATCACGACAGCTGGTACCGCATCGAAGTGCGGCAGCTCGATGCCGGCGCGGCCGGATCCGTGACCCTCGACGGCGAACTGCAGCCGGACGGCCTGGTCCAGTTGAGCAAGGATGGCCGCGAGCATCAGGTGGTGGTCGAGCATCCACGGCAGCCGTGAACCGTTGCCATGCGCAAGCTTGCCATGCTCAATCGCCCCGCCTCCATCGGCGATCTGCGGATTCCACCGGGAAACCGACTGGAGGCCCTCAAGCACGATCGCATCGGTCAGCACAGCATCCGCATCAACGACCAGAACCGCGTGTGCTTCGTCTGGCGCCAGGGCGACGCCCATGACGTGGAAATCGTCGACTATCACTGAAGGAGAACGCCATGCGCCGCATTCCCTCCCCCACTCCCGGCGAAAAATCCTGCTGGAAGAATTCCTGAAGCCGCGGGGCATCACCCAGTACCGGCTGGCCAAGGAAATCGGCGTGTCGCAGCGGCGCATCGGCGAGATCGTGGCCGGCAAGCGCGCCGTCACCGCCGGCACCGGCCTGCGCCTGGCACAGTTCTTCGGCACCTCCGAGGGCTTCTGGACCGGGCTGCAGGATGACCATGACCGCGCAACCACCAAGGATGCGATCGCGGCGACTCTGCGCCAGATCACGCCGTGGCGCGAGCGAAACGCCGCATAGGAGCGGATCGCGCCCGCCACGGCAATGCCTTAGGGTTCTGATCAACTGCACTCAGCGATCCAGCGGGCTCAACACGCCGTGGCCGCCGCGATTGAGCACGTGGGTGTAGATCTGGGTCGTTGCCACATCCTTGTGGCCCAGCAGCTCCTGGATCGTGCGGATATCCTGCCCGGCCTCCAGCAAGTGGGTGGCGAAGGAATGTCGGAGGGTGTGGCAAGTGGCGGGCTTGACGATGCCGGCACGATCCCGCGCCGCCTTGATCATGCGTTGCAGTCGTGACTCGTCTACATGGTGGCGACGTTCCACCCCATCGCGAGGGTCGATACTGCGCGCCGCGGCGGGAAACGCATACTGCCAACCCCAGTCTGCTGCAGCATCGGGAAACTTGCGTGCCAGCGCATCGGGCATCCAGACCCGACCGAACCCGGCCGCCAGGTCGCGCTGGTGAATCCGAGCCGTCTCGGCCAGCTGCGCCTGCATCGGCTCGCGCAGTGAGCGCGGCAACATGGTGCGCCGATCCTTCGCGCCCTTGCCCTGGCGCACCAGAATCTCACCACGTTCGAAATCCACATCCTTGACGCGCAAGCGCACGCATTCCATCAATCGTATGCCGGTGCCGTACAACAAGCTGCCCATCAGCCAATGCAGACCCGTCAGCTCGCCCAGCAAAGCCGTAACCTCCGTTCTGGTCAGCACCACCGGCAACCGCTGCGGACGCTTCGCCCGCTCGATCCCGTCCAGCCATGGCAGCTCGACCCCCAACACCTGTTTATACAGGAACAACAGCGCCGACAAGGCCTGGTTCTGGGTCGCCGCGGCGACGTGCCCGTGCACCGCCAGTGCCGTGAGAAAGCGCTCCACTTCCGGCGCGCCAAGCTCAGCCGGGTGACGCTTGCCATTGGCCAGGATGAAGCGGCGAATCCAGCCTACATAGGCCTCTTCGCTGCGCTTGGCCATGCCCAGGCGACGCATCCGCCCACGTACCTGATCCAGTAGTTTCGGCGAAGGCCGGCCAGCCTCTCCACTTGCCTGTTGCCCTGCCTCGTGAAAGGATGTCATCCCTGTCTCCCGTCCGTACACATGGCCAGATTAGGTTGTCGAATTAGGCGGCATCAAGAAGGACAAGTCGTTGATCGGTGTAGGGTGACAGCTCGATCCGTGGACTGAATGCAGGGGCTAGGCTGCTGTACTAGACTACATTTTGAAATCGACTAAGCGTTAGGCCGCTCAAAACGGTATCGTCGTAATCGCTGCATTTCTTTCAATTGCAAAGGGGAGTTGCTCATGAAGGTCTTCGAATCTGCGTTGCTTTTAGTCGTGGGTACGGCGTTGCTTACGTTCAGCGCCATCTCGCTTGGACTTTTCCCGCGCCCACTCACGCTCAGCAATCCCACGCTATTCGTTGAGGCGCTCGCCATCGCCGGCTTGGTTCTTTTCGGTCTTGGTGTACGCGGTCTCTATCGCGTTCATCGCGTCATTTCCGGCAACAGCTCGTACGCTCCGTCCCGCAGCGCAGCGGCCTAACGAGAAAGGTTAGATCGCGCGAGCGAAGCGAGCCGCGATCTGAACCGTTTGTTGGACAAGCCCGGTCCGCAATACGCTGCTTTATGTAGATAGCTTTTGGGAGCTCAGCCGTTCCTGAAGTGGGAGGCGGC
>JACDJB010000246.1_pt1 | contig 66698 bp, 50 predicted proteins | sample 7454121 | NCBI WGS metagenome assembly JACDJB01 (sample SAMN14253290, study PRJNA609438) | sludge metagenome | isolation source: sludge after 25d culture with pyrite | collected 2018-12-20 | reverse complement strand
TTCGCCGGGGGTGCCCCGGCTTTCGCCGGGGTGACGGGCTTTCGCCGGGGTGACGGGCTTTCGCCGGGGGTGCCCCGGCTTTCGCCGGGGTGACGGGCTTTCGCCGGGGTGACGGGCTTTCGCCGGGGCAACGGCCCCGTCTGATTCGTCATTCCCGCGCAAGCGGGAATCCATGGTCGGCGATCGCGGGACGCAGAGCGCCGGATGGGATGACTCTTGACGCCTGCAACCCCGTGCCGCAGGCTTCAGGAAGCTACCGGGCGCTGGCCCGGGTCAATCGCGGGGGACCATCGTGCCTCACCGATCACTGCAACCAGACTCCGTGCGCCGATCACGTGGCGCACCATGCCGCGTCGCTCCTGTAGCGGCCACGGCAGGCGGCGCAGCGCGCCGCCAAGGCGCGACGGGCACCTGACTTCAGGGTGCCCGTCGCGCCCTCTCCCGGCGCCGGGTGCCCGCGTTTCACCTCGCCCCGGGAGGAGACAGCCAATGCGCGAATACCGCAGCGAAGAGATCCGCAACATCGCTCTCGTCGGCCACGGCGGCAGCGGAAAGACCACGCTCACCGACGCCCTCGTCCACGCTGCCGGCGGTAGCAACCGCCACGGTGCCATTCGCGATGGCACCACCCTCACCGACAATTCCGAAGAGGAGATCCAGCGCGGCTTCTCCATCAACCTCGGCTGCGCGCATGCCGAGTGGGACGGCGTGAAGCTCAACCTCGTGGATACTCCCGGCTTCCTGGACTTCGTGGGTGATGCTGTCGCCGGTCTTGCCGCTGCCGATGGTGCGCTCGTCTGCCTGGGCGCCACGGCGGGCGTCGAAGCGGGCACGGAGTTGATGTTTCGCGAAGCCCTGGATCGAGCTGATCCGGTGCTCTTCGTGGTCACGATGATGGACCGTGAGTTCGCTGACTTCGATCACGTCTATCGCGAGGTCCGGGACCGACTGAGCTCCAGAGTGGTGCCGGTCGAGATCCCACTCGGCCAGGGTGCCGACTTCCGAGGCGTCATGAACCTCTTCACCGGCAAGGCCTACGTCTACCAGAGCGTGGGTCGTACAGGGGAAGCGGTGGAGCAGGAGATTCCCGAATCGGAGCGGGCGAACTTCGAGCGCTACCGGGAGGCCCTCATCGAAGCCATATCCGCCACCGACGACGGGCTCCTCGAGCGCTACCTGGAAGGAGTGGAGATCGGCCGGGATGAGGCGATTGCAGGGATGAAGGAGGCGATGAAGCGTGCCGAATTGTTCCCGCTCTTCTGCGTCGCCGCGTCCTCCATGATCGGTGTGCGGGCCCTGCTCACCGAACTGGTGCAACTGATGCCGTCGGCGTATGAGATGGAGGAGGTGCATGCCTTCACCGGCGCGGAGGGCGACGGGACGGTGGAGATCCACGCCAGCGACGACGGGCCATTCGCCGCCATCGTCTTCAAGACGATGGCCGAGCCGCACGTCGGAGACGTATCGTATTTCCGCGTCTTCTCAGGCCAGGTCGCCAGTGGACAGGACGTCTACAATGCCACGCGTGATGTCGTCGAGAAGCTGGGACACCTGTCGATCCCGCAGGGAAAGGAGCGCTTCGAGGTACCGTCGCTCCACGCGGGCGATATTGGCTGTGTGGCCAAGCTGCGCAACACCCACACCAACGATACCCTCTCCACGCGCGAACATCCGGTTCGGTTGCCGCAGATCACATTTCCCGATCCGCTGGTGGACTTCGCCATCTCTGCCACCACTCGCGGTGATGAGGAGAAGTTGATAACCGGGCTACACCGCCTGCACGACGAGGATCCGACACTGCAGGTGCAGTATGCCGCCGATACCCACGAGACGATCCTCTCCGGTACTGGCGAGCGACAACTGGAGATCGCTCTCGCCCGACTGAAGCGGCGATACGGGATCGAGGCGGAGCTCAGGCGACCGCGCATTGCCTATCGCGAGACCATCACCGTACCGGCCGAGGGCCAGGGTCGTCACAAGAAGCAGACCGGCGGGCGGGGACAGTTCGGCGACTGCTGGGTTCGACTGAAACCGCGTGAGCGGGGCGCAGGCTATCACTTCCACGACCGCATCACCGGCGGCGTCATACCGTCTAAGTACATCCCGGCCGTCGACCGCGGGATCCAGGAGGCGTCAGAGCGCGGCGTGCTGGCCGGCTTTCCGCTGGTGGACTTCGAGTGCGAGCTGTTCGACGGATCCTTTCACACCGTGGACTCGAACGAGATGTCGTTCAAGATGGCCGGCATCCTGGCTTTCCGGACAGTCGCGCCGAAGTGCGTTCCTGTTCTGCTCGAGCCGCTGGACGAGCTGGAGGTGACCGCCCCGGCCAGCTACCTGGGAGATGTCATGGGCGACCTGGTTTCCCGGCGGGGCCAGATACTCGGGACCGCTGCGTCGCCAGGCGGTGGGACGACGGTGAAGGCGATGATTCCGGAAGCGGAGCTGCACCAGTACGCCGGCGCCCTGCACTCGCTCACGCACGGCCATGGCCGCTTCGTGCGTCGGCTGGCAGGCTACGAGGCTGCGCCACCCGAGGTGACCGAGCGGGTGATCGCCGAGGTCGCGCGTGATCGGGAGGCAAGTTAGGGATCAGGAACGCCACGAAGCGCGCATGCGTGACGCGTGGCAGGCGCCCCGCATGCGCGCGAGCCAGGTCAGACCTTGTGGTAGGCGAGCCTGGCGGCGTCGCGTCTGTCGGCACCCTGGTAAACCTCGAAATCGCTGAAGAATGCCGGTGCTTCCGCCTGCAGCAGCCTGAGCAGCGTCACAGCCAGGCGACGGATCTCCAGCTCCGCGCCCTCGCTGGCGCGCAACTCGAGCATGGTGCGCCAGGCGCGCGCGTTGGCGGTGACGACGATCTTTGTCTCCGTGGAATTGGGGAGCACACCTCGCGCGGCTTCACGCGCCATCTTGCGGCGCTGGACGCGATTCTCCACCCAGTCGTAGCGCTCCATGAGAGTGGCGACGAGCGTGACATAGGCATGCTGAGCCGACTCGATCTGCTCCCGCCAGCGTGTCTCCAGCGCCTCATCGCCAATGATTGCTGGCGGCACGACGAAGTTGGCTTCCGATTCGTCCACGTAACGCTGGCTGAGCTGGGAGTAGGCGAAGCCTGCCCGATGGCGCACGAGTTCGTGCGTGAGTGAGCGGCTCACGCCCTCCAGCAGGATGGAGTAGACGGCGTGCTCGAGGACGCTGCCGTGTCCCTGCCGTTTGATGTTCTCCAGATATTCGCGCGTTTCACGGCTGGCCGGGTTGGCCTGACTCATGTAGCACAGCCGACCGGCGAACTCCGCCAGCCGCTCGCCATCGCTGCTCTCACCGAGCCAGTTGACGGGAAGGTGGGCGGGCGCGACGAAGCTGGGCCGGGCGAGGACGGTTACGCGGGGCTCGGTATAGAACATCGGTAGCTGGGAATCGGTGACGGGGAGTGGGCAGTTGCTGTCGACGGCAGGGTACGAGCGGATGGGCCGAGCAGGACGGATCGCAATCCTACATCTCCTCGGCCAGCAGCTCCAGCCGTGGACGGGCGTAGGCGCGGTCGGCGCTGACCTTGTCGAGCGCCAGCCGGGCCGGGCGCGGTAGGGCGTCGAGCTGGGGATCATACTTGATATCGACCAGAGGGACCTGCCCAGGCAGTGGCACCTTGACGCCCGGATTGAGGATGCCCGCAGGGTCGAAGGCATTCTTGACCGCGGTGTAGAGCGCCATCGTCGGCGCGCCGCGGAGACGCAGCAGGAGGGGTGTGCGCAGCCGCCCGTCACCGTGCTCGCCCGTCATCGTGCCACCCAGGTTTGCCGTGAGGTCGGTAACGTCGGCGAGGATGCCCTCCACCTTTGCCCGCCAGCCTTCTTCGTGCACGTCCACAAGTGGATTGACATGCACATGGGCGTCGCCCGCATGGCCAAAGATGACGCCGCGAACCCCGTGACGGGCCAGTGTCTTGCGGACGCCCCGCACGTATTCCGGCAGCCGATCCGGAGGCACCGCGCCATCCTCGATGAACTGCATCGAAGCGCGCTTGGGATGAAGCTGGGAGAGCACCGGACTGGCGCGATGACGCATCTGCCAGAGCACTCGCTCGGTGCGCCAGTCGAGGGCAACCGTGACCTGGGCCGCGCCGGCCCTCCGGAACGCACGCTCGAGCATCCTTCCGCCGTCGGCGGCCGCCGACTGACTGTCGCCCTCCATCTCGGCCAGCAGTACCGCCTCCATGTTCGGCGGCACGGGAAGGGGGACCCCGCCCTGGCGGGCGATGTCGAGGAATGTGCGGTCCAGCAGCTCGCAGGCGGCAGCGCCCAGGTTGCGAGCCGCGGTAGCCGCCTGGACGCTCGCCTCCAGCGTGCTGAAGGCAGCGAGCACGGTGCTCGTTCCGCCAGGCCGCGGGATCAGCGACAGCTCCAGGCCCACGAAGAAGGCCAGAGTGCCCTCGCTGCCCACGAGCAGATCGACCACGTCGCCGCTGCGTGCGTAGGCGGATAGAGCGTAGCCGGAACTGTCCTTGCGCACTTCCGGCATGGTCAGCCGGAGGCCATCGGTCCCGCGGCGATCAGCGTCCGCGGCGGCTGCCAGCCTGGGACGCAGCAACTCCAGGCGGTCCAGCACCGGAATCCCGTGCGGTGCCTGTTCGCCGCGGCGCAGGGTGGCCCGCGAGCCGTCAGCGAAGACGCAGTCCACCGCCTGCACCCAACTGCGCATGGGGCCGTGTCGCAATGTATGAGCGCCGGCGGCGTTGGTGGCTGTCATTCCGCCCACGGTGCAGAAGGCGCCGCTGGAAGGGTCCACCGGGAACCGTAATCCCACGCCGGCTGCAGCGGCATCCACCGCCCCGCGAAGCGCTCCGGGCCCTACCTGGATGGATCGCGTCGCCACGTCCACCCGGCCGATGTGGTTCAGCCGGCACAGGTCGACGACAAGGCCCGGGCCCACCGCGCCGCCGCCCATGCTGCTGCCGGCGCCGCGCGGGATCAGCGCGGTGCCGGTGGAGGTCGCCCAGCGGGCCAGAATGACGACATCGTCGGCGTTCTCGGGAACGCAGACCGCCAGGGGGAGGTAGCGAGCTATGCCGGCGGCCTCGGAATAGACGGCGCGAGCGTCGAGGTCCGAGCGAAACTCACCGCGAAAGCCCTCAGGTGGCGCGAGTGTCGCGCCCACGCCGTTCACGATGATTCGTCCCTCTGCCGGAAGCGTGTGGGCGGGTTGACGTGCATATTGTAGTTCCTCATGGTTCACCGCAGTTAGCAGAGCAGACAATGCATGACTGACATAATGGGCAAGGGCGCCCCGCTTGGGCAGGCCCCGGCCACCACCAGAACATCCCCGTCCGCGAATCGGCCAGCCACGCCCGTGCCCACGCGGAGTGAGCTGGAGGCCGCCGACAGCTTCTGCCGCGAGATCCTGCCGATGGCGTCGCGGACGTTCGCCATCAGCATCCGCGCCCTGCCCGGCATGCTCGGGCGCGCCGTCCTCACTGCCTACCTGATCTGTCGCGTCGCTGACTCCGTCGAGGACGAGGGTACCCTCTCGCCAGAGGCCAAGGTCGAACAGTTGGATGCCCTGCTGGCCTGCTTTGACGGACCGACAGAGGTGGCTGATTTCGTCGCCAACCTGCCCACCCTTACCGGCAACCCCGGCCACGCCCGCCTCGTCCACAATACGGCCCACGTCTTCACGCTCCATCGCTCCTTGTCGGCGCATAGCCAGGAGCGGTTGCGCCACTGGGTGACGGAGATGGTGACGGGAATGCAGCGGTTCGTGCTTCGCTATCCGGATGGCATACGCATCCAGAAGCTGGACGAATTCCGGGAGTACTGCTACTACGTGGCTGGAACGGTGGGATATCTACTCACCGATCTGTGGCGAGAACACTCGCCGGCCATTACCGCCGAGCGATTCGACGCGCTGCGCGGTCACAGCCGGGCGTTTGGCCAGGCGCTACAGACAGTGAACATACTCAAGGACGTAGCCAGCGACGCGCTGGACGAGAACTCGATATACCTGCCGGAAGAGGAGTTGCGGAAGCACGGCAGCAGCCATGCTGCCCTGCTCTCGCCGGAATACAGGAGGCAGAGTCACGCGGCCGTGGTCGAGATGATCGAGCTGGCCTGGCGGGATCTGGACGAGGCCCGCACATATCTGCTCGAGTTGCCCCGACGTGCCGTGGCTATCCGGCTTTTCTGCGTCCTGCCATTGCTCTTTGCCCACGCCACGCTGCGCGAGCTCAGTCGGAGCTCGGCGATGCTCGTCCCCGGCAAGTCGCCCAGGATATCCCGTCGTGAGGTCAAGCGGTTGCTGGCCGGTGGCACCCTGCTGATCATGAGCAATCGCGGTCTCGACTGGCTCATCGATCGCGCCGCCGGTCGCCGCCTGTCTCCCGTTGTGTCAGCTGGCCAGGCCACCTGAGAACTGAAAGCTGAAGCAGGTGACCTGCTCGTTGTCATCCCTTCACTGGATTCCGCGAACGGGATCACCGGAATCTGGGGTGTCGCGTCGAAGCTGCCCGTCGTCGAGATGAAGGCGGTGGCGGTTGGGGTAACGGCTGACGCCCGTCCGGCGACAGGAGCCCTGGTACCCCCGTTGCGCCGGTGGCAGATCGCTGTGACCGATCCCGGCGGGGATCAGCCGAGCAGCCGCTCGATGAAGGGCGGGATTCCGCTGCCCGTTCGGAGTGGCTCGTGTTCCAGTCGATCCAGTAGCTGCTCGAGCGCCAGTTGTACCCGCTCCGCCGTCCCTTCATGCCGACGAGCGATGGCGTAGCCACCGCCTATGCCGGCCACCGTGGGCAGCGCGGCCAGCCCGGCCACTGCCGCGATGGCCGCCGCCGTGGGTATGGCCACCATTGCCCCGACTACAGCCAGCGCGCCGCCGGTGACGATACCCGCCACGGCGGTGGCGCCACCCAGCCTCATCAGGTTGCGACGCCCGGTGGACAGATCGGCATCCAGACGCACCAGCGTGCGCTCGGCGTCCACTGGCACGACGGTCGCGGCGACCTCCCGCGCTTCCATGAGGGCAAAGCTCCGCCCGCTGAAATTAAGCCATCGACGCATCGTGCCGAAGATGTCGCCACTCGGCTCCCAGGTCGTGCGATCGGTGAAACGGCGTTTCACGACCAGCCCTTCACCGCGAATCATCCATTGCTCCAGTGCCTCCATCACCTTGCCCGGCGTCCCGGCCACGGTTCTGGAGGCGGTCGCTGACGACGGCCCGAACATCCGGCTGGCCCACCCGGATTCGTCCGGCAGCACGATCCGTGTCCGCTCCTCGGCCAGAGCCTGTCGCAACGCTGCCGTGCTGAGCCCGACCTCGCGGCCGACGTCCAGGATCTGGGATTCGGAGAGGAGGCCACCCTCCGCACCGCTCGCCTGAAGTTCGCTCGCGCGAGCCAGGACGCGCTCCACGGCAACCCGGTCCAGCGCCGGCGACCCACCAGCCCTTGCCAGCGCGCCGGGGGAGTCGGCGGCAGCGGCGGCGTCACCCGCCTGGGTTGGGACAGTCGGGCGGGAATCGTGGGGAACAGGGGGTTGTGGCTCGCGCGGATCGGCCATGGGTACGGAGCTGGACAGACGGTGTCAGGCGGTGGTTCTCAGATGCCTGCAAGGATCGCGTCGAGCCGACGGTCCATGGCCACCTGGATGTCGGCCGGGATGGGAAAGCCGCGCTCGAAGTCCGCACCGACGGTGCTGCCCGGCGACGCGGCCGTTGCGTGGATCAATCCGAGATAATAGCCCATGTAGCCATCGGCCAGTGCGGGATCGGTCTTCTGTAGCAGGAGCGCGCCGGCGCGCACAGCCGCCATGGACTGCAACCCGGCGGCCACGCCCTTCCGTTTCTGGGCAGGAGTGGTGTTGTCCTCCACGGCCTGTTGGGCTATCTGGCCCACGACCTCGTGGACGAAGACGAACACCGCCTGGTTGGCGTCGGCGGCGGTGGCTGGAAAGGTCACCGCGACCACGCTCTCCGTGGTGCCTCCAGGGACCATCCTCCCTTCGCCGCCAAGGGGGAGGGAGAGCATGATGTCGCCGTTGTTCTGCCGCGTGTTGTTCAGGAAGCCCCGCAACTTTGGGAGAGCCTGTCCCTGCCAGGCCGTCTGGATGGCCGCCAGGACCGGGGCGTGCGCCGTCTGCTGATCGATCCAGTATTGCTGGTAGAACCTCGTCCGCTCGTCATCCAGGCCGAGCAGGAAGAGCCGCAGCCAGTCACGATCGGGTGCGGTGGGATAGATGCCCGCCAGGAAGGCCACCATGCGCGCGAGTTGGGGCGAACTGGCACGACTCGGATTGCCGTCCACCTGTAGGAACACGTCGCAGGCTCGCCGCATCTCGGCCCAGTCGGCGAAGTACAGAGGGACGAACTGTCCCTGCTCCAGCGACGGGCGCTCGGTCAACTGGCTCCGGAGTTGGTCGCGGTTGGCATCGAGGACGGTCACCAGGCTGGTGGCAGCCTTGAGACTGGCGATGCTGTCGGCGTAGCCGTCACGGAAGAGCGGTACCTTCGCCGTATCGTTCATGACGAGGGCATAGCCGTGAAGCCAGGCGTCCACGTGTTCGCGCGTCTTGATCGGCCAGATGGCATCTGCCGCACCGGTGCCGGAAGTGGCCGGCGCGGCCGCGGGAGCGGGGCGTGCCGCTGCGGTTTCCGTCACCGGCGGGCCACCGCAGGCAGCGAGCGTGGCGGCGATCGCCATGAAGACGGGCGGCAGTACGCCGCGCCGTGGCGAGTTGCGGCGGACTGGGCGGGTAGGGCTGGAGCGCACGATCATGGTGGCGGATCTCTCGGGTGACGACTTGCATGTCGCGCCGGGCGACATCCTCGTGATGCAAGTTGCCGACTGTCGTCCCCGAGTGGAAGCGTGCCAGGTGCGCCCCTATGCTCCGATCGCCCCGATGTTGCTAGCCACTCATCATCGCGCGCCCGCAGGAAACGCAGTAGCGCCACGAAGCATCCAGCTCGGCGCTGCATGCCGGACAGTGACGGATGGTGAGGTTCTCTCCGCAATGAGGGCAGAAGGTGGCCGCGCGATCTGGCGGGAGCGCGCCGCTGCAGTACCTGCAGCACGCTTTCGGACGACCCGGGAAGAGGGCTGGGGTCGGCGGCCCGGCCGGCCGTCGCAGTGGCAGCGCCATTTCGGGGTTCTCTCTAGCGCTCGATGCGGCGAAGTTCCGCGTCGACGTCGCTCGAGGAATACTTGCGACCGTCGCCGCCCACCTTGCCCACCCGGTCGAGCGCCCGCGCCACGACCGTCCTGTCGTGGGCGCGCGCGTCGCGGAAACCATAGGCGTAGCCGAGCGACATGCCGAGCGCGAGGATGAGGAGGAAGCGGAACATGGGGTTGTCCGGATGCGGGTGTAGGGACCTCTTCCCGGGACGCTCGGACTCACTCCACGGTCACTTCCCTTCCGTCACACTCTGGCCGATGACCGAAATCAGCTTGTCGGTTGAGGGACCGCGGGCAGCCTGGGTGACGCCCGGAAATCGCTACCGTCGGGGAAGGGAATCGGCTCGCCCTTCATCGCCCCTCTCGCTCGCGAACGCTGCGCCGCTACCCAGCTCTCGAACTCCGACTCCACGAGCCCTCCGGATGAGGAACGATCGGCCGCCGCGCGGGTGGCCAGGTGGTTGACGTACTCGTTCTGCGGATGGCCGTCGTGACCCCGCACCCAGCGCCACTCCACCTCGTGCCGGGCCGCCGCAGCAATCGCCTCATACCACAGTTCCAGATTCTCGATCGGCCCTCCGCTGCGCCGCCAGCCCTTTCGTGCCCAGCCGTGCACCCACGATCTCATCCCATCCACGAGGTAGCGCGAGTCGCTGGTGAATATCACACGGAAACGCCGCCCTTTTCCCGAAAGGGCGCGAAAGGCCTCGCTGGCCGAGCGGAGGGCCATGCGATTGTTGGTGGTCGCGGGTTCCGACACCCACAGGTCCCGCCGCACCAGCACGCCGCCCGGCGTCATGAACTCCACGAGTATCCCGGCACCGCCCGGGTTGTCGCCGTCCTTCCCATTCCCGAGGCAGGATTCATCAGCGTAGACCGCCACCAGGGGAGCCTCACCGCTCATCGCACCACCTCGATTCGATCCACGTCATCCAGGTAGAGAGTGATCGACTCGCCGGTCGTGGGATGTATCGCCTCCACCGCCTCGCGCCCGTCCAGCATGCGCAGCCGCGACGGGATCACGACGTACTCGGTACCGCGTCTCCATACCGAGAGGCGACTACCGTCGCGAACCGCGCGCTCCAGGTCGTCGTACTGTTCGTGCGTCAGTTGGGCCATCTGTCCGTCCGTCCCCCAGTCCAATCGGCCACCAGCCGCGTCAATACGTTGGTGGCGCGCTCGATATCGTTGATGTCCACCCACTCCGTGTCGGCGTGGGCAAGGCTGATGTCGCCGGGCCCGTAGCAGACGGCCGGAATTCCCGCCGCGTTGAGAAGGGCGGCGTCGGTCCACGCACTCAATCCCTCCACGCGTGGCGTCTCACCGCACGCCAGCAAGGCCTTCTCGAGTGCCTTCACCACCGGCGCGTCCAGAGCGACGTCGCTCGGTTCCTGCTCGCTCATCAGGAAGGCTTCGGCACGAAGGTCCGGGAAGCGCACACGCACCCTGTTCATGGCGTCCTCTGCCTCGCGTAGCGCATCCATACCCCCTTCGCCCGGAAGAGTGCGTCGTTCCACCCGCACCAGGCAGCGGTCGGGGTAGGTGGAGAAGCCCACGCCCCCCTCGATCGTCGCGGCGTGCAGCGAAGCATGCCCGAGCAGAGGGTGCGTGATTGTCGTGAGGACATCGCGCTCGAGGCGGTCCATCTCCACCAGCACATGCGCGGCAAGCCTTATCGCGTCGACGCCGATATCGTAGCGACTTCCGTGCGCGGCATGTCCGTGCACCACGATCTCCAGCCAGGCGAAACCGCGGTGCGCTGGCGCGATGGCCAGTCCCGTGGGCTCGGTGACGATTGCCGCATCTGCCCGCAGCCCACCGGCAAGGAGCGCCGCCGTGCCGATGCTTGCCCATTCCTCATCGGCGACCGCCGTCACGATCACCTCACCGGCCAACCCGCCCTGCTGGGCCGCCCGCCAGGCGGCGGCGCACATGGCCGCCACGCCGCCCTTCATGTCCGTCGCCCCGCGTCCGTACAGCCGATTGTCGCGAATGTCGGCGTCGAAGGGCGGGTGCGTCATCCCCTCGGTACCCACGACGTCCAGATGCCCGTTCAGGATGAGTGACCGCTGCCCTGCCTGGCCCAGCGTGGCGACCACGTTTGGGCGACCGGGCGCAGCGTCGGCGATCACCGTCCGGAACCCCCAGGAGTCCAGCACGTCGCGCAGGGCCAGCGCGACCGCCGCTTCGCCCGGCGCCCCATTGGTGAGCGATGGATTCCGCGAGTCGATGCTGACGAGAAGGCGGGCCAGCGCGGCGGCGTCGCCGGCTTCAACGCTATGGTCTGTCATCGATGCTCAATCGTTGAGTAATCGGAAGCCGTCGAGGTCGAGCCTGACGGGAATGAGCCGGGCGTCGCGAGCGAGCGCCTGGCGGACACTATCCACTCGTCCCGCTGCTGCGACCACGAGTATACATCCGCCGCCCGAGGCACCGAGCGCCTTTCCGCCAAGTGCGCCGGCAGAACGCGCGGCCTCCAGCAGGGCATCTATGCGCGGCGTCGGGATGGCCGGGTGGAGCGCGCGCTGGTAGCTCCAGTGTTCGCCCACCAGTTCGCCCAGGGCGTCCAGGTCACCCCCTTCCAGGGCGTCTGACATGGACAGGGCGAGCGCCCGGAGCCGGTCCAGCGACCTCAGCACGCGCCGGTCTCCGCTTCGATAGGAGTCCATGACGCCGCTGATGGTGGTACCGGACACCCGTGCCTGGCCGGTATAGGCGACAATGCAACGTGCCTCGATCGCGGCGCGGGTTGATGGAGTGAGCGCCAGGCGCTGCCAGGCCACCTGACCCCCCGTCCCGAAGGTGAGCTTCAGGGCGCCTCCGAGGACGGACGCGTAATGGTCCTGTCGCCCGCCGGCGATCCCCAGCTCCTCCACCTCCAGACTCCTGCTCTGCTCGGCCAACTCGGCGGGCTCCAGGTGCGCGCCGCGCCATGCCGCCAGCGCACCGGTGAGTGCCACGCCAGCGGCCGATGACCCGCCCAGGCCCGCTCCCACAGGGTAGTCGCACTTCAACTCCAGCTCCACCCGGTCGCCGGGAGCAAGCCCTGCCCTTCGGAGCGCCGCCTGGATGAGCGGCGTCGTCGCCACGCCCGACCCGGCCGTCGATGTGGGAGTCCCGTCACCCTCGCCCACCCGCGCCGTCGCATACAGTGCGATCGCTGCGCTGCAGACCGCTCCTCCCATCTCGTCGCTGTACGGCGGGACGTCCGTCCAGCCCCCGCCGAAGTCGAGGCGGGTGGGCGCGCGGGCGACTACCGGGCGATGAACGACGTGAGCAGTCAAGATCGATGCGGCGGCGGCGACGCGGTTACGGAGTCGAGGGTCAATTCGAGCTCGGGGTGCACTGGGCCGTAACGTAGTGTCGGGACGACAGGAAGTCAGGACACGTCGGGAAAACGATCATCCGCCAACCTGACTCTTGCCGGAGGCATGTCAGTTGCGCCATATACGGAGCCATGGCTTACCTGGATCGGTACCTACGCGACCGTACTCTAATCCTGCTCTCCAATAGAGAGCCGTACGAGCACGTCATGCGCGATGGCGCCGTGCACGTCCGCCAGCCGGCAGGCGGGCTCGTGTCCGCGCTCGATCCCACGATGCAGCAGACCCATGGCACCTGGGTAGCATGGGGCTCCGGCAACGCTGATCACGAGTCAGCGGACAGCGAAGGAAGATTGATGGTGCCGCCGGACGACCCGCGGTACACGCTCCGTCGCGTGTGGCTCGATGCCGAGGACATCGAGCACTATTACCTGGGCTTCGCCAACAGCGTTCTCTGGCCCATCTGCCACATGCTCATCCAGCACCTCGAGATCCGGGATGAGCAGTGGCTCCGGTACCGGGACGTGAACCGCCGCTTTGCCGAGGCCGTTGCTGACGAGGCTCGAAGAGCCGATGGCACGCCGATGGTATGGATCCAGGATTATCACTTCGCGCTCGTTGCCCATGAGCTCCGAAACGAGATCCCCGATCTGTTCATTCACCAGTTCTGGCACATCCCCTTCCCGCCGCTGGATATCCTCGGACTACTACCGATGGATGTGCTGGAAGCTGTGCTCAGGGGCATGCTCGGCAACGATCTGTTGGAGTTCCACACTCGTCGCTACGCGATGAATTTCCTGAGTTGCGTGGAGTATTTCATGCCCGATGCGGAGGTACGCCGGGCATCGTTGAGCGTCGAGTACAACGGCCGGGAGATCTTCCTGGGTGTCTTCCCGATCAGCATCGACGTCGAACTCTACGAGAACCTGGCATCCAGTCCGGCGGCCGATGAACGTGTGCGGGAGCTGCGCGAACGCTATGCGGCCGGACCGAACCAGTTGGGCGTGAGCGTCGACCGGATCGACTACACGAAGGGAATCCCCGAGCGGCTGCACGCCCTCGAGGTGCTCTGGGAACGGTATCCGGAGTTGCGTGGCGAGTTCTCCGTGATCCTCGTCGCCACTCCTTCACGCACCGACATCGACGCCTACCGCCAACTGGAGGCTGACGTCATTTCCACGGTCGCCGAGATCAATCATCGCTTCGGCAATCCGGACTGGACACCGATCGTGCTCATCCATGAGAATGTGAGTTCGGAGTTGCTGGCCAGCATATATCGGGCGGGCGACCTCTGCATGGTGTCGTCGCTCCAGGACGGGATGAACCTTGTGGCAAAGGAGTTCATCGCCTGCCAGACCGACGAACGGGGCGTGCTGGTGTTGAGCAGGTTCACCGGAGCGGCGGAGGCGATAGAGGGGGCGGTGCTCATCAACCCGTTCAACGTCGACGGCTTCGTGGAGGGGATCAGGACAGCGCTGGCGATGCCGATGGAAGAACGACGGCGCAGGATGCAGCGGATGCGCGTGCAGCTTCACGACACGACGATCTTCGACTGGATGGGTGCGATCCTCTCGCGCGCCAGCGAGTTGATGACCAGGAATGAACCGAGCCCCACATCACCATGACGACTGCCCGACCGTTGCTGCCGCTGGAGCCAGGCGTGGCGACGCGGTTATCCGGCTCGCCTTTCATAGTGATGCTCGATGTCGACGGTACCCTTGCCCCGATAGCGCCGCGCCCGGAAGATGCCGGAGTGCCGCCCGAGACGCAGCGGGCGGTGGCCAACCTGGCATCACGTCCGGAAGTGTTCGTGGCCCTCGTCTCCGGCCGCGCTGCCCCTGACGCGAAGAGAATGGTGGGAGTGTCCAATGTCTGGGTGCTGGGCAACCACGGCGCGGAGAGCATCACCCCGTCGGGCGAGGAGCAGGTGGATCCCCTCGTGGCTCCCTACGAGACGGTGATGGCAACGGCCAGGACGGCGCTGGAGCCACTGACCGCCTCGCTGCCAGGGGTGATAGTGGAGGACAAGAGGTGGACCCTCAGCGTGCACTTCCGGCAGGCCGACCAGGAACTCGTACCGCGTCTCCGTTCCACGGTAGACGCGGTCGCGGCGCAAAACGGCCTTCGTGTACACGAAGGCAAGATGGTCTTCGAGGTCCGGCCGCCGGTACGCGTGGACAAGGGGACGGCGGTGATGGGCCTGGCTGATCGGCTGGGAGGACTGGACGAGGGAGCGTCGTTGCTGTTCATCGGTGACGACCGCACCGACGAGGATGCCTTCCGTCTACTACGCCACCGGGTGCCGCGCGCGGTGACCATCCGGGTGGCAGATGAGATGGCCGAGACCACGGCCGAGTTCCTGGCTGACGATCCGCCCGCGGTGCGTCGCTTCCTGGAGTTCCTGACCGTGCTCCGGCAGTGAATCACGTTCGTGGAGGTTGTGGCCTCGCTCGGGCGGCAAGGCAGCAGGGGGCGCAGCCGGTTGTGGCTGCGCCCCCTGGCGACCAGCGGTAGAACAAGGCACGCGCGGCCCTGCTGTCAGTTCTTGCGCTTCGGCGCGGAAGCGCGGGATTTCGTGGTCGTCTTCCTGGCTGCCGTCTTCGTTGCCGGCTTCGCTTTCTCGCTCTTCGCGGCAGATTTCCTGGCAGCGCCCTTGGTAGCTGTCGACCCGCCGGCCCTGGTCGAGGTCCTGGACGCGGTGGTCTTTGTCGCGGCGCGCTTGGTGGATGTGCCCTTCGCCGCCGACTTGGTCGCCGCGGCGCTCTTCCGCGCCGGCTCCTTGGCGGGAGCGGCCTTCCTGGCCGTCTTCCTCGCTGTCGTGCTCCTGGAGGCTCCGGCGTCCGGCCGCTTTGCCGGGGCCTTCCTTGCCGTGGCCGACCTGGATCGGGGAGTCCTGGTAGCTGAGCCCTCCGACGAGGCCACCGTATCGGCCTGGGCCGCCTTCCCGGACCTGGCGGTCTTCGTGCTGGTTGTCGCGCGCCTGGAGGCCTTGGTGGTGGCGGCAGCCGTCCCGGCGGAGTCGTCGCTCTTCGCGGCCCCCTTCCGTGCCGTCGCGGCAGTCCGTTTCGCAGCCGGTGGTTCAGATGAGGTCGGCCGGCTCCTGTCGCGCTCCGGCGTTGGCTGGATCTTGCGTGGCGCGGCGGCCTCGGCCTCACTGATCAGGCGGTCGGCCTCGTCCTGGGTCATCTGGCCACGCCGGACCATGTACTGGATGAGCTCGCGTGCGCTCTCCACGGCGAAGCCGGCGAGACCAGCGGCGGCGCCGATGACGTCGCGCATCGCGCTGGCCATCCGATTGTTGGCGTCCTGCCCGATCTCGTGTGCCTTTGCCGTCAACTCGGCGAGGGCCTCGCGGGCATCGGCGGCGCGGTGCCCGGGGCTCCGACGCGTGGGCCGTGTCGGCTCAACGGCATCGGCAGCCTCGTCGTCGGGAGGCTCGTGGTGGGTCTGACTGCTCACCGGGGAACCCTCGGCGGGCGAAGCAGTATCGGCACCACGAGCGTTACGGGCAGCGGCGTCTGCGGCGGCGGCGTCGGGCGCCCCGGTCGACGCGATGTCGGCAGCGTGAGGAGTGTCCGGCATGCGGTTGTGTGCGCCGGCCATGGGCCGGGCGCCTCTCCCTGACTGTGAGTTGAAGGCGCTTCGCGCACCGGCTAGCTTCGGGACGGCGCGCCGCGCGACCGGGCGATTTCGTCGGCAAGTATATGATTTCGCGCGATCCACGCAAGGTAGCCGGCGGTTCCGCGGGGCGCCAGCATCCGTGAATGATGGTGGAGCGGCCAGTCGCGGGTGGTCCACCGCGACCACCCAGGCCCCGGAAACCGTCCATCTGATGCTTCCTCATGGCGACTGAACGGAGACAGCATGCTGCCACTCGATGGCCTTCGGGTCCTGGATCTCAGCAGGGTGCTCGCCGGGCCGCTCTGTACCATGATGCTTGGTGACCTTGGAGCCTCAGTCATCAAGGTGGAGCGTCCAGGCAGCGGCGACGATACCCGCGGCTGGGGGCCGCCCTTCGATGAGCGCGGCGAGAGCGCCTATTACCTGTCGGTCAACCGGAACAAGCTCAGCCTGGCCGCCGATCTGGGCGATGCCGCCGACCGTGAACTTCTCCTCCAGTTGATTGCCGGGGCCGATGTCGTGGTCGACAACTTCCGACCCGGGACGCTGGAGAGACGCGGCATCGATCCGCGCGCCCTCGTCGAGCTGTATCCGCGTCTGGTCTGGTGCACCATCACAGGTTTCGGCGAGCACGGCGACCGCCCGGGTTACGATTTCGTCGTCCAGGCCGAGCGCGGCTGGATGGCGATCAGCGGGGTGCCCGACGGTGAGCCGATGAAGATCGGTGTCGCACTGGTCGATGTCGTCGCGGGAAAGGACGCCACCGCCGGCATTCTGGCGGCGCTCACCGCTCGTGGCCTGCGATCGGCACCGCTCCCGGCCAGTCAACGGCGGCTGATCGTTTCCCTGGCTGACAGTGCCGCCGCAGCGCTGGTCAACGTGGCCCAGAACGTTCTCGTCAGCGGAAAGGACGCCGGTCGATGGGGCAACGGTCACCCCAACCTCGTACCTTACCAGCTCTTCCAGGCGGCCGATCGGCCGCTCGTGGTAGCCGTCGGGACCGACGCCCAGTGGCTGGACTTCGTCCGGGCGCTCGAGCTCCCGGCCCTCGCCGACGACCCTCGCTTCCTGACCAATGCTGGCCGTGTCACCAACCGGGAGGAACTCATCGCGATGCTGGCGGCCCGACTGGGGCAACGACCGGCAGCGGACTGGTTGGCCCTGCTGACGACGGCAGGCGTGCCGGCTGGCCAGGTGCGTGGCGTGGCCGAGGTGGTGGCGGCGGGTGGCGGCTCTGCGGCCACGGGCATGCCGCCGGCCGTGCCGGGAGGCCAGGTCAGGCTTCCACCGCCCCGCCTCGACGCGCACGGACCAGCCATACGCGGGAGGGGCTGGGGAGCGTTTCCGCTACCGGTCGCCGACGGCTGATCCAGCGAGATCAGGCGGAAATCTGGTCGACCGACGATATTCAGGGGTCTTACCAGAGCGAGCCGGCTGCACAATTATATCAACCACCACGGTGGCCGCAGTTCGGCCGACGCCTCATTCCATCATCGCGCTGCCCTCTGGCGCAGTTACCAGATCGCGATCGTGTCGTCCAATCTCAGTCGGATACCGAGGGGCGCGGCGCCCGCGGAGCGAGGCCTATCCGTTTCCACCGAAACGGATTACCATAGCTCCGTGACTACCACGGAATCGGTCCCGCAGTCCGACCAGCAGCAGTCGGATCAGGAAATCATTGATATGGTGCTCGCGGGCGACCGCGACTCCTTTGGCGACCTGATCCGTCGATACAGCGATCCGCTGTATCGACACGCATTGGGCATGACCGGAAGTCCCGATGTTGCGGAAGACATCCTGCAATCGTCATTCATCAAAGCGTATCACCATCTCGGTGAGGTGCGTGGCCGCTTCGATGCGTGGCTGTTCCGGATCGTGGCCAATGGCTGCAAGGATTGGCTCAAGAACATACGTCGCACACATCTCAGTTACGACGAGGACGATCAACCCTCCCGCTATGCGACACCGGACGAGGAACTGGACCGGAGCGAACTACGTTCGGACCTCGACAGGGCCCTCTCGGCGTTGGCGCCATCGCTCCGCGAGGCGTTCGTGATGAAGCATGTGGAAGGACGTTCCTATGAGGACATGGCCGACTTGTTGGGGACTACCGTCGGGGCACTCAAGATGCGCGTGCATCGGGCACGCGAGGCGCTCCAGGTACTACTAGAGGAGAAATACGCCTGATGCTGGACAACCTGAACATCCACCCGTCTTCGGGCGGTCAGCGCGAGCCGCAGGGGCGCCCGTCTACCGACCGGGCGATCGTCGGCGATCGCGAGATCCCGATCAATGTCGCCGGTCCATTCGAAGCCATGCACCGCTGGCTGGATGGCGAGGCGAGCGAGGTCGAGGCACTTCGCGACAACGAGTCGGCACGCTACGTCGAGCTCTGGCGCCGTGTCGGCAGCGAGATCGATCACCGCCGTCTCGAGGCGGCACCAACCGGACTCGTCTCGCGCGTGATGTCGGCCATTCCCGGCGGCAGCGCCGAGCCAGCTCAGTTTTCGGCGACGACCGGGGGTTCTGACACGTCGGGTGTCCTTCCATCCGCCTCCGCCGAGCGGTCCGCGGCAGTTGCTCCTCCGGTGGCCACTTTCTGGAATCATCCGGTGGAGTTGAGCCCGGCCGCGGCGCTTGCCGCCGCTGCTGGACTGGTCGCGCTCGGCCTCGCGGTGGGCGCGGCGATCAAGGGCTGAGCTGGTCGTCGCTGGAGTTGGGTCCAGCGCCGAGCAGCGAGGTGGGATAGCGACGAGGGCCGCCGCTCCTGTGGGAGCGGCGGCCCTCGTCGATTCAGGGAGCGAGCGAGACCGGTGTCGTCTACATGTGGATGGCCCGCCCCGTGACCGCCAGCGCCGCCTCCTTCACGGTCTCGGCGAGTGTCGGGTGCCCATGGACCGTGATTCCGATATCCTCCGACGAGCCTCTGTACTCGAACGCGAGAACGACTTCCGGGATCAACTCCGAAGCGGTGGGACCGATTATGTGGCAGCCCAACAACTCATCGGTCTCGGCGTCGGCAATGAACTTGACGAAGCCGTCGGTCTCACCCGCGGTGCGAGCCCGACCGTTCGCCGAGAAGGGGAACTTGCCCGCCTTGTAGGCGCGACCACTCTCCTTCACCTCGTGCTCGGCCAGACCTACGGTGGCGATCTCCGGCCAGGTGTAGACGATGGACGGCATGGACCGGTAGTGCATCTCGGTCGGCTTGCCGGCGATGACCTCGGCGGCCACCACGCCCTCCTCCTCGGCCTTGTGGGCGAGCAGCTTGCCGCCCACGGCGTCGCCGATGGCGAAGACGTTGGGAAGGTTGGTGCGCATCTGTGAGTCGACCGCGATCTCACCACGGCGGCCGAGCTCGAGTCCCAGGGCTGCTGCGTCGATGCCGGTGAGCGACGGCCGCCGACCCACCGAGACGAGTACGCGATCGGCCTCCAGCGTCTCCTGCTTGCCGTCCTTCTCGACATGGACGCGCACGATCTCCCCGTCGCGGTCGGCGCCGGTGACTTTCGTGCCCGCACGTATGTCCAGCCCCTGACGGCGGAAGATCCTCGTCGCTTCCTTGATCACGTCGGCGTCGTTGCCGGGCAGGATGGTGTCGGCCAGTTCGAGGACGGTCACCCTGGAGCCGAGCCGGCGCCAGACGGAGCCGAGTTCGAGGCCGATCACGCCGCCGCCAATGACGATCAGTCGCTCGGGCACGTCGGGCATGGCCAGCGCGCCGACATTGGAGAGGACGCGCTCCTCGTCGAACTTGAGGAAGGGGAGTTCGATCGGTACGGAGCCGGTGGCAAGGATGACGTGCCGGGCCTGGTAGGTGGTGATCTTGTTTTCGGGGGGGGCCCCCCGGACCTCGACCACGTTGCCCGCCTTCAACGTCCCGAGCCCCCTGGCCCAGGTGATCTTGTTCTTCTTGAAGAGGAACTCCACCCCCTTGGTGTTCTGCGCCACGACGCTCTCCTTGCGCGCCTGCATCCGCGCGAGGTCGAAGCCGACGTCGCCGAGCACCAGGCCATGCTCGGCCGCCTTGGTCAGGGCGAACTCGTAGTGCTCCGATGACTGGAGGAGCGCCTTCGACGGGATACAGCCGACGTTGACGCAGGTCCCGCCAAGCGTTCGGTCCATCTCGACGCAGACGGTGTTGAGGCCGAGCTGAGCGGCGCGGATGGCAGCGACGTAGCCGCCCGGGCCGCCGCCTATGATCACGACGTCGGCGCTTTCAGTGGTCTGGGCCATGGATAGTGTCTGTCTGGTTTGAGGAATCGAGCCGATGTCAAGCTAGCGAGTACGGCCCTGGACCGCGACCGAGGAACGTCCCTGCCGGCAGTCGGTGCGCGGGCAGGCGCCTCGCAGCAGCGCCATGCGAGCTCCCGAACCAACGCTCGGATCGCAGGTCGCCGTTGACCTGTGGTCGACCGGAGGGTACTCTGGGCCGCCGGAGATCAGTGTGAAGCCTTCCTGTGCCCGCCCCGGCACGACCCTCCTTCGTGGAGCCTTCGATGCAGCTGCTCCTTACCCTGCCTCTGGTGCTGGTCCTGACCGCCTGCGCGAGTGGAGGAGGTACCCGGTCCGGTGTCGAGCCAGCAGATGTGCAACGCACCACCCGGATCGAGTCCGCCGAAGGATCGGTGGTACTGCGCACCACACGCAGCAATCCCACCAACCAGTTCACTGTCGCCGGTACGCTGGATCAACTGTGGCGGGCGATGCCGCTCGTATTTGCCGAGTTGGGGATGCCCGTGACAATGCGCGTGCCCGACCAGCGTGCGATGGGCAACCCCGCCTTCCGGGTGCGCCGGCGGCTGGGCGGCGTTCGGCTGAGCCGCTACCTCGACTGCGGTAATCAGCTCGGTATGCTCAACGCCGACAGCTACGAAGTCACGCTGCGGCTGGAGATGCGATTGGCCGAGGGAGCCGTCGCCGACCAGTCCCGCCTCTTGACAGTCGTGGAAGGGACGGCAAGACCGATGGACGTGAGTGGCGCACCGGTCAACTGCACAAGCACCGGCCAGATGGAAAAGCAGCTCCTGACGCTGTTGACGGAGCAGGTGAGACGCGGTGGCTAGACGCAGCGAGGGCCGCTCCGGACGATCACCGTAGCGGCCCTGGCCTCCATCCGACTTACGGCGCGGTGCCGATCAATCCACGAGCATCATTCCCGGATCTTCCATCAGTTCCTTGAGGCGGACCAGGAAGAGCACCGCCTGCTGCCCATCGATGATCCGGTGGTCGTAAGAGAGGGCGACGTACATCATCGGGCGAATCTCCACCTTGCCGTCCACGGCCATCGGCCGATCCTGGGTCTTGTGCATGCCCAGGATGGCAACCTGTGGATAGTTGATGATCGGCGTGGAGAGGAGCGAGCCGAATACCCCACCGTTGGTGATGGTGAAGGTGCCGCCGGTCAGGTCGTCCATCGTCAACTTGTTGGAGCGTGCGCGCTCCGCCAGCTCGTTCATGTCACGGCTGACCTCGAGCATACCCTTGCGGTCGACGTCCTTGATGTTGGGAACCACGAGTCCCTGCTTGGATGCGACCGCGATGCCCATGTTCACGTAATGCTTGTAGATGATCACGTCGTCGTCCAGCTGGGCGTTCACATCGGGGTACGTCTGCAGTGCCATCGTTGCCGCCTTGATGAAGAACGGCATGAAGGACAGGCGCACGCCGTGCTCCTTCTCGATGCGGTCCCTCAGCCGTCCGCGAAGCTCGATGACGGCGGACATGTCGATCTCGTTGAACGTCGTCAGGTGGGCGGTCGCCTTCTGCGAGTGAAGCAGGTTCTCGGCGATCCGCTTGCGCCGCGTGGTCATCTTCTCACGCGTCTCGCGCTCACCCTCGCGCGCCACTGGCGGGGTGGGGGCGGGTGAGGCAGCAGGCGCCCTGGGTGCCGCGGCCGGCGCCGGCGCCGGGGAGTCCTTCTTCGCGGCCTCGATGACGTCGGGCTTGCTGACCACTCCACCTCGTCCGGTGCCACTCACGGTGGTCAGATCCACCGATTCCTCGGCCGCAACGCGGCGTGCGGCTGGAGAGGATTTCACCTCGCCGGAGGCGGGAACGGTTGCGGCGGCGGCGGATTGGTCCGCGGGAACGGCAGCCTTGGTGGTATCTTGCTTCTCGGGGGGGGCCCCCGCGCCGGCGGCAGCACCCGCCGCTCCTTCCTCCATCTCGCCGAGCACCTCGTCCACCGTGACGACGTCGCCCTCCTGCTTCAGCCGCTTCGTCAACACTCCTGCCTTGAGCGCCGGCACCTCGACGGTGATCTTGTCCGTCTCCAGTTCAACGAGTGTCTCTCCTGCGGCGACCGCTTCGCCTTCCTCCTTTGCCCAGCGGCTGATGGTCGCCTCGACGATGGATTCTCCGAGCGGGGGAACCTTGATCGGTGTCATTTGATGGAACCGGTGCGGATGGAGTTCGGTGGCTGGCATGAGCCTCGGCGGTTGCCGGCCGCAACTGCAACAAAGAGGGGCTGGCGCCAGCACAATATAACCGACAGGTAAGACGTTGCGAGCATTGACCATCTCCGCCCATGGCGGCCTGGATCGCCTGGAATATCGCGAGGATCTGCCCGAGCCCACACTGAGTGGGCCGACCGACGTTCGCATCAGGGTCACGGCGGGGGCGCTGAACCATCTCGACATCTTCCTCATTGGCGGACTGCCCGGCGTGAATATCACGCCGCCCTGGATCCTGGGCGCAGATGCCACCGGCGTCGTCGAATCCGTGGGAGAGGACGTCACGACAGTCGCTGTCGGCGACACCGTGATCGTCAATCCGGGCACCAGTTGCGGCCACTGCGAATATTGCCTGTCGGACGACCAGCCGCTCTGTCTCCGCTACAGGATCCTCGGCGAGCACATTCCGGGCACGTTCGCCGAACTGCTGGTCGTGCCGGCGCGTTCCGTGTACCGCGTGCCGTCCACCGTGCCAACGGCGCAGAGGGCGGCCTTCGGTCTTGCCACCCTGACGGCGTGGCGCATGGTCGTCACGCGGGCCCGTGTCCAGGCCGGCGACGACGTGCTGATCTGGGGCATAGGTGGCGGAGTGGCGCTCCAGGCCATGCAGCTATGTATCCAACTCGGGGCGCGCGTCTGGGTCACCTCGGGCAGCGATGCCAAGTTGGACCGGGCACGTCAGATGGGCGCACACGAGACGCTCAATCACCACAGCCAGGACGTCGTGCGTGAGATTCGCGCGCGAACCGGCAAGCGCGGTATGGACGTCGTCCTGGACAACGTTGGCGAGGCCACCTGGAAACGGTCGCTGGGTTCCCTCGGCCGTCGCGGCCGACTGGTGACGTGTGGCGGCACCTCGGGCGCGATCGTCGAGACCGACGTCAGAAGGATGTTCTGGAACCAGTGGACGCTGATGGGGTCCACGATGGGCAGCGAAACGGAATTTGCCGCCATCGTCACGGAGCTCGCGGCCGGACGGCTCCTTCCGATCGTTGACTCCGTCTTCCCCCTGTCCGACGGCCGTGCAGCCTTCGAGCGGCTGCAATCGGGGGAGCAGTTCGGAAAGGTGGTACTCCAGATCTCCGAAGGGTGACGGCAGCAAGCGAGGGCGGGTCGGGGACGATGGCCAGTCGTCCACCCGCCCTGCGCATGTCGACGTTCCCGGCTCTCCGGGATACGGAGAGAGTCCCAACGTGGTCGTCCCGTAATCTCATCCGCTGAACCTCCACTTCCCCGACATGTATCCAGCTTTCCGTCAGTTCCTCGTCGTTCTCGCCAGCCTGGTCATCGTTGCCGGCGCGGTCGACGCCCAGGTCGTGGAACGACCGATCTCATTCGACAGCGCCGGTCGCGTGCTCGTGCTCACCCCCGAGACGGCGGCCCGGGCCCGGCTCGCGCCGCCCGCGTGGCGCGTCACGGGTGCCTTTGACAATGCCCGTCTGTTCGCCCTCAGCGATGGCAGTTATGTGCTCGTCGTGGCCCGGCCGTCGGGCGCGATGGAGCGCTATCCACTGACGCAGGCAGACGTGGCCGACCTGCAACGGCGCGTGGCCTCGCTGCCGGCGGCGCGCATTCCCGAAACCGATCGGGCCGTGCGGAATGCCTTCATCCGGAACCAGACGCTCCTCGGCCTGGCCGTCTACGCGCCCTCGTTCGCCCTCACCGTGACCAATGACGATGCGGGACGACTGGCGAGCTATCTCCTGATGTCCGGGGTCAGCTACTTCGGCGCCTCCACCCTCGCTCGCGACATGGCCATCACGCCGGCCATGAACAGGCTGGCGACGCACGGCGCGCTGCACGGCGGGCTCGGCGGGCTGGGAGTGGGCGAACTGTTCGGGATGTCCAACGATGGACGGGCGGCAGCGACATTCCTGGGCAGCGTTGGCGGAGCAGCGGCCGGACTGGCTTTCGGTCGTGAGATGACGATAGCGGAGGCCGTCGCGAGCGGTTTCGGGGCTGACGTGGCCGCTGGCGTCGCGCTCGGCCTCGGGCTCGGGGCCGACGCCGACAGCCGTACCCTCTCGGGGCTGATGGTCGGCGCCGGGCTGGCCGGCTATCCCCTGGGGCTCGCCTACTCGCGCAACGTGCCATACAAGGTGACCGCCGGGGACATCCGGGCGCTGGCCGTGAGCGGCGCCGTGGGTGCCCTCGCCACGTCGCCCTTCATGGCCGGCTCGGATGCCAGCGGCTCCACCGTTGCACTGGTCCTCACCGGTGGAGCGGTGGCTGGCCTGGTAGTCGGCGACCGGCTCCTCGTTCGTCGCTACGACCACAACACAGCCGAGGGCACGCTGCTCGCCCTCGGCGCCGGGGCGGGCGCGCTGATGGGGGCCGGCGTCGCGACTCTCATCAAGCGGGAGTCCAACGAAGTGCTCGTGAGCTCCCTGAGTACCGCGGGCGCGCTCGCCGGCATGGCCATCTCCGAGCGATTGCTCATGCCGAACCCCGATGCGCGTCGGCTGGCTGGCGGGCTCAGCGTGAATGCGTTCGGGCTGGCTCTTGCCGCGGCTGGCATTCCTGGGGAGCACGCACTCTTGCGTCTGACCTTTTAGCTTACAGGAGGGGCGAACGCTCGCGCACGCGGCGCGAACAATAACTCGCACTCTTCATCCGGTTCGTGGTTTCTGTGACTTTCCTGGAACGTCTCCAGCTCAGCTTTGGTCAGTTGGGCTCGCTGCTGCCTGCGCTCGTCGGCGCGCTCGTCATCCTCTTTGCCGGTTACCTGCTTGCCCGTGTCGTTCAACGGGGCACCGACAAGGTGCTCCGTCGGGTGCATCTCAACCAGATGCTGGAACGCGGCGGGTTGATGCAGGCCGTGGAGCGCTCTGGCACCCACATGAACCCCAGCCGTGTCGTCTCCAACCTGCTGTTCTGGACGGTGATGTTCGCCGTCCTCCTGGTTGCGGCGAACGCGCTCGGGCTGCAGTCGCTGGCGAACGTCTTCTCCGAACTGGTGGGGGCGATTCCCAGCGTGATCGCGGCCATCGTGATCATCATCGTGGGCATCGTTCTCGGGGAATTCACCGGGGGGCTGATAATGGCCTCCGCCGGTGGCCTGAACGGCGGTCCGACGCTGGCGCGGGTGGGTCGGGGTGGCGTGATAGTCATTGCCGTCTTCATGGCGATGCAGCAACTGGGGGTGGCCACGAACATCGTCACGACGGCGTTCGCGATCCTTTTCGGTGCGGTGGCGTTCGCGATCGCGATCGCGTTCGGGCTCGGGAACCGGGAACTGGCGGGCGAGATAACTCGCGAGTGGTACGAGCGATATCGCGCCGAGACGGAAGCGATCGAGCGCGATGTCGCGGAGGCAGAGGCGGCCGAAATCGCCGAGGATGAGGCCGAGGTAAGGGCAGCCAACGCACGCCGCGCGGCAAGGGCGGAGCGGGGGCGGGGCGGCGCGGGCGAGCTCACGCCCGCCCTGGGAATGGAAGCAGTGAAGGAGGATGACACAATCGCGAGTCAGCAGGACGGCGTGACGCCGCCGGTGGCCGATCTGGCACATCCAGCGCGCCGCGAGTCTTGACGGGGGTCATTCCGGCCAGGCGTCGGCCGGCTCTCGCCCCGGTTCTGTTGCTCGCGTTGATCTTCACGATGCCCGCGGCCGCGCCGCCGGTACTGGCACAGTCAACCCCCGCGGCTGCCCCGGAAGCAGAGAAGAAGCCGAGTAACTGGAAGAGGACCGGTGAGCTGGCCGGCAGCCTCTTTCTCGGGAACAAGCCGCAGACCGTACTCACGACGCGGCTGAGGGCATCGCATGCGGACAGCACATTCGAGTTCGGGAGCGATCTCAGGTTCACCTACGGCAGTGCGTCGGACGAGGGCGAGCGCTATGTGAGTCAGCGGTCGTGGTTTGGCAGCATCAACGCCGACCTCTGGCCGCACGCCAGCCAGAGCCCGTTCCTCCTCGCCACGCTGGAATCCAGCCTGGAGCGGCGTATCGACCTCCGGGCCAGTGGAGGCGCGGGTCACAAGCTGACCTTCGTCGACGACGGGACGTCGCTCGCCAACCTGAGCGTCGCGCTCCTCGCCGAGCGGAGCTGGCTGCCGACGAAGGAGAATGGGCGGGAGATCACGTCGCTGGCTCGTTTCAGCGGCCGGGTGAGGCTGCGTCGTCGGGTGGGCGGCCGGGCGGTCTTCAACGCCGAGACGTTCTTTCGGCCGGAGGCATACCACATGACGAGGTTCACCCTGACGAACAGCGCGAGCGCCAGCTTCCGGATGAACGAGCTGATCAACCTGAAGGCGAGCTATCTGGACAACTACGACAGCCGGGCCAGGGACCGTGGCGCCCGCTCGAACTACGATGGCCAGGTGGTACTCGGCATCGAGGCCGATTTCTGAGTTCGGCGGGGCGTGGCTAAGTCGTTGACGGGCAACGACTTGACCTTACGCAAGAAGGTTGCATTCGGGCGTTCTGCGGGCTATATTTCAGGGTCGGCCATTCCGTGCCGGCATGGCCCTCTGCAGACCAGGTAAATGACCGCACCGAACAACCGCGAGCGTATCCTTCCGCGAGCCATCGACGAGGAAGTCAGGGAATCGTTCATCAACTACTCGATGAGCGTCATAGTGTCGCGCGCCCTGCCCGATGTGCGCGACGGACTGAAGCCTGTGCACAGGCGCGTACTCTACTCCATGAACGAGCTCGGCCTGGTGCCCGGCCGCCCGTTCAAGAAGTCGGCGACGGTGGTCGGCGATGTGTTGGGCAAGTACCACCCACACGGCGACTCGTCGGTCTATGGCGCGCTGGTGCGGATGGCGCAGCCGTTTTCCCTGCGCTACCCGTTGGTGGATGGCCAGGGCAACTTCGGCTCGGTGGAGGGTGACAGCGCTGCCGCCTATCGCTACACGGAGGCGAAGCTGACGCGGATATCGGTGGAGATGCTCACCGATATCGACAAGAATACGGTGGACTTCCAGCCGAACTTCGACGACCGGCTGCAGGAACCGAAGGTCATGCCGTCGATGGTCCCCAACCTGCTCATCAACGGCTCGTCGGGGATCGCGGTGGGAATGGCGACGAACATACCACCACACAACCTGCGCGAGATCGTCGCCGCCACGATCGCGCTCATCGACAACCCGGATATCGAGCCGGAGCAGCTTCGCGCCCATGTGCGCGGCCCCGACTTCCCGACTGGCGGCTTCATCTACGGCCGCGAGGGGATCACGCATTACCAGGATACCGGCTACGGCCGCATCGTGATGCGCGCGCGGGCCGTGATCGAGGAGAAGGAGAGCTCCAACAAGTCGCAGATCGTCATCACCGAGATCCCGTACCAGGTCAACAGTTCCAAGTTGATGGAGGACATCGCGCAGCTCGTGCGTGATCGCCGGCTGGAAGGGATCAGCGACATGCGCAACGAGAGCGATCGTGACGGGATGCGCATCGTCATCGAGTTGAAGCGCGACTCCATCCCACGCGTCGTGCTCAATCAGCTCTACAAGCACACGCAGATGCAGGCGACGTTCGGCGTGATCATGCTGGCCCTGGTCCCCGATCCGGTGACCGGCAACCTGGTGCCCAAGGTGATGCCGTTGAAGGAGGTGCTGGAGCACTTCGTCAAGCATCGCCATGAGGTGATCGTCCGGCGTACGCAGTTCGACCTCGACAAGGCGCTCGACCGCGCGCACATCCTGGAAGGTCTCAAGATCGCCGTCGACAACATCGACGAGGTGATCAAGGTCATCCGTGCTGCCGAGGACACGCCGTCGGCGGGTCGCGAACTGCGCGAGCGCTTCTCACTCAGCGAGCGGCAGGCCGAGGCGATCCTCAACATGCGCCTCGCCAAGCTCACCGGTCTGGAGATCGAGAAGCTGGAGGCCGAGTTGCTGGAGGTGAGAGCGCTCATCGCCGACCTGCGCGACATCCTGGACAGCGAGCCGCGTCGGTTCGGCATCATGAAGGACGAGCTGCGCCGCCTGGCTGATGCCTACGGCGACGAGCGCCGCACGGAGATCACCAGCGACCAGGGCGAGTTCACGATAGAGGACCTGATCGCCGAGGAGGACATGGTGATAACCATCTCCCACACCGGCTACATCAAGCGAACCTCGGTTTCCACCTACCGCCGGCAGCGGCGCGGCGGTCGCGGCCTGAACGGCCAGGACCTCAAGGACACCGACTTCATAGAGCACCTGTTCGTTGGCTCGACGCACGACCACATCATGTTCTTCACCGATGATGGTCGCTGTTACTGGCTCAAGGTGCACGAGATTCCCCAGGCCGGTCGCGCGGCGAAGGGGAAGCCGATCGTCAACCTCATCAACGTCACCCCCGACACGCGGATCCGCTCCATGCTGCCCATCCGCGAATTCAAGGCGGAGGAGTCGCTGCTCTTCTGCACCAAGCGGGGCCTCGTGAAGAAGACGTCGTTGGCGCAGTACGCCAACCCGCGCCAGACGGGTATCAAGGCGATCAAGATCGAGGATGGCGACGAGCTGATCGACGTGCTGGTGACCAACGGTACGAACGACGTCGTCCTGGCGACCCGCTACGGTCTCTCGCTCCGTTTCCATGAGGGCGACGTCCGTGAGATGGGCCGCGACACCACGGGCGTGAAGGGAATACACCTGCGACCTGGAGACGCCGTGGTGGGCATGGTCGTCATAAAGCGCGAGGCGACGCTGCTGGTGGTCACCGAGAACGGGTTGGGCAAGTGCTCACACATCGACGACTATCGTGTCCAGAGGCGTGGCGGCAAGGGTATCATGACGCTCAACCACACGGACAAGACAGGCGATGTGATCGGCCTGATGGAGGTTCTCCCGGAAGACGAGATCATGCTCATCACGCGCAACGGGATCATCATCCGTTCGCCGGTGAGTCAGGTTCGTGTGACGGGGCGTGTTGCGCAGGGAGTCAAGCTGGTCCAGTTGGACGACAAGGATGTCGTCGTCGCGGTCGCCCGTGTGGTGCCCGAGGATGACGAGGACACGACGGATGTCGACGCTGATATCACGGACGACGAGGACACGGCTGACGTCGAGGAGACTCTGGCCGAGGAGTGAGCTGACCGCCAGGTGGCTGGTAGCGATCGGCGTCGGGCAGTCGTTGCCCGGCGCCGCTCGCGCTGCAGCCGCGTCGGGCGTCGTTACCATACAACCTTCACGCAATTCATCCGTCCTCTCTCGCCAGCCATGTCACAAACCACGGAAGCGGCTACCCTAGTCACGCTGGCAGATCTGAGAGCCGCCGCCGGACTACTGGAGGGAGTCGCCGTTCGCACCCCGCTCCTGCCGGCCAGCGAACTTGGCGAGAGGCTGGGCGTGCCGGTCTGGTTGAAGCCCGAGATGCTCCAGCGTGGCGGCGCCTTCAAGTTCCGGGGTGCCTACTGCTACCTCGCCGGCCTCGACCCGGAGCGGCGCGCCAGGGGCGTCATCGCTCCCTCGTCGGGTAACCACGCCCAGGCTGTCGCCCTGGCCGCGCAACTCTTCGGCGTGCCGTCCACCGTCGTCATGCCCACCACGGTGACAGCGGCCAAGCGTGCCGGTGCCGAGCGACTCGGTGCGCGGGTGGAACTGGCTGGGACGACCACCCAGGACCGCATGCAGCGGGCGGAAGAGATAGCCGCCGAGACCGGCGGGGTCCTCGTACCTCCGTACGACGACAGGACGATCATCAGTGGCCAGGGCACGGTAGGGCTGGAAGTAGCCGCGGACATGCCGGAGGTGCGAACGGTCCTTGTCCCGGTCGGCGGCGGCGGCCTGAGTGCCGGAGTCGCCACGGCCATCAAGTTGCTCGTTCCCGCTGCCCACGTCATAGGCGTCGAGCCGTCCGGTTCACCGAAGCTCAGCAGGGCGCGCGAAGCGGCCCAACCTGTCACGATCCCATCCCGCGGTGGCCTTGCCGACGGCCTGCTGGCCATCCGGATCGGGGCCATCCCCTTCAACCACCACCAGCAATATCTCGACGAGGTGGTCACGGTGCCCGACGACGAGCTGGTGCCGGCGATGCGTCATCTGCTCGACCGGCAGAAGCTGGTCGTCGAGCCGAGCGGCGCCATCACCGTCGCCGCCCTGCTCGCCGGGCTGGTGCAGCCGGCAGGCACCACGGTTGCCGTGTTGAGTGGCGGCAACATCGAATGGGAAGGGCTTCAGAGCCTGCTCGGAGGGACTGTGACAGATGGCTGATGCACGCATCCTCGTGGTTGATGACGATGCGTCCATTCGCGAGACTGTCACATGGGTGTTGCGCGAGCACGGCTTCGACGTGAAGGCGCTGGACGGCGCGGCGCAGCTATTCGCCGAACTGGAGCGACGCGTACCGGACCTGCTGCTGCTCGATGTCGTGATGCCGGACATGGATGGCATCGAGGTTCTGGAACGCGTGAAGTCCGACGAGCGCTGGCGGGAGTTGCCGGTGCTCATGTTCTCGTCGCTGCCCGCCGAGGAGGCGACGGTGCGGTCGCTCGGACTGGGCGCATCCGACTTCGTCCGGAAGCCGTTCCGGGTCAAGGAGCTTCTGGCGCGCATAGACGCCCAGTTGCGCGTACGTGCACTCCTCGTATCGGCTCGCGAGGCGCTGCGCCAGACCGAGGCGGAACTGCTGCGCGCGCGCGAGGAGGCCGAGAGCCGACGCAAGCTGGTCGACATCCTCCACGAGGTCACCGGCGACCTGAACACGGAGGAGATCTATCACCTGCTCGCCCGACGTGTCGCGCGCGCCCTGAACCTCTCGCACTGTTCGGTCATCCTTGCCCGGCCCGGCGACAGCGTCGGCGTGGTGGCGATGGCGTTCGAGAATCCGGGGCTGCGTAATCGCGAGTTGCTGCTGGACCGTTATCCGGAGATCCGCGCCGCGCTGGACCGTGGAAGGCCGGTGCTGATCGAGAACCTTGCGGAGAGTCCGCTCTACGCGAACGTCCGCCAGCTCTGGGAGCGGGAGGGCACGCAGGTGAACGTCCGCTCGGTGATCGCCCTGCCGTTCGTCCTCGACCGTCTCCAGGCCGGCGTCTTCTTCCTGCGCCGTACTGCCGACGAGCCCCCCCTCACCACCGACGATGTGGAGTTCGCCGACGCGGTCGTCTCGGCAGCGGTGGCGTCGATCCAGCGAGCCCAGTTGCTGGAGACGGCGAAGGCCGACAACGCACGCCTGGAGGCACTGGCACACACCGATCCACTGACCCAGGTGCTGAACAGGCGCGCCCTCACGTTGCGCCTGTCGGCGGAACTGGAGAGGGCGCGTCGCTATGAGTCGCAGGTGAGCATGTTGCTCATAGACATCGACCACTTCAAGCACATCAATGACAATTACGGCCACCTCGTGGGTGATGATGTGTTGCGCGAAGTGGCCGACCGGCTCGCCTCGACGGTGCGCAGCGTCGACATCGTTGCCCGCTACGGCGGCGAGGAGTTCGTCATAGTACTCCCGGAGACCTCGCAGGAAGGTGCGCTTGCCTTCGCCGAGCGAATTCGCGAACAGATGGCCGGCCATACCTTCCGTGCGGCCAGCGATCGGTCCCTGCGCCTGACCGCGAGCATTGGCGTTGCATGCTTCCCGTTGCCCGGGGTGGACTCGGTGGAGGAATTGTTCGCCCTCGCCGACGAGGCTCTCTATCGGGCGAAGGCTGGCGGGCGCAACATGGTGGCCGTGGGCGTACCCACCGTTGCCTGACAGCGGACCCATGATCGTCAGGCGTCGTTCGGGAGGAAGCTGCCATGATGCCATCCGCTAGCTCCCTGCCAGCCACCGGCCGGGTCGCACGGCGGACAGGCCCCCGGCTGGGCCGTCGGCTGCTGTGCAGTGTGATGTTTGGTGTCGTCGCCTCCTGCGGCGGGGCGGAAAGCGACGTGGCGGTCCGGGATTCCGTGGCACTCGCCGGACCGCCCGTCGCCTTTGGCGACTCGGCACCCAGCGCTCGCCAGGTGCTGGCGGTGCAGGTGGCCGCATTCGCCGACTCGACGGACGCGTTGCGGCTAAGGGACTCGCTTGCCGCAGCGGGCTGGTTGACGCATCTGAGGTTGGTTGGGGGCGACTCGCTGCCACCTTATCGCGTCCGCGTCGCAGCCACGCGCGACCTCCCACTGGCGCAGACCATTGCCGCGGGTTTCGTGAGCCTCGACTGGAAAGCCACGGTGGTTGCCGACTCTGCCGTGCTCCCAACACCCATCGTGCAGTTGCGGCGGGTCAACAACGGCAGCGCCGGAGCGATCGCGGAGGTCCGCTGGCTGACCAGCCCCGACGGCCGAGCCATGGTGGTAGTGGAGGACGCCGCCGCCGCGGAGAACGCGGCGCTTCCCGACGGCTTCATCTACGTAGCCGAGAATGGCGTCGTCATCCAGCGGGACAGCGTGTGGGACGTGGCTCCCTCGCCAGACTGGCGGCGGTTGGCCTATGGCAACGCCTACCTGATCTCGGTGAAGGGGCGCGATTCGGTAACGGTGCGTCAGTGGGCGGCTGTGGCCGGCCGCACCAATCTGGACGTGAACGTGGTGCGCCGGGGCGCATTCTCGGTGAGTGCCATGAACCACAGCTACGGCTTTGCGCAGCCCACGGTGGAGCCCACTCATCCGGATTCCCAGGGCCATTCGCGCGTGCTCGACATGGTGCGGCGTCCGGTGCCGGTGTCGGGAGGGTGGCGCGTCCGCTGGACTGCAAATGGTCGGACACTGGCCGTGGGGCTGCCGCCTGTCGGGGTCGCGCGCGATGACTCGCCGGCGTCCGCGTGGCTGGCAGTGGATGCCGACGACTACCTGCTGCGCGGACCGCTGCCGGAAGGCAGTTCCATCCAGCCAGGCTGGGTGGCGGGGCCGGCTCTATACGCCTCGGCAACCCTGCCGACGGAGCGAAGACGGGCCGCCGTGGCAGGTGGTTGGGTGGAGAGCGATGGCGGCTGGGTAGTGATGCGTTCCACCCGTACCGACGGCAAGCGCCGGGTGCTCGGTCCGGGAGTGCTGCTCGGTGCCACCCGGTCGGGGGAGTTCGTGGCTGCCGTCGTACCCGATCCCACCGCCACCACAGGCGATGAGCCCCCCCTGCGCTCCATTGTCTACAGGCTGGTTCGATGAGTGACAGGGGACACGTATGGTGTTGCCGCATGGCACTGTCTCTGCACCAGAGACCGCTGCAGGGCGCCGATCGCGCCCGCAACTGACTCAGGATGGGAGCAAGTGCATGCAGAGCATCGTCCGACATATGATACTGACCTCAGTCACCTTCGGCCTCGCCGCTGTCAGCGCTGCCGGCTGCGCCTCCATGAGCGCCAAGGAGAAGGGGGCGATAATCGGTGTGGCCGGCGGTGCGGCCGTGGGCGGAGCCATCGGTTCCAGTAGCGGCAGCACCGCTCGTGGAGCCATCATCGGCGCCGCCGTGGGTGGTGCCGCAGGTGCGATCATCGGCCACCAGATGGATCAGCAGGCCAAGGAGCTGGATCAGAATATTCCCGGCGCGGTGGTGGAACGGGTGGGCGAGGGAATCACGGTCACCTTCGACTCCGGGCTGCTTTTCGACTTTGATGCCGCGGTGGTGAAGCCGGCGGCGCAGGCGAATCTGGAGACCCTGGCCCGCAGTCTGGACAAGTACAAGGACACCGAACTGCTCATAGCCGGTCACACCGACAGCGTTGGCTCGGATAGCTACAACCAGCAGCTATCCGAGCGGCGTGCCCGCGCCGCCGCCGACTTCCTGATCGGCCAGGGAGTCAGCGCGTCGCGCCTGCGTACGGTCGGAATGGGCGAGCGCGAGCCGGTAGCGTCCAACGACACCGAGGCAGGCCGGGCGAGCAATCGGCGGGTAGAGATCGCCATCTTTGCCGGTGACGCGCTGAAGGCGAAGGCCCGCTCCGGGCTCTGAGCTGGCGTTCGGCCTGCCTCCGGGCAGGTCTGGCGGAACGAGGGAGGTCGGGACCGTGCCAACCGCGCACGGTCCCGACCTTCTCAACGTCCGATAGCCTGCAGCTCCACCAGCAGGCAACGGTCCTGGACCACGTCGATCCCGGCCCGTGCCAGACGCTCGGCGGCCGCGTCGTTACGGATCCCGAGCTGGAACCAGACCGATGACGGTCGGCTGGCAATGATGTCGTCGACGTGTGGCGGGATGTCGGCCGGGCGCCGGAAGACATTGACCATGTCGATCGGCTCCGGAATATCCACCAGCCGACGATGGACGGGCAGGCCGAACATCTCCGTCAGCTCGGGATAGTAGACCGGAACCGGGATGATCTCATAGCCGGCGTCCTGGGCGTACTCCGGGACGTAGGCCGCCGGAGCCCCCGTCGACTCCGGCTTGATGCCGAGGACGGCTATACGGCGGGTTCGTTCGAGCAGCTTCCGGATGTCGTCCCTGGAAGTCAGCAGGTGTGCGCGCCAGTCCTCGCCACTCTCGTCGATCGGCTCCGCGTCAGCGGGCGATGAGTTCCCACTCAAGTCTGTCATGCTCGACGATGTATGCGAGGATCGTGCAACCGTGGCCGCCACGATGAGATCGAGGGGTATGGCGCCGCTTCCCGATCCCGTCCGCCATCAGGAGCGTGCAGGAGGCCAGTCGTTACCGGGCGTCATGGCTCCGGTTACTTTACGGCGTAATCTCAACCTGCTCGAGAGGAGACTTCCCGCATGCGTATGCTCGTTCTCGGCGCCGGGCTTCAGGGATCAGCCTGTGCGTACGATCTGTTGCAGAATCCCGAAGTGACCGAGGTCCGTCTGGCAGATCTGCGGCCGGACCCGCTCGCGCCATTCCTGAAACCGCTATCCGGACCGCGCCTCATCCCGACCCCGCTCGACGTCCGTGATCAGGACGCCATGCGCGCCGTGATGCGTGAGAGCGATGCCGTGATGAGCGCCATCCCGTACTACCTGAATCTGGATCTCGCGCGGTTGGCGGTCGAGGTTGGCACCAACTTCACCGACCTGGGCGGCAACACCGAGATCGTGCTCGAGCAGAAGAAGCTGGAAGAGCAGGCGCGGGCCAAGGGTGTGAGCGTGGTGCCGGACACCGGGGTCGCACCGGGCATGGTCAACATCCTGGCCCAGATGGGGATCGACCGCCTGGACGAGACCAACACCGTCCGGATCTACGTGGGTGGGCTGCCGCAACATCCCGAGGGGCCACTCAAGTACCAGGTCGTCTACTCTCTGGAAGGCGTGCTGGACTACTACACGACGCTCTCCTGGGTCCTCCGTGACTCCGAACTGACCCACGTCACCGCGCTCTCCGAGTTGGAGACGATTCCGTTCGCGGCGCCGCTGGGTGACCTGGAGGCCTTCCACACCGCTGGTGGCCTTTCCCTGATGGCGCAGCGGTATGCGGGCAAGGTGGCGACGATGGAGTACAAGACGCTCCGCTATCCCGGTCACGCCCGGATCATGGAAGCCATCCGCGAACTGGGCCTGCTGGAGTTGACCCCACTGGACGTCAAGGGCCAGTCGGTCGTACCACGTGACGTCGCGGTGGCGGCGATGGGACCTCGTCTACGGAAGAACTCTCCCGATCTCGTGGCACTGCGGGTGGTCGTCGAGGGCATCAAGGATGGCAAGCCGAAGCGCCATCAATGGGAGCTGGTGGACCACGCGGACGAGGAGAAGGGGATCAGCGCCATGATGCGCACCACCGGCTACACCCTCTCCATCACTGGTCAGATGCAGGTCAGTGGAGACGTTGCTCCGGGCGTCCACACGCCGGACGAGTGCATTCCGGGCGACAAGTATGTGGCGGAACTGGCCAGGCGTGGGGTCCGGATACGGCACAGCGAGAGCTGAGAATCAGGGGTGAGGGTCGTCCGGAAAGGAGACGAGGGGCGCTGGCGCGCAGCGTACAGCGGGTCCTCGTTCCAGGCGCCCTCACCAACCAACCCGTCACTCACGGATCCTGAATCCGCCCACCATTGCGTGGATACGGCCGGCCGCGGTCTTGAGAAGCTCGGCGGTGGCTGATACCTCCTCGGCACTGGCCGAGGTTTCCTGGGTGGAAGCAGCCACCTCCTCGGCGGTGGCGGCATGATTCTGGGCGGCGTCGCGAGCCGTGACGATGGATGCCTCCACCGTTCGGATGGTGCGACGACTGGCCTCCACGGTCGCCGCGACGCGTCCGCTGGCGCTCTGTACGCGCTGAACGGCGGCCTCGATATCGGCCATCGCGCCGGAAGCGTCGCTGGCCACCCCCTGCACGTCCTGCAGCCTGTTGAACCCTCCCTCGGCGGCCGCGCTGGCGCTGGCCACGCGCTGACGGATCATGCGCACCGTTGCGGCCACCTCGTCGGCAGCCTCGGAACTCTGGTCGGCCAGTCGGCGAACCTCCTCGGCGACCACGGCGAATCCCCGGCCGGCATGGCCCGCGCGCGCTGCCTCGATGGCTGCGTTGAGGGCCAGCAGGTTGGTCTGCGAGGCGATGTCGGCAATGGCCGCGACAAAGTCGTCAATGGTGGACGTGGCTTCACGCAGGGCGGCGATCTCGCGCGCCGACACCTCGGTGGTCTCTCGCGCATCGAGCAGCGTGGTGATCGCCCGACCAATCCCCTCGCGCGTGGCCAGCGCGGTACTGCTGATCTCGCGGCCGGCCCTCTCTCCAGCGTCGGCGGCATCCGCGATTGCCGCGCCCTCCTCAGCCAACTGACGCATGGCGTCGCTGGCCAGGGTGAGCGCATCGAGTTGCGCCGAGGCTCCCTCGGCCATCTCCGTGACCGCACTGGTGACGTGCTGGGTGGCGTCGGCCGCACCGCCGGCCGACGCCGCCAGTTCCGCCGACGCCGCGTTCACCCGGTCGGCCTCGCCCTGCACCGACCCGAGGAGGGAGCGGAGCCGGTCGCGCGCGCTGTCGAGCGCCGACGCCAGCTCGTCGTACTCCTCACTACCATCGTACCAGGCGGCATCACGTTCCGACGCGCGCAGGTCGCCGGCGCCCAGTAGCGCCATCTCGTCGGAGAAGCGGCCCAGCGGACGGGTGACGGCCCGGGCTGCCGTGATGCCGAAGTAGCCGGCCACCGGCAGGGCGAGGAGGATGACGAGGAGCAGAACGAGTTCGCCTGCGGCGAGGTCAGCCGCCAGTTGTGCCTCTCGATCCGCCGCCCGTTCCATGGCGTGGCCACGGAGCCGATCGAGCCCCTCCTGGATCCGGTCCACGTCGGCCGCGGTCTGTTGCAGCACGCGCGCCGCGTCCTGCCTCTGGCCCGTCTCCTGATAGGCATGGGCAACGGCGATGCCAACCTCGATCGTGCTCTGCAACTTGCCGATCTCCTCCAACTCCCGACGTTCGTAAGCGGCCAGGATGGGGAGGGCGACAGCTTCGCGACGCAACTGGTCCGCCTCGTCCATGAGCGCGACGAAGTGGGCCTGGTCGGTCTCCGCGCCGGTGTTCAGGTAACGAAAGCCGGAAACGAACTCGCTGAGGATGGTGGAGACCGTGCGCTGGACGACGTCGTACTCGTCGCGCAGCAGTCCCACCGCTTCACGGCTGCGGCTGTTGGTGTGCTGAAGCAGGTAATAGGAGACGCCCCCAGCCGCGGCCAGCAGGAGCAGGCAACTCGTGAATCCCAGCATCAGCCTGCCGCGAATGGTGCGGATCCGCGGTAGCAACTGGAGATGACGACGCCATGCCGCGAGGCGGTCGGTGGTCGGCGTGGGTTGGGCGAGCGTCGTCATCGTGCCCCTACTGTCGTGACCACGACGGACTTGTCGACAGCGTCCTGATCGGCGTCGAAGACGACGCGTCCGGCGGCGCCGTCCAGTGCTGCGCGACCGTTGCCCACCCTGGCAATGGCATCGCGGATCCTGCGTCTATCGGTGCCGACGTCGCGAATGGCGAGACCGATGATGGTGGCTGCATCGTAGGCGAGCGCGGCTCGCTGATCGGGAAGCCGACCGTATGTGCGCTGGAAGGTCGCGATGAATGCTCTTGCCTCGGCGCTGGCCGGCTGGAGGGCGTCGAAGAAGGCCGTGTAGCGAGCGCCGGCAAACTCCTCGGCCTCGTCGGCCAGGCCGGACACCGCGTCGCCGCCAACGAAGGCCACGTCACCGGCGCCGGCGGCGCGCAGTGCCCGTATGGCCATCACGGCGTCCTCGGTGCTGCCGGGAAAGAGCAGGACCTCCACTCCGAGCTGCCGTATGTAGGCCGCGTACGCCGCCCACTCGGTGGCGTCCTTGACGTATGGGTCGCGCTGGAGCACGGTCCCACCGGCGGCCAGGAAACTGGCGGCGAACGCCTTCGTCCAATCGCGGCCATAGGAGTCGTTGCGATAGATGACCGAGGCGCGGCGCAACTTGAGGCTGTCCACCACGTAGCGGGCGACGGCCTCGCTTGCCGAGAGATCGGTGGGACAGATACGGAAGAACCACTTGCTGCGGCCGGTCAACTGGGCGCTGGTGGCGGTTGGCGAGACCATGGCCACTGCGTGTTCGCCGCCATGCTCGACGTCTTCGTAGACCGGCAGCGCTTCCAGCGACGTGCCACTCTCCGGATGGCCCACGACGGCGACCACCGACGGATCTCTCTGAAGCCGGGTGGCTATGTCGATGGCGCTGCTGACGTCGCCCGGTGTGCGCCTCATGACAATCGCCGGACCGGTGCCGCGTCCGGCGTTCAGTTCAGCCACGGCGAGCTCGACTCCCTGATAGATGCTCTCCATGCCGGGCCGGGCGGGATCGAGAGCCACGCCGATGGCAACGGTGTCCCTCGGCGTGGCGCCCCGGTCGTTGCCCTGCTCGCCCGGCTCCGCATTGCCACCGCAGGCTGCCAGCAGACCGAGGAGCAGTGCGACGGCAGGAACGTTTCGCCAGCGGCGGATGCCATCGGCTCGACGCAGGGGGGCGGGGGTCGCGCCGGGAGGTTGAGACATGGGTAGCAGGGGGCGGACGGGATGGCGCACGGAACTCCGGCCAGATGGTGCCGGGAACGACTCCCAGCGGCACGTACTCCGTCGGCAGGACGATCCCGTTGGTGCGGTGGTCACTGCCGCCGCGGCCCGGATTGCCCAACAGGTAAGGAATTGCCCGATCAATTGTAGGGGAAACTTGTTTCCGCACCATTGCTCCGGTACGTTATGGGTGCACACCCCCTCCAACGGCGCCCGGACGCATGTCCAGTACGTCGGATCAGGCGTTCAGGGCTCGAGCGCCATGATTCTGATTGACAGGCAGCGGCACTTTCGGGCGCGCCGTAGACGTCGCTTACCAGGAACAGGGATGACTCCGATTCACCGTTCGCGTCAGCGCATGACGGCCGTGGCGCTGGCCGTGTTACTGCTGACGTTGGCAGCGTGCTCCCAGGAATATCCGAACTCGACGTTCCATACCAATACCGAGTTCAACGCCGCGATCGACCATCTGTGGAACCGACTGATGTTCTTCGGTACGCTGGTGTTCGTTCTCATAGAGGGGCTGCTCATCTATGCCGTCTTCCGCTACCGGCGTCGGGAGAACAGCCCGGTACCCAAGCAGGTGCATGGCAGTGCGACCCTGGAAATCCTCTGGACGGCTATCCCGGCACTGATCCTCGTCTTCATCGCCGTGCCAACCGTGCGGACGATCTTCGAGACGCAGGCCGATGCGGCTGCCGGTTCGCTGCAGGTCGAGGTGATCGGCCATCAGTGGTGGTGGGAGTTCCGCTATCCCGAACTGGGCATCACGACCGCCAACGAGCTGTATCTGCCGGTTGGCCGCACGGTGAACTTCGAGCTGAAGACGCACGACGTCCTCCACAGCTTCTGGATCCCGCACCTGGGCGGCAAGCGGGACCTGATCACCAACCGCACGAACTACCTGTGGTTCACGCCTGACACGAGCATGGCGACCAAGGTCCAGAACGGATTCTGCGCTGAGTTCTGTGGCGAGTCGCACGCGAACATGAAGTTCAGGGTGTTCACGGTCACGCCGGAGCAGTTCGAGTCGTGGGCAGCGCATCAGGCGTCGCCAGCGGTGTTCGGGGCGACCGTACCGGCCGCGGCACCACCGGCCGCTGGCACCGCGGCAGACTCGGCTGCGCCGGCGGCTGCCGCTGCCTCGCCGGCTGGCGCGACGCCGGTCATGCTGGCGAGCGCTGGTGGATTCACCTTCGCCGAGGCCGACCTGCCGCGCTACGCCCGGCCAATGACGCCCATCCCGGCGTCGATCAGGCGCCTGCCTCCCGGCATGACCGGTGATCCGGTGCGTGGGCAGGAGGCCTATCAGTCGACATCGTGCATAGGCTGCCACGCAATTGCCGGTACGCCATTCAACATGGCGAACATCGGGCCAGACCTCACGCACGTCGGGAGCAGGACCACGATCGGGGCCGGCCTGTACCCTAATGACGCGGAGCACCTGGCGATGTGGATCAAGAACTCGCGGGCGATGAAGCCTGGCGTCGTCATGCCGACCCTTGGCACCAACGAGTTCGACCCGGTCACGAAATTGAAGATATCCAGCGGTCTGTCTGACCAGCAGGTGGCCGACATCGTGGCTTACCTGATGGCGCTGAAGTAGCCGCCGCAACACACGCGAAGGAACGGAGACTCACCATGGCAACCATTGCTGCCGCTCCCACTTACGCGCCGTCCACGGCGGCGTCGAACACGGGGATGTGGAGCTGGATAACGACCGTCGATCACAAGCGGATCGCCGTGATGTACCTGTACACGTCGCTCTTCTTCTTCATGTTCGGAGGACTGGAGGCGGTGATCATCCGTACGCAGTTGATCGCCCCCAACGGGACGATCCTGAACGCGGAGATCTACAACCAGCTCATGACGATGCACGGCACGACGATGATCTTCCTCGCCGTCATGCCGCTGTCCGCCGTGTTCTTCAACTTCCTGATACCGCTGCAGATAGGCGCCCGTGACGTGGCCTTCCCACGGCTGAATGCGTTCAGCTACTGGGTCTATCTTTTTGGCGGTATCGTGATCACGATGCCGATCTTCTTCGCCCTGGCTCCCAACGCCGGGTGGTTCGGCTATGCGCCGCTGACGACGCCCCAGTTCTCGCCGGGCGTGAACATTGACTACTGGGTGATCGGTCTCCAGATCCTGGGCATCAGTTCGCTCGCAGCCGGCTTCAACTTCATCACGACGATCATCAACATGCGCGCGCCAGGTATGAACCTGATGCGCATGCCGATCTTCACGTGGATGGCGCTGGTCACGCAGTTCCTGATCATCCTGGCCTTCCCGGCGATCACCGTCGCGCTGATCTTCCTGCAGTTCGACAGGTTCTTCGGCACGCAGTTCTACGCGATCGCCGCCGGGGCCGATCCGCTGCTCTGGCAGCACCTGTTCTGGATCTTCGGACACCCGGAGGTCTACATCCTGGTCCTGCCAGCCTTCGGCCTGGTCTCCGAGATCATCCCGACCTTCTCGCGGAAGCCGCTCTTCGGTTACCCCGTCATGGTGTACTCGGGAATCCTGATCGGCTTCCTCGGGTTCGGGGTGTGGGCGCACCACATGTTCGCCGTCGGCATGGGCCCCATCGCCGACACGATGTTCTCGATGATGACGCTCCTGATCGCCATCCCGACCGGGGTGAAGATATTCAACTGGATCTCCACCATGTGGGGAGGGGCGCTGCGCTTCACGACGGCGATGCTCTTCGCCATCGGTCTCGTGTCACTCTTCACGATCGGTGGCATCTCCGGCGTCATGCACGGTTCGCCGCCGGCTGACCTGCAGCAGACCGACACCTACTTCGTTGTCGCGCACTTCCATTACGTGCTCTTCGGCGGCTCCATCATGGCCATCTTCGGCGGCATCTACCTGTACTTCCCGAAGATGTTCGGCCGGCTGATGAACGAGACGCTCGGCAAGTGGCATTTCTGGCTCTACTTCATAGGCATGAACCTGACCTTCTTCCCGATGCACTACGCGGGAATGCTCGGGATGCCGCGGCGCATCTACCGCTATGACGGCGGCCAGGGCTGGGAGTTGTTCAACCTGATATCCACCATTGGCTCCTACATGCTCGTGGTGGCGACGGCGATCTTCGTCTACAACTTCTTCAGGAGCAGGCGTTCGGGCGCCATCGCCACGAGCGATCCGTGGGGTGCGGGCACGCTGGAGTGGTCCATCCCGTCGCCGGCGCCGGAATACAACTTCGCCGAGATCCCGACGGTGCGTTCGCGCTACCCGGTCTGGGACATCAAGAGCTCGGAGCACGGCGCGCACGAGATCCCGCATGGCGAGCTGGGCGAGATCCACATGCGCGATCACAGCATGGATACGGCGTCCACGGAGGTCGAGCCGGCGCCGAAGAGCGCGAAGGAGCTCGGCATCGTCCTGCCCAACAACACCGTCATGCCGGCGATCGCCGCGCTGAGCATAGCTCTCAGCTCCCTCGGCTTGGTATTGATGAGGAATGAGAACAAGACGGTCGGAGTCGTCTGGTCGGTGGTCTCGGCCATCATGATCTTCGTGAGCATCTACTACTGGATGACGACGCCGCTCGAGGATGAGCACTAGCAGCGGCGAGGGATCGCGGTGCCGGATGTAGCCCCGCGATCCCACTCCCACTCCGCTCTCGCAACCTGTAACCTGCAATCCGCAAACCGTGGCCACCACCGCGCACGCCGGCACAGTGGACCCCCACAAGGGGCATCACTACACCACCACCGGTCTCGACAACCGCAAGATCGGCCTCTGGGCGTTCCTGGGCTCCGAGTGCATGCTCTTCGGCACTCTCATCGCGACCTACCTGTCATACAAGGGAAAGAGCGTCGCCGGGCCGCGCCCGCATGAATGGGTCTGCGCGGCCACCAACGTCGTCTCCGATAGCCCGATCGCCAATTGCGTCGGACAGATGTTCACGCCCATCCTGGACATCCCGGTCACATCGGCATCCACCTTCGTGCTGCTGATGTCGTCGCTGGCGATGGTGCTGTCGCACAATGCCGTCGTTCACAAGAACGTTCCGAAGAACACCTTCTGGGAGAGGGTCCGCGGAAGTTCCAAGCTGTGGCTCGCCATGACGGCGTTCCTCGGCATGGCCTTCCTCGCCTTCCAGACATACGAGTTCACCTCGTTCTATCACGAGGGGCTCAAGCTGAGCACCAACCTCTTCGGCTCGTCGTTCTTCACGCTCACCGGTTTCCACGGCGGTCACGTCACCTTTGGCGTGCTCTGGCTCTGGACGCTCTTCGCGATCGACGTCAAGCGCGGCCTTGGCCCCGACGACGCGACGAACGTGGACCTGCTGGCACTCTACTGGCACTTCGTGGACGTCGTCTGGATCGCGATCTTCACGCTCGTCTACCTCATCAAGTAAACGAGGGGCTCCCATGGGACACTCTTCCGACCAGAGCGTGGCAGCACGACTGCCCGACGCCGAGGTGCACCACCCGACATGGCAGACCTACGTCTGGGTCGGCGTCCTCCTCACGGTCATCACGATCGTCGAGGTATCCGCCTACTATATCCCGGCCTGGGAGACGTCACGCGTCTACGTGCCGTCAATGCTCTTCCTGTCGTCGATCAAGTTCATAGTGGTCGTGCTGGTCTACATGCACCTCAAGTACGATCACAAGATCTTCCGGGCACTCTTCACCGGCCCGTTCGTCGTCTCGATAATCACCATCATCGCACTGCTCTTCCTGTTCGGTCAGATCTCGATCCAGGTTGGCGGAGCGGGTTGATCGCTCCTCGGGAACGCCAGCTCGAGCGGTGACCCGACAGACGATGCGAAGCGGGGCCCGGAGTCATGTGACTCCGGGCCCCGCTTCGCATCCTGACCGGTGGATCTCACCGGTGCATCTCGATCGTTGCATCTCGACCGTTGTGTCTCGACCGTTGAAACCCGATCAGGTGTTCGGGGCTGCTGGATCCGGAGCCGCCGCACTTGGTGGCGCGGCGACTCTCGCCGGGAATCAGGACTCCCGGCCGCTCAGGGCGAAGTCGACACGGCTGCCCAGCTTCGGGTGGGATCGCCAGAGATAGAGACCCATGAGAACAGTTGCGATCACGTTGGCGGCGCCGATCTGGTACCAGGCAAGGGAGCCCAGGGGAGACTCCGTGAGGAGCGCGGTCATCGTGTAGAATCCGAACTCGAAGACGACGAAGAGCAGGACCGCCCCGGACAGGATCGCCGTCTGCTTCCTCGCGGCGTGAATGATGCTCGTCGCGATGATGCCGACCACGATGAACGCGGCATAGTGCACGATCGTGTAGAACGTCACGACCAACAGCCGGGAATCGCCGCGGTCCGGTCCAAGGATGCTGAGCACTGAACGTCCGAGTATTTCCGGCGTGTAGAGCGGGTGAGCGGCTACCAGGTCCAGGATGAAGAACCAGACCGCCACCGAGGTGGCTCCGATGACGCCGGCGATGAAGCCTTCACGGTAGACGTTGTGCTTGCGCATCTGGCAGACCTCCTGAGGATCGGGTAGGGAACGGGGAGCTGCTCCTCTCCGTTCGGGCCCTCGACAGAATCGGGGACACCATGACAGAATCAATCTAGGGGAGATCAGGCAAAAATTCTCGCCGTATTTCCCCACCAGTCCTTCTGAACTTATTGCACTTCCGGGGCCGCGATCGTCCAACGGCCATCGGACGGGCCTCCCGGCCCGGGTGAGTGGCCCTCTCTCCGTAATCGTCCAGTGCCAACCAGCGCATCACCACCAGTTCCGGAGCTACCTGGGTTGGTCCCCGCCCAGGGCCCACCTCCCCCGCCTGCTCCCCTCGGGATCCACGTCAGTGATCGGCCTGTCCAGGGCCACCCGCTACCTGCGGCCGCGCCCCGACGCGAGCGGCTGGTATCGCTGGACGTCTTTCGCGGCCTCACCATTGCCGGGATGCTCCTGGTCAACAACCCGGGTAGCTGGGGCGCCATCTACCCGCCGCTGGAGCACGCGCCCTGGCACGGGTGGACGCCCACCGACCTGATCTTTCCGTTCTTCCTCTTCATCGTCGGTATCACCACTCACCTGTCGCTGTCCGCCCGACGCGCGAGGGGTGACGCCGAGCGTGCGCTCGTGCGGCAGGTGCTGCGCCGTGGTGCGCTGATATTCCTCCTCGGGCTCTTCCTGGCCTGGTTCCCCGGCTTCACCTGGGGCACCGTCGACGGCGTCACCGACCCCAGTTTCTGGGAGCGAGTCGTCGACCGCCTGCCGAATGTCAGGATCATGGGCGTACTCCAACGCATCGCCCTCGCTTACGTCCTTGGCGCCCTGCTCACGCTGCGTACCTCGCTCCGTGCCCAGGTGGTCATGCTGGCAACGATCCTTCTCGGCTACTGGGCCGTGCTCATGCTGATACCGGTGCCGGATACCGGCGCCACCGGCTTTGCCGCCATCGCCGACAGGTCCCACACCATTGCCGCGTGGACAGATCGGCTGCTGCTCGACTGGGGGCGCTTCGGGAACCATCTCTGGATCCAGGGCATAACCTGGGATCCGGAAGGGCCCCTGTCGACGATCCCCGCCGTCGGTTCCGTCATCCTGGGCGTCATCGCCGGCCGCTGGATTGGGCAGTCACGACCACTGGCCGAACGGCTGAACGGCCTCTTCGCCGTCGGCGCGATCGGAATGGTGGTGGGACTGATCTGGAACTGGGGCTTCCCGATCAACAAGAACCTCTGGACCAGTTCGTATGTGGTCTTCACCGCCGGCATGGCCGCGGTGGCCCTGGCCACCTGCCTCTGGTTGATCGAGGTTCGTCAGAGCACCTGGTGGACCCGTCCGTGGGTGGTGTTCGGGGTGAACCCCATACTGGCGTACGTGGGAAGCGGCCTCATGGCAAGGCTCATCTACTCGGTAATCAGGGTACCATTCCGGGGTGGTACGACGTCGCTCCAGGGCGCGATCCACGAGACGGCATTCGCATCCTGGCTGTCGCCCCGGAACGCGTCCCTGGCTTTCGCCCTCGCCTTCGTCCTCCTCTGGTACGGCGTGCTCGAGGTGCTCTACAGAAAACGAATCTTCCTCAAGGTCTGATTGTTGAAACAGCTACTGCCGTGGCGCGTCGTACGATGATGGAACGTATTCCGAACGGATCGGTCGCTGGCTCGTCGCAGCGTGGTGTATCACGAACGATGGTGCGTCGCCGCGCGCGTATGCTCCCGGTCGCGCTTCTGCTGACGCTGTTGTCCGCCGCCGCGACGCCGCCCTTCCCGGCGGGTGCGCAGGCGTCATCGGCGACGTCGCGAAAGGCGCCGGTGAACAGGGCGACGCCGCAGAAGGCACCAGTTCGCCAGCCCGCGGCACGCAGGCCAGCCGCGCCACCGGCACCCGCGCTCCGGGCCACCACACCGCGCAATGCGTCCGCGCTGGCGGCCGACCTTGGAGCGATCATCGGTGCCGCGACACGGGGCGGTGAATGGGGTGCGATGGTGATCTCGCTGACCCGCGGCGACACTCTCTACGCGCTGAACGCGGGCAGGTCGATGCAGCCGGCGTCGACCATGAAGCTCATGACGGCCGCGCTGGTGCTGGACCGCTTCGGTGCTGACCACCGCTTCGAGACCACGGTGCTGAGGGATGGTCCGCTCACCGCCGACGGCACGGTGCATGGCAACCTGATCCTGCGTGGGACGGGCGACCCGGCGTTCTCCGGACGCTACCTGCCCGGTGGCCCGGCCGCCGCGGTGGACATCCTTGCCAGTCTCGTGGCCGGCGCCGGCGTGCGCGCGGTAAGCGGTGACGTGATCGGCGATGCGTCGGCGTTCGAGCCGCGGCTCGTGCCGGCAGGCTGGAAGGAGAGCTACCTGCACCTGGCCTACGCCGCGCCGGTGTCCGCGTTGTCCATCAACGACAATCTGGTCTGGGTCACCTTCCAGCCCGGTTCCGTCGGCGGCCCCGCTCAGGTCACCTTCGATCCATCATCGAGCGGCGTGCCGCTGCTGAACTCGGTGACCACACGCAGCGGATCGGGGAGTTCGGTATCGGTGGTCAGGCGGAATGATGGCGGAATGGAGGCCCGCGGCTGGATAGGTTCCCGAGCGCAGCCCAGGCGGCTCCAGATGGTGATCAGTGACCCTGCTCCCTTCACCACCGGCGCCTTCCGCGACGCCCTGCTGCGCCGTGGTATCATGGTCGCCGGAAGTGCCACCCTGGGCGTCACGCCACCCGACGCCCGACCAGTTGCCGCCCTGCCCTCGGCGCCGCTGTCACAACTGGTCTCGGCAATGAACCGGGAGAGTATCAACCACTTCGCCGAACTCCTCTTCCGTAACGCCGCCCGTGGCCCGGACCTGTCGGGGATCGGCTCGGCCACCGCCGGTGACGAGGCGTTGCGCGAGTTCCTCTCGTCGCATATCGGGGCGCCCGCCAACGCCGTGGTGGCGGCCGACGGCAGCGGGCTCTCGCTGATGGACCGCCTCACTCCACGAGTGCTGACGCGAATGCTCGCCTATGCGCACGAAGCTCCGTGGGGAAGCGTCTTCCACGCCTCGCTCCCGGTAGCGGGAGAGAGCGAACTGCTCAGGACGCGCATGAGGCGCTCACCGGCCGAGGGCAACCTGCACGCCAAGACCGGCACCACCGACGAGATCATAGCGCTCGCTGGCTACACCACGGCCGAGAATGGTGAGATACTCGCCTTCACCTTCATCTACAACGGCCGCGACAGATGGAAGGCGCGCGAGGCAATCGATCGGATGGGCGAGACGCTGTCGGGGTTCGCCCGGGCAGGCGTCGCGAGCGTTGCGCCGTAGTCCGCCCGGGCATTCGCCACGCACCGGAAGGCGGCCGCGCGCGTCCGTGGTCCTGCATCCAGACGAGGCCGGCAGTGCCCCGCGTTGGATGCAGGACGGGCATCGGTCAGCGGTTGCCGACCATCGCCTGCGGGTTCAGGATCTCATCCAACTGCTCCCGTGTGAGCAGTCCGCGCTCGAGCACCAGCTCGAACACGCCGCGGCCGGATGCCAGCGCCGTACGCGCGATCTCGGTGGCCGGCTCGTAACCGATCACCGGCACGAGCGCGGTCACGATGCCGATCGAGTTCTCCACGAACCAGCGCATGCGGTCAGGGTTGGCCGTGATTCCCTCGACGCACTTCTCGCGCAGGATGACGCAGGCCCGGGTGAGCGACCGGAGCCCCTGAAGCAGGCGGAAGGCGATCACCGGTTCGAAGACGTTGAGCTGCAACTGCCCCGCCTCGGCAGCCATGGTCACCGTCACGTCGCCGCCTATGATGTCGAAGCAGACCTGGCTGACGACCTCCGGGATGACCGGGTTCACCTTTCCGGGCATGATCGACGAACCGGGCTGCATCGCCGGCAGGTTGATCTCGCCGAAGCCGGCGCGCGGGCCGGAGCTCAACAGGCGGAGGTCGTTGCAGATCTTGCTCAACTTCACGGCGCAGCGCTTGAGGACGCCCGAGAGTTGAACGAAGGCCCCCGTGTCGGAGGTGGCCTCAACCAGGTCCGGCGCCGTTATGAGCTCGAGTCCGGTGATCTCCGAGAGTCGGCGTCGCACCGACTCGGAGTAGCCGGGCGGCGCGTTGATGCCCGTGCCGATCGCCGTCGCACCCATGTTGATCTCGCGGATCAGTGCCTGAGCCTCGCCAAGCCTGTCCACATCCTCGGCCACCGTGTGGCCGAACGCCATGAACTCCTGGCCGAGCGTCATCGGCACCGCGTCCTGGAGCTGCGTGCGGCCCATCTTGAGGTGGGGAGCGAATTCCTCTCCCTTCACGTGGAAGGCGCCGACCAGGCCGCGCATGGCCTCCTGCAGATCATTGATGGCGTGATGTAGCGCCACCTTGAGCGCCGTCGGGTAGACGTCGTTCGTGCTCTGGCTGAGGTTCACGTGGTTGTTCGGATGCACGACGTCATACTCGCCGCGCTGACGATCCAGCAGCTCGATGGCGCGGTTCGCTATGACTTCATTGGCGTTCATGTTCGTGGACGTGCCCGCGCCACCCTGGATCATGTCGACCACGAAGTGCTCGTGGTGACGCCCGGTGCGTACCTCACGCGATGCACGGATGATGACGTCGGCGATCTCGGGCTTGAGAAGTCCCAGCTCCTGGTTGGCTCCGGCGGCAGCCTCCTTCACCGCGGCCAGGGCCTCGACGAGTAGCGGAAACTCGCGCAGGGGCACCCCGGTGAGGGGAAAATTCTCCAGCGCGCGCAACGTCTGGACGCCATACAGCGCCTGCTCGGGTACCTCGCGCTCGCCCAGCAGGTCGTGCTCCACCCGGGTGCGTCCACTGCCGAAGCCGAGCATGCGGCCGCGGCCCACGAGCGTGGCGTCAGCGGCACGGAGACGGCGTGCGATGGCTCGCGCAGCGCGCGCTACCAGCGTGGCGTAGAGCGCCGGATCCTCGGCCAGCAACCGCTCCAGTTCGGCGATCGGGAAGCGAACGAGCGTCGAATTCTTCAGGGTGCGTGCGGTGCTTCCGTGCAGTCCATCCTCGAGCAACACACCCTCACCCACGGCCTCGCCGGCGCCGAATGTCGCCAGCCGGATCGACCGGCCGTCCAGGCCGTGTTCGATGGCCACCGAACCACTCGTCAGGATCAGCAGATGGCGCCGCGGATCGCCCTCGGCGAAGATGACGGCGTCGCCGTCGAACGTGATGATGTCCCCGACGGTGGCCAGGCGCTGGAGCTGCGCCGGCGACAGGCCAGCGAGAAAGCTCAGCCCGGCCAACTGGTCGGCGGTGGGTTGTGTAGGCATCCAGGAAATCTAGCCTTTCCAATGCCGCCGCGCCGCCCCGGTGCCACCCACCTGCCCGACCGTCCCGGACAACCGGCAACCGCCGTCAGGTACCGTGGTTCGGCGGTCATCGGCGGGCGCCGGACCGGCCACCCGCGCCAGCGGCCAGTCTGGTCGCTGCCGTTCCCCAGCCAGGCTACATGCGGAAGGTCCCGACGAGGGAGTCCAGCCGGTGTGATGCGCTGGTCAACTCGCTGGCCGCAGTCGCCACTTCCTGGGTGGTGGCACTCTGTCGTTCGCTGGACGACGCCACCTCCTGGACCGCCGTGGCGAAGGTCTGTGTGCCTCGGGCAAGCGCGTCGAGTCGCTCGGTGACATCATGAACGTGTCGGCTGGTGCTGACGGCCGATTCCTCCACCGAGCGTGTCCAGTCGTCAGCAGCGGCGACCGCCTCCTCCACCGCCTTGTAGGCAGCCTCGCCTGCGCTCGTCGCGGCGAGCACCGTGTCCACCGTGGCCACACTTCGCTCGGCGAGCGTGCGCGAGGCCTCCACTCTCTCCAGGATTGCCCTCACCGCCCGCTCGGAGCGGTTGGCTGCCTCCGTGGAATCGGCGGCCAGCCGCCGCACCTCGCTGGCCACGACGGCGAAGCCGTCTCCCTCGTGGCCCGCCCGGGCGGCCTCCATGGCGGCGTTCAGCGCCAACAGCTTGCTCTGCCTGGCCATCTTGCGGACCAGGGCCACGAAACTGCGAATCTCCTCCGACGCTTCGGCCAGTTCGCTCACCGAGAGGGCGCTCTCGTGGATCTCGGTGCCGAGCTGGGCGAGCGCCCGGCCGCTGGAATCGAGCTGGCTGCGAGCAGAACTGGCGAGAACGCGCAACTGATCGTTGCGCGCCACTCCTTCCTGTGCCCCCATGGCCACGTCGGCGGCGATGTCGGTGAGTCGCACGGCGTCGGCCGTGATGGCGTCGATCGTCTCCGCCATCTCCACCGACTGCAGACTGAGCGCCTGCGACGTGTGTGCGGTCTCCCGGGCCCGGTCGGCCATGTCGTCGGTGGCGCGGGTGATTCGCACGGCCAGTTCCGCTGATTCCTGCGAGGCCATTCGTAGCCCGGTGGCCAGCCGACGCAACGAGACGAGCATGCGACCCACGGCGCGCCAGACGCGGTTGAGCTGACCGGCACCGCGAATGTCGCTCACCTGTACCGTGAGGTCGCCGGCAGCCACCGCTTCCGCCACCTCGGCCAACTCCGCCGCCGGACGGTTGAGCGTGGGCGCGACGACCAGCAGGATGAAGCCGGCGGTGAGTATCACTCCCACCGCCAGCGCCAGGCAGATGATCAGCAAGGCCGCCCGCTGACCAATCAGTTGCGGGAGTTCCGCCCGCCCGATCCAGAGCACGAGCAACAGCCCGACGACCCCGCCAATCGCGCTCACCCCGGCAAGCTGCTGTAGCGGACCGGCGGCGAGCATGTCGCGCCGCGGCGCACCATCAGCCCGCCGCCGCTCGCGCTGGCTCCGTACACCGGCTGCGACAGGCGTGATGTCAGCCGGCACCACGGATGCGACGGGAGGCGGGAGTTCCAGCGCCGTCAGGAAGAGCGGCGTGACGGAACGGTTCCGCCGTGCGTGGCGGGAGCTGTCGCTCGCTGGCGGGCCGCTGGTGTCGCGGTCGTTGCGGGGAGCGGGCGGACGGCTGACGAGTGGGCTGGACACGGTTGGCGGAGGCGGCGAGACAGTTCATCGGCGGGCTGCCGGGGGACCTCCTTGGAGGCACCGCCGACAGCGGCTAACTTCAGTGGATACAGCGTGATTCCTTCACCCTGCGGGCGCGCTCCAGCGCGCCCGCCGTCGTTCCCGACAATGACTGATTCCAGTACCATAGTTTCGGACGCCGGCGAGATGCCCGCGTACGACCCGGCCGCTGTCGAGCTGAAGTGGCGGGACCGGTGGCGCGAGCGCCGTACCAACGAGACCGATCTGGCCAACGGCGAGCGCCCCTTCTACGCGCTCATGATGTTCCCGTACCCGTCGGCCGAGGGGCTCCATGTCGGAAACCTCTTCGCGTTCACTGGTAACGACATCTATGGACGATTTCAGCGGCTCCAGGGGCACACAGTGTTCGAGCCGCTGGGCTACGACGCGTTCGGAATCCACTCGGAGAACTACGCGCTGAAGGTCGGCGAGCATCCCATGCGCCTCATCCCGCGCAACATCGCCAACTTCCGCCGACAACTGGAACGGGCCGGTCTCATGGTGGATTGGGATCACTCGGTCGACACCACCGACCCTGCCTATTACAGGTGGACCCAGTGGATCTTCCTGCAGTTGTACAAGCAGGGACTGGCGTACAGGAAGACGGCGGCGGTCAACTGGTGCCCGGGCTGCATGACGGTCCTCGCCAACGAGCAGGTGGCGGGCGGGGTCTGCGAGCGGTGCGGCACGGCGGTCGAGCAGCGCGAACTGGAACAGTGGTTCTTCCAGATCAGTCGTTATGCATCGCGCCTGCTCCACAATCTGGACGATCTGGACTGGTCGGAGACAACGAAGACGGCGCAGCGCAACTGGATCGGCCGCTCCGAAGGCGCCCGCCTCACCTTCCAGGCCCCCACCGCCAGTGGTGACGGCCTGCTGGCGATAGACGTCTTCACGACCCGTCCCGACACGATCTTCGGCGCCACCTACCTGGTGCTCGCGCCCGAGCACCCCATGGTCACCGCGCTCACCGCCCCCGCCCAGCGTGAGGTGGTCGAGGAGTATCGCGATCGGACGCGCAAGCAGGACCTGGTGGCGCGCCGGGTGCTCGAGAAGGAGAAGACGGGAGTGGCCACCGGTTCGTACGCGGTGAACCCGGCGACGGGGCAGCAGATTCCCATCTGGGTGGCCGACTATGTCCTCATGGAGTACGGCACCGGCGCGATCATGGCCGTTCCGGGGCACGACCAGCGCGACTTCGAGTTCGCCTCCAGGTTCCGGCTCCCGATCGTGCGAGTGGTGGCTGACGACGGCCAGGATGCCGGCACGCCGCTGGACGAGGCTTACAGCGGCGGAGGACGGCTGGTGAACTCCGGCGACTTTGACGGACTGGACGTGGACGAGGCGAAGCAGCAGGTGGTGCGCTGGCTGGCCGAGCACAAGCACGGTGAGTCGGTCACCAACTATCGGCTGCACGACTGGTGCATCTCCCGCCAGCGCTACTGGGGACCACCGATCCCCATCGTATACTGTGAGCAGTGTGGCACCGTACCCGTGCCCGAGGACCAGCTACCGGTCCTGCTCCCCGACGTCGAGGATTTCCGTCCCGACGACAGCGGCATCTCGCCGCTGGCTCGCCACGAGGACTGGTACTACACCGACTGCCCTCGTTGCGGCGGTCGGGCCCGTCGCGAGACGGACGTCTCGGACACCTTCCTGGACAGCGCATGGTACTTCCTGCGCTATCCCAGCGCGCATCGTGACGACGTGCCGTTCGATGCCGCGCTGACACGGAAGTGGCTGCCGGTGAACAGCTACATCGGCGGGAACGAGCACGCCGTGCTGCACCTGCTCTACTCCCGCTTCGTGACGATGGCGTTGCGCGATGGCGGGTACCTGGACTTCGATGAGCCGTTCACCCGCTTCCGCGCCCACGGGCTAATCATTCGTGACGGCGCCAAGATGTCGAAGAGCAAGGGCAACGTCGTCAATCCTGACGAGTACATGGACGAGTGGGGCGCGGACAGTTTCCGCACCTACCTCATGTTCCTGGGGCCCTACGAGCAGGGCGGCGACTTCCGCGCCAGCGGCATCAGCGGCGTCCGACGCTACCTGGACCGACTGTGGAGTTCGGTCCACGAAGCGACCGACGACGAGCCGGATGCGACCGTGCTGCGCAAGCTGCACCAGACGATCGCCAAGGTCACCGAGGACATTGGCCGCCTGAGCTACAACACAGCCATCGCGGCAATGATGGAGTACATGAACGTGCTGCGCGCGTCCCAGCGCACGGTGTCGCGCGCCGAGGTGCTGCCACTGGTCCAGCTCACGGCCCCCTTCGCGCCGCACCTGGCCGAGGAGCTGTGGGAGGTGATGGGTCACGACCGGAGCATCTTCGACGCCGGCTGGCCGGACTTCGATGCCGCCCTGGCCGCCGAGGACAGCTTCCACCTGGCCATCCAGGTGAACGGCAAGCTTCGGGGAACGATCGAGGTGCCGAAGTCGATCGATCGCGACGCGGCACTGGCGCTCGCCCTGGCCGAACCGGGGGTGGCGAAGTTCGCGTCCGGTGAACTGAAGAAGGTGGTCTTCGTCCCCGGCCGATTGCTCAGCCTGGTGGTCTGATCACCGACGCCGGACGGCCAGGCGCGGCGTGGATGGCGCCCCGGCGACGACCGGCTCATCCTCGTTTCCGGAGCGGGCGTCGATCGGCGACCGAGGCGTCGCGCGTCGGGCGTCGATGCCCGCGCCTGCCGCGCTCACCCCGGCAGGGGTGGCGCGGCCGGCGGGAGGTCAACCGGAGTGCTGGTCAGTTGACCACTACATCGAGGTCCACGGTCCCGGCGTCGCAGGTCGCACGCAACCGACTGGTGCCGGCATGCTGGGCAAGGATGGCGTTGCTGAACAGCCGCACCGCACCGGCCGCGTCGGGCGGGCGGTAGCTCCAGGTGCAGCCGGAAGCGGCGGCGAAACTGTCACCCGTGTTGCTCACCAGTAGCTGCGCCATGCTGCCAGCGGCAAGGGTGAGTGTCCCGTTCACGACCGGGGTGCGCGGGCTGTTGCCGTTGGAACTGAGGGGTGCAACGAAGACGAAGAGTTGCGTGGGCGGCTTCACCGCTGCGTAGTAGCTCAGGAAGATCATCGCATGCCCACCTATGCCGCCGTCGAAGGCGTAGAGCGGGCGCGGCGAGAGCATGCGCTGGGCGGTGACGCGGAAGCGGTCGAGCAGACTGCGACTGGCGATCGGGCCACCGTCATGGGCGCACTCCAGCAGGGCCGTCACGTCCTGACCGTCGACGATGGACTGCACGGGCAGCAGTTGTGGTGTGGCGCCCGGCACGTCCTCCGGTCGGGTGGCGATCTGCAGCAGGCTGCGGGCCGGGTGCGCGACCGCCACTCCGTTCACGAGTCGATCATCCACGCAGACGGCCACGACGGCCGAAGCCCCGTTGGGGCTATTGACGCCGTAGTTGGCCTGGGCGGTGATGGGAATCACGCGGGCGCTCCACGCTCGCGACCACTGCGTGCCGTAGGCTGCCTCCAACGCGGGATCCACGTACGCCGCGGTCGGTTCGAGCACGAACAGTGCTGGCGAGCGCAGGAAGCCCGGCTCCGCCACCACGGCCACTCGCTGGGTGGGGATGACGCAGGTGGTGCCGATGTCTCCGGCCCCGGTGCAGATGGTGTGATTGCCGTCGTTGACGGCAGGCGGCAGCGCCAGGATGTCGCCGAGGCCGGCCGGAGCGGCGTCGCCGGCGCAGCGATACAGCGCCCGCGCCAGTCCCTCCACACCGTTCAGCGCCTCGCGGCTCGTCAGTGCGGGCGGCTCCTTGGTCCTGCCCATTGCGCGCGCGCCGAGCACGACATTCAGGGTCGAGTAGTAGCTCACGCGCGCCGCCGCATGATCACCGTCACCATCGCTCGACCTTGCCGTGTCAAAGAAACCCCTGGCGCTGTTGCGGCTGCTGCGATCCAGGAGCGTCCTGCTGATGCCGGATCGCACACCGCCGGCATCGCACGTCGTCACCGTCGCCGCCGCGACACGCGTCAGCGGATCCTCGGGGGTCACCGGTGAGCCATCGGAGCAGGCGGTGGCGAGGAGCAATAGTGCGACGAGTGAGATGGGAATGCGATTGCGCATGGGACTCTCCCGTGTCCGTGAGGCGCGCGACGATCGACCCGCGATGCGAGCCGGCGAACTGTGTCAACTGCCTGTCCGCTACCGACGCACCAGCGCGCCGGGAGCGGAGTATGGGATCAACCTCCGCGCACGAGGCGCGCGAAGCGTGGTTCCTGATTGATGCCCTGCCACCACCAGCTATTCAGCTTCGCAAAGCCCGCCCGATGCTCGGGGTAGTCGCGCAGATAGCCCTCCAGCAGGCTGAGGGCCTCATCGTCATCACCGAGGGTCGCCCGGGCGAACGCTTCCAGGCCACGCAATTCACCCCGCGGGTCGATCCTCCTGTCGGCGCGAGCGGCGACCAGCACCGCGCGAGCGCTGTCGGGCAACTGCGCACGGGCCAGCGCCACGGCAACGAGTATCCGGTCAAAGCGTTCCTGGTACTCTCGTACCGGCTCCGGCCAGCGATCGGCCAGCGAGTCGGCGAGCTGCCACGCCCGGGGTATGTCTGGAGTGGCGCCGCGCATGGTCATCAGGAGTATCTGGCAGCGCAGGAAGTTGGGCGCTTCGGGGAAACGCCTCGCTCCTTCCATGCACCACTGACGCGCGTCCATCGGCTGCTCCAGGTCGTACGACGTGGCGAACAACCGCCAGAGCGCGCTCGGGGCGGCGTCCAGGAAGGCGTCGGCCTCGTACGCGCTCTGCGCATCGCGATGCGCCTGCGCGATGTTGAGCTGTCGGTAGCTCAGCTCGCTCAGTCGTACCCATGCGCTGGCCAGGGTGGGATCCTGGTCCACCGCCTCGCGCAGGTCGCGTTCCGAGGCCGCCACCACGCGCGCGACTTCGGCGGTGTCTGGTACCAGGCCGCTCATCACGCGCTGGTACGCTGCCGCACCGCGCAACTGGAGCGCCCTCGCCTCACTGGAATCGCGGGCCAGGGCGCTGTCGGCGAGGGCGAGTGCCTGCTCCAGGAACGGGCGGGCCCGGGATGGTTGACTCACTCTCTCGGCCTGCACCAGAGCCATCTCGCCGCGCTCGATGACGGGCTCGGCCCAGCCAGGCGCCGCCGCGGCCGCCGCAACATTCAGCGAATCGGCCAGTGCGAGCAGGGCGGCAGCATTCACGGTGTCGCCCCGTTCCCACGCTTCATCGGCGCGCTTCCGGCTGTGGGCGGCCCGCTGGGCGAGCGTCCACGCGGCCTCGCTGGCCGCCGCTTCCCGATCGCCGCGCAGGCGCACCTCGTCACCGATACGCTGGCGCAGCCATTCCGCCACCTCGGCGGATACGGAGTCGCGCAGGGCGCGGGTACTGTCCACAGGCGTGGTGATCGACCACGGCCGCGGGGTGAGCGAGGCACCGCTGGCCGCGTCCACCAACTCCACGGTCACCCGCACACGGTCACCGTCCTCCTCCACCCGCCCATCCACCAGCAGGCCGACGTTCAGCGCCCGCCCTATGCTGTCGCGCGAGATGTCGCTCCCGCGGAACTGGCGCACGCCACTGCGTGACACCACCTGCAGCGCGCTGACGTGACTCAGATCCTTCATCAGCGACTCGCTCACACCATCGGCCAGGTAGCCCAGCTTCTCGCCGGGGCTGTTGTCATTGAAATAGAGAACGGCCACCCGACGCAGCGGCGAGTCGGCGCTGACGACCGCCCCGTCGGCCTCGCGCGTCAGTCCATCCCCGGATCGCAGGGCCCAGGCGCCCACCAGTAGCAGCAGCGCGGCCGCGGCACCGGCACCCATGAACAACGAGCGCCGGCGCGCGGATCTCGGACGGTGCTCCCTGGACCTCGCTACCGTCCGTCGCTCGACCGTGAGACCACGCGACAGGCAGCTCTCCAGGGCGTCGGCGAAGGCTCTCGCTGAAGGCCAGCGGTCGGCCGGCGTCTTGGCCAGCGCACGGAAGACTATGTCCTCGAGCGCGTCGGAGATGGTCGGTCGCACGACGACCATGGACGGCACCGACTCCAGGTGGTGCCGGGCCATCACCGCCTGTGCGGATGGCCCCGTGAACGGTGGCTGGCCGACCAGCATCTCGTAGAGCACACAACCCAGCGCGTAGACGTCCCCGCGGCCGTCGAGATTGCGATCGGCCGTGGACTGCTCGGGACTCATGTAGGCTGGTGTCCCCATGCTGACGCCGGTCTGCGTGAGCCGCTGTGCCACATCCGGGGTGAGCGCGCGCGCGATGCCGAAGTCGGCCAGCAACGCCGTGTCGCGGTCCAGGAGGATGTTCTCCGGCTTGATGTCGCGGTGAACGATCCCCTTGCCATGGGCATGTTCCAGGGCACGGCCAATCTGGATCGCTATCCGGATGGCGTCGTCCACGCCGAGCTGGTTTTCGCGATCCATCCGGGCGCGCAGCGACTCGCCGGCCACGTAGGGCATCACATAGTAGAGCAGCCCCTGCGCCTCGCCGGCTTCCAGCACCGCGAGGATGTTGGGGTGCGAGAGAGTGCGCTCGATCTGCACCTCGCGGCGGAAGCGATCCGCGCCGAGGGCCATTGCCAGGTCAGGATGGAGGACCTTGATGGCGACCGGCCCGTCGGACAGGCTGTCGCGAGCCAGGTAGACGCACGCCATGCCGCCGCGCCCGAGCTCGCGCTCGATCACATAGCGCCCTCCCAGCGCCTGCTGAACCTGGTCGCTCGCCTCATTCATCGTGGCTATGTACCCTCTGGATAGATCCCTACCATAGCAAGCGATACGGGCATTCGCCAGAGTGTGATCCCTGACACAGATGGCCGCCGCAGGCGGGCTCGAGCGTGCGGCGAATGTCGCTCCGCGGACCGTCCTTCAGGCCGCGCCGACAAGGGTGCGCAAGGCATCCCGGCGGCTCGCCGAACGCATTCCCGCCGCCGCCAGGACAGCCCTCGCCGCGGCCTCGCCTGTCTCGCAACCACCCTCCATGAAACCCTGTGCGGGCAGCGAACAGTGCTCGCCGGCGAAGTGCAGTCGGTCCACCGATTCGCCCTCGGCGCCCCGCAGTTCCGTCCATTGCCCGGGTCGGTAGCTGGCATAGCTGCCCTGCGTCCACGGGAATGTGGGCCAGTGGGAGCGGACCGCTCGCTGGCCGGAGTGGGCGGCTGACGCGCCGGGAAAGATCTGCTCGAGCTGGCCAACCATCAGCGCCGCCTGAGCTTCCGGAGTGCCGCTGCCCAACTCCATGCCGTGGCGTCCTCCGGTGAAGTTGGTGAGCACGCCCGACGCGCCTCCCTGGAGCCTGCTCGTCTCCCAGGTGAGCTGGTAGGGAAGGTCGGTGAGGGAGCTGCCGTTGGCGCCGTGACGCGTGCGCCATACTCGTTCGCTGAAGCCGACCATCAGCTTGGCGTTCGTGCCGTAGCCCAGTTCGTCTATCGCGCGCCGCTTGACAGCGGGGAGCTCGACGTCCAGCCGCAGTTGGCGCAGCATGGTGAAGGGGAGTGCCAGGATCACCTGGTCCGCGTCCACATCCAGCGTCGAGGCGCCACGGCGGAAGGTGCACCGGTACGTTCCGTCAGCGCGTCGTGTCACGGCCTCCAGGACGTGCCCGGGGTGGATCGCGTCATCGAGCCTGTCAGCCACGGCGGTGGTGATACGGTCGTTGCCGCCCTGGACATGAAAGCGCTCGTCGCTCTCGCCAAAGATATCGAACGAGTCAGGGTCGGTCCCGATCATGGTCAACAGGTTGAGCGCCGACTGGTCACCAGGTTCCAGCCCGTACTCGGTGGTGTAGGCGACATCGATCAACTTTCGCAACCAGCCTCGTATGTCCGCCTCGTCCAGCCATCCGGCCAGCGTCTGTCGGTCCAGCGCGCCGGTGCCGCCAGGCGCGTCGTGGGTGATCTCATCTTCCGGAAAGGTCGCGCGCGCCGTATCGATGCGCAGCGCCAGCGGCCGGAATGCTTCCATGACCTCGCCATCCGACCGCCGGACGCCGTCAAAGTACCAGACGTCCGACGTGAGCGACGGATCGTCCAGCGACAGGTCGTCGAGCGGGATCCCGAGCTCGGCGGCCAGGCGGCGGATGGCGGAGTGGTCGGTGTCGATCAACTCGCCGCCCAGCTCGATCACCTGGCCGTCGGCCATTCCGTCACGCAGCGAGTACATGCGGCCGCCCACGCGGTTCTGGGCCTCGTGGATGCTCACCGGCATCCCGGCCTGGCGGAGACGCAGGCCGGCGGTGAGCCCGGCGATACCCGCCCCCACGATAACCACCGGGCGTTGACGCGCGACCGAACTGGCGACGCGCCGCGGCAGGCAGCCGTCCACGGCGAGCGCCGTCGCGGCGGTGGATGAGAGGGCGACGAAGCGGCGGCGTGAGAGCGACTTCGCGCCGGGCTCCAGCAGCCTGCCTGCGCCGCTGACTGCCGGTTTCGGCAGCCGCGCCAGGTCGGCAATCTCGGCGACTGATCGCTCGGAGTGCAGCGAATGATGGGCGAGACGCAGCGATCGCTGGACGAGGCGGAAGAGAGGTGTGCGGTACATGGGCGCCGGCCTGGGGGATGGGGGTCAGCGTCGCCGCAGATCGTGCGGCGCCAGCAAGCGACCAACATGTCATGCCGGAAGGGGTTCGGACAGGTCGTCCGCGCCCGCGCGCCCGGCGTTCACTGAGCCGCGCCGAGCAGCTACGCCACTACGAGCCGTCCGCGCCCGCGCGCCCGGCGCTCACTCGTCGCTGCTATCGCCCGTCGGGCGATCGGCCTCGCCGTCGCCGCCGCTCGTACTCTTCCTGGCTGCGCCTTTCACCCGCGCCCTTCTCATCCGGGCTGCGCGCTTCCGGGCGCCGCGCCGCACGTCCACACCGGCGCTGGCGGCGACTGCGGCCACACCGTCGGCAATCTTCCACGCCTCCTCCGGTCGCATCTCCTCGTCCAATCGACGGGCGTGGGCGTAGAGCAGGTCGCTGCGGCTGATGATGCCGATCACCTTGCGCGGATCGGCGCGCGTCACCACCGGCAGCCGCCCCACCCGCTCCCGCACCATGTGGTCGCCCGCGTCGCGCAGCGTCTGATCGGCGTACACGACAGCGGCCGGCCGGCGGATGGCGTCGGCCACGGTGGTGCCTCCGCTGGCGCTGGCGTCCATCAGATTCCGTCGCGTCACGACCCCCACCAATCGGCCTTCACCGTCCAGCACCGGGAAGCCCTGGTGCTGACCCGGTGACATGGTGCTGGCGATCCAGGCGAGCACCTCGTCCAGCGTCTGCGAGGCATTCAGGGTGACCACGTCACGCGTCGCGACCTCGCCGACCCGCACGCGTGACAGGTAATCCACGTTGTACTCGCTGGCCACTACCGTGCCTCGCTGGGCGAGGCGGACGGTCATGATGGAGTCGCGCGACATCAGCGTTGCCACGAGGTAGGCGGTGGAACAGCCGGCCAGCAGCGGCAGCAGGCCGTTGGGCTGGCGCGTCGTCTCGAAGGCGAAGACGACCGACGTGAGGAGGGCGTGCGACGCACCGGCAAAGATGGCCGCCATGCCCACCAGCGCCGCCACATGAACGTCCATGCCCAGCGACGGAAGCCTCGACACGACGAGCGTGCCGGCCGCTGAACCGATGCCGCTCCCGAACGTGAACAGCGGCGCCAGCGTTCCGCCCGACGTCCCACTGCCCAGGTAGACGACCCAGGAAATGAACTTGAGGACGACCAGCATGAACAGCGCCCTGCCTACCAGCGTACCATCCAGGATGGCGTCGATGTTGTAATAGCCGACGCCGAGCGTGCGGATGTCGACGTAGCCGATGATACCGACCACCAGTGCCCCGAGTGCGGGCCACCACATCCAGTGCACCGGCAGTCGCTCGAATCCTTCCTCTATCGCGTACACGGCTCGCGTCACACCCACGGCCACGACGCCCACCAGTGCGCCGAGGACCATGTACCCGAACAGCGCCGCCAGCGTCGTTGCCGGTATGTCGGGCAGGGTGAAGGCGGGTGCATTGCCAACCAGGACGATCCTTACCGCGCTGGCCACCGCCGCTGCCAGGGCCACCGGGACGAGTGAACGGGCGCGATACTCGAACAGCAGCAGTTCGACAGCCAGCAGCACCGACGAGACGGGGGCGTTGAATGTTGCCGCCATGCCCGCCGCGGCTCCGGCGGCGAGCAGTGTCTTTCGCTCGTCGGCCGTGACATGCAGGGTCTGACCGAGCAACGATCCGAGCGCGCCACCTGTCGCAATGATCGGCCCCTCGGCGCCGAACGGTCCGCCGGTGCCGATGGCGATGGCCGCCGAGATCGGCTTGAGGAACATGACCACCGGCGAGATACGGCTGCGTCCCAGCAGCACCCGCTCCATGACTTCGGGAATGCCGTGGCCACGGATGGCGCTGGAGCCGAAGCGGGCCATGAGGCCGACTATCAGGCCACCCACCACCGGGACCAGTATGACGCCGGCTCCCAGCAGCGCCGCGGTAGGCGGTACGAAGTCGGTGGAGAAGCGCCCGTGGAAGGAGATGTTGGTCACCAGACCTATGAGGCCGGTGAGCAGGTGGGCCAGAACCGCCGCTCCAGCGGCGACGAGCATGGCGCCGGCGGTCAGCCAGAGGGCGCGACGGTTGGGTGGTGTCTCCAGCGGCGGCACGACGACGGTGGCGTCGAGCGTGGGCTGCATGCTGGGAGCGATGGGTAGCGCCGACGCCGGCGTGGGAACGGCCGGTGTCGGCTGACTTTGCGACGCTTCAGCGTCGGAAGTGGAGGGATCCTGGTCGGTCATCGTTGGCCGCTGCCGTCAACCATGCAGGGAGGTCTTCCCGGACGCGGAAGGCGGCTCGGATGTGCCAGATGCCGGCCGCGCCCACCCGCTGCTGCAGACCGCGCGCCAGAGGCTGCCTGATGCACCAGGGTGGACCCCGGCAGCTTCGCCGATCGCTGATGATCGCGCTCGAGCTCCCGTGAACGGTCAACTGCATGGCATCCCATGTATCGAACGTAGCCGATTCCGGGCGACTGAACAACGTGAATGCGTTGCCTATCCGCCGGCGGCCGACGGTGTGCTCACCTGCGGCTCGCTCGCCTGTTGTCCGGGCGCCCGCTTCACCGCGGCAGCATCCCCAGCCTCACGATGTCCGCATAACTGCGATAGGCGCCGCGTTGGTGGAGGGCGGCGAGACTGTCCAGTGGCTGCACGAGTTGCGCGCTCGCGCTGCCAGCATCCGGTCCGGCGCTTCCGCAGGCACGACGAAAGCAACTTCTCACCAGAAGTGAGTGTGAATCGCGGGGCAGCGCCGAGGCGGTGGCGGCAAAGCGGTGGAAGCTGCCATCGCCCATCAGGTAGAACTCCACGTTCGACACGTACAACACCGACACCGTGAGGCCGCGCTGCTGGATGTCGCGCCCGATCGCCGCCAGGGCGTGAGGACCGGCCAGGTCGCCCACCACCGGGATCACCCGTCCGGCTCTCTCCAGCTGCTGGACGACGGCAAAGCCCTGCTCGGTGGCCAGGTAACTGGCCTGGCGGCCGGCACGATCGCGGCCGGCAAGCAGTTCGCCAAAGTCGGGATAATCGGCGCTGGGAGTGCGTCCGTACGAGGTGAAGCGGAGTGACAGCCCGTCACGCGCGAAGGCGTCGAGGACATGGATCATCACCGCGCTGTCATGGGCCGTGAGCGGGACGCCAAGACCGCTCACGACGTTCAGCAGTCGTTCCCGTGAGTGGGCCGGTTCAGGATCGGCGGGGGCGGCGGCAACGTGCGCCAGTATCTCGTCCAGCGGTCTACCGCGCCAACTGCCCACCGTCTCATCCACCTGCCGCCCGGTCAGCAACAGCAGGAACTCGGCGCGGTTGCGGGCGGTGGTGAAGAGGGCGCGATAGAGCAGGTGCTGCAGCAGGTTGTCACGCCGGACATCGATCATGTAGGCGATCCGTGGACGGGTCGCGGCGATATAGGAGAAGTTCTGGTCGGGCCCCACGCCAATGTACGCCCCGCCAGTGGAGCCATGCTCACGCAGCGCGTCGACCGCGCGCAGGTAGCTGGTCTCGTTGGAGACCAGATTGTCGGTGTCGAAGTAGCCACCAGGCTCGGAGAGCGCGGCGACGGTAGCGGCAAAGGCCGAGTCGGTGATCGGTGCCGTATCGCTCACCACCGCACCTGATGGCGTTGCCCGTTCGGCCGGCTTGGGAGCTCCGCAACCCACTGCCAGCGCAGCGAGCAGCGTCACGACGAGCGTGGTCGGTCGTCGATCCCATTCCTGAATCACCTGCTCACCTCGCTGCGGTACGTGAGGATGGGTCATTGGCGGTTGCACGGCCGGAACGACCCGGACGGACGACACTTTTTCCTCCCTCGTGCGTATAACACTCAAGGGGCACTCCACGTTGCAGGGCACCCTGCACGAATCTCCCGCTGGCGGGAGGTAGCGCTGACCTGGTCGGCGCTGGCCATGGACCGACCCTGCGCGCAAGGTGCAGCAAGCGGCCCTTGGCAGTGGTCGTCGGAGTCGTGAGGGATGCGTATGGGTCTGGCACCTTGCACTTCCAGGGCCTAAATTCATGGAGGTAGTCCCTCCCCATTTACGCGGGAGTCCCTGTGTGGAATCTCCGTACAGCACGAGAAGTATTGACGGCGCTTCACCGGGACGCTGGTGGTCACCGCCGGGCTGGCGGCGTGTTGGCGGCAGCCGCCACCGGGCTGATCGTACTGGCCGCCCCGGCAGCGGTCGTTGGAGCCCAGACGCCGCAGCCTGCAGTTGCCGGTGAGAGTGGCACCCTGCTCAGCGGCTCGGTCGCCGGCACGGTGCGCGACTCCCTGGGGATGCCCGTGAGCGCGGCACAGGTCTCCGTCGGCGGTCTCCTGGTACGTGGCAGCACCGGCAACGACGGCATGTACAAGATATCCGGCCTGCCGCTCGGTGCCCGAACCATCCTTGTCCGCCGGCTCGGTTTTCAGCCGGACAGTGTGCGGGTGGAGATCACGCCGGGTGGCGAGGCGACGGGTGACGTCACCCTCAGTGTCATCCCGCAACTCATAACGCCGCTGGTCGTGCAGGCGGGCCGACCGCGTTATACCGGGCGCATGGCGGCGTTCTTCGAGCGGCGGTCCCGGGGGCAGGGTACGTTCTTCACCGCCGAGGATATCGATCGACGCAATCCCAGGCTGACCACCGACCTTCTCCGCTCCGTGCCGGGCGCGCGAATCGAGCGGGCGGGAGCGGAGAGCGTCGTCTACTTCCGTGGCCAACGATGTGTCCCACTGATCTGGATCGATGGGGCGCCGGCCACGGCGGGCTACCTCAACCCGGACTATTTCGACCCTGCCACCCTGGGCGGGATCGAGGTCTACATGGGTGTCGCGACGGTGCCGGTGGAGTTGATGTGGATGCGCGGGAAGGGCTCGTGCGGCGTCATCGCGCTCTGGACGCGACTGGATGACCCGCCGGGCAAGCAGCCGAAGCGGAAGGTGAGCGCCCAGGAACTCGCCAATCTCGTCGCCTCGCTGCATCTGTACACTGCCGAGCAGGTGGACGAGCCAGCTCGGGCAGATACCAGCGAACCGGTGTCGCCGCACTATCCGGACTCGTTGCAGCGTAGCAACATTGGTGGCAGGGTGTTGGCCGAGTTCGTGGTGGACAGCACGGGGCGACCGGAGATGGAGACGTTCGGCGTGGTCTTCTCCACGGATCGCCTCTTCACGGATGCTGTGCGACGGGCAGTGGCTACCGCGAACTTCGTCCCGGCTCGCCTGGACGGCAAGGCCGTGCGTCAGTTGGTGCAGCTCCCGATCACCTTCGTAAGTCCGGTCTCGGACGCCACCAACCCGGCGCCAGAGCGTCAGCCAGCCGGCGTGCAGACGCCGACAGGGTAACAAGATCAGCACGGTGCCGCGATATCCGGCGAGACTCGGTGGCGACCCGCGCGGAGGGAGGTAGCGATGTTGTTCCAGAGGATCACAGCCAGGCAGCGTGAAGCCTCCATCTTCAAGGGGAGCGCACTCGTCAGCGCGGGGTTGCACGCACTGTTGCTGGTCGCGGTGGGTGTGCATGTGAGTGGCGGTCCGGCAAGGATTCACGACACCATTGCCGAAGGGATCATCTTCCTGGCGCCGCTTCCCTCGGCCACGGCCGGTCCGGGAGTTCCCACCGAGCGACTGGCCTTCACCGATATCCCCGGGCTGGACGGGACCGGCGACATCCTGGGGAGCGATGCTGGCAGCCTGGCTCGTGCCGTTGAAGGAGCCATGGGTCAGCTTGCGGGGCGGCCCCAAGCAGGCCATGAAGGCGTGGAGTCGCACGAACTGCCCAACATCTTTGCCACGCGCTCCGATTCCATCTACCTCAGTTCCCAGGTGGACAACCCGGCTGCGTTCGATTCACGCAGTGGCGCCCCGATGTATCCCGACTCGCTGCGAAACGCCGGCGTGGAGGGCACCGTGACTGCCCAGTTCGTGGTCGACACCACCGGACGCGTGGACCTCACCAGCTTCGTCCTCCTCGAATCCACCCACGGCCGCTTCACCCAGAGCGTCCGCGAGGCACTGCCACGGATGCTCTTCCGACCGGCCCAACTACACGGCCAGAAGATCAAGCAGTTGGTGCAGTTGCCATTCGTCTTCAAGCTGGAGCCAGCGGGCGGGGCCAATTCGACCGCGGCATCCGACACACTGCTGGCGACCCGTCGGACGGGCGGCTCACTCCCGCGGGACTGACCGGCGCCGGTTGCATCACTGACCTGACGTGCGACGGCAGAGGGGCCCGGTCCATCGGCTTGGACCGGGCCCCTCTGCCGTCGCGCGTGTGCCCGCCGGCCGGTATCAAACGGCGTCGGAGAGCGAAGTGAAGTTGAAATCGCGGATCTTGAGGCTCGGCATCACGATGCCCGACGAAACGCGCTCGGTCTGGCCTAT